>Ga0075158_10002563_pt1 | contig 13135 bp, 14 predicted proteins | sample JI91814BDNA_FD_70968 | JGI IMG/M metagenome (GOLD analysis project Ga0075158, IMG submission 70968) | Wastewater effluent complex algal communities from Wisconsin, to seasonally profile nutrient transformation and Carbon sequestration -... | ecosystem: Engineered > WWTP > Effluent > Algae... | reverse complement strand
GACGAGGCCCAGGGCTACCACCTGTCGCGCCCGATGGCGGTGGACGCGTTCACGGCCTGGGTGGCGCAGCGCTCGCTGGTGCACGCGTAGGCCGGCGGTGCCCGGCGGCTGGCGCTGCTGACACGCCGTTGTCAGCAGCGCGATGGCAGCATGATCGACCTTTCGATCCGCGCCGCCCAAGGAACCCGCCCATGAGCACCACCCCCGTCATCGCGCTCGACACCGTCGAGCTGATCCCGCGCCCCGAGGCCTGGCGGCCCACCGGCGCCACCGCCGGGCGCTTCGACGCCAGCCGGGCCACGCTCGGCCCCGCGCTCGGGCTGAAGAAGATCGGCTGCAACGTCACCCAGGTGGCCCCGGGCCGGTCGGCCTACCCCTTCCACAGCCATCGTGCCAACGACGAGCTGTTCCTGGTGTTGGCCGGCAGCGGCGAACTGCGCCTGGGCGACGCGCGCCATGCGGTGACGACGGGCGACCTGATCGGCTGCCCCGCCGGCGGGCCCGCCACAGCGCATCAGCTCGTCAACACCGGCAACGCGCCGCTGCGCTACCTGGCCGTGAGCACGACGATCGACCCCGAGGTGTGCGAATACCCGGACTCGGGCAAGGTGGGCACCTATGCCGGCCGGGACGACGACGGCCTGATGCACCTGAGCCGCTATGCCGACCAGGTGGACTACTGGAAGGACGAGTAGCCGGGGCGCGACCTTGGGGGCTGGCGCGCCGCCCGCCCTGCCCCACACTGCATCCATGCGCCGTGCCGACCGCCTGTTCCAGATCGTGCAGCTCGTGCGCGGGCGGCGCCTGGCCACCGGCGAGTGGCTGGCCGGCCGCCTGGAGGTGTCGCTGCGCACGGTGTACCGCGACATCGCCGACCTGCAGGCCCAGGGCGTGCCGATCGAGGGCGAGGCCGGCGTGGGCTACCGCATGCGTGCGGGCTTCGACCTGCCGCCGCTGATGTTCACCACCGACGAGGCCAAGGCCCTGGTGGCCTGCGTGCGGCTGGCCCAGCCGCGGCTCGACGCCGGGCTGGCGCAGGCGGCCGAGGACGCGCTGTCCAAGGTGCTGGCGGTGCTGCCCGGCAGCGCCCGCGCCGCCGCGGAGAGCCTGGCGGTGTATGCGCCGGTGGTCGAGGTCGACGCGCGCCTGCGCCGCCACCTGGAAGCGCTGCGCGTGGCCACCGAGACCCGGCGCAAGGTGCGGCTGCACTACCGCGACCTGAAGGACGCGACCAGCGAGCGCACGGTGCGGCCGCTGGGCAGCTTCTACTGGGGCGCGGTGTGGACGCTGGCGGCCTGGTGCGAGACGCGGCAGGACTTCCGCAACTTCCGCGTCGACCGCATCGAGCGGCTGCAGCCGCTGGACGACAGCTTTCGCGACGAGCCCGGGCGCACGCTGGCCGACCTGTTCCGCCTGGAAGCCGGCGGCGCCTGCTGAGGGCGGCGGGGCGCCGGCGTGGATTCGAGGGCCGGTCAGCGGCCCGGCGCGACGTCCTTCGGCGCGCGGTAGTGCCACCACGGCAGCGCGCGCGTGAGCGACAGCACGTCGCCGGCATGCGCGTGCGGCTCGCAGCCGGCCAGCGTGGCCAGCGCGTCGCGCCAGTCCGTCGACGCGAGCAGGCCGCGCAGGCGCTGCACCGCGGCGCCGTCGAGCACGTCCTTCAGGCACACGAGGTAGTAGTCCTCTTCGGCCAGCGGCACGAAGTGAAGACCGAACTGCGCCGCCGCGGCCTCGATGCCCACCGCCGCGTCGGCCGCGCCGCTGGCCACCGCCGCGGCCACGGCCACGTGGGTGTCCTCGCTGGCGTCGTGAAAGCCGCCGATGCGCTGCGCATCGATGCCGGCGTCGGCCAGCAGGTGCTCGACCAGCAGCCTCGTGCCAGAGCCCGGCTGCCGGTTGACGAAGCGCAGGCCGGGACGCGCCAGGTCGGCCAGGCCCTGCACGGCCAGCGGATTGCCCGGCGCCAGCAGCAGGCCCTGGGTGCGCCGGTGGCAGGCCAGCAGCTTGTGCCGGCCCGGCTTGAGCAGGGCCTTGAGCGACTGCGCGAAGCGCGGCGCGCGCCCGCCGCGCAGCACCGGCACGTGAAAGCCCGCCACGTCGCAGCGGCCGTGCGCCAGCGCATGCAGCGCGTCGGTGCTGCCGGCAAAGCGCAGGTCGATGTGCAGGCCCTGCGCGTCGGCGCGGTCGCGCAGCAGCGGCAGCGCCAGGTCGTGGCTGGCATACACCGTGATCGCGTCGTGCGCGGCGTCGAAGGCCAGCGTCAGCACGCGGTCCAGTTCGCTGCGCAGCGCCTCGATGTGCGGCGTCAGGCGCGTGCGGGCGCGCGTCTCCGCCCACAGCAGCCGCTCGGCCAGCGGGGTCAGGCGCGCGTTCTGGCCCTTGACCCACACCACCAGCGGCGCGCCGAGCGCGGCCTCCCACTGCTTGAGCGCGCCCCAGGTGTGGCGGTAGGAGCTGCCCAGCGCGCGCGCGGCGGCGCTGATGGAGCCGGTGTCGCGCAGCGTGCGCAGCAGGTCCACCAGCGGATTGGCGATGTCGGCGCCGCGCTGGCGCGAGGCGCCGGGCTCGAAGCGGTATTCGAGGTGCACGCCGCGGCGCGGCGAGGAGTCGGAAGCCATGCCGCACGATACAACGGCGGCCCGCGCGGCCGGGTGATCGGGTAAGGTGCCGCGCACCCGAAGCCACGCCGACGACGCCCCCCGCCATGATCGAACTGCACTACTTCCCCGGCAATGCCAGCCTCACCCCGCACCTGGTGCTCGAGGAGCTGGGCCTGCCCTTCGAGCTGCGCCTGGTCGACCGCGCCAATCAGGCGCACAAGTCGCCCGCGTACCTGAAGCTCAACCCGAACGGGCTGATCCCGGTGCTGGTGGACGGCGACGAGGTGCTCTACGAAACCGCCGCCATCGTGCTGCACCTGCTGGAGCGGCACCCCGGCGCCGGCCTCGCGCCGCCGCCCGGCACGCCGGCGCGCTCTCAGTTCTACAAGTGGCTGGTCTGGCTGTCCGCGTCGCTGCAGTCGCAGATGCCGATCTACTTCTACACCGACCGCTACGTGGCGCCGGGCAACGCCGCGGGCGCGGCCGAGGTCAAGGCCGCCACCGAGGCCCGCATCGCCGCGCTGGTGGACCAGATCGAGGCGCAGCTCGCGTCGCACGGCGGGCCGTGGCTGACGGGCGAGGCCTTCAGCGCACTCGACCCCTATGCGTTCATGCTGTGCCGCTGGACCCGCGGCATGGCGCGGCCGGCGCGCACGCTGCCGCACGTGGGGCCGTGGCTTCAGCGCGTGATCGCGCGGCCGGCCACGCAGCGCGTGATCGAGCGCGAGCCGCTGAGCCTGCCGCTGGTCTGACGCGCCGCTACCAGGAGCGGCTCGCGGCGAGCTTTTCCAGCCGCAACGCGATCGCCTGGCGCTTGTCGGCGAGCTGCTGCTGCAGCGCGCGCCGCTGCGTCGGATCGGTGCAGGCGGCCAGCTGCGACTCCAGCTCGGCCGCCTCGCGCATCGCCAGCACCTCCGGCGGCAGCACGCCGGCGTCCTTGAGGACCTTCATGCCCATGCGCAGCTCGGCCGGCGTCTCGTCGTAGCCGTCGCCCAGGTCGAGCGGCCGGCCGAAGCTCGGCGCGGCGCGCAGCTCGCCCGTCGCCTCGCTGGCGCGCAGGTGCTCGCCGATATGGTCTTCCAGCAGCACCAGTCGCTGCTCGCGCTTGTCCTGCTCGCTCATCGCACCGCCCCATGGTTGCACGACGCGCCCAGCGCGTCGGACCAGTGCCGCGTCAGCGGCGACATCGGCCGCGCCAGCGTGCGCTCGTTGAGCAGCGCACGGCCGAGCGACTTGCGTCCGCCGCGCACGCAGGCGGCCAGCGCGGTGAGGTCGAACACGTCGCGCTGGGCATGGCTGCCGCCCAGGCGCCAGGCCTGCGAGCGCGCGGCGTAGAGCTGGTCGGCCGCGCCGTCGCAGTCGCCCTTGGCGAAGGCGAGCAGGCCGCGCGCGAGCGGCAGGCCGACCTCGCGCGCCATCAGGTGGTTGTCGCGCCGGGCGTCGTCGCCGGCCATCGCGCGCTCGGCGCAGCGCGCCAGCTGATGCTCGGCGCGGCCGACCTCGCCGGCGCACAGCAGCGCCATCAGCGCATGCAGGTCGTTGAAGGCGTAGTGGCCGGGTTCGTGCGCGCCGGCGCCGCACCAGTCGTCGGACAGCGCGGCCGCGCGCGCGGTCACGTCCGCGCCCAGCAGGTGCAGGCGCCACAGCAGGGACGCCGCGTCCACGCGCTGCAGGCCGATCTGCAGCGCGTCGCCGGACAGGTGGCCGTCGAGCACGCGCAGGCTGCCGGCCGTGTCCAGCCCTTCCAGCCGGAACAGCGCCGCATGCCACCACAGGTGCGCCGCGAAGCCGTTGCCCTCGGCCCAGGCCGGCTGGTGCTGGCGCAGCCACGCCGCGCCGTCGTCGAAGCGGCCCTGCATCTCCATCACGTGCGCCACCGCATGCACCGCCCACGGCGCGCGCGCGTCGAGCGCCAGCGCGCGGCGGCCGGCCTCTTCGGCCTCGTCGTGGCGGTGGCATTCCTCCAGGCCGAAGGCCCACAGCGCGAGCACGTGCGGATACAGCGGGTCGTCCTCGTCCCAATCGGGCAGCGCGCGTGCGGGCCGCGCGCGCAGCGCGGCGGCGTCGCCGCGGTAGAAGTCCCACAGCTGCGCCCACTGCAGCGCGAGCGCGTCGCGCGGATGCTCCACCAGCAGCAGGTCCCACAGGCGGCAGGCGGCGCCCCAGCGGCCCTGGGACACGAGCTGCAGCGCCTCCAGGTGGGCGCGCTCGCGCGGCGGCACGCCGGCCTCGGCCAGCGCCTGCGCGGTGTCCAGGTGGGCCTGCGCCGCGGCCATCTGCGACGGCTCGGTCAGCGACAGCAGGAAGCCGCCCTTCACCGCATGCGGCAGGCACCACTGAGGGTCGGCCTCGATGGCAGCGTCGAGGTCGGCCAGCGGCGTGTCATAGAAGGCCATCAGGCGCCACGTGGCGGACTCGAGCGCGTCGCGCGCACTCGCGCGATCGGTGCCGACCGGGTTGCCTCGGGCGTCGAGCGTGGCCATGGCGCGAATGTAGCCGCGTCGGTGTGACGGCCGGCCGGCCCCCGTCAGGTCCCCATCGGCCAGGGCCGCTGCGCCGGACGCAGTCGCTCCCAGGCCGCGGCGATGCGCAACGCGCCCACGTCGTCGTGACGGCGCGTGGCGATCTGCAGGCCCACCGGCATGCCCTGCGTGTCGTGGCCGGCATTGACCGACACGGCCGGCTGCTCGCTCATGTTGAACGGCAGCGTGAACGCGATGTGCTCGAACGGGCGGTCGGGGTCGTCGATCGGGCTGGCCCACTCGGCGGGGAAGCTGCCCACCGGGCTCACCGGCGACAGCACCGCGTCGAAGCGCTGCGTGGCCGCGACGGTGGCGTCGCGGATGGCGGCCATCTGCGCGAAGCCGCGGTAGACCTGCTCGCCCGAAAGGCGCGCCCCGCCCTCGGCCCAGCGCCGGATGTAGGGCAGCACGCGCTCGCGCCGCGGCGCGGGCAGGGCCGCGATGTCCAGCCACGCGCGCTGGCGCCAGAAGTGGTCGAGCCCTTCGATCATGGCCCGCGTGGTGAACGGCGGCAGCGGCTCGACCACCGCGCCGGCGGCTTCGAAGGCGCGCGCCGCAGCCTGCACCGCGTCCACCGCGGCGGGCTCGGGCGCGAGGCCCCAGCCGGCGTCCAGCCACAGGCCGATGCGCAGGCCGCGCAGCGGCGTTTCGAGGTCGCCCCAGGGCAGCGGCTGCCACGGCAGGCTCATCGCGTCGCGCGCGTCGGGCAGCGACAGCACGAGCATCGCCAGCGCCGCGTCGGCCACGCTGCGCGTCATCGGGCCGGCCACGCGGCCGGGGAACGGCGGGTCGATCGGCACGCGGCCCAGGCTCGGCTTGAAGCCGACGATGCCGCACCACGCGGCCGGCAGCCGGATCGAGCCGCCGATGTCCGTGCCCAGGTGCAGCGGGCCGTAGCCGCCGGCGCAGGCCGCGGCCGCGCCGGCGCTGCTGCCGCCCGGGTTGAGCGCCGGGTTCCACGGGTTGCGCGCCAGTGCATGGAAGCTCGACAGGCCCGACGACAGCATGCCGTAGTCGGGCATGGTGGTCTTGGCCACGATCATCGCGCCGGCCTCGCGCAGGCGCGCGGCCGGCGGCGCGTCGGCCAGCGCGGGCCGCAGCTCGGTGGCGGCCGTGCCCAGCGGCACCGCCACGCCGCGCGTGGCAATGTTCTCCTTGACCGTGACGGGCACGCCGTCCAGTGGCAGGGCCTGGCCGCGATGCCAGCGCGCCTGGCTGTCGCGGGCCTGCGCGAGCAGCGCGTCGGCGTCGAAGGCCCACAGGGCATGCAGCACCGGCTCGCTGCGCTCCACATGGGCGATCAGGTCGCGCGCCACGTCCAGCGGCGACACCTCGCCCCGGCCGTACAGCGCCAGCAGCTCGACGGCGCTGCGCAGGTGCAGGCTCATCCGGCCGGCCCGTGGCTCAGGTGGTGTAGCGGCCGGCCGAGGCCTCGATGTGCTTGGCCAGGTTGCGCACCGCGGTGCGCTGCACCTTGCGCCGCAGCCAGCCGCTCCAGCCGAAGGCCCAGCCCACGGGACCGAGCGCCTGGCGCGACCAGCGCCAGAAGCTGAATCGGTCGCGATGGCGGCGGATCAGCCCGTTGGCGTCGAACTCGAATTCGGCGTCGATGATGTTGTGCACCATGTTGCCGGTGGCCGAGAAACGGTAGGTCGGCTCCCAGTGCGCGCTGGTGTCGGTGATGTCGCGCACCTCGAGCTTCCAGTCGGTGCGGCCGCTGCGCTTGACCGCGCTGCACAGCATGGCCCACATGCCGCCGACGTGGGTGCGGCCCTTGAGCTTGAAGACCTCGTCCTCGAAGCTGGCGTCCTGCGCATAGCAGGCCACCATCGTCTTGGAGTCCAGCTCGGCGAAAGCCTTGTAGAAGCGTTCGATGGTCTCGCGGCTCATGGTCGGACTCCGGCTATTGCCACGACACCGCGGCGAGGTCGTTGGCGAAGATCGGCGAGCTCGACCACAGGCCCTTGAGCCCCTTCTTCGCCACCGCCACCTGGGCCGGGTTGAAGACGAAGGCGTTGACCTGGTCGGCGGCGACCTGCTTCTGGATGTCGGCGAACAGCCGGGATCGGTCCTTGGCGTTCGATGTGGCGGCGAACTTCGCGGTCAGGTCGCGGAAGGCCTTGCTGTCGTAGCCCCAGTAGTAGCCGGTGTTGGCGTACTGCATGTAGTCCAGCGGCTCGACGTGGTTGATGATGGTCAGGTCGAAGTTGCCCTTGAACGCGCCGCCCAGCCACTGCGCCCACTCGACGTTCTCGATCCTGGCCACGATGCCCACCTTGGCCAGCTGCGCGGCGATCACCTCGCCGCCCTTGCGCGCGTACTGCGGCGGCGGCAGCGTCAGCGTCACGTTGAGCGGCGTCGTCACGCCGGCCTCGCGCAGCAGCGCGCGCGCCTTGTCCGGATCGTGCGGCGTCATCGCGGTCAGGTCCACGTAGCCGGCGTCGGTGGGCGCGAAGTGGCTGCCGATCGGCTGGCCCAGGCCCTCGAGCACGCCGTCGATGAAGGCCTTGCGGTCGATCGCATGCATGATGGCCCTGCGCACGCGCACGTCGTCGAAGGGCTTCTTGCGGTTGTTGATGGCCACGATGCCCTTGCCCGCCGTGCTGCCGATGCTGACCGTGAAGCGCTTGTCCCCCTGCAGCTGCTTGACGGCCTGCGGCGCGTCCAGGCGCGGCACGCCGTCGATGTCGCCGGCCAGCAGCGCGGCCACCCGCGCCGCCGGGTCGTTGATGAAGCGGAAGTTGGCACGCTCCAGCCGCACCGACTTCGAGTCGCGGAATCCCGGCCACTTCTTCAGCGTCACCGAGTTGCCCTTCTTCCAGTCGTCGAAGGTGAACGGGCCGGTGCCCACCGGCCTGGTGGCGGCGCCGGCGGCGGACTTCGGGTCCAGGATGACGGCGGTGTTCTCGCCCATGCGGAACAGGAAGTTCGGGTCGGCGTTCTCCAGCGTCAGGATCACCGTGTGCGCGTCGGGCGTGTCGACGCGGCGGATGTTGTCGAACACCGCCTTCTTGGCCTTGTTGGTGCTCTTGTCGTCCTTGGCGCGCTCGAAGCTGAACTTGACGTCGCTGGCGTCGAAGGCCTCGCCGTCGTGGAACTTCACGCCGCGGCGCAGCTTGAAGGTGTAGCTCTTGCCGTCCGGGTCCATGGTCCAGCTCTCGGCCAGCAGCGGCGTCACCGAGCCGTCGACGTTGACCTTGGTGAGGCCTTCGAGCACGTTGTAGTGGACGATCTCGCCGATGGCTGCGGCCGGCGCGATGGTGGGGTCCATGCCGGGCGGCTCCAGCACCATGGCCAGCGTGACGGCGTTGCGCGCCTTGGGCTGCGCCTGGGCGGGGGCCGCGGTGCCGAGGACGGCCACGGCGGCGGCCAGGGCGACGAGATGGCGACGGGCAAGGGTCATGACGGGTCTCCGTGGGGAAAGGGCGCCGGCCGAACGGCAGGCCGGCGTGGCGTCAGCGCGGATGCTGCCACAGCGGGCGCGGCACCGCTTCGAGCAGGCTTCGGGTGTAGGCCTGCGCCGGCGCGCGCAGCACGGCGTCGGTGGCGCCGTGCTCGACCACGCGGCCGTGCTGCAGCACCAGCAGGTCGTCGCAGACGAGGTCCACCACGGCCAGGTCGTGGCTGATGAAGAGGTACGCCAGGCCGAATCGGTCCTGCAGGTCCTGCATCAGGTTGAGCACCTGGGCCTGCACGCTGACGTCCAGCGCCGACACCGGCTCGTCGGCCACGATCAGCCGCGGCTGCGTGACCAGCGCGCGCGCGATGGCGATGCGCTGGCGCTGGCCGCCGGAGAACTCGTGCGGGTACTTGTCCAGGTCGGCCGCGGGGTTCAGGCCCACCGCCTCCAGCATGGCTGCGGCGCGCTCGCGGCGTTCGGGCCGGCCCAGGGCGGCCAGCGCCTCCAGCGGCTCGGCCACGGTGCGCCAGACGGTGCGGCGCGGGTCGAGCGAGGCGTACGGGTCCTGGAACACCATCTGGAAGTCGCGCCGGGCCTGGCGCAGCGCCGGCGCAGCCAGCGCATGCAGGTCGCGGCCGTCCAGCAGCACCGTGCCGGCCGACGGCGGCTCCAGCGCCATCACCAGGCGCGCCAGCGTGCTCTTGCCCGAGCCCGACTCGCCCACCACGCCCAGGGTGCGGCCGGCCTCGAGCGTGAAGCTCACGTCGGCCAGCGCGTCCACCGACTCGCGCGCGGCGAAAGGGTGCGGCCGGGGCAGCGGATAGCGCTTGCCCAGGCCGCGCACCTGCAGCAGCGGCGCGGTCACGGCGGCGCCTCGCGCGCCCAGTGCAGGCAGTGCACGTCATGGCCGCGAGCCACGGCCGCGACCGGCGGCGCGGCGCGGCGGCAGTCGGCGTCGGCCAGCGCGCAGCGGTCGGCGAAGGCGCAGCCCGGCGGCATCTCGTGCAGCGCCGGCACGCGGCCGGGGATGGTGGCCAGCCGCGTGCCGCGGGCCAGGCCGAGGCGCGGCCGGGCCGCGAACAGCCCGCGCGTGTACGGATGCGCGCGCCGCTCGAACACGGCACGCGTGGGGCCGTGCTCGACGATGCGGCCGCCGTACATCACGGCCAGCTGCTCCACGTGCGCGGCCATCACGTCGAGGTTGTGGCTGATCAGCAGCAGCGCCATGCCGGTGTCGCGGCGCAGCTCGTCCAGCAGGTCCAGCACCTCGCGCTGCAGCGTGGCGTCGAGCGCGGTGGTGGGCTCGTCGGCCAGCAGCAGGTCCGGCCCGCAGGCCAGCGCGATGGCGATCACCACGCGCTGGCGCTGGCCGCCCGACAGCTCGTGCGGCCAGGCGTCCAGCCGCTCGCGCGCCCGCGGCAGGCGCACCCGTTCCAGCAGGCGCAGCGCCTCGGCTCGCGCGGCCGCCCGATCCAGGCCGCGGTGCAGGCGCAGCGGCTCGGCGATCTGGTCGCCGATGCGGTGCACCGGGTTCAGCGCGGTCATCGGCTCCTGGAACACCATGCCGATGCGGTCGCCGCGCAGGCGCGCCCAGGCCGTGTCGTCGAGCGCGGTCAGCTCCTGCCCTGCAAGACGGATCGACCCGCCGACCTCGGCGCGGTCGGGCAGCAGGCCCATCAGCGCCAGCGCGGTGAGCGACTTGCCGCAGCCCGACTCGCCCACCAGCCCGAGCGTGGCGCCGCGCTCCAGCGCGAAGCTCACGCCGCGCAGCGCGGCCTGCGGCCCGTGCGCCGTCGGCAGCGTGACCGTGAGGTCGCGCACCTGCAGCAGCGGCTGTGCGGCTTCGGTCACCCGGCCTGCCCCTGCGACACGACTTCACTCGGCCCCATTGCCGCTCCAGGCCGCGCCGGCCGCCATCTGGCGCAGCACCTGCTCGAAGGTCTCGCTCGGGTGCCCGCCGGACACGAGATGGCGCCGCTCGATCACGGTGGCGGGCACCGACTGGATGCCCGCGTCCTGCCAGAAGCGCTCGGCCTCGCGCACGTCCGCCGCGAAGGCGTCGCTGTCGATCACCTCGGCGGCGCGGGCGACCGGCAGGCCCGTGCGGCCGGCCAGGTCGAGCAGCACGTCGCGCGCGCCGGGGTTTCGTCCCTCGCCGTGATAGGCCTGCAGCAGCGCGTGCTTGAGCGCGCGCTGGCTGCCCGCGGGCCCTTCGGCGCCGGCCCAGGCCAGCAGGCGGTGCGCGTCGAAGGTGTTCCACACCCGCTCGCGCGGGCCGAACGCGAAGCCCGCGGCGGCGCCGAGGGCGACGATGCGCTCGCGGTTGGCGGCGAGCTGCTCGTCGGACATGCCGTACTTGGACTGCAGGTACTGCTTCGCGTCGGCGCCCTCGGCCGGCATGGTGGGGTTGAGCTCGAACGGCTGCATGTGGATCTGCACGTCGATGTCGGGCCCGACGCGCTCGATGGCACGCTCGAGCGCGTTCAGGCCGACGGCGCACCAGGGGCAGGCCACGTCGGACACGAAGTCGATGTGCAGGGTGACGGGGGTGGTGGTCATCAGCGTTGCCTCGCGAGTCGGGGGTCGAGCAGGTCGCGCAGGCCGTCGCCGAGCAGGTTCAGCCCGAGCACGGACAGCGCGATGGCCAGGCCGGGCCATACGGCCAGCATCGGCGCCTGGAAGAGCAGGGTCTGGGCCTCGTTGAGCATGCGGCCCCAGCTCGGCTGCGGCGGCTGCGTGCCCAGGCCCAGGTAGGACAGCGCCGCTTCGGCCAGGATGGCCAGCGCGAACTGGATCGTGGCCTGCACGATCAGCACGTTGGCGATGTTGGGCAGCACGTGGTCGAGCGTGATGCGCCACGGCCCCTTGCCGGCGGCGCGGGCGGCCAGCACGTAGTCGCGCGACCAGACCGCATGCGCCGACGCGCGCGCCAGGCGCGCGAACACCGGGATGTTGAAGATGCCGATGGCCGCGATGCTGGTGGCCAGCCCCGGGCCGTGGATCGCGGTGAGCATGATCGCGGTGAGCAGCGCCGGAAAGGCGAAGGTGAAGTCGGCCGCACGCATCACCAGCTCCTCGACCCAGCCGCCGCGCGCCGCGGCCATGCAGCCCAGGACCACGCCCACGCCCAGCCCGATGCCCACCGCCAGCACACCCACGGCGATGGAGTTCTGGCTGCCCACCAGCAGCTGCGAGGCGATGTCGCGGCCCAGGCTGTCGGTGCCCAGCCAGTGCGCGGCCGACGGCGGCGCGAGCTTGCCGGCGATGTCGATGTCGGCCGGCGGATACGGGCTCCACGCCAGCGACAGCAGCGCCGCGCCGACGAGCAGGGCCACCAGCACGGCGCCGGCGGCGAAGCTGGGGTGGCGCAGCGCGCGGCTCACGCGGCGTCCCCGGCCGTGGCACGGCGCAGGCGCGGGTCGACCACCGCATAGAGCACGTCGACCACGAAGTTGACCAGCACCACGATGGCGGCCAGCAGCATCACCACGTCGCGCACCAGCACCAGGTCGCGGTTGGCGATGGCCTGGAACACCAGGCGCCCGATGCCGGGCAGCACGAACACGTTCTCCACGATGATCGCGCCGGTGATGAGGTTGGCGAACTGCAGGCCCATGATGGTGAGCACCGGCACCATCGCGTTGCGCAGCACGTGGCGCCACAGCACCTGGCGCCGCGACAGGCCCTTGGCGCGCGCGGTGCGCACCCAGTCCTCCCGCATCGCCTCGAGCACCGACGAACGCGTCACGCGCGCCAGGATCGCCGCCTGCACCGCCGCCAGCGACAGCGCCGGCAGCACCAGCGCGGCCAGACCGGCGCCCAGGCCGCCGCCGTCGTCCCCGCTCCAGCCCGGAAAGCCGCCCGCGCCTACCCATTGCAGGTGCACGGCGAACAGCATGATCAGCAGGATCGCGAGCCAGAAGTTGGGGATCGCCAGGCCGATCTGCGACAGCACCATCACGCCGGTGTCGCCGGCGCGGCGGTGGTGCGACGCGGCGTACAGGCCGGCGGCCAGGGCCACCGCCACCGTGAGCGCCATCGCCAGCAGCGCCAGCGGCAGGCTCACCACGAGGCGCTCGGCGATCAGCTCGAAGGTCGGCGTGTCGTAGGCGTAGCTCATCGCGCTGTCGCCGCGCAGCAGTCCGCCGACCCAGGCCGCGTAGCGCTGCGGCGCCGGCCGGTCGAGCCCGAGCCGCGCTTCCAGCGCCGCGATCGCCTCCGGCGTGGCGGTGTCGCCCAGCATCACCTCGGCCGGACGCCCCGGCAGCAGCTCGAGCACCGCGAACACGATCATCGACGCCGCCACCAGCGTGGCCGCGAACGTGCCCAGCCGGCGCAGCAGGAACGCGGTCATCGCGCCGGAGGCATCAGCTCACCGCGGCGAAGGCCTCCGCCACCGCCTGCACGTTGCGCGTGGACAGGCCGGCCACGCACATGCGGCCCGAGCGCACCAGGTACACCGCGTGCTCGTCGCGCAGCCGGTCCACCTGCGCGGCGGTCAGGCCGGTGTAGCTGAACATGCCGCGCTGGGTCAGGAAGTAGCCGAAGTCGCGCCCGGGCAGGCGCGCCGACAGCACGCCGTGCAGGCTGCGGCGCATGGCGGCGATGCGCTC
>Ga0075158_10002561_pt1 | contig 13143 bp, 9 predicted proteins | sample JI91814BDNA_FD_70968 | JGI IMG/M metagenome (GOLD analysis project Ga0075158, IMG submission 70968) | Wastewater effluent complex algal communities from Wisconsin, to seasonally profile nutrient transformation and Carbon sequestration -... | ecosystem: Engineered > WWTP > Effluent > Algae... | reverse complement strand
AACCACCACGGCCGCAGCTGCGGCGGCCCCGACGACCGTCGCGAGCAGCGAGACCAAGCTGCGCATGCCGGCCGAGGAGAAGTACAAGGACGAGCTCACCTACCTGGCCAGCGTCGACATGGACGTGCGCCCGTTCGCCTGGCGCCTGTCGCCGCGGATGATCCGTACCTTCATCCTCGGCGCCGGACCGACCGACAAGTTCGACCGCCCGATCGCCCAGAAGTTCTTCGGCGACAACTCGCTGGTCGAGCGGGCGATCGTCACGCTCGCCTCGGACCGCGGCCTGCTGCTGATCGGCGACCCCGGCACCGGCAAGAGCTGGCTCGCCGAATTGCTCGCCGCCGCGATCTCCGGCAACTCGACCCACGTCGTGCAGGGCACCGCGGGCACCACCGAGGACCACATCAAGTACTCGTGGAACGTGGCCATGGTGATCGCCAGCGGTCAGTCGCGCGACTCGATGATCTCCTCGCCGATCATGACCGCGATGATCAACGGCGAGATGGGCCGCTTCGAGGAGCTGACCCGCTGCTCCTCGGACGTCCAGGACGCCCTGATCTCGCTGCTCTCGGAGAAGTACATCACGATCCCCGAGCTGCACGGCGAGGACAACGTCATCTACGCCCGCCCCGGCTTCAACATGATCGCCACCGCCAACAGCCGCGACCGCGGGGTCAACGAGCTGTCGACCGCGCTCAAGCGCCGCTTCAACTTCGTGACGATCCCGATCGTCACCAACAAGAAGTCGGAGAAGGAGATCGTCCTGTTCCGCACGCGCGAGCTGATGGCCCGCCACACCATCAGCATGGACCTGCCGCCGACCATGCTCGACATCCTGCTGCAGACCTTCGCCGACCTGCGCGAGACCATGGCCAACGCCGCGGGCGAGGAGCAGCGCCTCGAGTCCGCCCTGTCGACCGCCGAGCAGATCGGCGTGCTCGAGGACGCCCTCCTCCACAGCAACTACTTCGGCGACCGCGCCCTCAAGCCCGACACTCTGGCCCGCTCGCTCGTCGGCTCGCTCGTCCGCCGCGTCCCCGAGGACGTCTCGATCCTCAACAAGTTCTGGCACGCCGGCGCCGGCGCCGACGACGGCCCCAAGAAGCGCAAGAAGGGCGAGGAGAAGACCGAGTCCGCCGCGGCCCCCAGCCGCGGCCCCGAGTGGGATGCATTCGTCGCGGGCGGCAAGCAGGCGCTCGGCTCCTTCAAGTGACGCCGCGATGACCGCCCTCGACGCCGCCCTCCCGGACCCGGCCCTCGCCGCGCTGCGCAGCCAGCTCGAGGCCGCCGCCGCCGCGTTCGTCGGCGAGTCGGCCCACCTCGGCGCCCTGCTGCGGGCGATGGTCGACGACGTCCAGCGCGCCAACGCCGAGCCCGTCGAGGTGTTCCCGGTCAAGCACCACTCCCCGTCGTCGGCGCTGCACATGGTCCGTCGCCTGCGCGCGCGCCCGCCGAAGGTCATCTTCATGGAGGGCTGCGAGGACCTCAACGCCGCGCTGGTCGGCCTGCAGCACTGCCGCTTCCCGGTCGCGCTGCAGGCGTACGCGCCCGAGGCCCCGGCGTTCCCGGTCGAGTGGACCCCGCTCAACTGCGTGCTGCCGCTGACCGAGTTCTCGGCCGAGTACCAGGCGATCGCCCACTGCATCGCCAACCCGGACACGAAGCTGGTGTTCGTCGACCGCTCGGTCGACCACGTGTTCCAGTGGATGCCGCGCGAGGGCCCGCCGCCCGGCTCCGCGTCGGGCGAGGCCGACCCGGGTGAGCCGGCCGAGACGACCGAGACCGAGGGCGATACGACCACCGCCGACACCGCCAACCTGCACGGCGGCGCGATCGGCCTGCAGATCGGCGCGACCCAGCCGACCTTCTCCGAGTTCGTCGACGTCCTGCTGCGCAACGCCCGAGTGCGCCACTACAGCGAGTGGTGGACGCAGTACGTCGAGGGCCCGACGCTGGCCGCCGACTATCCGACCTACCGCCAGGTGTTCTTCCTGGTCGGCTCGCTGCTGCGGCGGATCGGCATCACCGACCGCGACCGCGCCGCCGACGTCGAGCGCGAGCGCTACATGTGGCTGCGCATCCGCGAATATCTAAAAACCCACAAGATCGACCCGAAGGACTCGATCTACGTGTGCGGGGCGATCCACGCGGTCAGCCCGATCCCCGAGTTCGGCGCCCGCGGCGGCTCGGACTGGAAGATCCCCCCGCGCACCGACAGCAAGTGGTTCTACGGCATCGTGCCCTCGAGCTACACCGCCATCGAGCACCAGTTCGACATGCCCGCGGGCGAGATCTCGATCGCGCAGTCGATGTGGGAGAAGGGCCTCGCCAGCCTCGAGCTCACCCCCTACCGCATCACCCCCGAGAAGCCCGCCACCACCGGCAAGCCGACCGTGCGCAAGCCGGCCGCCGCGAAGCCGGCCGCGCCGGAGCCAGCGCCGCTCGACGGCGGCCTCGGCAAGTTCCTCACCCGTCCGCCCGCGTTCATCGCCGCCGACGACGAGCAGCTGATGCGCTGGTGCATCGAGATCGTCCAGCTCGCCCGCAAGAACGGCTACGGCGCGTCGACGGCCGACACGATCGCGATCCTCCACACCGCCAACCTGCTCGCGCGCATCCGCGACCGCCCGCACCCGTCGCCGTACGACTTCCAGGACGCCGCGATCACGTGCCTCGAGAAGGACCGCGTGCCCGGCCGGCGCAACGTCCAGCGCCTGTGCCAGATCCTCCTCGGCGGCGACCGCATCGGCCGCGTCGGCTACGAGTCGATGCCGCAGCTCGCCAAGGACGTGTACGACCGCCTGGCGATCCTCCCCGACATCAACTTCAAGGCGAGCAACGTCCAGCGCGCCCTGCTCAACTTCCAGACCCGCCCCGAGCTCAGGCCCGCCTCGGACCTGCTGTGGCGCCTGCGCTACCTCGGCGTCGACGCCCACCCGATCATGGGCGAGCGCACCCTCGGCCACAAGCCGGTCCAGGAGTCGTGGGAGCTCCGCTTCATCAAATCGCAGACGTCGATCATCCAGCTCGGCCACGAGGGCTTGACGGTCGAGGCGGTGCTCGAGAAGCGCCTGAAGACCAGGGCGTTCGACCCCAACGCCCGCTCCGCGAAGGTGTTGCAGGCCACCGAGGACAGCGTGCTGTACCTGCGCAGCGGCAGGCTCACGCGCGAGCTCGGGATGCGTGCGACCGACCTGCTGCGCCAGGAGACCGACGCCGCCGACGCGCCCGACATCTTCCAGCGCGTCCGCGGGCTCGTGCACTACTACCGCACGATCGGCCTGCCCGAGTGGATTCAGGAGTTCGTGTCGACCGGCTATCGCCACTACGCGACGCTGCTGCCGACCGCGTTCACCGACCGCGGCACCACGCCGCGCCAGCTCGCGGCGATGCTGGCCTTCATCTTCACGCAGGAGGCGCTGGCCTTCGCGATGGGCTGCGAGCGCAGCCAGCTGCTGATCGCGGTCGCCCAGGCCGAGCCCGAGGACCCGCCGAAGATCGCCCTGCACTGGGCCGCGCAGTGGATCCTCGGGCAGCGCGAGGAGTCGGAGATCCGCGGCGACTTCATGCACCTGCTCACCAGCCCGCTGCTGCTCCCGGCGTTCCCGGAGTACATGGCCGGGTTCCTGCTCGCCCTCGAGTTCACCCCGCGCATCTCCCGGCTCGCCGTCGAGTTCCTCAGCCGCGCGTTCGCCCTGCTGCCCGACGAGGTGCTCGTCCCCTGGCTGCCCAAGCTGGTCGTCACCCTGCGCCCGCTCGGCGCCGGGCTCATGCAGACTTTGATTAAAGAGGCCGGGCTCGCGTTCCCTCGCGAGCTCGCGGCGCTGCCGACCTGGGAGTTCGCGTGGGAGCGCAGCCTGCAGGTCGCGCCCCCGCCCGCTCCGGCGCAGGCTGTTGCCGCTGCACCGACCGCGCCGAGCGTCGAACGCTCGCCGCGCGAGCAGGCGATCGCCGGGCTGCTGCGCGACGAGCCCGCGACGCTCGACACGTTCGCCGCGCGGCTCGGCCTGCCGATCGTGTGGGCCTCGGCGACGCCGGCCGCGGTCGATGTCGCGACACCAACCGCGACAGCATCGACACCCGCCGTCACCGCGGCGCCGACGAGCTCGCCGCTGGGCGACCTGCTCGCGGCGCACCCCGAGACCCTCAACGCCCTCGCGCAGCGCCTCCGCGCCGCACTCTGATGACGGCGACGACCCACGACCGACGCGGCGCGAGCCCTGCGGGTCTGCGCGCGCTCGGCTTCCGCGACATCCCCGACCTCGACGACGGCTGGACCGACCCGCGCCCCGGTCCGCGCCTCGACGACCTGCGCGCCCGCGCCGCGGCGTTCGCCCCAATTTTTAAACAGGACGGCACGGTCCGCGGCGTGCGCACGGTCGACCTGCTGCCGTTCCCGTACCCGGTCGCGTTCGGGTTCTGGCAGGCGCCGCCGACCGCGGCGAAGTACCTGCTGATGCGCAACCGCCTCAACGTGATCGAGTTCGCCGACTGGGACGGCCACGCGCGCACGCTGCTGGTCAACCCGACCGAGGCCGACCTGTCCGCACGGGCAGGTTTCTTCGAGCAGGTGAGGCGCGAGCTGGCGCCGTTCATGCCGCGAGACATCGTCAAGCTGGCCGCCGACCCGGTGACGCGGCTGCGTCGGCTGGGCGTCGATCCGGCGCGCATCGACTATGTCACCTTCGACCACCTCCACGTGCAGGACCTGCGACGCGGCCTGATCGGCGAGGGCGGCAAGCCGCCGCTGTATCCGAACGCGAAGCTGCTGGTCAACCGCCGCGAGCTCGAGACCCTGCGCGCGCTGCATCCACTGCAAAAACCGTGGTGGATCTCCGAGGCCCTCGACGGCGTGCCGGACGACCGCATCGTCGCGCTCGAGGGCTCCGCGTGGCTCGGCAAGGGGCTCGCGCTGGTGTGGACGCCCGGGCACACGCTCGGCAACCACTCGATCGTGTTCAACGCCCCGGGCCACGGCGTGTTCGCGGTGTCGGAGAACGGCATCGCCCCGGAGTGCTACATGCCGCGGGCCTCGGGCCTGCGGGCGCTCCGCGAGCACGCCCGCAAGTACGGCGCCGAGGTCGTGCTCAACGGCAACGCGCTCGAGAGCACGATGTCGCAGTACACCTCGATGATCGTCGAGAAGACGCTCGTCGACCGCGGGGCGGCCGGCGGCGAGCTGCCGAACATCCTGTGCTCCTCGCCGTGGGTCCGCTCGCCGCTGGCGTGGGGCATCGGCCCGCGCTACGTGACCCCGCCCGTGAACAGCGGCGTGCTCGCCCACAGCATGGCCCAAGGGACAGGTTCCACAGGAGCACCACTTCCTGGCAGAGCTGGCAGAACCGACTGCTGGTCGGCGCGATGCGACTGGCGACCCTGCGTCGCAAGCCGATCGGCAGCGGGTACCGCGGGATCCGCCGCGCCCTCGAGAAGGGCGGCGAGCGCCTGCCGCCGGCCAGGGACGTGCGCTGGACGGCGCTGCAGATCGGCGACGTGCGCGGCGAGTGGGTCGAGACGCCCGGCGCGCGCCACGATCGTGCGCTGCTGTACCTGCACGGCGGCGGCTACGTCAGCGGCTCACCCGCGTCGCACCGCAACCTGACCGGCGAGCTGAGCCGCGCCGCCCGCATGCGCGTGCTGTCGCTCGACTACCGCCTCGCGCCGGAGCACCCGTTCCCGGCCGGGCTCGACGACGCGGTCGCGGCCTACCAGTGGCTGCTCGCGCAAGGCCTCGCGCCGGCGCACATCGCGATCGGCGGCGACTCGGCTGGCGGCGGCCTGACGATGGCGACGCTGCTGGCGCTGCGCGAGCGCGGCCTGCCGCAGCCGGCGGCCGCCGTGTGTCTGTCGCCGTGGGCCGATCTGGCGATGGAGGGCGAGACGATGCGGACCCACGCGCACCTCGACCCGATGTTGCAGCCGCCCGGCTTCTCGCTGCTCGTGCGCCACTACATCGGCGATCAGGACCCGCGCAGCCCGCTCATCTCGCCGGTCCACGCCGACCTCTCGGGCCTCGCGCCGCTGCTCGTGCAGGTCGGCACGCGCGAGGTGCTGCTGGACGACGCGCGCCGGCTGGTCGCGCGAACCGTCGCCGCGGGCGGCCGCGCCGAGCTCGAGGTCTGGGACCATATGGTCCACGTGTGGCAGATCTTCGCGTTCCTGCCCGAGGCGCGCCGGGCCGTCGCGCGGCTCGGCGAATTCATCCGCAAGCACACCGCCTGATCAGCGACGGCGGCGACGGAGTCCGAGCAGCCCCAGCAGCCCCAGCGCGAGCGGGGCCGGCTCGTTGCTGCTGCAGCTGCAGCCCTTCGAGCCCTCGCCGCCGTCCATGCCGGGATCCGTGTCGGTCTCGCTGTCGGTCTCGCTGTCGGTCCCGGGCAGTGTCGGGTCGATGCCCGAGTCGGTCGGCGCGGTCGGATCCGGGTCCGGCTCGGGCGGCGGTGGAGGGGGCGGTGGCGGTGGATCCGGCTCGGGCGGCGGATCTGGCGGGGTCGGCGTCGGGTTCGGCGACGGGAACGTCCCGGTGCTGAACGGCTCGCCGCAGGTGCCGCTCCACGTGCCGACCTGCTCGGTGTCACAGGCGTTGAGCCACGTGTTCTCCGACTCGCCGGGGAAGAACGGGAAGCCGCCGCAGCCGGCGCTCGGGTGCCAGGTGCCGTCGGTGGTGTGGCACGGCGTCAGGTCGTGCTGCGTGAACTCCTCGAGCCAGTCGACGTGCTGCCAGACGATCTCGTAGACGGTGCCGAGGCCGCACAGCTCGCCGGTGTTCGGGTCCGGTTCGAAGTCGGGGTGCAGCGTCGACGCCGCGCCGAACACCCGCCAGGTGCCGTCGAGCAGCTGGACCATCGCCGTGCCGCCGGAGTCGCCGAAGCAGCCGCCGGTGTTCGGCCCGATCATCACGACGTCGTTCCTGTTGGGCAGCACGTCGGTCACGGTCTGGTGCGTGAACCGCTTCTTGCCGGAGCCGGACGTCTCGGTCTCGCCCTCGGGGGTCTGGATCCCCGACGTCGCGCCGAAGCCGACGATCGTCACGCCGCGGCCGGGCTGCAGCTGCTCGACCTCGCAGCCCATCAGCAGCGGCACGATCGGCAGGTCGCGGACCGGCGCCTGGAGCGTGCACACCGCGAGGTCGATGCCGTTCGACTTCCACTCCGGGTGAAAGTCGCAGTCCTGGACCGGCACCTTGCGGACCGGCGCCTCGACGTCCTCGCCGAACAGCACGCTCCCGGGCGTCGCCCACGAGCTGTCGGGATCCATACAGTGGGCCGCGAATAGGATGACCTCCGGGTGGATCAGCGTGCCCGAGCAGAACATCTGCTCGGAGTCGAGGTCGAGCATTGCGACCGTCGACGGGAAGGCGCACAGCGGCGCCTCGATACCATTGAAGATATTCGACGGATCCACCGGAGGAGCCGCGAGCGGGCCGTCGGCGCGGGCCAGGGCCGGCGCGAACAGGGCGAGAGACATCAATAAAATGGTCGGGGGACGACCAGCCAAGCGACACCGCATCGCATCAGCGTAGCCAGCGTCCAGCGCCCGGCGCAAGCGAGTTCTATCGGACCTCGTCCTGTGTTACGAACCCGGCGAATGCCCGGCGCGATCTTCAGCCTCGCAGCTGCACTGCTGATCGCCCCGACGGAGCGCGAGTACAGCGGCGCCGAGGAGATTCCAGTCGGTGAAACACAGCAGCCGCCGCCTGTGTCGGGCGAGGTGTTGCCCGTGCCTGCACCGGCCGTGGCACCCCCGCCGGAGCCTGTGCCGGCGCCTCTTGCTCCTGCTCCGGCGCCCACGCCCGCGAAGCCTGGTCCGTCCGAGGTTCGAACCACGACGAACAAGCCGACGCCGAAGTGGTGGGGTCCGTTCCCGCGGCCCAGGCTGACCGGCTTCGGCGGCCCCGCGGCGCACCTCACAGGACTCGATCGCAAGTTCGCCATGCTCGTCGGGCTCGCCGGCGGCGTGACGATCCGTCAGCGCGTGTCGATCGGCGGCATGCTCATGTGGCTGCTCAACCCGGCCGACGCCGGGACCAGCGAACTCGGCTCGAAGCAGCGGCTCAACACCAACTACGGCGGCCTGCTGCTGGACGTCGTGCTCGTGCGCAACAGCCGCCTCGACCTCTCGCTCGCAGGTCTGATCGGGGGGGGTGGCGCTTGCCTGCAAAACCCCGAGAAGGGCACGTGCTACGACCGCACCTCGTTCTTCCTCGGCCAGCCGAGCCTGGGCGTGCACGTCCGCCTGCTCCCCGTCGTACGCCTGGTGTTCGAGGTGGGCTACCGGTTCGTCGTCGCAAAGGAGTGGTCGGGGCCGACGGGCGGGCGGCTCGGGGCGCCGGTCGGGACCGTGAAACTCGAGCTCGGGTGGTTCTGACCGAGCACAGTTTGCCGGCGTGATCGGCGGCGCTGCGGCTTGCCCCGCGCCTGGACCGTGACACAGACGACGTCGCGTCCATGCCGAATGCCTCCGACACGCTCGTCGACCTGCGTCAGGCCCGGAGCCACGCGCGCTCCGTGGGGCTGCGCCACATCTCGTGCGACACGCCAGGCATCCAGCGTCGGCGCTGCGGCGGCGGGTTCTCGTACCGCCACGCGGACGGCTCGCGGGTGGCAGATCCCGCGACCCTGGAACGCATCCGCACCCTGGTGATCCCGCCGGCCTACGTGAACGTGTGGATCTGCGCGCACCCCGACGGCCACCTGCAGGCGACCGGCTACGACGCCGCGGGCCGCAAGCAGTACCGCTACCACCCGCGCTGGCAGTCGGCCCGCTCGGCGACCAAGTACACGCACATCCTCGAGTTCGCGACGGCGCTGCCGCAGCTGCGCCGCCGCATCGGCCGCGACCTCAAGTGCGACGGGCTCGTGTGCCAGCGGATCCTCGCCACCGCGGTCCGCGTGCTCGACATGACGCTGATCCGCGTCGGCAACGCCCGCTACACCGCCCAGAACGGGTCCTACGGGCTGACGACCCTGCAGAACCGCCACGTCCGCATCGACCGCGGCGGCGTGGACTTCAACTTCATCGGCAAGAGCAAGCAGCAGCGCCGGCTGCACGTCGACGATCCCGTGCTCGCGCGGATCCTCCGGCGCTGCCGCGAGCTGCCGGGCCACCGCCTGTTCGAGTACATCGACGCCGCGGGTCAGGTCCAGACGATCGACTCGGCCGACGTGAACGACTACCTGCACGAGGTCACCGGCCACGCGCTGACGGCCAAGGACTTTCGCACGTGGGGCGGCACGGTCCACGCCGCGGTGACGCTCGCGCAGCTCGGCCCGGCCGCCTCGGCGACCGCGACCGAGCGCAACGTGGTCGCCGCGATCAAGGCCGTCGCGGCCCGCCTCGGCAACCGCCCGGCGACCAGCCGCAAGTACTACGTGCACCCGGCCGTGCTCGACGCCTACCGCGACGGCACGCTCACCGAGTACATCGACTTCACGCCCCGTACAGATCGACCGCCGCCCCGCGGCGGCCTCCTGCCGGAGGAGAAAGCCGTGCTGGCCCTCCTCCGCGACCGCGCCGCGCCAGCCCGTGGGCAACGCCGGCTCGCTGCATGACCACGCCCACCACCGAGGACAAGAACATGACCGTGGAATCCGAAGACGAACTCAAGAAGCTGCACTCGATGATCAAGGGGATCAAGGTGGCGATGCTCACCACCGTCGGCAACAACGGCAACCTGTCCAGCCGCCCCATGACCACCCTGCAGGTCGATGAGAGCCGCGAACTGTGGTTCTTCACCCGCTCCGACTCGGAGGCCGCGACCGAGGTGGCCCAGACGATGAACGTCAACCTCGCGTACGCCGACCCCGGCGACAACCGCTACGTGTCGGTCACCGGCATCGCCCAGCTCGTCCGCGACCGCGCCAAGGTCCGCGAGCTGTGGAACCCGATGTACACCGTCTTCTTCCCCGAGGGCCCCGAGGACCCGAAGCTCGCGCTCATGCGGGTCACCGCCCACGACGCCGAGTACTGGACCGGCCCGACCAACTGGCTCGGCAAGGCCCTCCGCTTCGCCGCCGCGAAGATCAAGGGCGACCCCTCGCCGCTCGGCGACAACGCCAAGCTGACCCTCGTGTAGCCTGTCCCGAAGGACAGCTCGCAACATCGCGGACGCGCTCGCGCGGGTCCGCGATGTTTGTTAGGATGCCGTCATGACCGCCGCCGCCGTCCGCCGCGCCACGTACGAGGATGTCCTGAGCGCTCCGCCGAATCACACAGCCCAGGTGATCTTCGGAGTGCTGCACACGATGCCGCGGCCGGCCTTCCCGCATGCGCGGGCGAGTTCAGTTCTCGGCGCCCTCGTCACAAACTCCTTCGGACTTGGTATCGGAGGCCCTGGCGGCTGGCTGATCCTCGATGAACCAGAGCTGCACCTCGGACCCGAGCCGGACATCCTGGTTCCTGATCTCGCAGGTTGGCGGCTCGATCGCGGAGAGCTACCCGATCAGACAGCCCCCTGGACAGCCGTAGCCCCGGACTGGGCATGCGAGATCCTCTCGCCTTCGACGAAGAGGCTCGACCGCACCGATAAGATGGAGGTCTATCTGCGTGAGAAGGTGAGCCATGTGTGGCACATCGACCCGATCGAGAAGTCGCTCGAGGTGTTCCGCCACAGCGGTAGTTTTTGGGGCCGCCTGGCGCTCCACTATGGGAACACAAAGGTCCGCGCCGAACCGTTCGGCGCGGCCGAGATAGACCTGAGCCTGATCTGGGTCCCCTGATCCGCCGTCTCAGTGCGTCAGCTTGCGGTACTTGATGCGGTGGGGCGTGAGCGCGTCCTCGCCGAGGCGGCGCTTCTTGTCGGCCTCGTAGTCCTCGTAGTTGCCCTCGAACCACGTGACCTTGGAGTCGCCCTCGAACGCGAGGATGTGGGTGGCGATGCGGTTGAGGAACCAGCGGTCGTGGCTGATGACGACGGCGCAGCCGGGGAAGCTGAGCAGCGCGTCCTCGAGGTGGCGGAGCGTGTCGACGTCGAGGTCGTTGGTCGGCTCGTCGAGCAGCAGCAGGTTGCCGCCCTTTTTAATTAATTTGGCCAGGTGGACGCGGTTGCGCTCGCCGCCCGACAGCAGGCCGACCTTCTTCTGCTGGTCGGGGCCGTTGAAGTTGAACTTGCTGACGTAGGCGCGGGCGTTGATGTCGCGGCCCGCGATGCTGAGGACCTCCTGACCGCCGGAGATCTCTTGATAGATGCTCTTGTCGGGGTCGAGGGCGTCGCGGGTCTGGTCGACGGCGGCGATGTCGACGGTGTCGCCGATCTTGATCTCGCCGCTGTCGGGCTTCTCCTGGCCGGTGATCATGCGGAACAGCGTCGTCTTGCCGGCGCCGTTGGGGCCGATGATGCCGACGATGCCGCCGCGCGGCAGGGTGAACGTCAGGTCCTCGAACAGCAGGCGCTCGCCGAAGCCCTTGGACACCTTCTTGGCCTCGACGACGGTGTTGCCGAGGCGGCGGGTGAACGGGACGACGAGGTCGGTGGTGTCGACGCGCTTGTCGTTCGACGCGGCCAGCAGGTCCTCGTACGCCTTGATGCGCGCCTTCGACTTGGCCTGGCGGGCGCGCGGGGACATCTGGACCCACTCGAGCTCGCGGGCCAGGGTGCGCTGGCGGTTGCTCTCGGTCTTCTCCTCCTGGGCCAGGCGCTTGCGCTTCTGGTCGAGCCACGACGAGTAGTTGCCCTTCCACGGGATGCCCTGCCCGCGGTCGAGCTCGAGGATCCACCCGGCGACGTTGTCGAGGAAGTAACGATCGTGGGTGATCGCCACGACCGTGCCCGGGTAGTCCTGCAGGAACCGCTCGAGCCAGGCGACGCTCTCCGCGTCGAGATGGTTGGTCGGCTCGTCGAGCAGCAGCATGTCCGGGCGCTGCAGCAGCAGGCGGCACAGCGCGACCCGGCGGCGCTCGCCGCCGCTGAGCGTGGTCACGTCGGCGTCGCTCGGCGGGCAGCGCAGCGCGTCCATCGCGATCTCGAGCGTGCGGTCGAGCTCCCACCCGTTGCCCGCGTCGATCTTGTCCTGCAGGTCGGCCTGCTCGGACAGCAGGCGGTTCATCTCGGCGTCGGTCATCGGCTCGCCGAGCTTCATGCTCACCTCCTCGAACCGCGCGAGCACGGCCTTCATCGGCGCGACGGCCTCCTCGATGTTGCCGAGCACGGTCTTCTTCGGGTCGAGCGCGGGCTCCTGCGACAGGAAACCGACGGTGGCGCCCTCGGCGGCCCACGCCTCGCCGAGGAACTCCTTCTCGACGCCGGCCATGATCTTGAGCAACGTCGACTTGCCGGCGCCGTTGGCCCCGAGCACGCCGATCTTCGCGCCGGGGAAGAACGAGAGGTAGATCCCCTTCAGCACTTCCTTGCCGTTGGGGAACACCTTACGCAGGTCCTTCATCGTGTAGATGTACTGATACGCGGCCATGAGCTCTCCTGAAGGGCGCCGGAGGATAGCAGCGCCCGCGCCCGCCCACCTGTGCGAATTCTCGGGGCTGGTGCGGGGACCGGACCGCTCCCATAATCCCGCCGCAATGGCCAACTCCACCTCAGTCGACGCCAGCGAAGCCCCCACGCCTGCCAGCACCCCGGCGGGCGCCAGTGCCGGCGCCGCCGCCGTTGCCGTTGCCGGTACAACCACGGCGACCAGCCCGGGCATCAATGCGGGTATCAATGCCCCCCTGGCCGAGGCGGAGATCAAGCGGGCGGCCGCCCACGCGCTGGCCGTCGAGACCTCCTTCAAGCGCTACGGCCTCGACCGCTGGGGCCGCGACTTCCTGCGGGCGAACGAGCACGGGCACCTGGTGTTCGCGGCCCCGAACTGCCCGACGGTCGACCTGCACACGCTGTCGCTCGAGCTGGCCCGGCGCGGCATCCGCACGCCGTACGTGATCCGCTTCCCGACGATGATCGAGCGGCAGATGGAGACGCTCAAGAACGCCTTCCACAAGGCGATCACCGACAACCACTACCAGAGCGGCCACATCGGCGTGTACCCGCTGAAGGTCAACCAGCGGCGCAGCGTGGTCGACACGGTGGTCCGCGCGCGCGAGCGGCTCAACTACAGCCTCGAGGCCGGCAGCAAGCCGGAGCTGCTGCTGGCGCTGGCCCAGCCGCCGCTCAAGCAGTCGCTGCTGGTCTGCAACGGCTACAAGGACCGCGAG
>Ga0075158_10002557_pt1 | contig 13148 bp, 9 predicted proteins | sample JI91814BDNA_FD_70968 | JGI IMG/M metagenome (GOLD analysis project Ga0075158, IMG submission 70968) | Wastewater effluent complex algal communities from Wisconsin, to seasonally profile nutrient transformation and Carbon sequestration -... | ecosystem: Engineered > WWTP > Effluent > Algae... | reverse complement strand
CTTGCATCGTCAATCCTTCTTCCAAAATAAAACTCAACGATAAATATTTCGGAATACCACCACACATCGCCACATCATTGACGGTTCCATTTACAGCCAGTTCGCCAATGTCACCACCCGGAAAAAATACGGGTGAAATCACAAAACTATCCGTGGAAAAAGCCACTTTCCCATGAAATTCCAATAGCGCTCCATCATGATGTTTGTCTAATTCTTCATTTTTCAACAAATCAAATACCCCGCTTTCCAATAACTTATTGGTCAACAATCCGCCACTACCATGTGCCAACGTAATGATGTCAAAATCAAATTTGGGTAAAGGACACTGTAGATGTAGTAGGCTTTTGGACATTGGGAAGTTAGAAATTAGAAATTAGAAATTAGAAATTAGAAACTAGAAGTTAGAAGTATTGGAATCGTGTTTAGATTGGATTGAGTCAAAAATAAACAATTATAAGCATATCCAATGTGTTTTTTGTGACAGAAGGTTATATTTCAATTTTAGAAAAATTATAATAGGCTGCACAAGCGCCTTCCGAACTCACCATGGGTGCGCCCAAAGGATTTTGAGGGGTACACTTTTTTCCAAAATGCACACAATCATGGGGTTTTTTAATGCCTTTCATGATGCTTCCGGCAATACATTCGGCATTTTCGGGTGCTTGTACGATATCAATACTGAATTTCAAATTGGCATCATAACGATGATAAGCCGGTTTCAATCGCAAACCACTTTCGGGAATGGTACCGATACCACGCCACATTTGATCATTGACTTCAAAAACCTGATTGATGATTTGTTGCGCCGAAGCATTGCCAGCTTCTTTAACCATACGCGTGTATTGGTTTTCCACTTCAGCTCTTCCTTCTTCCAATTGCTTGACCACCATATAAATTCCTTGCAAAATATCCAAAGGCTCAAATCCGGTAACGACTATCGGAATTTTATATTTTTCTACCAAAGGGAAATACTCCCAATAACCCATGATGCTACACACGTGTCCGGCAGCCAGAAAACCATCAATCGTACTCTCCGGATCTTCCATCAACGCCGAAATGGCTGGCGGAACCAATACATGTGAAGTCAATATGGAATAATTGGTAATCCCCAATTTTTCAGCATGAATGACGGAAAGTGCATTGGCTGGCGCCGTAGTTTCAAATCCTACCGCAAAAAACACCACTTCTTGGTCGGGATTTTGTTTGGCAATGTTAACCGCTTCTGTGGGTGAATACAAGATTCTAACATCGGCTCCGGCAGCTTTGGCTTCCAGCAAACTTTTCTCAGATCCGGGAACGCGCAACATATCGCCGAAACTACACAGGATCACTTTTTTCTCCATCGCCAGATATATCGCTTTGTCAATCAAATGCAAAGGCGTCACACACACCGGACATCCCGGGCCGTGCAACATACTGATGGGTTCGGGTAAAACGGTGAGAATACCGTTTTTCACCAAACTATGGGTTTGACCACCACAAATCTCCATGATATTCCACGGCTTTGTCGTGATTTTTTCGATTTCATGCAACACCTTTTTGGCTAATTCCGGGTCTCTGTATTCGGTTAAATGCTTCATATTTTTAAGAGAAATAACTCCTCGATAATAAAACGTTAAAAGATTAAACTCCTTTTTCGTTTGTTACTATTGATTTTGGTAACATCAACAAAAATGGTACACAACGTTCTAAATACAACTGATAATAATGTTCGCCAATGTGTATGTTCTGGTAATAATCCGATCGATGTATGGCATAATACATTTCACTAGAAATGGACCAAAGATTTTTACCCAATTTTTCAGATAAAAACCATTTTTCCAACAAACGTCCTGCTCTTCCATTTCCATCCATAAAAGGATGAATTTTTTCAAACATCAAATGTATCATGGATGCGTAATAAAACACTTCGTTAGAATTCAATTCAATACTCAATAAGTATACAATATCAGCAAACAATTTGTCAATTTCCGCTTTAACAAATTCAGGTTCGACTGCCATGTATTCCAATTTTCCTCTGCTGAAAATACCTACTTGTTGGTTTCTCAATTTACCTCTTTGACTTTTCAGGGAAAGAATGGTTTTGCTTAAAATTTTATGGGTTTCTAGAAAATTTTTAAAATCCAAAGTATGATTCATCGCAAAGTTATAAGCTGTAATGAGTTCATCTATTTCAGCCATTTCCTTGGGTTTGGACTTAATTTTGAATTTTTTATTTTTTAAATAAGTATCAATATCGATACTATTACCTTCAATATTGGAAGAATAAGTGGCCGATGATTGTATGTAAAATTCGAAATCAGATGTTTTAAACAAGTCTTTTTCCTTCAAATCCCTTATGAATATATGCAAATGAATAGGAAGTTGGGCTTCATACTCCTTTAAAAATGCTTCACTCAGTATTTTGAATTTATGATCCATTCCGTTTCATCTATGAACTTTCAAATATACTAAAACTTTAACAACATCATTCAGTCACAAAAGGCTAGTTTCACAAAATCATCGTCAACTGAATGCGTTTTCGGGCTTCATCCACTTCCAATACCTTGACCCTAACGTGTTGATGTAATTTGACAACACTGTTCACATCCGATACAAATCCTTCCTTGAGCTGCGAGATATGTACCAAACCGCTTTCCTTGACACCGATATCCACAAAACATCCAAAAGCGGTAATATTATTGACGATTCCATTGAGAATCATGCCGGTTCGCACATCGGAAATGGTTTTGATGGTAGGATCGAATTCCAAAACTTGTGCGGCTTTTCTAGGATCTAAACCCGGCTTTTCCAATTCTTTCAAAATGTCTTTCAATGCCAAAACCCCTACGGTTGCAGTTTTGTATGACTCGATATCGATGCTTTTGATCTTCTCTTTGTTGCCAATGAGTTCCTGTAAAGATACTTTTAAATCTTTCGCCATTTGCTCCACAATTTTATAAGCTTCGGGATGTACCGCCGAATTGTCCAACGGATTTTTGCCCTCTTTGATTCGGATAAATGCGGCTGCTTGCTGGAAAGCTTTTTCTCCCAATCTAGGAACTTTTTTCAATTCGTTGCGGTCTTCAAACGCCCCGTTTTCAGTTCTGTAAGCCACGATGTTTTCTGCCATCTTCTCCCCTATGCCGCTTACATAACTCAAAAGGGATTTACTGGCGGTATTGAGATTGACCCCAACCGAATTCACACATCGCACTACGACTTGATCCAATTCGTTTTTTAATGAAGTTTGATCCACATCGTGCTGATATTGACCTACTCCAATGGATTTAGGATCTATTTTGACCAATTCTGCCAAAGGATCTGCCAATCTCCTGCCGATGGAAACCGAACCTCGAACGGTTACATCATACTTGGGAAACTCTTCTCGGGCAATTTTGGAAGCTGAATACACTGAAGCCCCGGCTTCACTGACCACAAAAACTTTGACCTCACGGTCAAAACCGGTTTTTTTGACCAACATTTCCGTTTCTCTACTAGCCGTTCCATTGCCTATGGAAATGGCTTCTATTTGATACGCTTGGACCAAAGAGCGTAACTTTTTCATCGCCAGAACCGATTCGTTTTGAGGCGGATGCGGATAAATGGTTTCATTGTACAACAAATCGCCTTGCTCGTCCAAACACACCAATTTACATCCCGATTTATAGCCCGGATCCAATGCCAAAATGCGTTTTTCGCCCAAAGGTGGCGCTAAGAGCAATTGGGATAGATTGGCTGCAAAAACTTCTATGGCTTTGCTATCGGCTTTCACTTTGTATTCTTGTAGTACTTCATTGGAAATGGCGGGTTCCAACAAACGCTTGTAGCTGTCATCCATCGCTTTTTCCATATGAGGCGTGGTATCATTCTCAAATTTGATTAGGTTTTGATCCATAAAATCGAGAATTTCTTCTTTATCCACTTCGATGTTGATTTTGATAAACCCTTCATGTTCGGCTCTCAACATAGCCAACAAACGGTGTGAAGGTGATTTGTACAAGGGTTCTTGAAACTCAAAATACTGTTTGTATTTTTGGGCTTCTTCGTCGTCTTTCTTGGATTTTACAACTTTGGTAACAATCAGGGCATTGCGTTGAAAATACCTCCTGATGTGTTTCCTAATATAAATATTCTCATTGATCCATTCGGCTATGATGTCACGAGCGCCTTGAAGGGCTTCGTCTTCGTTTTTAACATTTTTATTGAGGTATTGCGAAGCGATATAATCCACTTCGACATCACGTTGACTCATGATGATTTTAGCCAAAGGTTCCAAACCGTTTTCACGTGCCACATCTGCTTTGGTTTTCTTCTTGCGTTTGTAGGGTAAATACAAGTCTTCCAATTCCTGTAAATCAAAACTCTTTTGAATTTTTTCTCGGAGTTCGGGTGTCAGTTTTTCCTGCTCTTCAATAGATTTTAATATACTATCCTTGCGCTTGACGATATCGTCAAATTGCTTTTTGAGTTTGTCGATTTGTTCGATTTGAATTTCATCCAGATTTCCTGTTTGATCCTTGCGATAACGCGAAATAAACGGAATGGTACAATCTTCGGATAGTAATTGTAAGGTATTTTCCAAACCTCTATTTGGAATATTGAGTTGGTTTTGAATAAATTGAGTTACGGTCATGCTTATTAAACAAAAAAGGTAAATATATAGATTCTCACTCAAAAATCAATTTGAAAGTAAAAAACATTAATTCCTTCAATCTAAATACTGAATTTAGCTAAATTCCGTCATTGAGATCAATTGTCCAAATGCAATTCCCTCATCATTGGGTGAAAATTCTTGTTGGAAATACAAAGTAAAGTTGGGTTGCAATTTTTCAACCAATAGGTCTACCAATAAGGCATTTTGAAAAACACCACCACTGAAAGCCAAGTGTTTTCTATCCAATCGTTGGGCAATCGTTTGGATGTAATCCACCAAAGTCAGGTGAAATTTGAAAGCGATGTAGTCTAAATCAACGGAACTGTTGAAGTCTTGTACGATTTGTTGAAGCAAAGTAGTAACAAATGGTTGCGAGGCATCGAAATCATAGACAGTATGGTTTACCGCTTCCGGGTGATTATGAAAATAGTGTAAAGCTCGGTTTTCCAGTTGCATACTGGCCTCCGCTTCAAAAGTATGGATGTCATAACCAAAAAGTATGGAAGAAACCGCATCAAATAAACGGCCCATGCTGGTGCATCGCAGCGTGGATTGGGTAATCAATTTTTGATATATCTGCCATTCGGTATCGGTAAATTTGGGTTTGAGAATGGACTCAGCCTCCGGAATAGCATAACCTAATACAAAAGCGGAAATACGCGGTTCGCGAGGCATTTTATCTCCCAAGATAAATGGAAATTCTTCCAAATGATGCACGCGTTCTATTTTCCCTTGGAAATAATCAAAGAACTCGCCACCCCAAATGTGTCCGTCGTCTCCCAATCCGGTGCCATCCCATATCACTCCTAAAATAGGCTCGGGGCTTTTCATCAAATGGTGTTCTCCTATAACCGACCAAAAATGCGCTTGGTGATGTTGCAAGGTTTTCAAGGAAGCTTGATCCTTTGCGGCTAATTCTTGTCCGAAACGGGTTGCAAAATAATCGGGATGCAAGTCGGTTACTACCTGATCAAAAGAGATGTTGAATATCTGCTGTAAATGTTGGTAGGTTTGAATATAATTCTGTTGTGCATCGTAACTTTCCGTATTTCCCAGATATTGACTGATGTAAAAATTGTTTTCATATACAAACCCGAAAACACTTTTCAACATGGCTCCCGGAGCAAATATTTTTGTATGGGGAAGTTTGAGATTCGGGTTGATATAAACCGGTGCCTTACCTCTGGAGCGGCGCAAGGTAATTTTAATCTGATGCAAATCTGTAAACTGCACCACGCCATCGTCTTGTGGAATGGTAATTTCGCGGTTGTTCATCAACAGCATATCGGCGAAGGAAGCCAAATCTCGCATCGCTTTTTCATCTTCATAAATAATCGTGGAATTGGAAATATTGGCGCTCGTTGCCACGATGGGTTTGCCGAAATCTTGCAACAGCAATTCCAATAAAGGCGTATAAGGCAACATGACCCCTATCTTGGAAAGTCCTTTATTGATGGCAGCAAGTGCTAGTTTGGACTTGGGCTGTGTATGCGTTTGCAACAAAACAATGGGTGCTGCAATACTTTTCAATTCTTGTGCTTCTCGAGGGCTAACCTTTGCATCTAGTCGAAGGATATCCAACGAAGGATACATCAACGCAAAAGGTTTACTAGGTCTGTGTTTGCGATGGCGTAAGGTTTCGACTGCATCCACATTCGTTGCATCACAGGTCAATAAATACCCGCCAATCCCTTTGATGGCGATGATTTTCCCTTCATGCCATGCCTCCATGATGAGGTTTAAATCGGTGAAATTTTCAATCAGATTTTGAGAAGTGGACCTAGAACTTCGATTGGAATCGGGATTTGAAATTCCTGTTGCATACCATTGCATTTCGATGGCACAATCGGGACAGGAATTGGTTTGGGAAAAATGTCGTCTTTCCATAGGATTGTGATATTCCTTTAGGCAAACGGGGCACATCTCAAAAGGTTGCATGGTGGTATAGGGTCGATCGTAAGGTAATTTTTGGATGATGGAATATCTGGGTCCACAATTGGTACAAGTGATAAAAGGATATTGAAATCTTCTATTATCCGGGTTGTGTAATTCGTTTCTACAATCTTCACATAATGCCACATCAGGTGTGACCAATAGTTTGGGTTGTGTAGTTGCCGTACTTTCCACAATTTCGAAAGAAGTATAATCCTGAAAATCCGTTTGCTCAAAAGTATGATGGGTAACAATGGCTAAAGGTGGCAAATGATCCAATATATCTTTTAAAAATAATTCAACTTGTTCCCTATGATCGGTTATTTGAATGTGGACTCCATCATTGGTATTATTCACCCAACCTTTCATCCCATGATGAATGGCTCTTTGATAGACAAAGGGTCGGAAACCGACGCCTTGAACGATGCCTTGTATGTGGATGTGGTAGGTTTGCAAAGTAGAAATTAGAAATTAGAAGTTAGAAATTAGAAATTAGAAATTAGAAATTAGATTCCGATATCTATCGGAATAGAAGTTAGATCCCGATAGCTATCGGGATAGAAGTTTGCGGTTATAAATGAAAAACTTTGTCTAAAATTGGATTCAGACAAAGTTATGGTTTTTTATTTTGGTAATAATAAAGGATTTTAAGGTCAAACTATTTTGGGGTCATTTGGATGGCGTCCAAAATCTCCACTACTTTGTCAACCACTAAAGGAATACTTTTTTGCACTTTCTCACTCAACTCAATGGTCATGGGACGCATTTCTTCAATGGTAACGGTGATGAGGATGATTTTGGGAAGTTCGTTGGTAAATTCCAAAGCATCAATCATGTCTTTCAATCCCACATCATGGGCACTCAAAACTTTAGGAAAATCGGAGGCGTATTTAGGATAAAGCACGCTTACACTTCCCAAAGGTTTGCCATCCATGGTAGCATCGATAAAAATGACCAAAGGATATTTGGACAAAATGGGCATCAGATTGAAACTACCTGTTCCTCCATCGATGATATCCACATTTTCGGGCAACTTAATTTTGCTCAACGCATGAATACTGTGTACGCCCAAACCTTCATCACCCATGAGGTAATTCCCGATTCCCAAAACCAACATCCGGTTGCGATATTCCGCATCCACATAATCGTGGGTTTGATAAAAAAGTTTCTGTAATTCGATAACCTCGTCTGATATCATACTGTTTAAATTACAAATAAAAAATTCCAAATTTCATTACTCAATGTAAAAATAGAAATTTAATTGAGAAAAAATGAAATTTGGAATTTGATATTCGATATTTGTTATTAGTTCAACAATTATTTAGTCACGCATGGCAGATGGTGTAAATTCGTCATCATCTTGATCGATTCTTTCGGATCTAACAAATTTGTAACCGCTCAACATGGCAGAAGTTTCCCCACGTGCTTCGATATAATCGTGGAAGAGCACTAAATACACATGTATGACAACAAATGCCATAAATAGATAGGTAAACAAATGATGGTAATAACGAACAGCTATATCACCTCCACATAGAGGCAATACCCAAGCAAACATTTTGGGGAACCACCAAGAAGCTGTTTCAGACATCAAGGCAAAACCGGTTGCGGCTTGCATGATGAATAATACTGCCATGATCAAATAGCTGGTTGCAGCCAAATGGTTGTGTCCGATACTGATGTTGGATAGTTTGTGTTCTTTATCGGGAAACAACAACACATCCACTTTCAATACATGCCAAATGTTTTTCCATCCTTTTTTGGAATAAGGAACAAAGTTGCGCCAATCGGCAAACTTGTTCCCCGCAAACGCCCAATACAATCTAAATACTGCAACGGCAACAGCCAGAAAAGCAGCTATGAAATGTATCAAACGGACATATCCCATCCAATACGCATTGGATGCTTCTACACTACTGTTGATTGCCGGTGGATAGGCGATCAGAAAACCGGTGATGATCAATGCAAACATCGATCCTACGGTTGTCCAATGGAATATTCTTACCGGTAATTGCCAGAGGTAAACTCTTTTAAAATTGAATGTTTTTGCCATAATTTTGGAAATTAGAAATTAGAAGTTAGAAATTAGAAATTTGACATTTGCAATAAACATCTCGATTCTACATCCTATATTCTCTTTTCTATGAATTTATATTGAACAAACGGATCCTACTTCTATATGGCTTACATTCTTACCATGTTCGTCATATAAATGAACGGCACAGGCCAGACATGGGTCAAAGGAATGTATGGTTCTCAAAATCTCCACCGGATTTTTGGGATCTGCAATAGGCGTACCTATCAAAGCCGATTCATAAGCCGATAATTGATTATTGGGATCGCGTGGTGATGCATTCCAAGTGGAAGGCACTACCATTTGATAGTTCTTGGTCTTCTTATCTTCAATGGAAATCCAATGTGCCAAAGCGCCACGAGGTGCTTCCATAAAGCCTACGCCTTTGGAAACTTCTTTGGGCCAAGTTTCAGGACTGTGTTTGTCCATATTCGCCATTTTGGTATCTCCTTTTTTGAAGTTTTCCAACAATTCGTTGTAGAATTCCAATCCCCAATCGGCTGCCAATTTGGTTTCCAAACCACGGGCAGCAGTTCTTCCCAAAGTAGAGAATAACGCTTCAACGGGTACATCCAATGTTTTTAAGGCATAATTTACAACATCTTGGTACTCTTTGATACCGGATGCATATCCTACCAACATACGAGCCAATGGGCCTACTTCCATAGGTTTACCTTGCCAACGTGGGGTTTTTACAAAGCTGTATTCTTTTTCGACATCGAGGTATTCGTAAGGAGGCGTCGGACCGGTGTAATTGATATCGGTTTCGCCATCGTAAGGGTGTTTTCCTTTGGCTTTGCCATCTTGGTAATTGTACCAAGATTTGTTGACAAACTCTTGAATTTCATTTGATTTTTCCAAATCAACCGGATGTACTTTGCTCAAGTCACCGTTTAAGATGATACCGCGAGGCCATTTGAAAGATTTGGGATCATTGATATTGGTCATCGGTAAATCACCATAAGTCATGTAATTCAAGAACTTGGAAACTCCGATGGCGCCCCAATCTTTGTAGAAAGAAGCAATAGCCAACAAGTCGGGAATATACACTTCATTCACAAAGCGATGGGCTTGTTTCAACAATTGACCTACATAAGCCAAACGTTCCATATTGAGACTACCGGCATCGTCCAAGTTGACTGCAGCAGCCGAACCACCTACCAAGAAGTGTGGATGAGGGTTTTTACCGCCTAATATCGTGTGAATTTTGATGACTTCTTTTTGCCATTCCAATGCTTCCAAATAGTGGGCAACGGCTAGCAAATTGACTTCAGCAGGTAATTTCATGGCAGGATGTCCCCAATAGCCATTGGCGAAGATGCCTAACTGACCACTTTCTACAAACTTTTTAATTCTGTTTTTGACATCAGAAAAATAGCCTGGAGAGGAATTGGGCCAATTGGAAATACTTTGTGCCAAAGCAGATGTTTTGGCAGGATCTGCATTGAGTACTTGGGTCACATCCACCCAATCCAAAGCGTGCAAGTGGTAGAAGTGAATCACGTGGTCTTGCATTGCTTGAGAAATGGTAATGATATTTCTTACGATTTCAGCATTTCTAGGAATATTGATATCCAAAGCATTTTCAACCGAACGAATGGATGCGATAGCGTGTACAGTTGTACAAACACCACAAGCGCGTTGAACAAATGCCCATACATCACGAGGATCACGTCCTTCTACAATTTTTTCCAATCCGCGGACCATTGTAGAGGAACTATAAGCATTGACCACTACGCCGTCTTTGATTTCGGCCTCAATGCGTAAATGCCCTTCAATTCTTGTTATAGGGTCTATAACTATTCTATTTGCCATGATAATTAGTATTTAATGTGTTTTAAATTGTCTTCGCCACAGTCATTGGCTTCCTTCATTTCTTTGCGTTTTGCAAAATTGGTAGCCACAGCATGTACGGCAGCTCCGGCAACAGCTGTTCCGAGCACTATTTTACCAATTTTATCGGCAGTAGCTTCAATACCAATACCGTTTACATTGGTCAATCTTTCCATGAATGGGCCATTGTCCCAGAATCCGGGCTCGCTACATCCGATACAAGGATAACCGGATTGAATAGGGAAGCTCACACCGTTGTTCCATCCTGTAATACTACAAGCATTGTAAGTTACAGGACCTCTACAGCCTACTTTGTACAAGCAGTATCCTTTTTTAGCTTCTTCGCTGTCAAAAGTTTCTGCATATAATCCGGCATCGAAATAAGGACGACGGTAGCAAGAATCGTGGATGCGTTTGCCATAGAATTGTTTTGGACGACCAAATCCGTCTAATTCAGGAATGGTACCAAAGGTCAAATAATGTAATACAACACCGGTCATTACTTCAGAAATAGGAGGACAACCCGGAATGTTGATAATCGGTTTGTCTTTGATGATTTCACTTACGGGAACAGAACCCGTTGGATTGGGATGAGCTGCTTGTACACCACCAAAGGCAGCACAACTACCAAATGTGAGAATAGCAGCAGCGCCAGCAGCAGATTCTTTGAGAATTTCAACAGCCGTTCTACCTGCAATCGTACAATAGATACCGCCATCTTTAGTAGGAATAGCTCCTTCCACTACTAAGATGTAGTTTCCGTAATTTTCCTTCATCGATTTTTGTTTGGCTTCTTCGGCATTATGACCAGCAGCAGCCATCAAGGTGTCGGTGTAATCCAATGAAATGTTATCGAGGATAACATCGGCTACAAGAGGATGGTCAGAACGAATGAAAGACTCGGAACAACCGGTGCATTCTTGGAAATGTTCCCAGATCACTGGAATGCGTTTTTTGGTTTCCATGGCTTTCATTACTTGCCCTACCATACTGTGTTCCAATCCCATGAAAGCTGTCATAACAGTGGCAAATTTCACGAAATCTCTACGAGAATAACCTTGTGCAGTTATCTTTCCGTAGTACGTTTCATCTTTGGTTTTGAGTAATTTTCCCATTTGTGTGATATTTAGTTGAGATAATTTGTTGAAAATCAACATATATAATTCATTCCAACAAATTTAATTTAACAACTACTAACAAACCCTGATAAAAATCATTTAAAGATTTATTTATATTCATTTAAAATAACAAATCTTTGAAAGAATTTTACATTTTTTAGATTTCTATTAAATTTAATGTAATAAATGTTACATTTATGTAATTGTAATATTGTTTATGTAAATTTGTATCATCAACCAAAAACAACCCATATGCACGAAATGTCCATTGTCTTAGGAATCGTTAAAATAGCTGAAACAGAAGCTGTAAAAGCCGGTGTCGAACGATTTGCCGCTATTGATTTGGAAATTGGCAACCTAGCCGGTGTGGAATGGGAAGCCTTAGACTTTGCTTGGCAAGCAGCCGTAGCAGGTAGTGTATTGGAACAAGCTGAGAAAAGAGTCCATAAAATTCAAGCTAAAGGTCAATGTGCCGATTGTGACCATATCTATGAAGTTTTTCACATTCATGACAATTGTCCGAAATGCGGTTCTTTTATGAAGGCTATTTTACAGGGGAAGGAATTACGGGTGAAGAGTTTGGATACGTTTTGAAATTAGAAATTAGAAATTAGAAATTAGAAATTAGAAATTAGATTTTAGATTTTAGATTTTAGAATTTAGAATTAATCAGTTACTATTAATGTCTAGTGTAAGATTTACCTTTCACTTTTAATAAGAACAGATTTCTCTGCCGACGAATGTTGGGATTGAAATGATGGTTTTTTCTCACCACTTGAGGGCACATGAGTTCACTTTAGGGGCTTTTACTTCGTAAAAGGGTTTTGTTATGCTTGTTGTTTAAAGTTACAAATTTTATTTATCTCAATCGGGTAACCGATTTAATGAAATGATAAAGAAAGGCTATTGTGAATAGTCTTTCTTTTTTTTGCGCCAATTCATCAATGGGATAATAATCCTATCCTTATTTTTCCAATCATGATATTTTTTGTGTCTTTATTGTAATAAGTATACCACATGTTGGGGCCTATCTGAACGGTCGAAACAAATTTTGAGAATTTTAAATCATTGATCTTTTTTTGAACGGATTCTACATCGTAATTGTTATATATGGATGATTTCAAATAGTCTGTCTTGATAAAATTTTTATCTACAACCAACATGAAATAGGTTTTGTGGATGATACTTTCTTCGGTATCTTCAATATATAATTCAGGAATATTCTTTTGATTGGGTCCAAAACCTCTTGGTAAACTGGTTGGGATATTGGGTTGCATCATCATCATGTGCCGTTGCATCCACCAAAAATCATTGTAATGGTAGGTGATTTCGTTAACATGACCTGCTTTAATGATATATGTTTCTTCCACCCCTTTATTAACCGAAATGAATATATTCGGAATATAGGAACTCGTGATTTTGAATCTATTAAATGAATTTAAAAACTTGGATGGATTTGCTTCAGTGGCATATGATTTTTCATAGTAACTATGATAGGGGCCGAATACTTCTTTGGTATAATCAATTTCTTTTTCAACTTTTTCTGTTTCTATGT
>Ga0075158_10002556_pt1 | contig 13151 bp, 16 predicted proteins | sample JI91814BDNA_FD_70968 | JGI IMG/M metagenome (GOLD analysis project Ga0075158, IMG submission 70968) | Wastewater effluent complex algal communities from Wisconsin, to seasonally profile nutrient transformation and Carbon sequestration -... | ecosystem: Engineered > WWTP > Effluent > Algae... | reverse complement strand
AGTGAGTGATGCGCTAGTCTTGTCGCTGTTTCCAGGCATCGGGCTTCTCGACATGGCGTTCGAGGAGGAAGGGTTCTGCGTTGTGCGCGGCCCCGATCTGCTGTGGGGCGGCGACGTGCGGCGCTTCTCCCCTCCCGCCGGCCGCTTCGATGGCGTGATCGGCGGGCCGCCGTGTCAATTCGCTTCGCGGCTTCGGCACATGGTTGAAGCGGCCGGAAACCAAACGGCCGTCAACATGATCCCGGAGTTCGAGCGCTGCATTGAACTCGCGCGGCCGCGTTGGGCCGTGATGGAAAATGTGGTTGAGGCGCCGACGCCGGAAGTGACCGGCTATGCGACGAGCAACGAAGTGATCCGCGACGTGTGGGTTGGCGGCGAGACGAACCGCCTGCGCCGTTTCAGCTTCATCACCCGCGAGGGCTACCGGCTCCGCATCGAGACGGCCGCGCTGCATCCCGTAGGTGAGCCTACGGTGCTCGCCGGCCACGGCCTAGCGCCAAGCCAGCGCGACAAGCGCAACGGCGCCACGGTGATGTCCCTGGCCGAGACGTGCCGCCTTCAGGGCTTGCCCGAGGATTTCGCGGACGCGCTTCCGTTCACGACACACGGCAAGCGCAAAGTCATCGGCAACGGTGTGCCGCTTCCGATGGGCCGCGCCGTCGCTCGCGCTGTGAAAGCGGCGCTCACGATGGAGCGCGCGGCATGACACCCACGGACATCAAGTCGGCCACTAACCCTACTGAGCCGAAGGAAAAAACGGGAGGCAGTGATGCGTGAAGGATGGGGCTGATTTGTATGTTGCGCGCGGGGTTGGCGTTAGCGGCCCCGCCGCTCTCGGATAAGGAGAAAGCCGAATGAGAGGCGACGATTGGCGCCCGCTAACTGAAGCCGTTCCGCACGGCACGCCATTGCTTCTTTGCGCCGGCCCGCCAGAGGCGCTCGGGCCTGGTCATCGCGAGTGGCACTACGGTGTCGGCACGTTCACCGCAATGCTGGGGCTTTGCGATTGGCCGTGGTCATCCACGCCGACGCACTGGCAACCCCTGCTCCCTCCAGAAGCCGAAGGGGAATAGGACTATGGCCGACTATTCACTGATAGCGCTCGACCCTCGCACCAAGCGAGTGATCGCGGGCGCCATCACGGACTTCTGCTCGCATCAGGGCGAGCCCGATGAGGGGGATTCGCTGGAGGTCTGGTGTCCAGATTGCCGCCGGATCGTGCGCGCCGTTCTTCGCGCGGTCGAACGCTGCTCTATCGATCCCGCAGAAGGAAAGGACAGCAGCCGTGGGTGATGTGACGGGACTTGTGGAACGGCTTGAGAAAGCGACGGGGCCGGATCGGGAGATCGACGCGGCCATTCGCGCGCAGCTTGGCATCTCAGAGGGTTACCATGCCCATGAGTTCTACACCGCCTCTCTCGACGCCGCCCTAGCGCTTGTTGAGCGCGTGCTGCCGGGGTGGCGCGTGCAGTTCTGGCAACAGCGCTCGGGCTCATGGCATGTGCGACTGATCCGCGACGCACACTATGCGCTCGTCACGACAGAGGACGAGGATCGCACGCGGGACGGCGACAACGAGATCGCAGGCGCACGCTCTACCCCTGCCCTCGCTCTTTGTCTCGCCGCCCTCAAGGCGCTGGCACAGGGGAATGAGGGCTCAGATGAAGGTTAGCATCCCGTCGAGGATCGTTCCGAACTTCATGCCGAAGTGCAGGACGATGCCGACTGCGAGCCAGCGCAGGATGAAGTTAAGCGCCTGCTGTGCGTCGAATTTCATGTTATGCTCCTATCACTCGGCCGCGATCAGTTTCGCGGGGTTGGTTTCTGGCTCGCGTTCTGCGGGGAGGTCGGTTTGATCTTCACTCGTCCACTGCTCGGATTCGTCGGCGCTCTTTTGCTCGTCGTCAGCCTGTTGTGTGCTGGGGGTGCTCTCATTTCCCTCATGCACGGCTTCGGCGCTGAACTGTTCATCGTCAGCGTCGCTGCCTTCTTCGCCGGCTGCTACTTCTGGCTGGCCGGTTTCCGCTAGCATCGCAAACTCCGCTCTCTCCGCTTCTGTTAGTTCAGGTTCGGAGAGGGCTTCTGAGGGAGAGTCGTTTTGTTCGACATGATTGCCGCCACCATCTTCAATGGCCTCGCGCTCATCACTCTCGGCCTTATGGCCTTGCTGGGCGTCTGGGCCATGTTGTGTTGCTTCTGGTTCTGGGCTCGCCAAGTCTGGGACTTGCGACACTGACCCCACGCGCCCGCCGCCGTCATGCTCTACGCCGGTTTCGTCGGGCGGAATGTCAGGGCTGAACTCAACCTTTTGCTTCTTGCCCTTCTGCTTACGCCAGTGAGGCTTCGGCGTGATCTTGATAAGCTCCTCGCCGGTTTCAGCGTCTGTGACGACTTCGCGCGCGGGGCGCATGGGCTGCGGCTTGATCTTATCCTCGTCGCGCATGTCGGGGATCTGAACCTCTTCGCCAGCCCAGCCCGATTGCGACGATGGTACGCGGTAAGGCTGACGTGAGCGCCACGCCGCCAGCGCCACGCCGAACATGGTCATGGCGAGCAATTCGCCCAGTACGGCGATGAAGGGCTTGCGAATGTCTTCAAGCGTGCGGGAGAACGTCGCCATCCAGCCAGTAGAGACGACAGTGGCCGTCTCGGCCGCCACGGTCTGCACAGAAGCGGTCGCGGCTTCACGGCGTAGCTGCGTCAGGGACGCGCGCCAGCGGTCGCCCTGGCGAGCGTCAGCCATAGCGCGCTCAATGCCGCCTAGCTGCGCGTCTCGCTGCCTACGGGCCGTCTCAGTGCGCTCAGCCCACGCGATCTCGCCTGAGCGGCAAGCCTGCGCTTGGTAGGTCGTCAGGTTCGGCGCACAGAGCCGCGCCATCTCTGTCTCGATCGACAGGATTTCAGCATTGATCGCGGCGACGCCAGCTTGCGCCGTGCCGACGTTTGACACTTGGTCCCGCGTGCGTGCGTCCGTTCCCCATTGCTGAGTGACAATGGCGCCCGCCACCATGAACAGCGCCGTGGCGACGCCAAGCGCGGTGACGACGTGGAGAAAGAGGCCCTGAAGGTAGTGGCGAACGTGCAGCCACACGGCGTTAAAAGCGGCGATGCCGATGCAGAAGCACGCAAGGCCAAGGCCGATGATGAGGTGAACGGTCGCTTCTGCGTACCATGTCCAGCGCCCCGGCTCGCCATCGTTGCCAGCGCGCCAGTCAATCGCCCAATCCACGGTGCCGACGCTGCCCGCGATGAACACGCCCAGCATCCATGTGGAGCCGATCAGCGTTGATGCGGCGATGATTGCGAGAAACCAAACCCAGATGAGCGGAGCGCCTTGGCTTGCGATTTTGTCAGCCTTAGCCGCCTTCTTCTCCGCGATGTGTTCCCTGCGTTCACGCCACATCTGGCCCGCGCGCAGACGCGCAGCGTTGGCCGCTTCTCTCAGTTTTCCAAGCATCAACCACCCATGAGTGAGGAGAGCGCGGGAACGCGCCCAAGAAGCGCGCCGGCCAAAACCAAGGCGCACGCGATAACCACTAGTTCACGCATCGATAGGTTCACGCCGCTCTGATCGGCAGGCTTCTGCGCCGAGATCAGTTTTTCGAGCTTGTCGAAGTGCGTGAGCATGTCGCCGCGAAGGTGGCCGTAAGTTAGAATGATTTGCTCTTGGCCCTTCTCCAGCGCGCCCATGCGCGAGTGAATCGGGCCGATGTCCTGGTGCGTCACGAACGGGCTCGGCGGCGTGTAGTGCGGCGGCCAGTTCATGCGCGGGTCGAGTTCGTTCATTTGGTCCCCAGCCAGAAAAGCAAGACAGATAGGATGAGCAGGGCGAGCGCGATCAGGACGGACGTGCGGCCCCGGTCTTTCACTCGCGCCCCAATATCCAAGCGCCGCAGCCGAGGATGATGAAGACGGCAAGGATGAAGAGAACGAACGAAGCGCCCATTACTCGCTCACGCTCCGCGCCCACGCATTGCACTGCGTAAGCTGCTCGGTGTTCAGTTGGTTGGCGTGGCGCTCTTGGTCGCGCTCGCCCTCAAAGAAGAGGCCCGCCAGCTCAGCCCGTTCACGGCGCCGGTCCACGTAGGAGAGCCATTCGCGCCAGTTGACCGAGTTCGGCTCGCCTGCGGGGCGGACGAACGGCTCAGGCATCGGCGGGGCTTCGACCGGGTGAGGCGTAACAGGAGGCGCCAGACAGGCGGGCGAAACGACAAGCGGCGCCGGTTCAGCCGGTGGGGGTGTCGCTATCCCGATCCTCTGAGCCATCGTCGCGCAAGCGCCAAGCGGGAGGCTCAGGGCTGCCAGTAAGAACATCTTGTATGTCACGGTTCCTCCGTCTCTCTCTTGCGGCCGCTCGGGCCTGTGCGGCGCGTTCGGCTTCCAGCGCATCGGCTGCGAAGCGCGCCACGTTGGCCGCATCGACTAGCGCTTGCCGGTATTCTTCGGATCGGGCCTGCCACGCCTCCGCGCGCTCGTAATTCGCTCGGGCAAGGCTCTCGGCCTCATCGCGCTGTAGCTCGGCCCTGCCCGCTCTAATGTCGCTGTAGAGACCCCAGGTGAGCGCCATGAGCAAAGCGCCAGCCCACAGCGTCCAGGGGCGCAGCGCGAAGCCTGCGATAGCTGGGAGCGCAGGCAGGAAGCGTCTGGGCGCTACCGGCGCGGCAAACCCCTGCCGCCGCGCCGAGATCGCCGCCTGGATCGCGTCGCGCTCGCCCTTCTCCTCCATCGTGAGGCGGGCTTTACCGAGAAGTACGGTCAGCCGGTTTTCGGCGCCGTGCTCGATCTCGGAGGCCATGCGAATCTGATCGGGGTCGTTTTGGTCAGCAGCGGCCATCAGGCCGAGTGAAATAGTGGTTTCGCGGGCGAGCTCGGCGTGGGCTTCCTGTTCGCCTTCAAAGCGATAGCCGCGAGCGCCCGTAACGCGCGCTACAGTCCAACGCCCCATGCGCCGGAAGCCTCGTCCGAAGCGTTCCAGCACAGCTCGCATTGTCATTGCTCCAGGGCGTCGTTGTTGATGAGCCCGCCAGTTGGCGAAGGCTGCTCGGAAGGTCGGCCAAAAGGGCCAGGTGCTTCGCCCCTCGCTATCTGGTCGCGGCGCTCGCGGTGGCGGGTAATCTGGTCAACCACGAGCGGGATGATGATCGGCAAGCTGCCGACGATCGGCGTCAGCAAGGATGCCATACCGCCGCTCATATCAGGAACCGGCGTTCCCTCGGCTGCGGCACGGTCGAAGGCGTCGAGGATCGCCAGCATGATGCGGAACAGGAACCACATCACCAGCACGATGAAGAGAACGCCGCAGATGCGCAGAAGTGGGCGCCCGAGACGGTCGATCAAATCGACTTTGGGCTGGCGCATGGTCACAGCCAGCCGTCCTCAGGGTCAAACGCCTCAATCTGCTCGCGCGTAGCCGTCAGCAAGAACTCAATCTTAGCGTCGCGCTCCGCTTCGATGCGCCGGCGCAAGCGCTCCACGTCTTCCAGCAGAAACAGCCGCTCTTGCCGCGCCGGGTCGTCAGGCCAGCGGCCTTCAGCTACGCCCATAGCAAAATTGCGATATTCGCTCAGTTGCGCGTAATCGACGGTTGGGAGGCGCGTGAGCGCGCTTTGGACGACAAGGCCCATCGCAGCCGTGCGCATCTGGTGGAGATTGTCGCCGAAGATGAACGCGCCGGATGCGTCTGCCGCTGGCGCAGGCTCACCCGCAAGCTCGTCCTCAAAGTCCAGAAGCTCGCGTCCGAAGTCTGGTTCTTCCGGCTCTATTAGCTCGATGGTGTCGAGGTCGGTGACGGTGAAGTCGGCATCGATGGGCTCGGCGTCGCCCATAGGAGCGCTGCCTGCGCCGCCGTCATCGCTTGCCAGTTCGGGATCGTCGGGCTCTCCCGATAGGCTTGCGTCGCCGCCTCCAGCGCCCGCTCCGCCGCTATCTGATGCGCTAGGATCGTCATGGACTGGCTCCGGTTCGGGTGCGTTGGCGAACGTTACCACGTCAGCCGGAATTGCAAAGCGCTGAACGAGCCATGCAGCGGCCTCCTCAGCCGTGTCCGGCGTGTCGGGGCCATGAATGTCCATGCCCCAATCCTTGACGTGAAACCCGCCCAGGAGATCGCCGCCCATGACGAGCGTGCCGCGCGTGAACACGCCCCAGCTCGGATGCGGGGACCAGCCCGCGTCAGCCAGCATCGCCGCCGCGCGCGGATGCGCCTCGTTCTCGTTCATTGATGAAGCTCCACGTCAAAATCTTTGAGTTCAAAGCGAATGTCAGGGCTCGCCGCGCCGTGCTGAACTTGGAACGTCAGCGGCTGCGTGAGAGTGGCGTCCACGCTCGTCTGATAGCCTTGGTTAAACACATATGGCGTCAGCGCAGCGTTCGGCCCTACGGACGCGCTGGCGCCTAGGCCGCCCATCCAGTGACACGATTGCCCGCCCGCATTCTTGGCTTTGATCGCGCCCCACAAGCTAAACGCGCGCACGCCCGCAGCAGCCGGAACGGTGAACGGCCCCCAGCTAAAGATCGGGACGCCGCCATATGCGATCTGCACCAAGAGCGTCGTGCTTGCGCCTGTGCCGTTATAGTAGAAGCCGCTCGCGTTGATCGGCAGCGAGCCGTCAACGCCAAGCGTCCCGCCGCGAATGTCGAAGCTCGCAAGCGGCGTCAGCGCGCTCGTGTTGGTCGCAGCGAGCGGCGTGTGATCGCGCCAAGGCGTGCCGCTTGGGCGCCAGATGACGCCATTGCGAAAGTAGTGCCCCTCTGACGTGAAGCCCCAGATCGCGGGGTGCGCCGGCAGATAGCCAGGCATCGTTTCGACATCGCCCGTCAGGAACGGGTCGCAGCGTATGCCGCGCCCGCGTGTGGGGTTCCACTCCGACACGCTCGGCACGTCCCACGGCCCAGCCGTGCAGACACTATCAAAAGAGCACTCAGACGGCAGATGCGGGAAATCCAGCGACGGCTTGATCTGCACCGTCTTGCCCAGAGCTTGCGCGGCCGGAACGCCGTGAACAATCTGGCCGCTTCGGAACTGCGCAATGTCGCAGCCCGCGAGGCGCAAGCCTACGCTTGTCGGGCTGTTGCCGGTGCGGAGATTGAAATGCTCGAATGTGTTTCGAGCCGGGTCCATCTCGCCATACGTGATAGCCGCTTGGCCGAGTGTGAACGCCACGCCCTCAGGATCGCCCGGTAGGCTCGTGGCGAAATGCTTCCACTCGTTGCGCGCCGATCCCGCCGTGCAGTTCTGCGGCGATGGCAGCGCTTCTTGCTTGAATGCTTCGCCCATCCAGTTGAACGAATGCAGCCGCTCGAACTTGCCGCCAACCGGGTGCATGGCGTGCAAGCCCCCGGCTTTGAAATTACCATCGAGCGCCAGCCCGCTGATCTCAGGGATGATCGGGCCATTCACGCGCACCTGACACGGCGAACCGGACGGGCCGTCATAGACCAAGCGCACGGCATGTTTCGCGGGCGTCATCTCGCCTGACGGGATGCCGCCGCGAATGCGGATGCTTTGCGTAGCAGACGGCCCGGATGCGTCGCCGTCGCCTATGTCCCAGATGTCGCAGTGCTTGACCGTTGAGCCGGGCGGTATGGTGATCTCATCGCCTGCTTCGCGTGCGTACTTCACAGCGTCTTTGAGCGCTTGCGTGTCGTCAGCGAAGCCGTCGCACTTGGCTTTAAACGTGGTGACGCAGGTCATCAGTAACCCGTTACTGTTACGTTGAAGCTATCGAGTGGATAGCCGTTGACCTTCACATCCTCGGTCGTGGAGATATTTTCGGCAGCATTGATGCGCCAGCCGAGCGTTTGGCCGGTTGCGATTGCAAACACAGCAAAGGGCGTCCACGAGCCGCTATTGATGCGATACTCAATTCCCGGCGTGACATTGGATGTTGTGACTATTCCACTACCAGTGATCGTGCGATCTTCGTTCGTGCCGCTTGATGTTGGCGACGAAAAGCTGATGTTGCTCCACGGCGAGGAGATCGTCGCCGCTGCACCGCCGAGCGAGCCAGCCACTGCTGCGAGGAGCATTAGGCGACGGCTCCTTGCAGCGTCCAAATTGAGGAGCCCTCGTATTTGGCCGTGACCAGATTGTAAGCGCCGGTTGTTCCGGTCGCTGAGTCAACGCCCGCAATGTACATGGTGTGCGCTGCTGGCCGCGTGATCGTGCGCGCCGTGCCGCGTGGAGAGATCAAGATCACATCGCCGTCCGTCATACCCGACGCGGGCAGCGTAATGTTGCCCGAGCAATGCACTTGCTTATTGCGGCATGCAGCACCGGTAAGCGCGCCACTCGTCTCCGAAGCGATGGCGATGGGCGCTTGTACCGCCATTGTGAACTGAGCGAGCGTAGCACTCCAATCCACGTACTTGACGCCAGCAGAAGACCAGCCCCAGTTGCCGGTCGCGATGGAGTACCAGCCGGTGTTCGTGTCGGCTGTGCGGATGACAAGGCCGGGAGCGGATGCTGAGCCTGCGGCGACGCGGAGCGGGACGGCGAAGCTGCCGAACGTCGAAGAGAACGTGTAGTAAAGCGTGCCAGCGACGGCGAGCCCCACGCTCGCGCCTGAGCTTGTGCTGTAAAAGCCGTCTTGCGCGGCTCCGATCTTGATGCTTGGCGCTGCTGCCGACCCTGCCGATGCGGTCAGCACGCCCGAGAGCGTCAAGCTCGTCACACTAGGCGTAAGCGTAAGCGATACAGTGTCCGCCGCTGTGAACTGAAGCAGCGCGTTGCCGGATGACCAGGAGAGCGCTGCTAGGGCGACGAGCGTGGCGCCCAGCGCGACTTGCCCCGTCTCCGGGTTCAGCAACAGGAAGCGGTCACCACTCGCTTCGTAAGCAACGAAATAGATGCCGCCCGCTACAATGTCGTTAGCGACGAGCGCCGCCTGCGCCCCGCCCTTGCGAATGTCTTTCGCGCCGACGCCGTCCACATTGAGCGTTGCAGCGCCTGAGTTCGTGTAGCCAGCCTTGAACACGAACGCCATGCCAGCGGCGTATGCGCCAGAGATCGCAGCGACGGAATCAGACGTGAGCGTTTGCGCGTTGGCGGAGCCGCCGCTCGTCTTGGCGCCGGTGATCTGGTTGGCCCAGCCTTTGATCGCCGCCATTTCCGCGCGCATGGAGTTGTTCAGCGACGCGGGGCTCTGCCCCTCAGCAAAATTCAAGTTGGTGTCGGCCGCGCCGTTATCGGCCGCCGTGAGCGACCAAGCCTTCTGAACGCCAACGGCCATTTAGTTTTGCCCCAAAAGAAAAGAGCCCCGAAGGGCCCTGGAGTTGCGATGTGTGATGTTCATTCTTGCGGCGGCGTGATGTTGCGCATCGGCGTCTCGGCTTCGCGCTTCCTGCGGCGACTTTCCAGCCACTTATCCACCACCCACCAGCCAAGGCTCGCGCCAATCATGTAACAGCCGCCGATGAGTAAGCTCATTAGTACGACACCCCGCCAGTGAAATAGTCGGCAAACGTATCGCCGCCGATCCCAGCATAAGCGCCTTGCGTCAGCGCTTCCATAGCCCTGCGCGTGCGTAGCGTTTCCAAGCGTCGCGCCTGCTCGGACGCCCGGCGAAGCAAGCCGCCGCGTGTGCCTAGCTGCCCGCCCCGTTGCTGGAGCGCCGTAAGTGCCTCGTCTGCCGGCGTGGAAAGCATGTCTAAGACGCGCGTTGAGATTTCCTCATTTCGCACGTCAGCAGCGCGGCGAAGCTCCGGTCCGAAGATACGTTCAAGGATGCCGCCCTGCATGGTCGCAGGCGTAAGCGTCGCTTCCCTTTGCGCAGCCTCTGCGGACAGGAGCGGCGCCGTGTGGCTGTTTGTTCTGATGCCGGTGTTAACACCGGTCTGGAACATGCGGCGATCGTATTCAAAATTACGCATGAGCGCATCGAGACGGCCGGGGCCGAAGATGCGGTTAAGCAGCGCGCGCTGCCCCTCGCTTCGCATGATGCCACGAAGAACGTCAGCCTTTCCAGTTCCGCTATCTGCATTGGCGATCATGTCGCGCAACTTTGCGGCGGCGGAAAAGCGCAAGCGCTCCAGCTCGCCACTCGACATGCGCCGCACTTCTCGCATGGATCGGCCCAATGTTAGCGAATTCAGGCCGGGCTTAACCAAGTCGTAGCCGATCTCTTCCGCGCGCATCATGCGCGACGCGCCCGCGTAAATGTCCTGAGCCTGCCGGAAGTCATCGCCAAGCGCAGCCCTGACATTGCGATTAAAGCGCGCTACTCGATCTGTTGCCCGATGAGCCGACCCGCCCGCAAGCCCGCCCATAGAGCCTGTGCGCGCGGCGCGGAGTTGCAGGCCCAGTGTATCTTGGGCGGCCTCCAGCACGTCATGCCAATACTGCGGCGATGCTTCTAGTTCGGCCTGTGTCGGATTTGCCCTGCCAGTGCGTTGAATGTGCGCCGAACGTGCTGCCTGGGCTGCCCGCGTCAAGATCTGATCGTTACGCGCTAGGCTTCCGTCAAGCTGCACCATCTGGCGCAGCGCTGCGGTTTGGTTGGGATTTACCGGCTGTTGATAGGCTCGATTATAGAACGGTTGAGCATCGTTCGCGCGTTGGCGCTCCAGCCTCGCAATGTCATCGCCAGCATCGCCAGCGCCAAACTCGTTTGCGATCTCGCGCTGAGCGCGCGGCCCCATCGCGTTATTGCGATCCTCAATCATGGAGCGCATGGCGGAACGACCGGCGCTTGGGCGGATCGCGGCGCCGCCCGCAAGGTGTTCGCCGCTCTCGTCCATAGCGTCCAGCAAAGTGCCGCCGCGCCCCATAGCTGCATGCTCTTGAAGGCGTTGCATCACTGCGGGGTTACCCTCGCGCTGAATGCCTCTTGCGAGTAATTGCGTCGCCGCTCGTTCGGGGTCTAAGCCGTTCCAGATGCGAGAGGCGACAGGCGATAGCGCGGAGCCTGCAACGCTAAGCGCGCCGCCGAACGCTGCGCCCGGCAAGAAGTTATCACGCGCCGCGCGCAACCTATCGCCATCGCCAGTTGAGCCCGCCCCGTAAGCAGCCGTTCCAGCGCCACCGGTTAGAGCCGCGATGCCAGCGCGGCCGCCCCAATTCACGCCCTGCAAAGCAGTGGCCGCTTGGCCAGCGCCGCGCAACGCCATCGCGCCACGACCAAGCGCGCCGACGGCGCCGCCGCCGACAAGAGCGCCGCCAAGCTGGCCAACGCCAAACGAGACGGGGTTAGATGACCGATAGCGCGCCTGACGCAAGCGCGCGCGGTCGCGCGCATCATCTCCGAATAACAGCCCTTGTGCTTCGTCGCCAAAACCGAAACTTGCCGTATCAGCGGCGCCCGATAAGAACGCATAAATGCGATCACCATTCGGGTCAGAAGGCCGCTCACCTGGGCGCTGGATTTCCCAACGGCCAGACGAACGGGCGGGCGGGGAGATTTCCCAACGGCTCATTTAGAAGGCTCCAGGACGGCCACCGCGCGCCGCTTGTGGCAGAGATGAACGCTGTATGGGTCGCCATTGGCCATTCCGCACCACGAAAGTTCTGCCCGTTCTTGAATCGACCGCACGCGTGCCGTCCTCCAAGTCTCTAGCTGGCGGCAAGGTATCTGTGCGAGTAACGGCCGGAGGAGCCGTAGGGGCGGGCGGCTGCCCCGGCCCTGGCTGTTCAGCGTCAAATTGCGTCTGCTCGAATGTGCGGCCTTGCTCGTCCAGCGTGCCGGTCAAGCCCTCATAGCGATCGGCCCACTGTGCGGCAGCATTATAGGAGCTAATGCCCCTAGAAACTTCTCGCTCCATGCCGTCAATGATGCGGTATGCGGCGTCCACGGTCATGTTGCCGTTTGGGTTGATCTCCATCAACCGGCCGAAGTCAGTGTTCGACACCGGAGCCAACGCGCGCGCATCTTCAACCGTAAACTCGGTTTGAATGCGCGTAAGCTCTTGCAACAGCCCCCGAGCCTCTTCGCCAAACTGGCCCAACTGCGAAAGCTGAATACGGCGATTTGCCGAGAGCGGATTGTCCATGCCGCCGATCTGAGAAAGACGCGTAATGATCTCACGTGCGCGTGTGAGGCGCGGCCTAACGTACTGTGTCGCAAAGCCCGCCGCCTGCCCCATCTCGCCCAGCCTGGCCAAGTCCGAGCGGTACTGAATTGAATCGCGTGGGTCGCGTCGGTTCTGCGACGCAATGCCGGCGGCTCGTATCTGCGCGGCGCGGTCCAGCTCCGATTGACTTGCTATAAAGTTTCGCTGATCCCGAGCGTTGATAGCGTCACCATAATCTTCTTGCCCCATCGCACGAAGCTCAGCTTGGCGCACTGGATCGGTTTCGCGCGCGACCGCCGCCTCCCACGCTGAGCGCTGTTGTGTTTGCCGAGTTCTGTCCTCGCCCTGCCACCCGAACAGCGTTTCTTCACGCCGATCAGCCGCCGCAATGCGCCGATCCTCGTTCTGCTGACGCTGCCTCTGCGTGCGATCTTGCCCGAACTGGCGCAAGTCTTGGCCGACCGCGCCCCAGTCGCCGCCATTGTCGGCGTTACCGAGAAGCGACAGCCCCATCTGCAAAAGCGGGCTCTCTGACCATGTGCCGAGGCGTTCGCTGAACGATGGCGGGCGCACTTGCGCTTGGGATTGTCCCGGTGCGGCCATCAGTTCTGTGCCGGTCGTCGGCAAGGCTTGCGCGTTCTGCGGCGTGAACGAGATCGGACGGCCTTGGCGCGGAAGCGATGCAAGTGGCGACGTAGGAGCGGCCCCTGGCGAAGGCGCGGGCGCTTGCTGTTGCTGCTGCACCGGCTGGCCGTATGGATCGAGCCACGGCGCGGACATGCCCCAAGGGGCTTGCTGGCCGAATGTGAGGCGAGAGAGGAAGCCCATTTAGATCAGCCGCCATATTGAGCGTTGCGACGCATTGCGGAGACGCGATCGAGAATATCAGGCGGGGTGTGCTCGACCATGCCCATTTGTGCAGCGCGCGGGTCTGGCATCGCTGGAGCCGATGGCGGGCCAATCTGTTGCATGATGCTGGACAATTCGTCAGGCGTTTGCGCGGCTCGAATTGCCTGCGCCGCTTGTGGGTTTGAGTCTGCGACCTGAAGCGCCAGCATCTCTTTTTGCATATGGAAGCTGGCTTGGCCGCTGTTGAGCCCGCCGCTCATTCCGCGCGCATCCGCACTGCGAAACGCGCCGATGCG
>Ga0075158_10002555_pt1 | contig 13154 bp, 12 predicted proteins | sample JI91814BDNA_FD_70968 | JGI IMG/M metagenome (GOLD analysis project Ga0075158, IMG submission 70968) | Wastewater effluent complex algal communities from Wisconsin, to seasonally profile nutrient transformation and Carbon sequestration -... | ecosystem: Engineered > WWTP > Effluent > Algae... | reverse complement strand
TCCGGGCCGGCGATACGGCAGGCTGGATCGGCCTGCTGCTCACCCAACCGGCGGCCTGGTCGGCGCCCCTGGCATTCACAACCATGGTCGTCGTCTCGCGGCTGACCCCGGAGCGGACGCCGGCGCATACGACCCGAACGCTGGGCCGCCTGCATACGCCAGAGGCCCTGCTTCCCCCGTAACGGGTCACCCCGTCGACGGGGCCCCTCCCGATGCCCGGCGGCACCCGAGGCGTCGACGCACCACCACCCATGACCTGGGGATTCGACCGTTGAGCGCGCTCAAACGACCGCCTGGCGACGCCCGCGAACCCGCCCGGCGAGCACGAGACCCGCCTAGCGAGCGACGGCGTGCCGTCTGTGGCGCCGGCGCCGGGGCAGGCGTGAGGCTGGGCAAACCCAACGGCGGGTGCGTGCTGCCCGCCACCGCACGTCCGATTGAAGAAGGTGACCGTGGCGACCCAGCCTCAGACCGCCGGCGATACCTATATCGCCGTACAACAGACGCCAGAATTCCAGGCGCTCCGGCGCAAGTTCCGCGGCTTCGTCTTCCCGATGACCGCGTTCTTCCTCGCCTGGTACTTCCTCTATGTCCTCTTGTCGATCTTCGCCTCGAGCTTCATGAACAAGATCCTCTTCGGCAAGATCACCGTCGGCCTGATCTTCGGGCTGCTGCAGTTCGTGACGACCTTCGCGATCACCTTCATCTACGCGCGCTGGGCCAACCGCGAACTCGACCCTGCCGCCGAGGCCGTCAGCGCCACCATCGCGCACGAGGCGGGCCGCTGACATGGCATCGCTCACCGCCCTCGCGGCCGCCACGACGGTCGGCAACCCCAAGCTCAACATCACGATCTTCGTCATCTTCGTCCTGGTCACCTTGACGATCGTCATCAAGGTCGCCGGCGGCAAAAAGACCGCCGAGCAGTACTACACGGCCGGCGGCGCCTTCTCCGGCCGCCAGAATGGCATCGCCATCGCCGGCGACTACCTGTCCGCGGCGTCCTTCCTTGGCATCGCGGGAGCCATCGCCCTCTCGGGTATGGACGGCTTCCTCTACTCCATCGGCTTCCTCGTCGCCTGGCTGGTCGCGCTCCTTCTCGTCGCGGAACTGATGCGCAACACCGGCCGCTTCACGATGGCCGATGTGCTCGCCTACCGGCTCAAGCAACGCCCGATCCGCATCGCGGTGTCGGTCTCGGTCCTGTGCGTCTCGCTCTTCTACCTCCTGGCCCAGATGGCTGGCGCCGGCGCCCTCGTCTCGCTGCTCCTCGGTGTCACGGGCAACACCGCGCAGAACCTCGTCATCGCCGTCGTCGGCGCCGTCATGGTCACCTATGTCCTCATCGGCGGGATGAAGGGCACGACCTGGGTGCAGATCATCAAGGCCATCCTGCTCATCTCCGCGGCGGCGATCATGACCGTATGGGTGCTCGGCAAGGCCGGCGGCAGCCTCTCCGGCCTGTTCGGTGACGCCATCACGAAGTCCGCCGAATCGCAGACGACCGCCAAGGCGGTGGCCGCGGCGGCCAAGGCCGGCACCACGACGACCCCGGACGCGGTCGCGGGCAGCCTGCTGCACTATGGCGCGAAATACGGCAAGACGACGACGAGCAAGATCGACTTCATCTCCCTCTCGATGGCTCTCGTCCTCGGGACCGCCGGCCTGCCGCACGTACTGCAGCGCTTCTATACGGTCCCGACGAGCAAGCAGGCACGAAAGTCGGTGGAATGGGCGATCTGGCTGATCGGTGGCTTCTACCTGCTGACCTTGATTATCGGCTTCGGCGCCGGTGCCCTGGTAGGCCCGGACGAGATCAACGGCGCTCCGGGCAAGGCCAACTCGGCCGCCCCGCTGCTGGCCTTCCACCTCGGCGGGTCGTGGATGTTGGGCATCGTCTCCGGCATCGCCTTCGCGACCATCCTCGCGGTGGTCGCCGGCCTGACGATCACCGCGTCGGCGACCTTCGCCCACGACCTCTACAAGGAAGTCTTCAAGAAGGGCGTCAGCACCCAGGACCAAGAGGTCAAGATGGCGCGCATCGCCGCCATCGCCATCGGCATCGTCGCGATCTTCGGCGGCATGCTGGCCAAGAGTCAGAACATCGCCTTCCTCGTGGCCCTGGCCTTCGCGGTCGCCGCGTCGGCGAACCTGCCGACGATCCTCTACTCGCTGTTCTGGAAGGGCTTCAACACCCGGGGCGCACTCTGGTCGATCTACGGCGGTCTGATCTCGTCGATCGTGCTGATCATCTTCAGCCCCGTGGTCTCGGGCAAGCCCGGCGTCCCCACCAAGCTCGCCGACGGCACCACGGTGACCCTGAGCCCGTCGATGTTCACCGACCCGACCGTCGACTTCCATTGGTTCCCGCTGGACAACCCGGGCCTGATCTCGATCCCGCTCGCGTTCTTCCTCGGCTGGCTGGGCAGCAAGCTGTCCACGGAGCACAACGCCGAGAAGTACGCCGAGATGGAGGTGCGCGCCCTGACCGGCCACGGCGTCGCCGAGGCCATCAACCACTGACCGCTCGCGTCAGGTCTGCGTTGGACGCAGGCAATGGACAGGCCCCCCGCCCGGACTTTCGGGCGGGGGGCCTGCCAGGTGGTCACCAGTTGTGAGCGATGTCGATGATCAGGCGGGAGGTGCTGGCGTCGGTCAGTTTGGTCACCCGGAAGGGCGTCCGGGCGCGGACGCCGACGCCGAACTCGCTGGTGCCTTCGAAGGAGCCGAGCCAGCGCACCTGGCGTAGGGCGGCGTAGCCGGTGACATTGACGGCTTCCTTGGGGTTGGCCGGTTGATAGACGATCTGGCCGTTCCCGTCATACGACGGGGCGTTGACGGTGATCTTGATCTTGGCGCCACCGCGCACCGGGACGATCGTGCCGGAGCCGTCCTGGATGATCTGGTCGACATACTCGACGCGATAGCCCGGCGCACTGCCGCGCACGTCCACGACGAGCCGGTCGAAGCAGGTGTGCTTGCCCGCGCGAAGGTTGGTCAGCGGCCCGGCCACCATCGTGGCGGAGACCTTCGGCAGGGATCCCCAGCCGTAGTGGCACAGCGCCGACGTTCCGGCGGCCGGAGCCGAAGCCGGGGCTGCCGTGGCCGAGGCGCCGGCGAGCGCGGAGACGGCGAGCGCGGCGGCTGCGCCGAGGGTGGTGATGCGGCGGGTGATGGTGGTCATGTCGGCTTCCCCGATCTTGCTCGTATGCGGTGTGGTCGCCTCATCCACGCGCGTACCCGTCATCCGGTTGACATGCCCGCGTTTAGACCCGTCGAGAGGCCGGTTCAGGCCCGTCGAAAGGCCGGTTCCGACCCGTCGACGTAGGGCGGAGCCGCTCAGCCGGCCAGGCGGGTGAGGGCAGCCGCGGCGTCCAGGAGGGCGGCGTGGGGTGCGGCCAGGCTGCCGTTGAGGGTCACGACATCGGCCACGCCGGCATACCGCTCGTGGATGGCGGCTGCGCACGTGGCGGGGTCACCGACCACAGCGAGCGCGTGCAGGAGCTCGTCGTCGACCAGCGCGGCCATCTCCCGCCACTGGCCCCGCACAGAGAGCGCGTGCAACTGTGGGCCCACGTCGGCCCGGCCGTGGTGGGCGAGCACGCCGAGATAGGCCGGCGTGCTGCCGTAGAACGCGATTCGCCCCCTCACCGCCGCCGTCGCCTCGGCGATCTCGGCGTGATCGCGACCGGTCGCGATCAATACACCCGCATCCACCGAGAACGGCCGAGCCGTATGCCGTGCCCCCGCCTCCACGGCCGCTGCCCGCGCCCGCTCGATGATGGGCAGCACCTCGGCGCGAAGGTAGGACGCGGAGCCGAAGGGGTGCGTGGCCAGGCCGTCCGCGACCGACCCGGCGACCTCGCACATCTTCGGGCCCACGGCGGCGAGCTGGATGGGCGGCGGGCCTGCTGCCAATGCGGGCGGCACGAAGAGGGGGTTCATCAAGGTGTGCGCATAGAAGTCACCCCGGTAGTTCAGCCTGGCGCCGTCCTGCCAGGCCGCCCAGATCGCCCGCGTGGCCAGGATGAAGTCCCGCATCCGCGCGGCCGGCGCCGACCACGGCATCGCGAACCGGCGCTCGATGTGCGCCTGGATCTGCGATCCCAAGCCGATCACGGAGCGCCCGCCAGAGACGTCCTGGAGCGACCACGCGGCATACGCCAAGGTCATCGGAGTGCGGGCGAAGGCGATCGCCACGCCGGTGGCGAGTTCGACATCGGGGGCGACCGGCGCGGCATACGCCAATTGGACGAAGGGGTCGGCGCCGGTCTCGGCGACCGTGAGCCGGCCGATGCCGCGGGCCTGGCACTGCGCCGCCGCCTCTCGAATCTCGGCGGCAGTGCCGGCCGCCGCAATCGCCACGCGCATCGTCAGCTCACTCCATTCGTCGGGGTGGTCATCGGGCGGCCTCGTACACCGCCCGCGCGACCGCGGGGATCGGGCGGGGCCGCCGGGTGACCCGGTCGACATAAACATGGACCCAGCGGCCGACGGCGGCGACGAGATCTTCGGGACCCGCTCCCGCGGCGTAGAGGGCGAGCGCGAAGGTCACCGACGAGCCACCGACGCGATCGGCGCGGATGCCAACGACCAGGTCAGCGGGATAGGCGAGCTCGCCGACATAACGGCAACCGGACTCCGCGACCAGCGGGATCGCCGCATCCGTCATCGGGTCGGCGTCGATCTCGCGGGCCAGCCAGGCGTTGATGGCGCTATCCCAGAGGGCGTAGTAGACCGAATTGTTCAGGTGTCCGAACATGTCATTGTCCGTCCACCGGGTCGCCACCGGCCAGGCCACGGGAAACTCCCGCACCTGCGGCACGTGCCGCTCGGCCGCTTCGGTCATGCCCGCGAACCTATCGCGCGGCCGCGCCAGCCTCGCCGATGGTCCGATCGAAGAAGCCGAGCAGGTCCGCGGTCACCTCGTCGCGATTGGTCTCGTTCAGGATCTCGTGCCGCGCCTGCGGGTAGAGGTGCACCTCGACATCGCGCACGCCGGCATCGCGATAGCGCTGGCCAACCAACTCGATCAACTCCCCGCCCCCGGCGAGCGGGTCCATATCGCCGGACGAGAGATAGATCGGCAGGTCCGGCCGCACCTTGGCGACCTGGTCGGGCGCGCTCGCCGCAGTCGGCCCCTCCTTGAAGCCGCGCATCGACCCGGCATGCAGTCCGAACCCGCACGCCGGGTCCGCAACATACGTGTCGACCTCGGCCTCGTCGCGGCTGAGCCACTCGTAGCCCGTCCGGTGCTCGAAGGCTCCATTGAAGCCGGACAGATCGGGCTCGGCGTCCGGGTCGAGGTCGGCGAGGGCGATGTCCACGGCCGTCGTGCCGGACAGCGCGGCCGCGTCGATGTCGGCGCTGTGGTCGATGAGGTACTGCTGCAAGGCCATCGAGCCCATGCTGTGCCCAAAGATCGCCACCGGAAGTGCCGGGTATTCAGCCCGCGCTCGGGCGACCACCAGCCCGAGGTCGCCGACCAATGCCTCCCAGCCGCCCACCCCGAAATCGCCGTATGCCGCCGGGTCACCCGCCGTGCGACCGTGCCCGCGGTGGTCGGGTGCGTAAGCCACATAGCCGGCATCGACGAGTGCCTGACCGAAGCGCTGGTAGCGCGCAGAGTGCTCGCCCATGCCGTGGGCGACGATGACGACCGCTTTGGGATCGGCCCCGCCGGACCATTTGTCGGTGACAATCTCGGTTCCGTCGCCGGAGCGCAGGGTGAAGGTCGTGATGTCCACGGGCGTGGTCCTCTCAGTCGGCGCCGCGGGTCATGGCGGCGATGTCCAAGGCAGCGTCGAGGTCGGCCTCCGTCAGTTCCCCGCGCTCGAGGTAGCCCAACGCCACGACACTGTCGCGGATCGTACGCCCGTGGGCCAGCGCATCCTTGGCGACCCTGGCCGCAGCCTCGTAGCCGATCAGCGGCGCGAGGGGGGTGACGATGGCGGGTGAGGACGCGGCATACGCGCGCATTCGGTCGGGGTGCGGGGTGATGCCGTCGACGCACCGCCCGGCCAGGACGCGAGAAGCGTTGCCCAGCAACCGGATCGAGTCGATCAGGTTGCGCGCGATCACCGGCATCATGACGTTGAGTTCGAAGTTGCCGGCCGCGCCGGCCCAGGCGATCGCGGCGTCATTGCCGATGACTTGGGCGCAGACCATCAGCGTCGCTTCGGGCAGAACCGGGTTGACCTTGCCCGGCATGATGCTCGACCCCGGCTGCAAGTCGGGCAGGGCGATCTCGCCAAGCCCGGCGCTCGGTCCGCTGCCGAGCCAGCGCAGGTCGGTGCAGATCTTGGTCAGGCTCACGGCGACCACGCGTAGTTGCCCGGACAGCTCGACGAGGGCATCGCGCCCGCCCTGCGCTTCGAAGTGATTCGAGGCCTCGGTCAGCGGCAAACCGGTCTCGTGCGCGAGATCGGCGATCACGGCCGCGGCGAAGCCGGCCGGTGCGTTGATGCCCGTCCCGACGGCCGTGCCGCCGAGCGGCAACGCCCCAACCCGCCCGTATGCCGATTCCACCCGTTCGATGCCCAAGCCCACCGCGGCCGCATAGCCTCCGAACTCCTGTCCCAGCGTCACGGGCGTCGCATCCATTAGGTGAGTGCGGCCCGACTTGACCAGGTCGGCAAATTCGATCGCCTTGCGGGACAACGCATCCCGGAGCGCTTCCAGGCCTGGGATCAGGACATCGCGGCACTGCACGAGCGCGGCGAGGTGAATCGCCGACGGGAAGGCGTCATTGCTCGACTGGCCGGCGTTGACCGTGTCATTGGGGTGGACCTCGGCGCCCGCGCGGGCGGCGAGTTCGGCGAGCACCTCGTTGACATTCATATTGGTCGAGGTGCCCGAGCCAGTCTGGAAGACGTCGATCGGGAAGTGCTCGTCATGCCGCCCGGCGACCACCTCGACGGCAGCGGCAGCGATCGCGGCCGCCGCATCCGCATCGATCACCTTCAGCCGCGCGTTCACCCGGGCCGCCGCGCCCTTGATCCGGGCCAAGGCATGGACCACGGGCAGGGGCACCGGACCACCGCCGATGGGGAAGTTCTCCACCGCGCGCTGGGTCTGCGCTCGCCAGAGGGCGCCAGAGGGGACGCGCACCTCCCCCATCGAGTCGTGCTCGACGCGAGTCCGGCCGGCACCCTGGCCGGCCATCAGGCGGGCCCCGGGTGCACGGCGAAGACGGGGACCGGACTGTCGAGCAGCAGGCGCTGGGACGTGCTGCCCATGATCAGTTTGCCCACGGGAGTGCGCCGGCGCAGCCCCAGGACGAGCAGGTCCGCCCCCGCGCGCTCGACCTCGGCGAGCACGAGGTCCACCACATCCGGACCGGTCGGCTGGACGATCGAGTGCTCGATGCCCGCCGCGCCGAGCACCTCATCGACGTCGCGCACCTCACCGGAGCCGGCCAGCCGCGGATCGATGCGCGCCACGCCGCGGGTGGCGTTCACGACGATCAGATCCGTCCCGCGCAGCTTGGCCTCGGCGATGCCCCAGTCGAGCGCAGACTGACCCGCGGGGTCCGGGGTATAGGCGACAACGATGCTCATCCGCCCACGATAAACACTTGGCAACTCCCCAAACATCTTGTGTCCCACCTACTCAGCGACCGCCGCTCGTCGCACGGTGGGGCGCGTTCGCGGCATACGGACACCGTCGCGCTTGCTCAGCGGGGCGCGGAGGGGAAGTCTTGACCCAACGCCCCGGAACAAAGGAGTTCTTGTGTCCACCGAAAGCCTCTCCCACGGCCATCCGACCTTCCCGCCCGACCCCGCTCTGACCGCGCAGGCCAATGGGACCGAGGCGATGTATGCCGCGGCAGCCGACGATCACGAGGGCTTCTGGGCCGAGCAGGCCCGCAAATACCTCTCTTGGGCAACGGACTTCACCCAGACGCTGGACTGGTCGGGCGCACCCTTCGCCTCGTGGTTTGTCGGCGGCGAACTCAACGCGGCCTACAACTGCGTCGACCGCCACGTCGAGGCCGGCCATGGCGACCGGGTCGCCATTCACTTCGAGGGCGAGCCGGGCGACTCCCGGACGATCACCTATGCCGACCTGCAGCGCGAGGTCAGCAAGGCCGCCAACGCGCTGGAGTCGCTCGGTGTGGGTAAGGGCGACACCGTCGCGATCTACCTGCCGATGATCCCCGAGGCCGCCATCGCGATGCTCGCGTGCGCCCGGATCGGCGCCCCGCACTCGGTGGTCTTCGGCGGCTTCTCGGCCGAGGCCCTCAATACGCGCATCAATGACGCCGAGTGCAAGGTGGTCATCACCGCCGACGGCGGCTACCGCCGCGGCGCCCCGAGCGCACTCAAGCCGGCCGTCGACGCCGCGCTCGATCACGCGGACACGACCGTGGAGAAGGTGCTGGTCGTCAAGCGGACCGGCCAGGACACGCCGTGGAACGCCGACCGCGACCTGTGGTGGTCCGATGTCGTGGACGCCGCGAGCGAGGAGCACACGCCCGTCCCACACGACGCCGAGCACCCGCTCTTCATCCTCTATACCTCCGGGACCACCGGCAAGCCCAAAGGCATCTTCCACACCACCGGTGGCTATTTGACGCAGTGCGCCTACACCAACGCCGTGGTCCACGACGTCCACCCCGAGAGCGACGTCTACTGGTGCACCGCCGACATCGGGTGGGTGACCGGCCACTCCTACATCGTCTACGGACCGTTGGCGCTCGGCGCCACCCAGGTCATGTATGAGGGCACGCCGGACACTCCGCACCAGGGCCGGTGGTGGGAGATCATCCAGAAGTACAAGGTGACCATCCTCTACACCGCGCCAACCGCCGTGCGGACCTTCATGAAGTGGGGCCACGACATCCCCGATAAGTTCGACCTGTCCTCGCTGCGGGTGCTCGGCTCGGTCGGTGAGCCGATCAATCCCGAGGCCTGGCTCTGGTATCGCAAGTACATCGGCGGCGACCGCTGCCCGATCGTCGACACCTGGTGGCAGACCGAGACCGGCGCCATCATGATCTCCCCGCTCCCCGGCGTGACCACGCTCGAACCCGGGTCGGCTCAAAAGCCCATTCCCGGCATCTGCGCCGAGATCCTCGACGATGAAGGTATGCCGTTCGCCGAGGCGGACAAGGTCGGTTACCTCGTGCTGACCAAGCCGTGGCCGGCCATGCTGCGCGGCATCTGGGGCGACCCGGAGCGCTACAAACAGACCTACTGGAGCCGGTTCGGCGAGAAGTACTACTTCGCCGGCGATGGCGCAAAGTACGACGCCGACGGCAACATCTGGTTGCTCGGCCGGGTCGACGATGTCATGAACGTCTCCGGTCACCGGCTCTCCACCGCCGAGATCGAATCCGCCCTCGTCTCACACCCGGCCGTCGCCGAGGCGGCCGTGGTCGGCGCGTCCGACGAGACCACCGGCCAGGCAGTGTGCGCCTTCGTCATCGTGCGTTCCGAGCACGCCGACGAGGTGGCCGCCGATGAGAAAGCGATGATCGCCGAGTTGCGCAATCACGTGGCCAAGGAGATCGGCCCGATCGCCAAGCCGCGCACGATCATGATCGTCACGGAGTTGCCCAAGACCCGCTCGGGCAAGATCATGCGGCGCCTGCTCAAGGACGTGGCCGAGGGTCGCGAGATCGGGGACGTGACGACCCTGGCCGACTCCTCCGTCATGGGCGTCATCAAGCAGGGCCTCGGATCGGACTAGGGCCGCACGCAATCGTTGCGGCCCAGACGGCCCTGGCCCGCGCTGCGCGCGGGCCAGGGTCCATCTGCGGTGGAACCCGACTGCGCCAACGGGATCCATGGGAGCCGGGGTGCGTCACACTCAGGACACACCCGTCGAAAGGGGTAGCAGCCATGTGGTTCGCACTCGACGCGTTGCTCTTCGTGATCCTGGCGCTCGGCGCGGTCACCGCTCGGCGTCGCCGAGACGGGATCGAAGGCACAAGTTCCGGCGAAGCCGGTGTCGACATCGCGATGGGTCAGGCCGGTGCCCTCCGGAACAATCGCTCCGGCGAAAGCGCCAGCGGATTCTGACAAGAATGGGCATATTGCCCATCGGCCATGCCGAAAGACTCGTCGATTCTGCGCCAATTGCCCTAGGCTACTGGGCACACTAGCCAGCCCCGCGCTCTTCGTGGTGTCCTGAGGGCACACCACGGATGGTGCCGGACAAGGTCGTCCGGCCACGCGAAAGGGGCCCGCGATGTTCGACGAAGGCCAGCTCTACTCACCGGTGACCGAACACGCCGACGGCCGGGTCGAGGTGCATCTCGGCGCGGATCACCCCGGCTTCACCGATGCGGCGTATCGCGGGCGCCGCGGCGAGATCGCGGCAGCCGCCCTCGCCTGGACGCCCGGGACGCCGATCCCGGTCATCGACTACACCGATGCCGAGAACGAGGTCTGGCGGATTGCCAGCGCCGAACTCGCCCCCAAGCACGCCGTGCGTGCCCACTCCGAATACCTCGCCGCGAAGGCCGCCCTCGACCTGCCGGCCGACCGCGTCCCCCAACTCGCGGAGGTCAGTGCTCGCCTGCGGCCCCTCACCGGCTGGACGTATGCCTGCGCCCCCGGCCTGGTCGCCCTGCGCGAGTTCTACGGGGCGCTGGGGGCGCGCGTGTTCCACTCCACGCAATACCTGCGCCACCCCTCGCAGCCGCTCTACACCCCCGAGCCGGACATCATCCACGAAGTGATCGGCCACGCGCCCCAGTTGGCCTCACCGCGCTTCGCCCGGCTCACCGAGGCCGCCGGCCGGGCGTCCTTGCGCGTCCAGACCGATGCCGCGATGAAGGTCATCGCTGACGTCTTTTGGTTCAGCATGGAGTTCGGTGTCATGCGCGAACAGGGCGAGCTCAAGGCGTATGGCGCGGGCATTCTGTCCAGCTACGGCGAGATGGATGCCTTCTCGCACATGGAGATCCGGCCGCTCGATATCGCGGCGATGGCCCGCATCGATTACGACATCACGACCTACCAGTCGACGCTCTTCTGCGCCGAATCGCTCGATGAGCTCGAGGACGTCGTCGGCGTCTTCTTCGAGACAGTCGACGACGACTCACCGGCCCGGATCGATGCCGCCTGGGCTCGCGAACTCGCCAGTCACTAACGGCCCGGCGGCGTCCCCGGTTAGCTCTGCACACCTGCGGTCAGCACGCGCCCAGGTGCCATCTAGGCGGTACTGAAAAACCACGGACGGGCAGCGGTCCCCGCGACGTAGTGGAGCTGGGTCCAACGCTCTGCGCGGGCCGCAGGAGCGAGGGTCCCACGCTCTGCGTGGGCAAACGTCGTGGGTTGTCCTAGTAGTGCCCGCCGCCGAACGCACCCACCCTCAGCAGTACACCTCCCCGTCGCCTGGTCGCACGCGCGGCATCCGGTCCACCGACATGCCGCTCTTCTCCTCGCCGCCGGCGCCGAGCAGCGCCCGCGACAACCGCTCGCCGTCCGCGAGGATCTCGCTCGTCGCTTCGTGCAGGTGCCGGTCGCCCGGCGCCACGCCATCCTTGGCCGCATGGAGCACCGCCCTGCGGATCAACTCCCGGCTGAAGGACGCCGTCGTGCCGCTCGTGCGGTGTGCCGTGTCGGCCAAGACGTCCTCACTGAACGCCCCCTCGGGGGCATACAGGCGCAACAGCGCCAGCCGGCCGGCGGCGTCCGGCAACGGGACTTCGACGGCCAGGTCCACCCGGCCCGGTCGCTGGGTCAAGGCGCGCTCCATGGCGTCGACCCGGTTCGTCGTCAGCACGAAGGTGACATCGGCGTCGGCGTCCAGTCCGTCCATCGCATCGAGCACCTCGAAGAGCAGCGGCTTGGCGCCATAGCTCATGTCGCGGTCCTCGGCGATCAGGTCGCAGTCCTCCAGCACCACGAGCGCCGGTTGCATGGCGCGGGCCAGCTTGGCCGCCAGACCGACGAATCGCAGCGTCTCACCGGCGAGCAGGACGACCGTGTGGTCGGGCGTCACCCCGAGCAGATAGCGCACCGTATGCGTCTTGCCCGACCCGGGCGGCCCGTAGAGCAGCAGGCCGCGCTTGAGGTGCTGCCCCAGCCGCTTGAGCTCGGGGGCGTGCGCGGCGATCCCCGCGACATGATCGACCACGCGCTCCAACACGCCCTCCGGCAGGACCACCTGGTCCGCGCGCAACTGGGGCCGAGCGATGAAAGTCAGCCCCTCCTCGGTCATCTCGTAACCCGAGGAGGCAAGGCTGACGACCGCGCCCCGAAGCACACTGCGGGTCAGCGAGAGTTCGCGGACCTCTTCCAACAAAGCCGCGGACACGGTGCGGTCGGCACAGAGCACCTCCAGCGTGGCCAGGCCCCGCCCCCGGCCAGGCAGGGCCCGACGCACGAGGACGGCGACGGGCACGCAGGCATACGCAAAGCGGCGGATGCCCATGGCGATCGCCGCGCGCTCGCTGTCCGGACCGGTTGCGACATTGGCGTAGTCGACCTGAGCGACGGGGAATCGCCCATATCCACCGCCCGGCTGGATCATGTCGGGCAGGTTGACGTGATAGCGCGACTCGCCGCCACCGATCCCGATCACGTCATTGGCGGGGTCCCGACTGGCGATCGCGTCCAGCGCGATGTCGTAGTCGACGAAGCGGTGGTTCTGCACCTCCTCGCTCAGCACCGCCATCTCGTGCGGCGGCCCGCCGAGGTGCTCCGCGAGCGCAGTCGCCAGCGGCGTGCCAGCACTGGCCGGCTGGTGCTGGAGGAGCAGGTCGAGCAATACCTTGAGCCGGTCCAGAGGCGCGTCAGGATCTGCAGGGGAGGTGTCCATCCCTTGACCGTAGACACCCGCACCGACAACGACCAAGGGGACAGTCCCCGCAGGCTCACCCGAGGTCAGCGCGCGAGCGCCCCGGCGCGATCCAGACTGTCCACGACGGCCTGGGCGAGGAGACGGTGCCCGACCTCATTGGGGTGGTTGCCGTCCGGCGCGAGCGCGAAGGTCGCGTCCCTCGTGCCGTCGCCCTTGAACGGAGTCACGGTGTCGGCGTAGATCGCGCCACCGGCCTTGGCGACATCCTCGACCACATCATTGAAGGCGTCGGTCAGCTTCGCGCTGGCCGCGACATAGGTCGCGCCCCGGGAGGCACCCACCTGCCCGTCGCGAAAGACATTCCAATAGCCCATCAAGACGATGCGGGCATCCGCCGA
>Ga0075158_10002553_pt1 | contig 13155 bp, 10 predicted proteins | sample JI91814BDNA_FD_70968 | JGI IMG/M metagenome (GOLD analysis project Ga0075158, IMG submission 70968) | Wastewater effluent complex algal communities from Wisconsin, to seasonally profile nutrient transformation and Carbon sequestration -... | ecosystem: Engineered > WWTP > Effluent > Algae... | reverse complement strand
ATCAACACTTTATTAAAGTCGTCTGCAGTAGTTATCAATGCGGGAATTTTGGTTTTTATAGCGTCAAATATAACATCGCGTAGTCCATCATCTAAATAATTGATGGCTTCATTTAATTCGGATGGGGTTTTAATAAGTTTAGTAAAGTTATCACCAAGAAAGATACAAACCTGTTCACACTGCTCTGCGGACAAGTGATTAATTGTGTCATGGAAGTCTTTTGCTTTATTGATAAGTCTAGGTAAATGAGCTCTTAGTCCTTCTAAGATTGCCTCTATTTCCTCTTTACTTTCAAAGCTACTGAGTAACGCCGATAATTCTTGGGGGGTATTTATCAAATCAGTACAGCAGTAGGAAACAATTTCTTTTTTACGAATAGGGATTTCGTGCAAATAAGTGACTAAAGCTTCAAGAGTATGAAATTGATTACCCACTTGTCTGGAAATTTTTATGTCTTTTACAAGGGCCTTAAGATCAGCATCGGACATTTTCATAAAAGTATTCAAGTCTACTACTGATTCGATGCGTGGATTGACTTGTAGCGCGTCTAATAGTTCGAGCCGGTAACCTAAGGGATCAAACCCCTCTTTGTAGAGACCGGCCTCTATCCTATCGATTAGTGTTTGTTTTTGTTGCTCCCAAACGGTATTTGCGTTTGTTAATGCGGTTGTAAGAATGCTTCCATCTAAGGTGATTGTTGCTAAGGTTGTTCGATGATTTTTAACTACATTATTAATGTGCGTCACGGCGTGATGCAATACAGGTGGTCAAATTACGTGTTGCATCGATATTGATGGACTGATCAGTGATCAAACTGAAAAGCAAATCAATTTCCTTTTTTACCTCTTCGTGAATTTTCTCTTTTTCTAAGTCGGATAGTTGTTTGTAAAATTCAAAAAAATCAATGATAGGTTGATAAGCACCGCTAGCAGCATTCTCTTCCTGGCCAATTCCCCTTGTACTATTGTATTGCAAATGCCTTATTAAACGGTCTAATTTTGCTAATAAGCTTGGACTTTCTTCTTGATAGGATAGTAGTTTCTGCCAGGCTGCAAGTAAGGCAAGAGTATCAGCCGAGTGTTGAGTTAGGCGTGTTACTTCGTCGTCGGAGATTATCGCTTCGTCATCCGCCATTGTTTCAACATCGTAATAGACATTGAATCGATTACCGGGGTTATTTTCGATAAACATTGGCAGTTGTTTGATAGGAATCAAATAATTATTTGCTGTAGCAAGTATATAAGTTTTAAGTACCGTTTTTAGGCTTTGTCTGGATAGTTGAGTTGCTGCCAGCTCATCATCCGTATCACTCCGTCGGGTGTTAACTTCTGGCATGAGGTAGTGGATTGGAAGTAATCCTTTAGCTACACTCTCTGGCAAACGTGCACAAACAAAATCAGCGATGTCACATAAGAGCAGCGTTATATCATCATCAGGTTGTGCGGTATAACACAAACCACTCCCCTTCACCATCGCCCAGTTGTCAGCTAAGACCTGCTTCAACCTTTGCGCGATCTCCGTTTTATCGTGACCTAAATTATCAAAGCAAGCATTAAGTTTTTTTAATAGAGAGGATTTATATTTGAGGTTAATGTCTTCTAGTAAAGGCGCATCGTTGGTGTCGATATAGTTGACGACTAGCTGCGAGATCTTTGCTTTTAAATCAAATTCATTCATACAAAACCACCCTGAAAAAGTAGCCAAGAATTATACACAGTGGTTTTTGCAATGCAAAGAAAAAACCTGAGTTGGGCATAACAGCCCAAATTACGTCATATCTTAATCCTGGATTTTTGGGGTTGCAACCCAACATGAAGCTTGATGGACCACGAGGGATTGTTGTTGGGTTTTAACCCAATCTACGATTCAATGGTCTATAATTAAACAACCAATGATTCAAATGAGTTATAGAAAACTCTTTTTGGAGAGGGTTAAATGCCTAACGTCATGAAAATTAGAGAAATTCTATCTAGTCAAAAATACGATAAGTATGTAGTTACCGACATTGGTAATTTTCCGCATTGCTTACCTGGTTACAATAGCGCTGGAGCCACCAAGGAAGAGAAATTTGCTAATCTAACTGCCCCTGCAAAAGTAGCCTATGATAAATATGAAAAATGGAGGAAAGATACCAGACCTGCACGTATGTCCATGCAGTTTAGCAATGCTGCCACATCTAAAACCTTCGTCAATCATTACAACAGATCCCACAATGACTCGAGGAAAGAAGCTGAATGCAGTAATTTTGCATACCATGCTATCGGATTGCTGATCAAAAAAGGGGTAACAAAAGATTACAATATCTGCTTAGCAGGCGTTATGGATGATTACCATAATATCGCCATTTTACTGCCCAAAGGCGTAGAACTCAGTGAAGCGGATAAAAAAGCCGGATTATTACCCATGGGTTCGTTAATTGTGGATCCATGGGCGGTAGGAATGGGATTGCCCGAAAGCAATGCGCTTGCGATTCCTGCGCAAGATTATGCCTACAGTTCAAGCCTACCAAACATGGTTATTCATTACCAGACTGATAACGATGTAACCTTAGTACAGGAAGTGCATAATACACCAGTTTCACCCGTGGCTACTCCACCCGCCTCCCCCATTGCCTCTCCACGTGATCCACAGCCAGTTACACCACCTCTTTCCCCTGTTGAGAATAGGAATGATTCAGCACATCTTAAATTGTTAAAAGACGCTAAATTTGATACCCATCTTGCCCGACTGATGGAAAAAGCCAATTATCTTACTGATAAGGGATATCCGGCTGCTGCGGCAATCGCGACGACTCTGCATAGCAACTTAACAAAGGCTAAAAACGATTTTATCAAATCCCCTTTTACGCCAGAATCAAGGGACCAATTTGCAAAGAATTGCGCCTCTTTTATTGATGAAGCTAAAAATTCCGAACTAGGAAGTTTCAGAGGAGCCAGTAAACTCTTCATGAATCTTGTAAAAGCCTTGGTCATTGTCATCACCTTTGGCCAAGTAAAAGTTGCTACCGACTCTGTTAATAAAATCCAGGATTTTAAGCAATCATTATCCGATGCCGTTCCAGATAAGGAAAATGTTGCTCCAACTCCAGGAAGAGGAGGTTAAAAAACTGATTGTATCTACGCAAATGGAGATGTGCCATGGGACTAAGTCAGTACAATAAAAAAAGGAATTTCACCAAAACTCCAGAGCCCAAAGGCACAATAAACCAATACCAATCCCATTTGTTTATCATTCAAAAGCACGCAGCAAGTCACCTACACTACGATTTTCGACTAGAAATGCATGGCGTTCTAAAAAGTTGGGCGGTACCCAAAGGGCCCTGTTTAGATCCTGATGTTAAACGCCTGGCCATCCATGTAGAAGATCATCCTGTTGAATACGGATCCTTTGAGGGCATCATCCCCAAAGGTCAATATGGCGGTGGTACCGTCATGTTATGGGATAAGGGAACTTGGGAACCTTTAGATGAAAACCCTTCAAAAGCCTACGAAAAAGGGCATCTACGATTTAACTTGCAAGCAGAGAAACTACAAGGTCGCTGGGATTTAATTCGTTTTAAAGATGAAAAACATTGGTTTTTAATTAAACATCAAGACGAATACGCCAAAAATCAATACGAATATGATGTAACTAGCGCTCTTCCTAAAAGTGCATTATCAGACCAAACCATGGAAGAAATTGCAAAAAATTACACGCATATTTGGGGGCCATCAGGTACACAAAAGGCACCCTCAAAAAAAGCAAAAAAGGCGGTAATAAGTAAACCTACTATCATTTTACCTGAAGGTTTAAATCAGGATAAATTTCCCGATTTTATTAGCCCTCAACTCGCAACTTTAGTAGATAACCCCCCTGAAGGAAGCCAATGGGTTCATGAAATTAAATTCGATGGGTATAGAATATTAGCATTCAAAAATGATTCTGAGGTGCGACTCAAATCACGTAATAATCTGGACTGGACAGCAAAATTACAGACAATCAGTGAGGCAGTTAATCAATTACCTTTCAAACAAATCGTTTTAGATGGTGAAGTAGTTGTGCTCGATGCTGAAGGCCGATCTGATTTTCAATTATTGCAAAATTCATTGAAAGACAAAAAAGCATCTCCCTTCATTTATTTTATTTTCGATTTATTGTATTTCGAGGGACATGATTTGCGTAAACTCAGCTTATTAGAGCGCAAAGCCATATTAAAAAATGTATTAGCTGCTGAGATACCCTTACTCCATTATAGTGACCATATTGTTAAAGAAGGCAAAGAACTTTTTGAGCACTCTTGTGGGCATGCTTTAGAAGGCATTATTTCTAAAAGAGCAGATGGTATTTATCATTCCAAACGCAGCAAAGAGTGGTTAAAAATTAAATGCCTTAAAAGGCAAGAATTTGTTATTGGAGGATACACTACACCGAAGGGAAGTCGCTCAAAATTTGGCTCCTTATTTTTAGGCTTACAGGATAAAAAAGGCGGTTTAGAATTTGCTGGGAATGTTGGAACTGGATTTGATGAGACGACTTTAAAAGCTATTTATGAGCTTTTAGTTGAACACAAATCTCAATCCAATCCATTTACCAGCAAACCACCAGGCACTACAAAAGCGCATTGGGTAGAACCCGTTCTAGTCTGTGAAGTTGAATTTACTGAATGGACTAACGAAGGTCATATCCGTCATCCCAGTTTTAAAGGAATGCGTCTAGATAAAAAAGCTGATGAAGTAACCCGTGAAGAAATTCTGCCCTTAGAAACTGTAAAAAAAGAACAGGCAAAATCACCGCTGTTAAAATCCGATTTTGCTATCACACATCCGGAGAAAATTCTCTATCCCGAAGATGGCATAACCAAAGAAAATATTCTCACATATTATGAGACAGTAAGTGATTATATACTCCCCTTCCTTACTAATCGGCCATTAACCTTAGTTCGTTGTCCTTCTGATTATAATCAGTGCTTTTATCAAAGGCATTTTAACAAAACAACCCCATCAACACTCCATGGCATTGATATTCCTCAAGATAAAATCCATGAGCAATACATCTACTTGAATGATACGCAGGGTTTATTAAGCCTGGTACAAATGGGTGTATTAGAAATTCATCCCTGGGGAAGTACTATCCAACATTTGGAACAACCCGATATTATTGTCTTCGACTTAGATCCCGCTCCTGATGTCTCGTGGTCTAAAGTAGTAGAAGGAGCACTAGAAGTAAAAACGACGTTAGCCCAATATAAACTAAAATCTTTCGTAAAAAGCACTGGTGGTAAGGGACTACATGTAGTGGTACCTATCCTTCCAGAATACGATTGGGAAGAGGTGAAAGCGTTTTCACATACCTTAGTACGCTATCTCGAATTAGCAAAACCCAAGAACTACATCAGTACGATGACAAAATCCAAAAGAAGTGGAAAAATTTTTATCGATTATTTACGTAATCAACGAACTGCCACTGCAATTGGTACTTATTCCACACGCGCGCGACCTCATGCACCTGTTTCAACACCATTGTTTTGGGATGAGCTCAGTAAACGTATTGCAGACAATACCTTTACTATTCAAACATTGCCCCAACGACTTGAACAATTAAAAAAAGATCCTTGGAAAGATTTCTGGACTATTAAGCAATCTTTAAGATTGGATCAATTTAAATGAAACCCGCTACGTTCCGCGGGGGAAGGACCCCCTACGTTCCGCGGGGGAAGGACCTCCTACGTTCCGCGGGGGAAGGACCACCTACGTTCCGCGGCCGAAGGTCCGCGGAATCCAGCTCCGATCTCAATCAAAGATCGCCTGGATACCGCGGACCTTCGGCCGCGGTACGAAGTTGCTCATTTGTCACTTAAAGATCCATGAACTACTATTAATCCATGAACTACAATTAATAGATACTTTGAACGAAAGCGAGCACACCAATGGCTAAATCTATTTGGAAAGGTGAATTGTCGTTTGGGTTGGTTTCAATACCCGTTTCTTTAATCTCAGTAGAAGAAAGCAATGAACTACGTTTTCATTTACTGGATTCTAAAACAAAATCACGCGTTCGCTATAAAAGAGTTAATGAAGATACCGGAAAAGAAGTGCAATGGACTGATATCGTCAAAGGGTATGAATACGAAAAAAATAGCTTTATTATCGTCGATGAAGTCGCCTTCGCTAAAGCAAGCCCCGATATATTTAAGACCATTGATATAGAAGAATTTGTTAATTTAAATGAAATAGATAATTTGTATTATTCAAAACCCTACTATTTACAACCAGAGAGTAAAAATAAAAAAGCCTATGTGTTATTAAGAGAATCGTTGAAAAACACTAATAAGGTCGGTGTTGCAAAAGTTATTATTCGCACCAAAGAATCTTTAAGTCTGATCATTCCACATGATCATGCCCTACTACTTTATTTGATTCACTTTGCCGATGAAATTCGCGAAGAAGAGGAAGTGAATGTCCCCAAGGAAGAAGTAAAAACCTACAAAATATCTCCCAAAGAAATTAAAATGGCTGAATCCTTAATTAAGGAAATGTCCGCTAAATGGAAGCCAGAAAAATACCATAACGAATACCGAGAAACGATGGAAAAATGGCTCGAGCAGCAACTGGCCAAACAATCTAAAACTAAAAAGAAATCCATTTCGCGCGATACAGCCAGCAATGAGTCAGTAGTGGATTTCATCGCCCTCTTGAAAGAAAGCATGCATAAAAAAGACAATAAAAAAGGACCATCGCCTAAAAAAACATCCTCTAAAAAATAAAAATGGCACGCTAGACAACATCTGACCATTTAAATTTTTTTCAGCAAATACGGGTTTCCATCAGTTCATACACTCTTACCAACATAGTTATCCCCAGATAATGGGGATAACTTTATTTATCCCATACTCGTTTGACAATAGATCTAATATACAGAATATTAGAGGTTTAATTTCAGCAAGGATGCAGTAAATGATTAAACAGAAAGTAGATCGCGTAATCGATCATGCAATTACACTTTATCTCAACGAATTAGAGTCGCAACGCAGAGCAATAAATACTGCTTTTAGAGATAAGACTGCGCCACCGAGATTAAGAGAATTGATCAAACAAGAATTAGCTGAGCAAGCGGCAAAAGAAATCAATGCCCTGCTTAAATGCATTTACTCAACTCCAGAAATCAATAATTTCGATCACTATTATCAACACGTACCTTACATCGATATGGTCACTGATTTTCATATGAATATTGATATGATCAATAAACTGACTAACTCAATTGAAGAATTTAAGGCAAAGCGCATTGAATACTTTTACAATTTAGAATTGTCATTAGCGCCGCCTATTCCTGTCTACAATATGGGTCTGCGTGGAGATACTCCAACAGAGCAACGACTAAATCTAATCACAGAAACTTATACTTTCCCCTTAGAATTACAAGAAACTTTACTACCGCAAATTTATAATATGTACCGACCCGTTCATCACGATACGTTTACTAGTTTTAAATACACACCTGACGCCACTGTAAAAATGGCAGATTTACTGATTAAAATGCATTGGGCGCGACATATACAGGGTATTGATCAACATATCGCAACACTTAAACAAAACCGAGATGATTGCATTACAAAAAGAACAAGACTGGACTATCTTCTGTCCCATGAAGAATCTTGTACTCTGCGGCAAATGCAAGGCAGATTATCGCCCAGAGCTTTAGCTTTGTATGAAAATAAACGTTTGGCACTTTTAAAAGATTATGATTACAACGTACTAGACACACTTGATCATCAGCAAATTTTTGCTAAATTTTTAGCAGCAGTTAAACCATCGGTATGTCACGATGCTCGTCATACAGCAAGCTTAAATGAATGTGAACGCGGTGGTAAAAATAGAGACGAAATGAAATTAAAACAGGAGGAAATGATTCATATTATCGATATGAAACTAGTTCGCATGAAGCAAGGAGCAGATCCTAAAAAGGTGCATAGAATCAAAGAGCTGCGGGATAGAATAGAGCGCTACAATGTCACTGATGAAACTACGGATTTTAATTTAGAACACATTATTCGAAAATGGCAAACCGACAGTTATAATCATCAAAGAAATAATGAAGCCTTTAAAGACGGATTCTTCTATAAAATTACGCACAAGGAGCCCAGTAAAAAGTCGCAATTCATCAAAGATTGTTTGCGTTTAGTGACTCCACCGGGACATGCAGACTTTACTATCTCTGCAATACATCCTCGATAAAAAACTGGGGCCTGCGATTTTATCCGCAGGCCCAGTTAATTATACTGCAGAAGTTGTAAGCCTATACTTTATTAAATCTAAATCGCTTGTTAGTTCGTTTACAATTTCAACCGATCTAGGTTGTACGGGAGTGAAGAAAGAAGACTGAGAAACAAACATAGTAATCGTATTCAACAACTCTTTAATCATGTTAATTAGATAAGTTCCCCAACCCAGATCTTTTTCTAAGATAGGTTTAGCTCGTTTGATTGCACGTACAGAGGTATCAATAAAAGATTTCAAATATTCTCTGTCGCTTTGCCCCTTTAACTCCTCCAAACCTGAGTAGAGTTGGTCTTTAAGCTCATAAGCAACTTTTAAAGCTTCAGCATGATGCAATCCCAGTTTTAGGTTTTCTGGTGCAGCAATTTTATCAGCGAAATTATCGATCACATCCTTAATTAAAATGCATTTTTCTTCCATTAACTTTTTGTCTTTTTCTATCTGAGCATTTAACACGCCTTCAGCCATTTTGGCTTCAAGAGCACGGTAATTTGCTTCCTCTTGATCTTTCTTGAGCAGCAAAGCATTGAATTCTTCTTCGCTTATTCCTAGCATTTCTAGTAAGTAGGTAACCTCTACTGAATCCGGTAAATTAGAAAAATAGGTAGGTGTGAAATGTGCAGCTAATCTGCGGTACCAAGTAGTTAAGAAACTAGATTCTGTACTCATTACGGGAAAGACATCATTCTCTGACGCGATATCTCGGAAAAAGCTCAGCGCTTTCTCAAAATCACCAGCATAAGAACCCTTGTTAATAGTTAGCGTTTTACCAGGAGCCGTTTGTAATGTACGTTTGTCAGCTAAACCACAATAACGAAGCATATCCTCAATCGTTATTGCGTATGTTCCACAAACATACCAAGAATTATTATTGATATGGAGATAGCCTTCATCAGTGCCATAGTAGGAGGCATTGTCAGTATTCATGTAGTTAATAGCATTAGTCTTGTCAGAAATAAAGGCTTGAATATCTTTAATGGCAGACTTTAAATCACCATGGTAAGTGTCTTTGTTCAATGTCAAAACAGTGCCGCTAGGTAATAAAATGGCGTTATCAAGATCTGTTTGCGTTAGCATGCAGAGTGTTAAAATTTGCTTAAGTGTCACTTGATTAGGATTAACTACTTTGATTTCGTGTAAAGTTGTTCTGCTGGATAAAGTTCCAAAAGGTTCCGCTCTCTTAGTTGTTGGATTGATGGTAGGAGAGAATTTTACATATTCGTTGACTACTGCTCTATTAATAACAGCTTGCAGAGTTGTGAGGTTACCCTCATAGTCCCCTGTATTTATAGACAATTTAACACCGGAACTCAAAGTTACTTGTATCATTACGCCACCTTTTATTGAATACAACTGCGAAATAAAGGAGCATAATACAATATTTAACAATATGCGTCTATATTGGACACGGGGTGCGCAATATCATAAATGAAAACCCGGATTACAGCTAAAAAAACAAAGCAAATTAAAAAAGCGTAGCCTGGATGGAGCGCAGCGTAATCCGGGTTTCCTTAACGTATACAGTGCCAATCCTCGGCATTTTTACATTAAAGAAAACCCGGATTACGCTGCGCTCCATCCAGGCTACAGTTTTTAAAAACAAGGATTATGCAGAATACTTCCTTTTATATTCCAACATATCAGCCCCAATCTGAAGCAGCTCCTTCTCAGATAGAAGTTTCTCTACCTCTGGGAACAAATCATGTTCCTCTTCCGATGCATGGTGCTCAACACCCCTTTTGAATTTCATAAAATGCTCATCCCAGGTGCCTTCGGTCTTCAAACCATCAATTTTTTTTATTTCATTTTCTGCAATTTTCTCTTCTTTCAATAAATGCCGCAGGGTATCTGGCAAATCCTTTTTAAAATGGGGATACCACACCTCATGCTCCATCATTTCATGACGAATTAAATCCTGTGATAACGCCTCAAAACGTTTCCTTTTCGTTTCAAAATGATGAGACCCATCCGCAATATCAGCCAACATCCCACGGACTTTATTGTGTTCTTTGATCAAAAACTCTATAGCGTTCATTTCAATCTCCTGATTAAAGACAGATAAAAAACGTTCACATCTACAATGGTTTGCACATATAATTTAGAGTGTAGTTTAAGCAGTATTGATAAATGCCTAAGGTTTTCCTTAAATTTTTAGGGTAAATCTCAGGCTGTTGTAAAATAATACTGGCAAATCAATGCTTACCTGATTCATTCTACTAAAGACGCACTAAACGCTTGAAAAAAAGATTAATAGCAGACAGAACCTCGTCAGGTTTTTCAACATAAGAAAAATGCCCGGATTGCTTAATAACCACAAATTCTGCGTTTGGTATTGCCTCTGAAATTTCCTTGGCAGTCCACAAAGGTATTGGATCAGCGTCGCCATGAATAACTAAAGTAGGAATAGTTAAATGGTGCAATTCAGGAAGAAGATCGTATTTTTTCTCAATGAGAGGCTGTGTTATGGTTGCATTAATAATTCCCTGATTTTTCGCAGTCTCTGCTGAAAAATTCAGTGCTAATTTATTGATATCCGATTGATTGTATAGGTATTTGCTAAATAGCAATTGGCAAAATTGTTTAAAAGTTAAGAGGTCACCCTTAATAAATTCTGCAGAATGTGAAATAGCGTCCAGGTTCTGTTGGATAGGTGCCATTCGCGTCGTGAATTCTTTAAGAAAAGCATTAAATCCTGCGAAACTAGCTGGCATGGAGTTCATTATAATAAGAGATTTAGTATGTTGGGGATATTTTAGCGCGTAACTCATAGCCAGAAAACCACCCCAGGAATGACCTATTAGACTAATTTGATCATGTCCTAGCTTGAGTCTTAGACTTTCTAGGTCTTGCACAAATTGATCACTATTGATAAATTTTTTATCTAAGCTTGTTGATACGGATTGTCCTGAGCCTCGTTGATCGTAAAAAATAACTTCATGGTTTTTCTGTAAAGCCATCATCTGTGGCAAAAGATAACTATGATCCAACCCGGGCCCACCGTGCAAAACAACGACAGGATTCCCCTTCCCTGAGCTTTCATAATAAAGCTTACCTCCATCAACAGGAATAAATCCGCTTTGTGACATAGCCTGGGGGGTTGTAATACATATAAACAAAAATAACACAGTAGTTATTATCTTTTTGATAGCCAGTTCTGATTTTTTATTTTGTTGCATGGGTCGTATAATTTGTTGTGGGATAAGGGGTAGAACTATACTCGGAGCAACCAATGTTTACAAATTTTCTAAAACTTTAAACGGTGGGCAAGGTAAACCTTAGCTGTAAATAAAACTATCTTTGCTATATTTAATAAGTATAGGAATTATACCTAGTATTTGGGAGATAAAATGCCGGTCTATCAGTATAAAGGTTTCGAAATGTCATACTTAATAAGATTCAACAACGAACTCAGCTATTATGAAGCCCTTGGGACTATCGCAATTAATACACCCGATCTATTTATTAAAGAATTCCAAACCGACAACAAAATTCGCGCACAAGCTATTCATGAAATAAAAAAACTAATGGAATCATTTATAGACTTTGAATGGAAACAAGCTAGTCTGGTTTCTCAAAATACCTAAAAACATGTAGGCTGGGCCATGACTCAACCTACAATCTGCAGCTAATATTAATCCTCAAATACGCCTTTATATTGAAATTAGCATTCCTTTTCTATATTCTAGCCACTTTGTTAAAATTTCTAGCGGAGTGATTTATGGATTCTTTGTACCAAACTTTAAATAAGGAATGGGAAACCAGTACCTCAGAAGATAGGAAAAAATTATTAGACCAGGTTTTAAAAGACTATTCGAAAGATTACTTCGAATTATTCGGTATCAGTAAAGATTTAGATATGGAATTCATAAAAGATGCAATCCGTGATCCGTATATAAAATTAGCTTTATTACTACACCCGGACAAAAATAAGGACAAATTAATCAGCGACTCTGCTGTTGAGCTGTTTAAACTAGTAAATACAGCTTATGAAACCTTGTTAGATGTTGATAAGAAAAGGGTTCATTTAGCTACCTTAGCTCCTAAACCCTCAAAAAGCACTAATACCTCCCAACATAATTTCACTAGAGAATCTAACAGCACCTATAGCTTTACTAGTTTTTCTTCAACAAGGTCAAACTCCTCGTCCTCTTCTAGTAGCAATCATTACAGGCGTGATATTAAAGCAGGGGAAATCATCAAATCTAACCTTGACGATATAACTATCGTTGGGGATGTGTACGGTATGGTTATAAACAAATTAGGCAATATTAAAATTGATGGCGATGTCAAAGGGACTGTTAAAAACAATTGTGGCAAGATCAAAATCAGCGGCTCTGTTTATGGTACTGTAACAAACTCAGCTGGTAATAATAAAATCAAAGGCTCTATTTTTGGAACTGTAATAAATAATTGTGGTAAAAACTCGATTGATGGCGACGTGTATGCAAACGCTACTGTCAGCAATAACAGTGGCAATAATCAAATCACAGGAGATGCCTACGGTACTGTAGAAAACAATTCCGGAGAAAATCATGTGGACGGTCGTTCTGGAGCCAACGTTTATAGCAATGAATCAACAACAAACGAAACATCTGACAGCTCCCATGATGAAAACGTATTTGTGTTTGGTAATACTGGCTCAGGCAACACATTCTTTAACGCAACAACAGTAATAGGCAGTATGAGAGGCGGTAGTTTCACTATTAACAACAATGGATTTCAAACTAGCTAACTGAGCACAATGGAAACCTGGATTGCGCAGCGCCCGTAGGTTGGGTTGTAACCCAACATGATCTTGATGATCGAAGAAGATTGTTGTTGGGTTATAACCCAACCTACAAATATTAGGTAGCCTGGATGGAGCGCAGCGCAATCCAGGTTTTCATTAAACTCAAGATGA
>Ga0075158_10002552_pt1 | contig 13157 bp, 16 predicted proteins | sample JI91814BDNA_FD_70968 | JGI IMG/M metagenome (GOLD analysis project Ga0075158, IMG submission 70968) | Wastewater effluent complex algal communities from Wisconsin, to seasonally profile nutrient transformation and Carbon sequestration -... | ecosystem: Engineered > WWTP > Effluent > Algae... | reverse complement strand
CCTTATAGCAAAACGTTGGCAGTAATAGGGCCCGGACAATTTGGTTATCTAACTGGGGACAGTCAACTAACAAAGATTCTCCACTTGGAAGTGAACCGCTTCGCACAACTTGGACTTTGAGAAATGAATTAACGTTGGACAAATGAGAAAAGAAATGGCCGACCCTTCGCATTTTTAAGAAGAGTCGTCCTCCGAATTGCCCCGCGCATTGGCACATGCCATTGCCACACGTCCAGCACTCAATCCAAAGCAATGGCAAGAGCCAAACCCCAGCGCACAACAAAACCAGCCAAATGAACTAAATTTTAGACTCAAATAAAGTTTTTCAGAAATTTTGATCATTTCATAAACTTTTCCGGTTCTCATTTCGTATTATCATTGTAAGTGAATATTCACTAACTAAACTAAATAGACTATGAACGGCAAAAACAACATCGCTATCGGCTTTCTCACTATGGGGGCCTTTATGGCTTACGGATTTCTTCTCATTTATCTAAGAGATTTCGCGCCAGACAAAGCAGAATGGGTTGCTTCCTATAGCACAGGTAAACACTTTGAATCTCGGTTAGCCCACGTACATGGCAACCTTTTCGCATTCCTCAATATTCTCATTGGCTACCTGCTCCTGCATTTTCACTCCAAGCTAGGAAGCACTAAAACAATTTCCTGGCTGGCTTTAACAGGATTACTGATGCCCGTAGGAATTCTAGCCGAAGTCTATTTTGGCGCTCCTCCTGTGTTTGTACTAATCGGTGCCATTGCCATGACCACCTCTGTTCTGTGGCTTGGAATTTCTTTCCTTAAAATGAAAACAAGTATTGTCTAAACTTTGAAAACCAACTAATATGAAAACAACAAATGCAATAGGCCTTGACAGCAGCAAAGCCAAGCAATTAGCTGAAAAACTAAATGCACTATTAGCAAACTATTCCGTCTTCTATCAAAATACACGAGGCTCGCACTGGAATATTAAAGGTGAAAAGTTTTTTGAGCTTCACCTCAAATTCGAAGAACTATACAACGATTTGTTACTGAAGATAGATGAAGTGGCCGAAAGGATTCTGACGTTAGGCCATTGTCCAAATCACAATTACTCGGATTACGCCCTTGTTTCAAAAATTGCTGAAAGCAAAGAAGTAAGTGATGGAATTAAATCAGTTGTTAATATTCTGGATTCATTCAAGACAATTATAACACTTCAGCGGGAATTACTTTCTCTATCTGCTGAAACAGGTGATGAAGGTACGAATGCGTTGATGAGCGACTATATCAGGGCACAGGAAAAATTAGTGTGGATGTACTCCGCCTTTCTGAATAAATAAGGAAGAATAGAGGACAGGTTTATGGACGACTAAAGAAAAACTACGAATGGAAATAAAAGAACGTCAATTGGAAATAATCGAGGCTGCGGGAGAGATTCTGACCGAATCCGGTATTACCGGACTAACAACAAAAAATCTGGCCGCTAAAATGGGGTTTAGCGAATCGGCACTCTACCGCCATTTCAAAGGAAAAGAAGAAATAGTTCTTACAATGCTAAAGTACCTGGCTAAGGATATGGACAACCGTCTTACTAGCTCTGTCTTAGATATTGAAAGCCCGGAGGAAAAACTAAAGGCCGTATTCAACAATCAATTTGATTTTTTCAAAAAGAACCCGCACTTCCTGGTCGCTATATTTTCAGATGGCTTGTTAGAGGAAAGTAAAGCGATTAATGAGGCCATCATGCAGATTATGGCGACCAAAAAGAAGCATTTGCTGCAAATCATTCAGCAAGGTCAGAAGCAGCAGAAATTTACCGACAAGCTAACAGCCGATGAATTAGTACACATTATTATGGGGAGTTTCCGCTTGCACATGCTACAGTGGCGGTTATCTGGCTTCGCATTTGATCTAAAGTTAAAAGGAAACAAATTAATGTCGAACCTCCTCACCTTGATTAACTCGAAACAATCAATTCTATGAAACCCCTGATATTAAAAATAGCAGCCTTTATACTCCTGGCGTTTGCGCTTGTCACTTTATTCATGAGTGGCTCTGTGATTTTTGATTTATTCGACATTCGGGAAAAGGAAGGCAACTATGTATTATTCGTTGTCGTCTTAAATTTTCTCTGTGGGTTTTTGTATTTGCTTTCTGCCTTCGGCTTGTTCTTTCGAAAGAAATGGGCCACACGCTTATTGTTCACTTCCACAGCGATTTTGCTGATAAGTTTTGCGGGATTGTTATGGCATATCAACACAGGAGGTATTTACGAACAGCAAACTGTTAAAGCAATGCTATTCAGGATAGGGATGACAATTTTGTTTACAGGAATATCATGGCGATATATCTCACAAGAAAATAAAAACAAAAAAACAGAAGCTATATGAAACGGATTATCAACACTTCATTTCTTGCAGTGATGCTATTTATCATAACTGTAAGTTTTACATCCTGTAATGAAAGCGACCCCGCACCAGCCACTGATCTTACCAGTCAGCTAAATAGTTTGCCTAAAGAGTCATTAAATACTGACGAAATAAACTCCCTAAGCTTTATGCGAGAGGAGGAGAAACTGGCAAGAGATGTGTATGCCGCACTATATACAAAATGGAAGTTAACTATTTTCACAAACATTGGCGAGAGCGAGCAGAGCCACATGGATGCCGTATTGAAGTTACTCAACAAGTATAATTTGCCAGACCCGGCAGCCAGTACCGGTGTTGGCGAATTCAACAATACAGCATTGCAGGAATTGCACAACCAATTAGTCGACCAGGGTTCAACAAGCCTGGCGGATGCATTGAAAGTTGGAGCTACAATTGAAGATCTCGATATTTTCGATCTAAAAACTGCCTTGTCTAAAATAGACAATCAGGACATACGGCTGGTTTATGACAACCTGACTAAAGGCAGCAGGAATCATTTGCGGTCTTTCTATTCCAAAATAGTAGTATCAGATGCGACCTATGTTCCGCAGTTTATTACCAAGGAAGAATTTGATGCAATAGTTAATAGTCCAATGGAAAAAGGAAGATAGATGTAAACTTCGGATGTTACTTAAACTAAATATGTATGAAGCTTATTGCAAACAAATTATCCCTTGCAGCTATACTGCTGAGCATATCAACTGCATTCTCTTACAATTATGAAAAGTACTCTATGCCTGTTGACGAGTCAATCAGCACCATGAACCGTGTAGAGATAGCACCCTTAAGCGCTGACGAAATAAAGAGTATGACCTACATGCGCGAGGAAGAAAAACTGGCAAGGGATGTTTACGCTGTACTTTACGACAAATGGAATATTCAAATTTTCGCGAACATTGGCGAAAGCGAGCAAAGGCACATGGATGCTCTGCTCCAACTGCTTACCAAATATGATTTGCCTGACCCTGTCGCCAGAAATGGAGCCGGAGTATTTACAAATGCAACATTGCAGAAATTGTACAATGATTTAATCGCTCAGGGTTTAACAAGCCTGACGAATGCATTAAAAGTGGGTGCCAATATTGAAGATCTCGACATTTTCGATTTGGAAACTGCCTTAACGAAAATAGAAAGCCAGGACATACGCATTGTTTATGGTAACCTGAATAGAGCAAGCAGAAATCATTTGAGGGCTTTCCACTCCAATCTGGTAAGTCGTGGAGAAATATATGTTCCTCATTACATTTCACAAGCTGAATTCGATTCTATTGTTAGCAGTTCAAAGGAAGGTGGTGGACAACACATGAAACCTAAAAACTAACAGCCATGAAACAAATGCCAATCGCAATTTCCATTTCTGTCCTTCTTCTGGGATTTGGATGTACACAAAAAGAAAAACAAACGGATCAACATCATGATCAGCAAGCTCAAGTTGAACAAGCTGAAGAGCACGCAGAACCTGAATTTGCTGCGGTGCAATTGGATAACGGTAAAAAGTGGATTGCCAATGCTGAAACAACTGAAGGAGTAATGAATCTGATCGCACTGTTAGAAGCACAGTTAGATAACCCAACTTCTGACATTAAAAGTTTAAGAGAAAGCATAATGGCAGAGTTTACCGGCATTTTCCAGAAATGCACTATGAAAGGGGAATCGCACAACCAGTTGCACAACTTTTTGCTTCCTCTAAAGGAAATGTTGGAAAAACTGGAAGAGCATAGCGAGAAGCAAGACCTGGAAGAAATTAAATCTTATCTCCACACCTATAAAAACTATTTCGAATGAACTTAAAAGAATTTCACACCGAAGACAAACCCTTTCAGGCGAAGAAAATATTTTCTACCACCGAGGGGCAGGTTAACTCCTTCCATATCACGGCAGGAAACCAATTGAAAGAACATACCACAAAAGTCCCTGCCTTTTTGGTTTGTGTTACGGGGGAAGCGGTTTTTGAAAATGAGAAAGGCGTTTCAGAAAAACTTCTCCCAGGCGATTATGTGAATATTGAACCTCATGTGAAGCATTGGGTAACGGCTAATAAGGACAGTGACCTGCTGCTCATCAAATAAAAAAATTTATATGAATACGTTAGTGAATACTCACTTATCCAATCGTAAATCTGTACTTATTTTTCTTCTCCTCGCAGGCCTATTCTTCAGCACTGGCTTGGAGGCACAAGTATGGACTTTGCAGCAATGCTTAGATTCTGCACAACGGCAAAACAAAAATTTGCTAATGGCCAGGAACAACATCGAGATTGGCCAACAAAAAGTGCAAGAGGCCAAAGCCAATCTCATTCCCAAGCTAACTGTAAATACCGATTATAGGTATTATTTCAATCTGCCTTATCAGTTTATGCCCCAATCAGCATTTGGAGGCCCGGAAGGAGTATTCAAAGAAATACAATTTGGCGTTCCTCATAACATTAATGCCAACCTGCAACTCTCAATTCCATTGTATAATCCGCAGGTGTACGGAGCTATTCAATCCTCAAAAATTGCCTCAGAGCTTACCGTCTTGCAACACCAAAGGAGTGAAGAACAAATTCTTTATGAGGTAACTAACCTGTATTACAACGCCCAAATCCTGCACTACCAGGTAGCGTTTATCGATGAAAATCTAATCAATGCAAAAAAGCTCTTACAGAATATTCAATTGCTCAAAGAACAACTCCTTGCCAAAGGAACTGATGTTTTCAAAGTGCAATTGCAGGTGGAGCAGCTCACCACCCAACGTGAACAGGTTTTCAGTAAATATTCACAGGTACTCAATGGACTTAAGATAACAATAGGCATTCCAGTCGATAACGGCCTTGAAGTTGATACTGATATTGCTTCTTCAGCAGCGACTGAATATACACAAGCTCCCACATTAGATTCACGCCTCGTCAATAAACAAAACGCACTGTTGAACAGTGAATTGAGTACGTTAAAGAATTCACGTCTGCCTTCGCTTTCCTTGTATGCAAGCTATGGAGCAACCGGTTTTGGGTATGATAAAGCTCCCAATGACTTTCTGAAATTTTATCCGGTGAGCTTCGCAGGCATTCAACTCTCCTATCCACTGTTTAATGGAACAATTACAAACCGGAAGTTAAACCAGAAAAAACTGGAGCTTAAAAACAATGACCTTCAATTTAGCTTGCTGACAGAACAAACCACCTTAGGGATTGAAACAACTAAACAACAAAGAGCAGTAGCGCAACGATCTGTTGGTACAACGCTTGCACAAACAACGCTCGCACAATCCATTTACGATCAAACGCTGCTCCAACAAAAACAAGGACTTGCTTCACTTACTGATGTTCTTTTAGCAGATAACGCTTTACGCGAAACTCAGCAGAATCATTTATCGGCACTAATAGATTATCTGAAAGCTGATTTAGATCTCAGAAAAACAACCGGCAACCTGTTAACTAAATAAGAAAATGAAAAAGATTTTATATATCATCATCCCCCTGGCATTGATCGTTCTGATAGTCGTGCGTTTAAAAAGCAATAAGGAAACTGCCCAAAACCGTATTTACACGTACAATAAGGAACAGGCTATAGAGGTAAAGGCTGATACGGTTAAATATCAAGCTGATGAAGAGCAAAGTTATTTCACAGGTATTTTTGAACCCGATAAGGAAACCAAAGTAAGCGCAGATGTGCAGGGCAAAATCATACAGGTATTTGCAGATGCAGGCAGTTATGTAAAGAAAGGTCAGGCACTGATCAAATTAGATGATGCCTTGTTGAAATTGCAACTTCAATCAGTAGAGATACAAATCGAAGGGCTTGAAGCGGACGTAAACCGTTATTCAATCTTAGCAGCTTCAGATGCTATACAAGGCGTGCAATTAGAAAAAGCCCAACTCGGTTTAAAATCTGCCCATATTCAACGTAATACTTTGTTGGAGCAAATCAATCGAACGATTGTAGTTGCGCCCTTTAATGCTATCGTCACGTTAAAGATGGCGGAGGCGGGTTCATTTGCAGCACCGGGTGTTCCTTTGTTTCAACTGACCGATATTTCTTCTCTTCGTTTCACGATCAATGTTCCTGAAGGTGATTTGAATTTATTTTACGTCAACCAGCCAGCAACAATTATTGCGGATGTATATCCATCCATTTCTCTTTCTGGAAAAATTTCACTGATCGGAAGCAAAGGTAATACGGCAAATACTTTTCCCTTGCAATTCCTGCTAAAAAACACAACTGATCTAAAAATAAAATCAGGGATGTTCGGTAAGGTCATGATTAAAGTCGCCTCCAATGTTCAGCATTTAACCATTCCGGCATCGGCTATTATAGGCTCCGACATTCAACCCCAGGTGTATGTGATTGACCAGGGAAAAGCCAGGCTTCAAAATATTAGCATTGCGGAAAGAAGGAAAGGTATTGCTGTTATACAATCAGGATTAAAAGAAGGAGATATGGTGATAACTAACGGGCTCATAAATCTCTTTGAGGGAGCCAATGTTTCAATTAAGAATTAACATACAATGAACATAACCGAAATCTCCATTAACCGCCCCTCGCTGATTATTGTTTTATTCAGTGTCTTCATCTTAGCGGGTTTCTTAGGTTACAAAAATCTCAGCTATGAGTTGATGCCCGATTTTAATCAGCCCGTGGTGGTTATAAAAACCGGCTATCCGGGAACTGATCCTACCGAAGTGGAAACTTCTGTATCCAGAAAAATTGAAGATGCCCTTTCCAATTTAGAGGGCGTTGATTTTATTGTCACGAAATCGTTGCCCAACGCATCTGTTCTGATAGTCAATTTAAAGTACGCAACAGACCTGGATCAAACCATGCAGGATGCCCAACGATACATTGATAATATCCGCAAGGACTTACCACAGGATATTCTAAGTCCTGTCATGAGCAAAGTATCGCCCAACGATTTGCCCATCATGCAGATTAGTGCCACCAGTAATTTGCCTTCTACAGAATTCTATCAGAAGATGAAGGATGATTTCCTGCCTCAGATCCAGCAGTTAAAGGGTGTGGCGGAAATTGCGTTGTTGGGGGGTGAGGAAAGGGAGATCCAGGTAAAAGTTGATCAGGAAAGATTAAAACAATATAAACTTTCATTGTACCAGGTGACAGAGGCCATCAATCGTTCCGGCCTCGATGTGCCTTCGGGAAAAGTACAGTCATCCACAGTAAATAATTCTGTACGCCTAACCGGAAAGTTCAAAACCATTAACGATATAAATAATGTGCAAGTCGCGATGCCATCACCGGGCAGCCCTGTTTATGTAAAGGACATTGCAACCGTAACAGACGGCATTAAGGAAATCACTTCTGTGAGTAGGTATAATGGTAAGAATGGCATTGGACTTTTGCTAAAAAAACAGGGAGATGCGAATGCGGTTGATGTTTCAAAATTGGTACGCGAGCAATTTCAGACTATAGAAAAACAATATGCCACTGCCGGTGTAAAATTCACCATTGCCGATGATTCTACCGACAATACCATTGCCGCTGTAAACTCCGTGGTATTTGATCTTACCCTGGCGGTAATATTGGTTTCACTGGTGATGCTCTTGTTCTTAAGAAGTATCCGGAACTCACTGATTGTATTGGTGGCTATACCCACCTCGTTAGTTACTGCCTTCGCGGTGATGTGGTTGTTAGGTTACACACTCAACCTGATGACCTTATTGGCCATGTCATTAATCATTGGCATTTTGGTGGATGATGCTACCGTTGTATTGGAGAATATCCAACGCCACTTAGATATGAAAAAGGATAAGCGCGTAGCAGCTTTAGATGGTCGTATGGAAATCGGATTCTCTGCTTTGTCAATAACGTTAGTGGATGTTGTGGTGTTCCTTCCGATTTTATTCTTACAGGTTTTTGTTGCCGATATGCTCAAGCAATTTTCCGTGGTGGTGGTCACTTCTACGTTAACAAGTTTGCTTGTTGGATTTACATTAACACCGTGGATGGCTTCAAGAATTGGCAAGTCAGAAGATTTACAACCCGTAAATTCATTCAATCGTTTTTTGCTTTGGTTTGAGCATCAGTTAACTCGTTTTATTGAATGGTATGGTCGGCAACTAGAGTGGGTGTTACAGCACAAGCTCATTACCACAGGAATAATACTTGCGTTGTTTGTATTCACATTGGCTGTAATGAAACAAGGCATCATCGGAAAAGAGTTGATTGCCACAGGAGACCAGGGAAAATTTCGAATGAGTCTGGAGTTTGATAAAAGTACCACCGTACAGCAAAATAATATTACTACGCAGCGAATTGAAAATTTCATTACAACTCAGCCTGAGGTATTAACAGTCTTCAGCAATGTGGGAGGACCTAGCACAGGCATTGGAAGTTTAGGTGTTGGTGCTGCGAACAAATCGGAGTTGACGATTCAACTGAAACCTTCTGCTGAAAGAGCCAATCAACCCACGGAAGAATTTATGAAGGAAATTCGTGAAGCGCTAAGAGATGAATTTCCAGGTATTAATTATTCCATGGCTGCGTTGGGCCTGGTGCCTCGATCCGCTCCTATAGAAATTACACTGAGTGGAAGTAATGCAGCGCAGGTGATGCAATTGGGAAACAACTTAAAAGCAGTCGTGGAAAAAGTACCAGGTGCAGACAATGTCCGACTCTCGGTAGAGGAAGGTAGTCCTGAGTTTCAGATCATACCTGATAACAATCGGATGCAACGGCTTGGGCTTACTACTTCATATGTAGGGCTGAGCATACGAACGGCTCTTACCGGCAATGACGATGCTACTTTACCCGAACTGGGTACTGAATATCCCGTGAGGATATGGCTGGATGATTTCAACAGACAGAATATGGAAGATGTAGCAGCATTGACTATCGTAAACCCACAAGGAATACCCATTGAAGTATCTCAATTTGCAAAGGTCGTTCAGGATAATTCTCCATCGTTGCTAGAAAGATTGGACAGACAACCCGCTATAACACTAACAGCCGATGCACTCGGTCGCCCTTCTGGAACAGTGGCCGATGAAGTAGTGGCTTACCTGAAACAAAATCCATTGCCTGATGGTATTCAAATGACATGGGGCAGTGACATTAAAAGACAGAACGATAGTTTTGGTGCACTTGGCTCTGTACTTCTCATTTCATTTATTTTGATTTACCTGATCATGGTAGCACTATACGATAGCTTTGTCTATCCTTTTGTGGTGTTGTTCTCCATACCTGTTGCCGCCATTGGTGCATTCTTAGCGTTAAACCTGACCCTGAACAACCTAAGTTTATTTGCTTTGTTAGGATTGATCATGCTCATGGGCTTGGTGGCTAAGAATGCCATTCTTATTGTTGATTTTACCAATCAGCTAAAAGCATCGGGCAAACACTTCAGAGAAGCATTAATACTGGCAGGCAAAGAACGTATGCGCCCCATACTCATGACGACACTTTCCATGGTAATCGGAATGCTGCCGATAGCATTAGCCAAGGGAACAGCCAGTGAATGGAAAAATGGTTTGGCTTGGGTAATTATAGGAGGGCTTCTTTCTTCGTTGATATTAACCGTTTATTTAGTACCAATGGTGTACTATTCAGTTGATAGGATTAAAGAACGGCTTGCTGCAAGGCGTTAGTGTCACTCCATGAATATATTTTAGACACTTCTTCTTTTTGGGTATTGATTGTTCGGTAGTGGTCGGTAAGTGTCTCGACAGACTACCAAGCGACCAAAAATTTGCGGAGCCGTCTTTCAACCAAATGACAAAATACCTATCATTGACTATTGTCGCAGAAGTTTCTTATAAGAAACCAAAAGTGTTGTAAGACCTTGTAAATGACAGCTACGAAATCGCACACACATTGCCTGGCCGCGCTTGCAGCCCACATCCAAAGCCAGGCAAAGAGTGTGCTCAGTGTAGTGTAAGTGGAGAAAGTAGTCAATGAAAAATGCCCCACCGCACGACTGAATTATAAAGAGAAGTGTAACATTAACGGGGGACGAAAGACAAGGCTTCGAATGAAATGACGAGAAAGGCCCTACTACTGCCAACAAAATGTTTCTGCAATGGTGCCGTGACGAGTTGGTTTAAAGTTTTATCTTCGTTCAACGCTTTGGTTTTGTGGGACAGGACGCGGCTTCGAAAAGGCACCACTGCAGAAACACAAACGTTGGCAGCAATAATCTAATGACAAGACGGACAACTAACATACTGACTGGAATTTTATCACTTGGACTTTTAATTACGCTTATCATTAAGCTGACAACAGTTCCAGGTGGAATGATTCTCTCCGGACTTTTTTTGGGCGGAATGGTGTTAGTCTTGATTTTAATTTCTTGTCTAATCGTGACTTTTGTGCTAAGACTGATTTTCAAGAATAAATCGTTTTGGACCATTTACTTTTTAACGACAATTCTGAGTTTTGGAATATTTCACTATAAACTTTATTCACCCACACTGACAATTGTTGTTCCAGTTAATTACACTGGAGAAGTGGATCTGATTCTATCCAATGTGACAGAAAACATTTTGAAGTTGGACAGTAACGGAATCGGATACGTTAACGAATGGACTTTTGAAAAGACATACACAAGACCAATTGTGGTTGACGAAAATGGAAACAATCTCGACAGTCTGTTAATTGGGTTTAATCCGGGTACATTTTGGAGTTTGGGAAAATCATGTTGTATTAACAACAAAGAAGTCTATTCAAAAGGATTTGAAATTAAAAACAGAGAAACGAACAATAGATTCAAGACAAGAATATTAACGGACTTGATTGACTTAAAATTAACAAAGACAGTTGAGCCTGACGAACACACGGTTATTCAGATAGATAATTAAAAGACTGAGGACGGATTACTGCTGCCAACAAAGTCTATAATCCATTTGTTTTCTTTTTTTTATTTTTAAAGGTAAAACAAACGGCTTATAGCCAAACGTTGGTGGCAATATTTTAAATGAGACTGATTTACCTCCAAATATTCTTTCTGACAATTGGGACAGCTTGTTCACAAACAGACTGTGGAAAATATAGTGACAACTATATCCCAAAAGACTTAAATGACGCATTAAAATATTTAACATGCACGTGGACCGATAAAGACAAAAAAGATTTCAAATCGAAAGACGAAAAACTAGCCGTATCAGAGTTACACATGGGTACAGGACAAGGAATAAGAAATGGATGGGAACTTTGGCAACATAAAAACTCACTCTATCATTATTTTGAATCGAAAGGTATTTTCCATCCTGACGACATTTCATCAATTATTCTTACTTCATTTCACCGACAACTAAATAATAGGGAAATTGATTTAGATGGACAAGTTAAGAGGTACCTTGACTATTGGAACAAGGCAAAAGAGGACGAAGACAAATGGAAGGAAGGAAATAGAAAAAAGTATGATGCTTTCAAAGTCGGAGATTCTGTAAAAATGAATTTTTCGTTACGGACTGATGAGGGGAAGGATAGATTATATTTAGGACGCAACGACTTGGACTTTAATGAAAATGGGAATTGTGTTGTCACTGGTATCATAAGTGATAAAAAAAATAGCGACTTGGACTTCATTCTTCTTATCGAGGTGAAGGACATTTGTGGACGTAACGAAATACAATACGGAGCCGAAGACAAGTTAGTTGTAGGTAAGACATTTGAGTATAATATTGCGTTTCATAACATAGAGCGTTTATAAAATACTGCCACCAACAAAAGCTATAATCCATGCCGGCAGAATTGATTTTAATTTTTATCTTGGACTGCCGGCACGGCTTATAGCCAGCCGTTGGCAGCAATTGATCCGTGACATTATGGTACTTGGGATAACTTTTGGAATTACCTTTCTTATAATCGTTAAGTTAGTTGAGTTTAATTATTACAAATTGGGTTGGACAAAGATAATTGACGACTTAAAAAATAATAAATTTAAGGACTTGGGAGAATTTGAATTAATCATTTACCAAGAAGATTCTGTGACTCTGCAACAAATACGCATAACGAGACATCTGTTTGGAATTAACAGAGCAAAAGTATTTAAAGACGATGGACGATTAATTTTTCTTCCCTGGAGTAAGGAAATATTATTAAATAGATACTATAGCCCTTTTCAAATATTGCTAAATGATAAAATACCTGGACTGAATTCCATAACGGCCGACTGGACTTTCAATTCAAAACACTTAGAAGAAAAATGGGATTACTTAAGTATAACATTTTTGGCGCCTGACATTAAGACGACTTCTGTACAATTGACAATTAAGAACTGGAGACGGTAAGATCAACAGCTGCCAACAAAGTGTTTATGCCGCTGGACAATGATTGAACAACAATGACAGCAAAGACAATTTGGACTTTAAACTTTGGGACAACTTTCTTGTTGCTGACTCTTTTGACTTTCATGTTGCTTAACAACATGAATTTAATGACATCGGACAAGGACATCATAATTGTGTACGTGACAATATTTGTTGGACTTTTTATAATCTGCTTGACATATCTGTTTTACAGTTCAATCTATAAATGGGGACAAAAATCTAGAATACTCTTTTATTTGACTTCGTTAATTCCATTGGGACTAAGCGGATTACTATTGTATGAAAATCTCGGGGACGTGGACGTTAACTATACTACTTACATTGTGACCCTGTTGGTAATTAGCGGATTAAATCTCACCACTTACTTTTGGGGACTAATAACAAAGTAAGCGGACGCGGCACAGCCACCAACAAAGTGTTTATGCCATTGTGTTATTGGTCTGACGTTTATTATTTTTAACAACACAACGTCATAAACACAAACG
>Ga0075158_10002549_pt1 | contig 13165 bp, 1 predicted proteins | sample JI91814BDNA_FD_70968 | JGI IMG/M metagenome (GOLD analysis project Ga0075158, IMG submission 70968) | Wastewater effluent complex algal communities from Wisconsin, to seasonally profile nutrient transformation and Carbon sequestration -... | ecosystem: Engineered > WWTP > Effluent > Algae... | reverse complement strand
CCAAACCCCAAACCCCAAACCCCAAACCCCAAACCCCAAACCCCAAACCCCTAAGTTCTAAATCAACCTTAAAACCCTTTTGATTTCAAATCCGAAAAAGAGCCAAAATCCTTCCTCCTTTTCAAACTATAAACAAGCATGAAGACGAACAAAGAAACGGTCCAGAACCTGACGAAAGAGCAGCTACAAAACCGTTTATACGACCAGGGCTTTTCGCCCTACACAATGCCGAGCGTAGTAAGGTCCAAGCGTTCATTGACCAATCCTCGCCCATTAGTCGCTCGCTTATACTCGCTCAACAATAACCTCGTCAAAGAAGTCAAGCAACCGCAGACTTCCATACTCTTCAATCAATCGAAGAATTTAACCCAGATCGTCTCTCTCGCCGAAAAAACCCAAGTGCCGTTGCAGACCTCAGAACTAACGAACGCGCAGAGCTTACTACTAAGTCGACAGATTCCCGCCGAATCCACCCTTCAACAACAAAGATCGAACCTCGGAAACACAAAGAGCAAATTTGAGAGCGGAGTTTCAAAGCGAAGTCAGCTTCAGCCCATCGAAGTGTTCAAGAGTCAGGGAGTCGGTGTTTCCGGACTCAAAGAGAATTCAGTATTCGATCCAAGTCATGGACAGAACAACTTGTTAACCTCTGAAATTGTGACGCCAACTAGCGAGGGCCAAATGCTTCTTAAAGTGGTTGATAAGCTACGTGACAAATACCTCGATCAAACGAAGTTTTACAACATGAACCGAACCTCAAAGTCGACTGACAAATTTATGAACACAGGCGACGGAGTAATTTCTGAAGTAAAAACTGGCGTTCTACCGGTCAAAAACCAATTGGCGAACCTGGAGCAGACAACCTATGTTCACCGAAAGGGTCAGAAAGAGCTGGATACTTACATCAATTTGCTGACCAAAAACAGCCCAAATATTGATGAATTCGTTTACCTCGTCCGAAACCCGGAAAGTGATGATCCATACGACCTGATAATGAAGAAGTATTTTGAGGTCGAAGGACACGGTAAAAAATCCAGCAAGGCCTTGATGAAGCTCAAAGCAGCCAAGGACTACAAGCAATCAGTCATTCCCGACATAAACGACGATCGGAAATTCAATGACTATTACACTATTTCCATTAAGGGAGTCTGCCACTTCAAGAATGGCAAACCGGTTGAGTTCATCGGTCTTGGCGAATGGATCAAAGAGCGGGAAACCTACGACAAAATTAAAAACCTCTCTTTCTTCGCCAATTTCCGCAAATGGAAAACTCTCAAGATCTGGTCCAAAAACTACAAGAGCTTCAAGCAGAAAGTGGCCAAGAAAAGTCTGCAGAACAAGCACTTCATTAACTACCCGGAAATCAGAGAAGCCATCCTGCAAGCTCGCGAGGTCTTCTACAACATGAGTCAACTCAAATTCCTGGACTTCAACTCTTCTAGAGAAAATCAATCAGAGGTTTGCGACATCGCCCAGTTTGTCCAATTCCAGGAGTTTAAAGCGCAACAGACTCAGTCGATGATCCAGGCCTACTCCAAAGAAATCCACGACATCATCGGCAAGGCCATTGAAACTCGGCTTGAAACACTTCGCAACCAAATCACTCACTCCAGTGAAAATGAGAACTTCAAGAAGAATCCGAACAATTTCAAGAACAACCAAATATTCAGTGCTGCCGAAAATCCCTATGAGGCACTTTCATTCCCCGAAAATATGTCCTACGACAAGCGATCGATTCTACGCAAAGAATGCCATCGCTTTGTCCGATTTTCATTCTTCGTTGATTTCCTAGCTCAGGAAACTCTGCGAGTAATTTACATTAAGTCCTTGAAGCTGTTTGCCGAGGAGATCGAGGAGCTGACAATGCACTCCGATCCGATTATCTTGCGTGAGTTGGACAAGAACAAGCAGAACAGTTTCAAAGAGCCGATGTTCCAACTTCAAGTACAGGCTGATTTGAACTATGAAGACCATGAACATTCATTAAACATCGAGGAGGTCGAGCTGCCTGATTATAAATTCCCTCAGATTACAGAGGAAGAACTTAAGCCAGAAGACTATCAGGACTATAATCTGCTGGCTTACCCGTTTGTGGTGAACTACGAGGTCACAGAGGACTTTAATGAGCATCAGAAGAAGTATCTCGAATATTGCGAGGTGAGACACTTCATCAAGAAAGAAGTTAACAATGTCGAAAAAGTCGTACTGCGGTTATCGCCTTCGCTGAAAGAATTCTCGGAAAGCATTATTAAACTCATGTCGAATGGACTGACTTCGCTTCAAGCCTTCAATAGTTTTGTCTTGGACAAAAACATGAAGAAATACTTCGCTGTATTGGAGGAATGGGAAGAGCACGAGGAGAACCGAATGTCAGACTTTGACAACACTCTCCTGAATCCCGAAGAGTGTATTGACGCCGAGGAGAGACGCTACCTCGAAAAGACCATTCGAATTTTATTCGAGAATCAATTCAACAAATCGATGTATTATCTCCAAGAATTCAAGCGCTATCTGCAGATCGACTGGGAGTACCAGCAATTGGACATCAATATCCTAACCCACAAGAACCTCGCTAAGCCCGGAATGACTCTTAATGCAATCATCAACCTCTTGGACTACCACAAGCAGCTTTTCGAAACTCAAATTCCATATCAAGCTGATCTGGGTATCTTTAGAATAATAAGCAAGGGACTCAAGCTAACACTCATCGAGAAGCCGAAGCTCATGAAAGAGAAACTCTCATTGGCGATTCCCGAAAATATCTACACAAGGATCAAAATCCTGAAAGATTGGTTCGACTCGTCGATATCCAAGCTAGAACTAAACACCACCGACATCGAAGTGTTTGTCCATCAATCCAAGAACCTCAAAGACATCGAGAAGAACTTCGGATACTACAAGGACATGCTGAAGACCACAAAAGAGGTCATCGAGACTTTGAAGAAGTTCCAAATCGAGTTCAAGAAAAGCCAGCTGAGCACTTTCGTCGACTGTCGCAGCTTAGAGCAAAACTTGGTCAATCAGCTCGTCCAAGTGAACGACAATCTGACCAAGAACCAGGAGATATTCTCTCGCGACATCAAGGAGAACGCGATCCCATCGCTCATCAAAGAATGCAGCATAATGCTGGACAAAATAAGCGATCCGAAATATCTCGACATCAAAACGGAAAATGTCCTGGCTGATCTAAGAACTTTTGAGAAGAAAATTGAGGACTACAAAGAAAAGGCAAAGAAATTGAACTCTTTTGAGGAAGTGCTCGGATTGCCTCGTACTCGCTTTGAGATCCTTCAGAACCTAAACGAAGTGTTTGGCACTCGCATTTTGCTTTGGCAAAGCTACGAAGAGTGGTTCGAGGTGGTCGAGAAATGGCGCACAAGTCCTTTCCAAGACATCCAAGTCGAAGAGATTCAGGCAGTTGTCGAAAAATACCAAAGAAATATTTCTCGTTGCCGAAATCGTGTGCCGAATAAAAATGAGATTTTGATGAAGCTGGAAACCGATATCAAGAACTTTGCGTCGATGTTGCCTATTGTCGTTGCACTTCGGAATCCTAAGCTCACTAAGGCTCACTACCAAGAAATCGAACAAGAGATTAATCTCTCCTTGTCTTTTGATAGTCTACTGCTACAAGATCTTTTGAACGAGCAGGTATTGGAGCACCAAAAGAACATTATCGCCATTTCAGTCCAAGTCACCCAAGAAGCCAATTTGAAATTGCAGCTGAATGAAATCGAACAGAGATTCGGCGAACTGGTATTCCCGCTCAAGCCATTCAAGGAAGATACTCCCAAAGACAGCACCTACATTCTCGGCGATTGCGAGCCGCTCCTGGCCGAGGTTGACCGACTGATCATGATGATCAACAACATCTATGGCTCGAGATACCTGAAGGAATACAAGAAACTTGCCGCAGACAAGCGTAAGGACATTCTTCTGCTACAAGAGCTGCTGGTCGAGTGGATTAAATTCCAGAAGAGTTTCATCTATCTCGAATCTATTTTCTCACAGCCTGAAATCAAGAAGCCGTTGCAACTGGAAGTTAAAGAATTCGAAGACTCAATCAACAAAATCTACAAGCAGAATATGAAGAAAATCATGGTCATCCAGTCAATCACCCTCCTGACCAAGCAAAAGTACATCGAGCAATACGTCGCCTGTTTCAAGAGACACAATGAAGTCTTGCACGAGCTTAATAAAAAACTGAATAACTTCCTCGACTCCAAAAGAGAAGCTTTCCCAAGATTTTACTTTGTCTCCAACGACGAACTGGTGTACATTCTTGCCAACTACGACTCGCCCTCTGCTGTTCAACTATTCATCGGCAAACTCTTCGAGAACGTAAACCGAGCTGACTTTGGCTCTGATCCGAGAAGCCTCTCGATTCAGGGACTCATTTCTCGTGAAGGCGAAGTTCTTCCCTTGAAGAGCATGATCGGTATTAAGTCCGATGCCGTCGAAAAGTGGATGAAGAAACTTGAGGACCAAATGTACGAAAGCTTGCACAAGACAATCAAGGATGGTCTCAAAAGCTATTCAGAGCTGCCGAGAAACGAATGGTATCTCAAAACATCCTCTCAGGCATTGTCAGTCATCACTCAGATCGCATGGACTGTCAATGTAGAGGAGTATCTCAAAAACATCGAGAAGGAAGATGATGATAACATTGACATCAGCGATGTGATTAACGATACTCAAAAGAATCTTGAGATCCTGATTACTCTAGTTCGCACCAAATTGTCCATTGCTCAACACCAAGCTATCGTCGCCATCATTACCATGGAGGTGCACAACAGGGACATACTAGAGTATTTGGCTCAGAAAGGAGTCGGCTCGATTAACGACTTCTCATGGCAACAACAGCTGAGATTCTACTATGATGATTCGGCCGATTGGAAGAACTCTGTTCAAATTTATCAAGTTAACTCGCATCAAAAATACGGCTATGAGTACTATGGACCTACTTCCAGAATTGTTGTGACACCTTTAACCGAACGCTGTTGGATCACCATCACGTCTGCTTTACAAATGAAACTCGGTGCGGCTCCTGCTGGCCCCGCCGGAACTGGAAAAACTGAAAGTGTTAAAGACCTAGCCAAATCTCTTGGACGATTCTGCGTTGTGTTCAACTGCTCTGATCAAATTGATTACATCACAATGGAGAAACTTTTCAGAGGTGTCATCAAGCAAGGAGCCTGGACTTGCTTAGATGAATTCAACAGAATCGATATTGAAGTCCTCTCCGTCATTGCCCAACAACTTCTTGAAATGAGACTGGCCTTGCTGACCCACAAAAACGAAGAAGAATTCTTCTTCTGTGGAGCCAGATGCAAGCTTAATGACACATGTGGCGTTTTCATCACGATGAACCCTGGCTATGCTGGAAGAACCGAACTGCCGGAAAACTTGAAGGCGCTGTTCAGGCCAATCAGTATGATGATTCCTGATTACACTCTTATCGCCCAGATATTGTTGTTTAGCGAAGGCTTTTTGGAGTCAAAGATGCTCGCCTCGAAAATGATCAAGCTCTATAAATTAGCCAGCGAGCAGCTCTCGCAACAGAAGCATTATGACTTTGGTATGAGAGCAGTCAAGAGTGTCCTCGAAATGGCTGGAAAGCTGAAGCGTACTCATCCAAACGAGAACGAGAGTATTCTTCTCATCAAAGCGCTCAAGGATGCCAATCTTCCTAAGTTTATCAAGGACGATTTGCCTCTCTTCAACTCTCTGCTCACCGATCTTTTCCCGACTATCAAAGTCAACGATGACGATAACCAAGACCTTGTAAAGACTTGCGAGGATTACCTCAATAAACAATATCTTCAGCCATCTGCCGGATTCATGCAGAAAATCATGCAGCTCAACTCGACGTTGAATGTCAGATTCGGTACAATGGTTGTCGGCAACGCAATGGTGGGAAAGTCGACCCTCATTCGAACCCTTGGCGAATCCATCAACGAAATCTGCCTGAGACAAGAGGCAGCTGGTATTACAAATCCGACCTTCGAGAAAACCAGCTGTGTAATGATCAATCCCAAATCAGTGACCATGGGTGAACTTTACGGTGAGGAAAACCTTCTTACCAAAGATTGGGCAGATGGTATTGCTAGTTTCTACATCAGACAGGCGACGATGTCTACAGAGTCTGGCCAGAAGTGGATTTGCTTCGATGGCCCTGTCGATGCACTTTGGATTGAAAACATGAACTCCGTGCTCGATGATTCCAGATTGCTTTGTTTGTCGAATGGTCAACGTATCCGTCTCAAAACTGACATGCGAATTCTTTTCGAGGTCGACACTCTCGAACAGGCATCTCCTGCAACTGTCTCTCGCTGTGGAATGGTCTTCATCACTGAGGATGCCCTTGGCTGGCAAAGCTTTGTTAAGTCTTGGCTTGCGAGATTTTCGGACAAGAAGAACGCTGATGGACTGCTGTTTATTTCACCTGAAACCAAGGCTATTTTGGAGACCTTGTTCTTCGCGACCTATGACTCTGTGATCGAATCATTTAAGAACTGCGTCAAGCCAATCGACACAGTGGTCTTCCAATGCATCAGAACAACACTCAATCTACTTGAGACATACTTCAGCGAAGACTTTGGCTTCAAAATCAGCGGTAACCAGGAGTACAAAGCTAAGTACGCTATGGTCGCCTTTATTCTCAGTTTGGCATGGGGCTTTGAAGGATGTTTGCAAGATGATCAGGCAAAAGTCGTTGACAGTCTTATCAAAAAGAAATTCCCGACGTTTAAGTTCGAAGGCCCTCTGATCACCGACTGCTTCTTCGATGTTGAACAGGTCGAACTCAAGCTGTACAGTGAGCACATACCGCCGGCTGAAATCGATATGAAGATGCCATTCTGGGAAATTCTTGTGCCAACTGTCGAGACTGTTAAAATTTCAAGCATGCTTCAATTGCAACTCAAGTCAGAAAACCACGTTTTCCTGACTGGCTCCTCCGGAACTGGTAAGTCTGTGGTCGTGTCGAATGTGCTCAAATCAATGACCGGAACTCAGCTGTTTGATTCCTTCAAGTATAATTTCTCGGCGCAGACAAACTCAAAGACTTTGCAGGACTCAATTATGTCATCACTTTTCTTGTTGTCCCAGAAATCAAGAGGTGCGCGTTTCGGCAGAAACAATATCATTTTTATTGATGACGTCAATATGCCTGCTCGTGAGCAATATGGTGCTCAGCCGCCGATTGAACTTCTGCGTCAAATCCTGGATCTTTCCTATATTTACGACAGAAAGGAAATGTACAAAATTTTCATCCAGGACACGAGATTCGTTTGTCTCGGAGCTCCACCTGAAGGCGGTCGGAATCCTTTGAGCACTAGATTTGTGCGTCACTTTACTCTTCTGTGCTTGCCCAAAGCTTCTCGCGACACTATCTTCCGCATTTTCAGTACCATCATGGATAAGTTCCTTGGCGAGTTCGAAGATTCCGTCAAAAACTTGTCGCATTCTCTGGTCAATGCCTCCACGGAAATCTATGAGAAGATTTCGCGCGAGAAATTACCGTCGCCATCCAAATTCTTCTACACTTTTAACCTCAGAGACCTGTCCAAAACTTACATGGGAATGATGCGTGCATCCAAAGTATTCATTCGAGAGGGCAGACAGATAATCAGGTTGTGGGCTCACGAGACACACAGAGTGTTTGCTGATCGTCTCAATAGCAAAGAAGATCACGAATGGTTCAATGAAACTCTGACTCAAATTGCCAAAACTTACCTGCCAATGAAAAACGAAGATATGGACATGAGCAAAATCATCTTCACCGATCTGTTTACTGCTAGTGAAGAAGAAGTGATCTACGAAGAAGTCGTTGACGAAAAGAAACTCATCAAATTCTTAGAAAATATGCTCGAAGAATTCAACGACCGTAATACAACAAAAATGTACTTGGTCTTCTTCAATCAAGCCGTCAATCACATCCTGAGAACTTACCGAATCTTGAGACAGTCACGAGGAAGCCCTATGCTAATCGGACTAGGAGGTCTCGGTAAGGCTTCGCTGAGCAAGTTCGCATCATTCTTAGCTGGATATCCATTGATTTCTTTGGAATCAGCCAAGAGCCTTACTGGAGATAAGTTCAAGGAATGGCTCCGCAAAACGATTCTTCTGAGATGTGGCGGACCTGATGCCGGAGTTGATGGCTCTCCTCTTTCTTTTATGATTGGTGAATCAGCAATTAATGATGAGAATGTATTTGAAGACATCAATAGTTTACTGAACACTGGCGAAGTGCCTAATATTTTCCCAAGAGACGAACGTGAGAAGCTCGAAAAGGGTCTCATTGATTTCTATGCGAATATCAACATTAACATCGACCCCTCAGAGGTTTGGAAGGTCTTCATTGAGCGAGTTCGCAATAATCTCCACATCATCTTGTGCATGTCACCTGTCGGAGATATTCTTAGAATCCGCTGTCGACGATTCCCTGCTCTTGTCGATTGCTGCACCATCGATTGGTTCGACAATTGGCCAAGCTCTGCCATTGAATCAGTGGCTAATAAACTCCTGGAAAGTCAAACTTTGGATGAGAAAGAAGTTGTGTGCCAACTCTTCTGTGATTTCCACGACTCCGTTGTCAACTTCGCAGACAACTTTATGAGAGAGACCAAGCGCAAGTACTTCGTGACGCCTAAATCAACTCTTGACAATATCGAATTATTTTCTGAATTGCTCAAACTCAAGAACAAAGAGCTCGAAGAGTCGAGTGAAGTCCTTAAGAAGGGAAGTGTGAAGCTTGAGGAAATGAGTGTCATCGTCGAACAGCTGAAAGTCAGCCTTACCGAAGCCCAGCCGCTTTTGGAAGAGCAGAAGACTTTAGCTGAACAAAAACTGGTTGAGCTCGAAGTCGCATCGAAGATCGCCAACGAGAAGAAAGAGCGAGTTGAATATGAGACTGGAGTCATTCAAGTTAAAACTGAGCAAATCGAATTGATCAATAATCAAGCAGCTGCTCAATTGTCTGAAGCCATGCCGAGAATTCAAAAGGCCGAAAACGAAGTTAGAAACATTGACAAAAAGGAGCTCAATACCTTGAGACATCTTAACGCTCCTCCGGCTATGATCGAGTTCATCTTCTCGACTGTCTGCATTGCTTTGGAAGAAAAGTACATCAGCTGGAAGGGCACTGGCATCAAAATGCTCAATGACTTGCCGAAATTTATTGAGCAGTTGGTCGATAAAATCGATAAGATCAAGAGCCTGGGCTCAAGCGCTATTTCTGCACAGAGCTTGAACTCGCTTTCTCGCAATTTAAAGAATGAGTTTTTCGGTGACGCCAAACTGGAAAGCAATGTCATCGCTAAGCCTCTCGGTATGTGGTGCAAGGCAATCTTTGAATTCGCCACTCTGAAAAAAATGATCGAACCACTGGAAAAGAATGCCAAAGAGATGAACGAAAAGCTTGTCGAAGCCAAGCGAGAATACGAGCTGATTGCTACTGAGCTCGCTTTGTGTAAGCAGAATTTCCAAAAACTTCAGGACGAGTTTAACAGTATGGAGTCCAAGAAACGAGAGCTGCAAGATTCCATTCAAATTTCCAAAATTAAGCTTGGAAGAGCTGAGAAACTGACCTCACTTTTGGCCGATGAAGGCGTCAGGTGGAAAAAAACAGTCCAGGAACTCGAAGAAAAGGCGACATGCATCGTCGGAGATGTGTTCTTATCGTCAGCCTTTATCTCATACATGGGTCCGTTCTCCCTGCAATACAGAAATAGGTTGAGTGAATTATGGATTAACATCATAAAGGAAAAATGCAAGATCTCACCGAACTATAGTTTCCTGAAAACCATGGGTGATCCTCTCAAGATCAGAGACTGGTGCTTCGCAGGACTGCCAAGTGATGAAATATCTCAAAGCAGTGCTCTGATTGCCACTGTAAGTAAGAAGTGGCCTCTGATGATTGACCCTCAAATGCAAGCAAACATCTGGATCAAAAACACATTTGGAGATAATCTGGTGGTCCTGAAAAGCGACAAGGATAAGAAAGGACTCTTCGAGAAAATAAAACTGGCAGTCTCCAACGGAGCTCTCGTACTGTTTGAAGACTCAGACACGAATATCGAACCTTTGCTCGATCCAGTCGTAAATCGCCTGCAGTTTAAGAACCCAATCGATCAGAGAGTATTGATCAATTTCGGCGAAGAAGTGATCGACTATTGTGAGGACTTCAGACTCTTTATGACCACTCGCATTTCTAACCCGTCTTTCCTACCAGAGATATTCATTAAAACCAACGTCATTAACTTCACAGTCAACCAAAAAGGTCTCGAAGATCAGCTTCTGGCTGAAGTTATGAAGCTTGAAAATCCTGAGGTCGAAAATACCAAAAACGAAAACATCGAGAAACTCAGTGCTTACAAGAAAAAAATGATCGAGATAGAAAAGCAAATCCTCAAGCTGCTCGTCGAGTGCCAGAACTCGCCAGTCGAAGACGAAAATCTCGTCCAAACACTCGAAGTATCTAAGTCAACCTCCAAAGAGATCACTGAGAAACTCGAAAATATCGAAACCATTTTCAAACACATTGATGAAACTCGAAATATGTACCGTTCGATTGCAGAGCGCGGTTCAATTCTTTTCTTTGTGGTTTCTGACATCGGAAACATTGATCCCATGTACCAATACTCTCTCCAATACATCGTCAAGCTCTTTAAGGCGGCTATCGTCAATACGACTGAGACCAACGAAGTGCTTCGCATAGAAGAGTTGATCTCCAACATCACGCGAAATATCTACAAGAATGTCTCAGGCGGTCTCTTTGAGCAACACAAAACAATCTTCTCGTTCCTGATCACTGTCAAGCTCGAAATGAATCGAGGCAACATCACTCCTCTGAAATGGGAAAGCTTCTTGAAGGGCGTGGGAGTCATCGACCGAAAAGATCAGATCGAAAACCCTGACCCGAAGTTATTCAACGAGAATAACTGGGATCTTGTCTCTGTCTTCCAGCACACCGACTCAATTTGGAAAATCTTGGTTGACGATTTTGGCAACAACTTGAATTTCTGGAGAAAATTCGCTGAATCGGAAGAGCCCTTCCGCCTGGAGCTGCCTGAATACCTTGAGTCAAGCATTGGCCTCTTCGACAAGCTCCTGCTCATCAAAATCCTCAAACCCGATAAGCTTTTCTTCTCTCTGAATGCTTACATCGAAGCCAACATGGGCAGCTTCTTCACCGAAAACCTTGAGAACAACATTGAGGCGATTTACAAGGCTTCGGATTGTTTTACGCCGATTATCTTCATAATTTCTCAAGGCTCTGATCCTGCATCAATTGTCAAGTCTCTCGGTGACAAATACGACTTCAAAATCAATCAGAAGCTGCTACCGATTTCACTCGGACAAGGACAAGGCAAACGTGCATCGTCTCTCATCGCCAAGGGAATAGAAGAAGGCTTGTGGATTCTGCTTGAAAACTGTCACTTAGCCAAGACTTGGATGCCAGATCTTGAACAAATTATTCAGGACATCCAGTCACAGAAAATGGAAGTTAATCCCAACTTCAGGCTGTTCTTGACTTCAATGCCTGCCGGCTATTTCCCAGTCTCTGTGTTGCAAAACGGAATCAAAGTAACAACCGAACCTCCTCGGGGACTGAAAGCGAATATCTTCAGATCGGTCTCTGGAATGAAAGACGACTTCTTCGAAAATTTCAAGTTCAAGACTGCTGCCGGAAAAATGACTCTCGCTCTTTGTATTTTCCATGCCATTCTCCAAGAAAGACGCAAGTTCGGTCCGCTCGGATGGAACATTCGGTATGAGTTCAACGACTCGGACCTTGACGCTGCCAAGAACATCATCGAGACCTTCATGGCTGACGTTACGAAGAAAGACGAGATTCCATGGGAGTCGATTAACTTCCTCATCGGTTTGATTACTTATGGAGGCAGAATCACTGACGATTTGGATCGTCGTTTGCTGATGACCATTCTATCTAAATTCTACACTGAGCAGATTTTGGATGATAGATACAAGTTCTGTCCTCTCGATGATTATAAACTACCAAAGGTTCAGGACAAAGTCACTTGCGTCTCCTTCGCTGAGTCAGTTCCCAATTTTGACGATACGGAGATATTCGGCCTGCATAAAAACGCAAATATTTCTTTCCAAACAAATGAAGCAAAGAAGTTGATCGAGACGATTATTTCAATTATGCCGAAGAACTCATCGGCCGATTCCAACCAAGATTCAGCCACTGAGAAGATCAAAGAGAAGATCGACCTCTTCTTGAATCCAGAAAATGGGCTTCCTCAGCCTTTAGCTACAGATCAAGGTCACAAAGACTTATTCAAGGTTGAAGAAAATGGGCTAATTCCAACTTTATCGATCGTGCTTTTCCAAGAAATCAGCCGATTCAACATCCTCATCGCTCGAATCGAAAGCTCACTGAAAGACCTCAAACTGGCAGTGGAGGGTAAGAGCATTATGTCTGCAGAACTTGACGAAGTCCTCAACAGTCTCACCAACAACCAGGTGCCGAAGATGTGGGCAGAGAAGGCCTATCCTTCACTTAAGCCTCTCGCTTCCTGGTTTAAGGACCTTCGCCAGAGAGTCGCATTCATGAAGGAATGGCTGAACGTTGGCAAGCCGCGATACTTCTGGCTGCCTGGCTTTTTCTTCCCTCAAGGATTCCTCACTGGCGTATTGCAGACTCATGCTCGAAAGACTATGATGCCAATTGACAAATTCTTGTTCACTTTCAAGGTCACTGAATTTGAAAACGATCTCAGCAAAGTCTTTGCTCCAGAAGAAGGAGTTTATATCTCTGGATTGTTCCTCGAAGGAGCCTCGCTTGACAAAAAGAGAAAGGTGATCATCGATCAGGCTCCCAACGAACTGTATTATTCGATGCCGCTGATTCATTTCATTCCCAAGGAAGCCAACGATGCCAAAGGACACATCTATGCCTGTCCACTCTACAAGACTCTGAACAGAGCTGGAACTCTTTCAACGACTGGACAGTCGACCAATTTCATTCTTGACGTCCAACTACCCTGCGACAAGGTTCCAGAGTACTGGATTCTCCGAGGCGTGGCTTTGTTCACTCAGCTCAATGACTAGGTATAAATAACTTTCAATTAAGACGACAAACTCTCAATTTATGACGAGCTTTAAAAATGACTCTATGTAAAATATGCCAGAACTA
>Ga0075158_10002548_pt1 | contig 13167 bp, 12 predicted proteins | sample JI91814BDNA_FD_70968 | JGI IMG/M metagenome (GOLD analysis project Ga0075158, IMG submission 70968) | Wastewater effluent complex algal communities from Wisconsin, to seasonally profile nutrient transformation and Carbon sequestration -... | ecosystem: Engineered > WWTP > Effluent > Algae... | reverse complement strand
GTCTTCTACCTGATCACGGCGACCTTGCTGATCCCGGCGGCAGTGACCTTCGTGCCGAGCTTCGTGCTGGTCTCCACCCTCGGATGGGTCTCGACCCTGCGCGGTCTGATCATCCCCGGACTCTTCCAGGCATTGGCGACCTTCCTCTTCCGCCAGTTCTTCCTCGGCTTCCCCAAGGAGATCGAGGAAGCGGCCTTCCTCGACGGGCTCGGCTACTGGGGAACCTTCTGGCGGGTCGTCGTGCCCAACTCCTACGGCTTCGCCGCCGCGATCGGAACGATCACCTTCATCGGCTCCTGGAACGCCTTCCTCTGGCCACTGGTCATCGGCCGTGAGCAGACGACCTGGACGGTTCAGATCGCCCTGTCGACCTTCCTGACCGCCCAATCGGTGGACCTGTCCCACCTCTTCGCCGCGGCCCTGGTCGCCATCGCCCCCTTGCTGCTGATGTTCCTCTTCCTGCAACGCTGGATCGTCGAGGGCGTCGAGCGCACGGGCATGGGCGGAGATTAACCCCACGAAGTTCTCCCGTCGAGTGGCCGATTCAGCCCCGTCGAGTGGCCCATGTCGCTTCGCGACCGGGGCCACTCGACGGGGCTGAATCGGCCACTCGACGTTTGGGTTTCAGTCCAGCCCGGGGACGTCGGCGCGCCGGGCAATGGTCGCGGTCGCGCGGCGGCAGGCCTCGGGTGGCACCGAGGGCATCAACGCCTCGAGGAAGCCGAAGCGCCGCAGCACCGACTGGTGATAGGCACTCGGGCACGGATCGGCCGCCCGCGCGTACCACCAGTCGGCGATATCGCCCCAGCCCGGGGCGGCCAATGACCCGCCGAACTGCTGGATCGCCAGCGAAGAACACAGGCTGGCGAAGTTCAACCGGTCCACCAGCCGCCACCCGGCGAGCGTCCCGATGAGCAGCGCCGAGCCGAAGACATCGCCCGCGCCGGTCGGGTCCAGCGCGTCCACCCGCAACGCCGGCACGGAGACCTCCTCGCCGGTCCCCGCATCGATCGCCAGCGCTCCGTGCGGCCCGTTCGTCACGACCGCCAGCGGAACTCGATCGGCCAGGGCATAGAGCGCCTCCTGAGCCGTCGAGGTCCGGGTATAGGCCATCGCCTCGACCGCATTGGGCATGAAGGCATCGCACACCGCAAGCCGGTCGAGCACCTGCTCGCGCCAGGCTTCGGTCGCGTCCCAACCGACGTCCGCGAACACCAGCGCACCGGCCGAGCGCGCCCGCCCCACCCAGTCGGGCAACAGCCCGTCCTCGCCATCGCCGAGGTCGACCATGACGGCGCGCGACCGTGGCGGGTCGGCGATCAGATCCGCCATCGGTACCGGCGCAGGATGTCCGTGGGTGACCATGCTCCGGTCGCGGTCGACGGACATCGACACGGTCACCGGACTGTGCCAGTCGGCAAACCGCCGACTATGTGAGAGGTCGATGTGCTCGCCCTGTTCCATTGTGCGCCAACAGAAGTCGCCGTAGTCGTCCTCACTGAAGGCCGCCGCCAAAGACGTCCGCAACCCGAGCCGGCGCGCCGCGATGGCAAGGTTGGCGATCCCGCCCGGGCACGAGGCCATCCCGTCGGCCCACTCCTCGGTGCCGGGCCCGGGTTGCCGGGCGAGGCCGGTGAAGATGATGTCGAGGAAGACCACGCCAGACATGAAGACGTCGAACTCCGGGCCGTCGGGGGTGCGTCCCGCGGCCAGCGGATCGAAGCGGACGTCCGGCATCGCGCCATTATCCAAGGCCGCACCGACCACGCCGCTCAAACACGCGATAGTGGTGATCGTGAAACTCGCCATCATCGGCGGCGGGGGCTTCCGCGTCCCGCTCGTCTACCGCGCGCTGTGCGCCGACACTCACGCGCAACGCATCACGACGGTATGCCTGTATGACGTCGACCCCCTCCGCCTGGCGGGCATCGCGCACGTCGTGCGCGCCATCGCCGAGCAGTCCGACCGAACGGCATACGGCGATCCGCCGACGATCGAGGTGACCGACAGCATCGACGTCGCGCTGGACGGCGCCGACTTCGTCTTCTCCGCAATCCGGGTCGGCGGGCTCGCCGGCCGGGTCGCCGACGAGCGCGTCGCGATCGCGCACGGCCTGATCGGCCAGGAGACGACCGGGCCGGGGGGGATCGCCTACGGCCTGCGCACGATCCCGGTGGCCCTCGACCTGGCCCGCCGCGTCCGGGGGCTCGCCCCGAACGCGTGGGTGGTCAACTTCACCAATCCCGCCGGGATGATCACCGAGGCCATGTCGGCGGTCCTTGGCGAGCGGGTCATCGGCATCTGCGACTCTCCCGTCGGCCTCGCCCGACGCGCGGCCCGGGCGCTCGGCCACGACCTCGGCGACTGCATGATCGACTACTCCGGCCTGAACCACCTCGGTTGGCTCCACCGCCTGACTATCGACGGCATCGACCGGCTCCCCGACCTGCTCGCCGACGATGCCGCACTCGCTCCGCTGGAGGAGACGCAGATTTTCGGTGCCGACTGGCTCCGCCTGCTCAGCGCGATCCCGAACGAGTACCTGCACTACTACTATCTGCGGCGCGAGGCCCTCGCCGGTCAGCAGGGCGCGACCCGCGGGGAGTTCCTACGCGACCAGCAAGCCGCCTGCTATGCGTTGCTCGCGCCGGACACCGCGCTCACCACCTGGGAAGCCGTTCTCCGCGAACGCAATTCGACCTATCTCGCCGCGGCGCGCGGTGAGGGGAATGAGCGCGCTGCCGAAGACCTCGTCAGCGGAGGGTATGAAGGCGTGGCCCTGGAGTTGATGTCGGCTCTGGCCCGCGGTGCGGATGCCACGCTCATCCTCAACGTGGCAGCCGGCGCCCAACTCGGCCTACCCGCGGACGCCGTTGTCGAAGTGCCCTGTCACGTCGACGCCGGCACGATCACCCCGTTGCCCACCTCGCCCTTGACCGGATCGATGCGCGGCCTGGTTGAGCAGGTCAAGGCCGTCGACCGGCTCGCCATCGAGGCGGCGACCACGGGCTCAGCGCGCGCCGCCGAACTCGCCTTCGCCCAACACCCCCTGGTCGACTCCACCCGCACCGCCGCCACCCTCTTAACCGACTATCGACGCGCCATACCGGCTCTGGATGCCGTATTCACCGGCCGGACGTGACCGACGTCATCCGGGCGATACCCGCGGTACCGGGAAATTTCGCCGAACCGGCCCACACCAGGCCCTTCTCCGGGTAACCTCACTCCTACCAGTCGGCCTGGGCCTTACCCCCTGCCGCCCAGGCCGGCTGGCTCATCCGAGAATCCCTCGCCACTCGCCCCGCCCCATGCGTCGTGGGGCCTCAGACCGCCCCCACGACCGCAAGACGAGCACCGGCGAGGTGCGTGGCGTCATCGACGCGCACAGCCATCCCTTCTCCAATGAGGGATTCGGTGGTGGCCTGTTCTGCGGCGCGACCTTCAGCACTGCGGGGATCGCCGACGCGCTCAAGGACTGCCCCACCATTACCCCGACGGCCGAGGCGCTCTCCTGGAGAATGTCACCAAGGGCGCCGACCCGTTCGCCCCGCACGACCCCGTCGGCTACCCGACCTTCGCCGACTGGCCCGCGCACAACTCGCTGACGCACCAGCAAATGTATGACCAGTGGGTCGAGCGGGCCTGGCGCGGCGGGCAGCGCGTGCTCGTCGCCGACCTGGTGAGCAACAGCGCCTTCTGCATGCTCTTCTCGCAGAAATACGCCTGCGACGACATGTCCAATGTCCGCCGTCAGGCTCAGACGGCCTACGACCTGCAGGCGTATGTCGATCAACTCGCGGGCGGCACCGGCCGGGGCTGGTTCCGCATCGTCACCGACCCCAGCCAGGCGCGCGCGGTGATCGAAGCCGGCACGCTCACCACCGTCTTCCCGGTCTCGCTCGTCATGCCTGTCTATCCCACGGGGCCCCACGGCAATTCACGCGGGTTGACCGACCTGGGTGCGTATGCGATGGCCGGGATGATGAGGCGCGGCATGATGCTGGAGATCGACCACATGTCAGTCAAGGCGGCCGACCGCGCGCTCGATCTGCTGGAGAAGGCGAACTATCCGGGAGTCCTGTCCACGCACTCGTGGGGCGACGAGCTCTACCTCGACCGCGTCTTCCGGCTCGGTGGGCTCGTCACGCAGTATGGCCACGACGCGACCGCCTTCGTGCCCGAGTGGCAGCGCACCAAGCCGCTGTTGACGACGTATGACCGGGGCTACGGCTTCGGGATGGACATGAACGGCTTCGGCGGCACGCCCGCGCCGCCGGCTACCGCGCGCGTGACGTTATCCGTTCACAACTTTCGACGGCGGGTCCACCGTTACCCGGCAGACCACCGGTGCCCGCACGTGGGACTACACCATCGACGGCGTCGCCCACTACGGGCAGGTGCCGGACTGGGTCGAGGACCTGCGCATCGTCGGCGGTCCCGCCCTTGTGGCCGACCTCGCCCGGGGCGCCGAGAGCTATCTCGACAGCTGGGCCGCGACCCGTGCGCACACCACCCCGGTCAACCTCGCGGCCGGCCGTGCCGCGACCGCCAGCTCGACGCAATGGTCGCTCTCCGGCAGCTTCGTGCCAGGCAAAGGCCAGCGACGGGTCGGGGACGACTCGGTGGGCGAGCGCGCGGAGCGACCGCCAGTGGTGGCGCGTCAATCTCGGCGCCGCGCGGCAGGTGGGCCGTGTCGCCATCGACTGGGAAACGGCATACGCAAAGGCCTATCGCATCGAGACGTCGCTCGACGGATCGCCGTGGAGCACAGCGGCTTCCGTGACCGGCGGGCGGGGCGGCACCCATGTCTCGGCCTTTGCGCCGCGATCGGCGCGCTACGTCCGCGTAGTCATGACGGCGCGCGCCACGGGATCCGGCCATTCGATGTATGAGGTGAATGTTCAAGCCCGTTGAGTCAAACCCTTGTCGGCACCGCAAACGTCACGACCGCGAGTTGCCCCGTCGGCGAACCCTGGCGCACTGGTGAGCCGCCGGCCCGGGCCGCTCGCTCGGGCGGCAACACGGGCCCGGATCCGTCTGGTCGCCATGAGGCCTATTGAGCAACGCCGGGCGGAGTGGGGCGAGCCTAGGGCGGGGCGCCCTCGCCGACCAGGCCGTCGATCGCCTCGCGGATCAGGTCGGCATGGCCGGTGTGCCGCGCATACTCCTCGATCAGGTCGAGCATCACCCGGCGCAGGTTGAAGGGCTCGCCACCACCGGAGTCGGCGACCAGCCGGTCTAGCCCACCGTCCGCGAGCGCCTCCTGCGTCGCCGACTCGGAGCGCGCCACGGCGGCGAGCCAGAGCTCTTGGAGTTCATCGGGAGTGTCCAGCGCCGATGACTCGAAATCCCAGTTCGCGTTCTCCGCCAACGGCGCCCAGACCACCGGGTAGTCGCGGCCCATCAGCTGATGGGTGAAGTAGTGATCCTCGACGAGGGCCAGGTGCTTGACCAGACCGGCGAGGGTCAGCGTCGACGGTGGCAGCGTGCGGTTCATCGCCGCGTGGTCGAGGCCGAAAGATTTCCAGGCGAACGTGCGCCGGTTGCGGTGCAGGATCACCAGCAGCGCCTCGACCTCAGCGGGTGCGGCCGGGATGTCGCGCGGCGGCAGGATGGGGTCGCTCATCCGCTCACGCTATCGGGATAGGGCGGCCACACGCCCGAAGTCCCGCGGCGGTGGCTGTCAAGAAGGTGCGTGTCGACGATGCCGATAGCTTCCATGAGCGCGAACATCGTGGTGGGGCCGACATGCGCAAAACCCTTGGACTTCAAGGCTTTCGAGAGTGCCGTGGACTCTAAGGACTGAGTCGGCACCTCAGCCTGCGTGCGTGGCGCGGGGGTTGTCGCGGGCCGGAAGGACCAGACGAAGTCGGCCAAGCCGCCGGCGGCGCGCAGGGCGATGGTGGCCCGGGCGTTGGCGATGGTCGCGTCGATCTTGCGGCGGTTGCGGACGATTCCCGCGTCCGCCATCAGGCGCGCCACGTCCGAATCCCCGTATGCAGCAACCCGCTCCGGGTCAAAGCCATCGAATGCCGCGCGGAAGGCCGGGCGCTTGCGCAGGATCGTCGCCCAGGACAGGCCGGACTGAAAGGCCTCCAGCGTCAGGCGCTCGAAGACCCCGCGCTCGTCCCGGACGGGCATGCCCCACTCGGCGTCGTAGTAGGCCTGCAGCAGCGGATCGATCGCCGCCCAGGCCGGTCGTGCCAGACCGTCCTGGCCGATGATCATGCCGGTCGCTGCCATGGAGCCAAGTCTGCCCGACGCGCCGAGCGACTGCCTTCGAGCGACACCGAGGTCAGCGCCTCAGAACAGCCGCCCCTCGACGTCCGCGGCGGGCCGCTCGAGCTCGAGCAGGAAGCGCTTACGGTCCAACCCGCCCGCATACCCAGTCAGCGAGCCGTCGGCGCCGATCACCCGGTGACACGGCACGACGATGCTGAGCGGGTTGGCACCATTGGCGGCGCCCACCGCTTGCGCGGCGCCGGGACGACCAATCGCCTTGGCGAGATCGCCATAAGACCGGGTCTCGCCATACGGAATTTGGCGCAGTTGCGCCCAGACCGACTGCTGGAACTGATCACCACGGGGCGCGAGTGGCAGGTCGAAGACCCGGCGATCACCGGCAAAATACTCCCCCAGCTGGCGGGCGGCATCACCGAATAACCCACTGCTGGAGACCAGCTCGCCGAAGTCCGGCAACCGGTCGCGCCGGCGGTGGATGGCGAAATAGATCCCGGTCAGGGCCGCGTCCTCGGCGACCAGGGTCAATGCCCCGACCGGAGAGTCGATGACGGTATGGACGGGCACACTCACGGCGACAGTCATACCAGGCAGTCGTCTCGGGCGGATCGAATGTGAGCCTCGCCATGAGACGAGATGCCAGTCATTCCAACTCTTGACTTGTTCCATTCTTGTGGCCAGGATGGAGGCGATGACCTATCCCCTCGGCACCGAACCCGCCACCGCGCTGCGCGGCGCGGGCTTGCGCGTGACGGCGCCGCGGGTGGCGACGCTGCACGAGTTGGCGGCGCTCGCTCATACGGACGTGGACGGCCTAACGACGGCGGTCCGCTCCCGCCTCGGCGGGGTGTCGACCCAGGCGATCTATGACGTGCTCCGCGTTCTGACGGACGCGGGCCTGGTGCGCCGTATCGAGCCGGCCGGCTCCCCCGCCCTGTTCGAGATCGACAGCGGCGACAATCACCACCACCTCGTATGCCGTGGCTGCGGCACCCTGCTCGACGTCCCCTGCGCGGTCGGCGAGCGAGGCTGCCTCGAGCCGGCGACCGACCATGGTTTCGTCATCGACGAAGCCGAGGTCGTCTTCTGGGGCTATTGCCCCGCGTGCCAACAGATTTCCCCACCAACCAGCAACTAGAAGTCGGGGCAGAAGCCCTGGCAAGGAGGTCCACGCAATGTCTGTCGCAGGTCCCCGGCAAGAGTCGGGCAACACCAAGCCACTGACCACCGTCGCCGGCGCGCCGGTCTGGGAGAACCAGAACAGCATCACGGCCGGCGCCCGCGGCCCGATGCTCCTGCAGGACGTCTGGTTCCTGGAGAAGCTCGCCCACTTCGACCGCGAGGTCATCCCCGAGCGCCGCATGCACGCCAAGGGGTCGGGCGCCTATGGCACCTTCACGGTGACCAATGACATCTCGAAGTTCACCAGCGCCTCCATCTTCTCGGGAGTCGGGAAGCAGACCGAACTCTTCGTGCGGTTCTCGACCGTCGCGGGTGAGCGCGGCGCGGCGGATGCCGAGCGCGACATCCGCGGTTTCGCGGTGAAGTTCTACACCGATCAGGGCAACTGGGACATCGTCGGCAACAACACGCCGGTCTTCTTCTTCCGGGACTCCTTGAAGTTCCCCGATCTCAACCACGCCGTCAAGCGCGACCCCAAGACCAACCTGCGCAATGCCGAGAACAACTGGGACTTCTGGACAAATCTGCCCGAGGCTCTGCACCAGGTCACCATCGTGATGTCGGACCGCGGCATTCCCGCGGACTACCGGTTCATGAACGGCTTCTCCAGCCACACGTACTCCTTCTACAACGCCGCGGGCGAGCGCTACTGGGTCAAGTTCCACCACCGCGCACAGCAAGGGTTGAAGAACCTGACCGATGCGCAGGCCGCGGCCATCATTGCCGGCGACCGCGAGTCGAGCCAGCGGGCGCTCTTCGACGCCATCGAGGCCGGCGACTTCCCCAAGTGGAAGCTCTACGTGCAGATCATGCCGGAGACGGATGCCGAGAACTACCGCTTCCACCCCTTCGACCTGACCAAGGTCTGGCTGAAGGAGGACTACCCGCTGATCGAGGTCGGCGAGTGGGAGCTGAACCGCAACGCGGAGAACTACCACGCCGAAGTAGAGCAGTCGGCCTTCTCGCCCGCGAATGTCGTTCCAGGCATTGGCTTTTCACCTGACCGTATGCTGCAAGGCCGCCTGTTCTCCTATGGCGACGCTCAGCGTTACCGGCTCGGCGTCAACCACCACCAGATCCCGGTCAACTCCCCCAAGGGTGCGCCCGGGACCAACTCCTACCACCGCGATGGCGCGATGCGCGTTCACTCGGAGGCGACGCCGGGCATCGAACCGAACAGCTACGACCGGTGGGCGGAGCAGCCGCAGTTCCGCGAGCCCCCGCTGCGGATCGACCCGCTCGCGGACCGCTTCAACTTCCGCGAGGACGACGACGACTACTTCACCCAGCCGGGGATGCTCTTCCGCTCCTTCACTCCGGAGCAGCAGCAGCGGCTCTTCGAGAACACCGCGCGCGCGATCAGCGGTGCCTCCCAGGAGACCATCGACCGCCACATCGGCAACTGCACCAAGGCCGACCCGGCCTATGGCGAGGGTGTCTCGGCAGCCATCAAGGCGCTGGACGCCGGGGAGGCCCCGATGGCTGGCACCGACGGCCTGGAGTCCGGCCCGGACTTCGACGGCGACCTCCTCTGAGCGCCGCCCCTGACCCTAAACCCTGCTAACACACCTTAGGTGTCCTCCAACACGGTAGACCCTGCTGGAGGACACCTAAGGCGTGTTAGCAGCGTTTACGGACGGGGCCCGTCGCGCGGGTCGACCAGTGCGCGGGTGAAGAACTCGGGCAGCGGCCGGGAGGTCGCGGTGGCCGTGTCGACGTTGACGTAGACAAGGTCGACTGTCGCCACGGCGTCGCCGGCACGTGAAATCTCCACGGCCAGAACGAAACTCGACCTGCCGACCCGAGTGCAGCGCACGTCGGCGTCCAGGACGTCATCGAAGCGGGCCGGTGATTTGAAGTGGATGGTTGCCGTCACCACCGAGACATCCAGACCATCGGCGACCAAGGCGTCATACGTGAAACCCAGGGAGCGCAACCATTCGGTCATCGCCACATCGGCGACTTCGAGATAGCGGGCATTGAAGAGAAAGCCCTGGGCGTCGGTCTCGTGATACCTCACCCGGTGTGTGTAGACGGCGGCCATCACCCGGCTCCGCGCGCGAGCAATTCGGCCCGCCCGAAGATCGCCGCAGTCTCCCGGGCGCTCGGTGTGCCGGCGTCGAGATCGGCACCCGCCGCGACCAGTGCGCGGACGATCTCGTTCTCGCCCTTGAAGATCGCGCCGGCAATGATCGACTGGCCCCGCGCATTCAGCGCGTTCAGATTTGCTCCCCGGTCGATGAGAGTGCGCACCAGGCCAGCGTGGCCGTGATACGCGGCGAGCATCAGTGCGGTATCGCCGTTGGGGCCGGTGACGTCGACCGGCAGGCCGTGATCGAGGAACTCGACCAGCTCGTCGGTGCGTCCCTCTCGGGCGAGGTCGAGAGCGATCTCGACGATCCGCGCCTGCTGGTCGGCGTCGAGGTGCTCACGAGTCACCGGTCCAGCCTAGCGACTGTGCCCGGCTAGACTCAGCAGATGTCCGAGCATGCGCCAGTCGACCCGGAACTGTTGTCGCACAACGCGATCCAACTCTTGAGCGAACTGGTGGCGATCGACTCCGTCAACCCGGGGCTGGCTCCAGGAGCACGGGGGGAAGCGGCCATCGTCGAGCATCTGCGGCTACGGCTCGCCCACCGTGGCTGGCGCACGCTCGTTGTCCCCGCGCTCGGCGTGCCCGACCGGCCATCGCTGCTCGCCTGGCCCGGCGGGATGTCGGCAGCCGCCCGCCCGGTGGTGCTGAACGGCCACCTGGACACGGTGGGCGTCGACGGCATGGTTGCGCCATTCGTGCCTCGCATCGAGGACACCCGCATGTACGGCCGGGGCACCTGCGACATGCTCGGTGGTGTCGCCGCCTTGGTCGTGGCCGCCGAGGCGGCCGGGGACGCCGGCGCCGAGGTCCTGCTGGCCCTCGTGGCCGACGAGGAGGATCGCAGCCTCGGCACCGAGGCCGTGCTGGACGCCTTGCCTCGCCTCGGGATTCACCCGTCCGTATGCCTGGTCGGCGAACCGACGTGGCTGGGCCGGTGCCGCTCACTGCGCGGCTATGCCGTCGCCGACGTGACGATCACCGGCCGGGCCGCCCACACCTCTCTTGCGCACGAGGGCGTCAATGCCCTTACGCAGGCAGCAGCCTTGGTCGGCGCGATCGAAGGGCGGGCCCACGGCATACGGAAGCGGGGTGGGGAACTGCTCGTCAGCGTCATGCACTCCGGACGCGCACCCTTCACCGTTCCCGACGAGGCCCGCCTGACTGTCGAGCGCCGCACTGTCCCCGGCGAGGATCCCGGCGTGCTCCTCGACGACATCGACGCCGCCCTCCACGCCGTGCGTACTACGGCCGGGGAGGTGCGCGCCGAGATAGCCCTCACCATCAACCGCCCTGCCTGGGAACTCGACGCCGAAGGCCCCGCGTCCGATTTCGCCGATTGCCTCGACGCTGCCCTGGACGCGGAAATCGGCTCGCCGGCAACCTCATTCGAGGCGCCATACTGGATGGAAGCCGCCCTGTGGCAAGCGGCCGGCATACCCTCTCTCGTGTGCGGGCCGGCTGGCGGCGGGCTGCATGCAGTCGATGAGTGGGTCGACCTCGACCACGTGCGCGCGTATGCCGTGGCCCTGGCCCGCGTCCTCAGAGCCGCTGCCACGTGAGGGCTCTCACACGCCGCCGGTCTGCACCCGCCACAGCGCGGCATACTGGCCGTCCTGTGCGAGCAGCTCATCGTGCGTGCCCGCCTCGATGATGCGGCCGCGGTCCATCACCCAAATCCGATCGGCGTGTCGCACCGTCGAAAGCCGATGTGCCACAACGAGAGTCGTGCATTCGGAGGTCGCCTCGCGCAGGGAGCGCTGGATCGCCGCCTCGGTCTCGTTGTCTACAGCACTGGTCGCCTCGTCGAGCACCAGAACCGCCGGCGCGCGCAGGAAGGCGCGGGCCAGGGCCAGCCGCTGACGCTGACCGCCGGAGAGCGTGACCCCGCGTTCGCCCACGGTAGCGTCGAAGCCGTCCGGCAACTCCTCGATGAACTCCCGTGCGGTCGCGGCCTCGGCGGCAGCGACGATCTCGGCGCGGGTGGCCCCGGGCGCGCCATACGCGATGTTGTCGGCGATCGTCCCGGCGAACATGAAGACGTCCTGCGCGACATAGCCGATCGAGCCGCGCAGCGAGTCCCAGTCGAGACTGCGCAGGTCCTGGTCGTCATAGAGGACGCTGCCCGCCCGCGGATCATCGAAGCGCAGCACCAAGCGCAGCAATGTCGATTTGCCCGAGCCGGTGGCGCCGACGATGGCGTGCGTCTCGCCACTGGGGACCAGGAGGTCGATCCCGTGGAGCACATCGGGCCCATCGGCATAGCCGGCGCGGACGTCGCGCAACTCGATGCGTCCGGTGACCGGGCGCCGCAGCGAAGCGTGCCCCGCAGAGACGGCGATCGGGACCGCGAGCAGGTCCTGGATGCGCGCCGTCGATGCCCGTCCGCGTTGATAGAGGTCGAGGACCTGGGCGACATCGGTCAACGGCCACAGCAGCCGCTGGGTCATGAAGACCAGCACCGAGTAGAGGCCCACCTCGAGTTGCCCGTCGAGGGTCTGCCAGCCACCCAGCAGCAGTGTGCAGGTGAAGCCCGCGAGGATCGCCATACGCACTAACGGGACAAAGGCTGCCGACGTGCGGATCGCCTGCACATTGGCCTGCTGGTATGCCGTTGACGCCGCGTCGATGCGTCGTCGCTCGCGCTCCTCCGCCGTGAAGGCCTTGATGGTCGCGATGCCCGCGAGATTGGCGCTGAGCGCGCCGGAGAGGTCGGCAACCTTCTCGCGCACCACGGCATACAGGGGTTCGAGGCGTCGCTGGAAGAGCAGCGACCCGGCGATGATGACCGGGATCGGGAGGAAAGCCAGGACCAGCAGCTTGACCGACGCGATCGCGAAGATCGCTCCGACGAGGATGACGTTGAGGAATGTCTGCAGGATGGCCGGGGCGCCAACGTCGAGGAAACGTTCGAGCTGGTTGACGTCGTCGTTGAGGGTCGCCAGGGTGGCGCCGGCCGGGCGGGCTTCGTGCCAACCGAGATCAAGATGCTGGACGTGGTCGTAGGCCTCGACGCGCAGATCGTGCTCAATGCCCTGCGACAGACCGCGCCACAGGACGGCGGCGACATATTGGGACGCCGACTCGATCACCCACACCAGGACGTTGAAGACGGCGATCCAGGCCAGCTGGCTGTAGCGCGACTCGACGCCCAGCATCCCGGCGACGAACGAGTCCTGGCCCCGGACAACGACGTCCACAGCGGCGCCGATGAGCAACTCGGGCATGACGTCCGCGACCTTGTTGATCGTGGACATGGTGACCGCGCCGACGAAGCGGCCGCGGTAGGCCCGGTAACGAAGCCAGAGCTCGGTGAGGGGCTTGCGGGGCTGCTGGGGTGCGCGCGTCACTGCGTCACCCTAATCAGGACGGCTCACGACGGGGTTCCTCGCGCCAAACGACCCCTGACTCGCGTGGGTCAGGGGCCGTTTCGAATGGTGGGCGATACTGGGTTTGAACCAGTGACCTCTTCCGTGTCAAGGAAGCGCGCTACCGCTGCGCCAATCGCCCGGGGTCTTGCAGGGTCCTACTGTGAGGTGGAGACGGGATTTGAACCCGTGTACACGGCTTTGCAGGCCGTTGCCTCGCCTCTCGGCCACTCCACCAACGGGGGCGGCTAACCCTCCGAGCGGATGACCGGCCTCGAACCGGCG
>Ga0075158_10002546_pt1 | contig 13173 bp, 15 predicted proteins | sample JI91814BDNA_FD_70968 | JGI IMG/M metagenome (GOLD analysis project Ga0075158, IMG submission 70968) | Wastewater effluent complex algal communities from Wisconsin, to seasonally profile nutrient transformation and Carbon sequestration -... | ecosystem: Engineered > WWTP > Effluent > Algae... | reverse complement strand
ATACAAGACGAAAGGAAGGAACTTCTGTTTGGGTCGTTCCAAGTAAATATATTGTCACTTCAGAAGGTGTGGATAAAGAAGCTTTCTTCGATCCGGCTGATGATAAATTGTATCGTCACCCTACTTTCTACGAGATTCCCAACGACGTAAAAAATATGTAAAATTGCTAATGGCTATTAGCTGCTTGCAATTTGCCAGAAGCTATATGCCAAAAGCCAAAAGCTAAAATAATGAACCCATTATATAATTATTTATTAAAAATAGCAGACGACAGTTTCATTATGGGACAACGTTTGTCTGAATGGTGCGGTGAAGGTCCTTACTTAGAGGAAGATATTGCATTGACGAATATTGCGTTGGATGAACTGGGACAGGCAAATAACTTTTATGTTTATGCTTCAAGAGTGATTGACAACGGTAAAAGTGAAGATGATATCGCATTTTTAAGATATGAGCATGAATATGTTAACGCACACTGGGTAGAGCTTCCCAATGAAGATTATGCACAGACTATTCTTAAAGTATATGTATTGTCTGTCTATCAAAAACTGATGTACGAGGCATTATCAAATTCTGCTAATGAAGAGTTGGCTGCCATTGCTCAAAAATCATTAAAAGAAGTAAGATATCACTATACTCACGCTGCATCCTGGATGAAAATCTTCGCTCAGGGAACAGAAGAAAGTAAGTCTCGTTTGATAAAAGCCATCGAAAATATCTGGGAATATACAAAAGGTCTTTTTGCTAAAACAGAAGGTGAAGACGATCTTGTTGCCTTGAATATTGCTCCTAATGCAGACGCTCTTTACGAAGAATTTCTTGCCATTACCAGGAAAGATTTTGCAGATTTCGGGTTGGAATATCCGGAAAATCCTTTCATGCAGCCCAAATCAAGAACAGGATATCATACAGAATATTTTGGATATATACTTTGTGAGCTTCAGTATATGCAGAGAGCATATCCTGGGTGCACGTGGTAAATTATTCTTGTTGACTTTGCTAAGTGAAACGCCTTTGCGAACTTAAAAACATGTAGCTGTCAAAAAAATCTTGACGCGCTTAGCGTTTAAAAAAATCAGATAAAAAAGATTGAAAAATCCTTTAGAAATATTAGAAATGGTTCCCGATCCGGAAATTCCGGTAATCAATATTGTGGAATTGGGTATTGTGAGAGAAGCAAAAATCACCGGCGAGAACTCTTGTGAAGTAACAATTACACCGACTTATTCTGCCTGTCCCGCTATGTTTACAATTGAGGAAGACATTATAAAGATCATGAAGGAAAACGGATGGGATGCGAAAGTAGTAACCAAGATGTTTCCCATCTGGACAACAGATTGGTTAACGGATGAAGCGAGAGAAAAACTCCGTGTTTACGGAATCACGCCTCCCGAAAAAGGAGCAGACGAACATCACATTGGGAAACCGAAAAAATGTCCGCGCTGTGGTTCCGAGCATACCAAACAGATCAGCAGATTTGGGTCTACTTTATGTAAGGCTTCTTATCAATGTTTAGACTGCCTGGAGCCGTTTGATTATTTTAAATGTCATTGATGAGTTATTCATCAATCCACAACAAACTTTACGGCTATGCAAAGCATAACGAAGGAATTGTTAGAATGTTACATTATTAGACGGTTACATTAATTTATATTGTTAAATTAGTGCGTTGTTAAATAATAAATTAATAAAAACTATGTATACACAACTTGATATTGAAACGCATTTTGACGGAAAGCTTAAAATCGCATATCTTAACCAACCGGAAACCATGAACGCCCTTACTAAGCCGGCTTTATCAGATCTTAGAGATTTTGTTAAAGAATGCAGCGAAGACGAAACAGTAAGATGTGTAGCCATTTCCGGAAGAGGAAGAGCGTTTTGCTCAGGTCAGAATCTGGATGAAGCTTTCGTAGTGGGCAAAGAACACCATGATCACGACATTATCAGAAAAATTGTGGTAGATTATTATAACCCTTTAGTGCTGGAAGTTACCCGTTGCAAAAAACCGGTTATTGCTTTAGTAAACGGTCCCGCAGTAGGAGCTGGAGCGATGCTGGCGTTAATCTCTGATTTCGTTTTAGCTAACGAGAAAGCATATTTTGCTCAGGCATTTTCAAATATCGGTTTGATTCCTGATACAGGAGGAACATACTTCTTACCGAAACTTTTAGGTAGACAATTGGCCAATTATTTAGCTTTTACAGGTAAAAAATTATCTGCAGAAGAATCTAAAACGCATGGTCTGGTAGCTGAAGTTTTCACTGAAGAAGAATTCGTTCCAAAATCTATGGAAATTCTTGAAAGAATGGCGAACATGCCAACAGCGGCAATCAAGCTTACGAAAAAAGCATTTGCCAATTCTTATAACAACACATTGAAAGAACAGCTTGAGCTGGAAGGAGACCTTCAGCAGGAAGCTGCAGGTACAGAAGACTTCATTGAAGGAGTAAATGCCTTTTTACAGAAAAGAAAACCTAATTATAAAGGAAAATAAATAATAGGAATTAGATTTTAGAAGTTAGATGTTAGTCAATAATCTAACTTCTGATTTCTAGCTTCTAACATCTAAAAAAATGAAAAATATTGGAATTATTGGGGCAGGAACCATGGGGGTAGGAATCGCCCAGGTGGCTGCAACAGCAGGATGCAAAGTAGTTTTATTTGACGCTAATGCTCCACAAATTGATAAAGCGCTTTCAGGTTTAGAAAAAACTCTTCAAAAACTGGCTGAAAAAGGTAAAATTTCTCAGGAAAAAGCAGCAGAGATCAGAAGCAATATCGTAAAAGGTGAAGCATTACAGGATTTAAAAGATTCTGATTTGGTGATTGAGGCGATTATTGAAAACAAAGAGATCAAAACCAAAGTGTTTACAGAGCTTGAAAACTATGTTTCAGAAAGCTGTATTCTTAGTTCCAATACCTCATCTATCTCCATCACCTCTCTGGGTGCAGAACTAAAGAAACCGGAGCGTTTCATCGGAATTCACTTTTTTAATCCGGCTCCGTTGATGCCTTTAGTGGAAGTAATTCCATCCTTATTAACAGAAAAAACATTAGCAGAAAAAATATACAACCTCATGAAAGAATGGGGAAAGACTCCTGTTATTGCCAAAGATATTCCCGGGTTCATTGTCAACAGAATTGCCAGACCTTATTATGGGGAAGGACTAAGAATTGTTGAAGAAAACATTGCAACACCGGAACAGGTGGATGAAGCCATGAAAACGCTGGGGAACTTCAAGATGGGACCTTTTGAATTGATGGATCTTATCGGAGTGGATGTGAATTTTGCAGTAACAACCACTGTTTACAAAGATTATTTCTACGATCCGAAATACAAGCCATCTTTATTACAACAAAGAATGTCTGAAGCCAAACTTCACGGCAGAAAAACGGGAAAAGGTTTCTACGATTACAGCGAAGGAGTAGAGAAACCTGTTGCTCAGAAAGACGATGCTTTATATCAGCAGATCTTTTTAAGAATCATTTCCATGCTGATTAACGAAGCTGTTGAAGCCAAAAGATTAGGCGTTGCCAATGATGAAGATATCGAACTGGCAATGCAGAAAGGCGTCAACTATCCGAAAGGATTATTAAGCTGGGGTAAAGAAATCGGATATGCAAAAATCTCCGAAACCCTTCAGAGCCTTTACGAAGAATATCAGGAAGAAAGATACAGACAAAGCCCTTTGCTAAAGAAACTATAAAAATATGTCATGCTGAGCGAAGTCGAAGCATCTCTCAAATAGATTATTACTTCAAAAAAACTTCATGAATATAGATGAATTCAGAGCAGAGCTGGAAACCAGGCTTCTAATTGAGAAACAGTATTTAACTCAGGAAGCTTCCTCAGTTGATGAGCAGGAAAGACTTGAGTTATTAGGAAAGTTTAATGAAAAATATAAAGAGCTGATCAAAAGATTAGCCAACGAAAACGGAATTGATTTAAACGAATCCTATCCCTCTGAAAATTCATCAGACACAGAAAGTCTTTCATACGGGCAAATCATTCTGGGTAAAACAATGAGTGTTTACGACAGGTTATCAGATGAACTGTATGAAGAAATAACAAACATATAATTAATAGAAATGAATCCAAGACAAGTAGCAGATTATATGTTCAATCAGGATTATTTTTCCCAGTGGATGAATATCAAAATGATTGAAGTAAAAGAAAATTACTGTTTAATAGAAATGCCGATCAAGAAAGATATGATTAACGGGCTTAAAACAGTTCATGGCGGAGTTACCTTTGCTTTTGCAGACTCTGCACTGGCATTTTCTTCCAATAATACCGGAGATGCTGCTGTAGCATTGAACTGTATCATCAATTTTACCAAAGCAGGAAAAGAAGGTGATGTTTTCAGAGCAGAAAGTATTTTGGTGAATGACACGAGAAAAACAGCCGTTTATGATATTCAGATTACCAATCAAAATAAAGAACTGATTGCAAAATTTGTAGGAACAGTTTACAAAATCGGGAAAAAAGTAACAGAATTATAAAGAATTTGAAAATTTGAGAATGAGGTGATTTGAAAATTATTGTACTCCATTAATTCTTTACTTCCCTGAAATTTTCAAATTCTCAAATTGACTCATTTTCAAATTAAAATTATGAACAACGTATACATCATAGACTATGTCAGAACTCCCATTTCAAAACTGCAGGGAGGATTATCAGAAGTAAGAGCCGATGACCTGGCTGCTATTGTGATCAAAGAAGTAGTAGCTAGAAATCCTGAAGTTCCTGTAGAGGAAATTGAAGATGTTATTTTCGGATGTGCCAATCAGGCAGGTGAAGATAACAGAAACGTTGCAAGAATGGGACTTTTATTAGCTGGGCTTCCTTACAAAATAGGAGGAGAGACCGTTAACAGGCTATGTGCTTCAGGGATGTCTGCAGTAGCCAATGCATTCCGTTCCATTGCTGCCGGAGAAGGAGAAATTTATATTGCAGGAGGAGTAGAGCATATGACGCGTTCTCCTTATGTGATGTCAAAACCAAGCGCAGCTTTTGGAAGAGACAGCCAGATGTTTGATACTACTTTCGGATGGCGTTTCATCAACCCTAAAATGAAAGAAATGTACGGGGTTGACGGAATGGGAGAAACGGCAGAAAATTTAGCAGATATCCACCAGATCAACAGAGAAGATCAGGATAAATTTGCCCTTTGGTCTCAGCAGAAAGCAACGAAAGCTCAGGAAAGCGGTAGACTCGCAGAAGAAATTGTAAAAGTTGAAATTCCTCAGAGAAAAGGAGATCCAATTGTTTTTGAAAAAGATGAATTCATTAAGCCTGCTTCTTCAATGGAAGGGTTGGCAAAACTTCGTCCCGCATTCAGAAAAGAAGGAACAGTAACTGCCGGAAACGCTTCAGGAATGAATGATGGTGCAGCTGCTTTGATTTTAGCAAGCGAAGAAGCGGTTAAAAAATATGGGTTGAAACCAAAAGCAAAAATTCTGGGATCTTCCGTAGCAGGTGTTGAACCAAGAATTATGGGAATCGGTCCTGTGGAAGCAACTCAAAAACTATTAAAAAGATTAAACCTGTCTCTTGAAGATATGGATATCATTGAGCTCAACGAAGCATTCGCAGCACAGGCGCTTGCCGTAACAAGAAGCTTAGGGTTGAAAGATGATGATTCAAGAATAAACCCGAACGGAGGTGCAATTGCCATCGGCCACCCACTGGGCGTTTCGGGAGCGAGAATTATAGGTTCTGCTGCAATGGAACTTCAGAAGCAGGATAAAAAGTATGCATTGTGTACCCTTTGTATCGGTGTCGGACAGGGATACGCGATGGTTATCGAAAAAGTATAACTTTTTAAATAATGTAATAATATAACAGTTTATCAATGTAACCATATTGAATCTATTGCTCGACTGTTACATTGTTAAATTGGTGTATTAAATTAAAATTCTATGAACATCTACTCATACCATGGGATTCGTCCCATTATAAAACCTTCTGCTTACATTCATCCGCAGGCAGTGATTATCGGGAATGTAGAAATAGGTGAAGAAGTATATATTGGTCCTAATGCCGTAATTCGTGGGGACTGGGGAAAAATTATCATTAAAGACGGAGCTAATGTACAGGAAAACTGTACGCTTCACGTTTTCCCGAATATAGAAACCATTCTGGAAGAATCTGCACACATTGGACACGGAGCGATTATTCATTCTGGACACATTGGAAAAAACTGCCTGATCGGAATGAACTCTGTGGTAATGGACAAAGCCTATATCGGTGATGAAAGTATTGTCGGAGCATTGGCTTTTGTACCGGCTAATTTCAGATGTGAACCAAGAAAACTGGTTGTAGGAAGCCCTGCAAAAATCATCCGTGATGTTTCTGACGAAATGATTCACTGGAAAACAGAAGGAACAAAGCTATATCAGGAGCTGGCAAGAGAAGGAAAAGAAGCTATTCTGCCTTGTGAGCCCTTTACAGAATATATTCAGCAGATCCCAACCAAAATTGTTGATTACAGTATTTGGGACGATATAAAATAAAAATAATAGTATACAAGAAAACCTAACAGGTTTCTAAAACCTGTTAGGTTTAAAATTTTAATACCAGATTTAAAATGATTAATACAGAAAATTTTGAATTTGAAGGTACATATCACATTTTCTCTCATGTAAATGGGACTGAAGTTATTTTTCGTGAACCAACAAATTATCAATTTTTTCTGGAAAAGATAGAAAAATATATTCTTCCGGTCGTTGATATTTATGCTTATTGTCTATTACCTAATCATTTTCATTTGTTATTGAGATTTAAGGATTTTGATGATGTGAATAGTGAAAATGAGCATCAGTTTTTAATGAAGCATTTTGGTAATTTATTGAATGCTTATGCTAAAGCTTACAACAAAAAATATAATAGAAAAGGAGCTCTTTTTCTGAATGCGGTAAAACGAAAGAAAATATCAGATGAGAAATATTTATTGAAAGTTCTCCACTACATCCATAATAATCCGATTAATCACGGGTTTGTAAATAAAATTGATCAATGGAAGCACTCTTCATATAATTCATATGTAAATCCTGAAAAAGAAAGTAAATTGAATAGAAAGGAAATCATGCAGTATTTTGATTCGGTAGAAGTTTTTAGAAATTATCATCAGTCTACTATTGAATATGATTTTTTAAATTTTGAATAATTGCTAATAATCAAACCTAACAGGTTTTTAAAACCCGTTAGGTTTAACAAAAATAAATATGATTAAAAAAATTGCACTTGCATGCAGCATAATGTTTGCGGTAGGTGGTACGCTGTCAGCACAGACTGTTGCTACAAAACCGCTTACAATAGGAGAAGTGAGGACGATAAAGTCCAAAACTTTAAATGAAGACAGAACACTGAATATTTATCTTCCGCAGGGATATGATAAAACAAAATCATACCCGGTGATCTACTTGTTAGATGGAAGTATGAACGAAGATTTTATTCACGTGACAGGATTAGTACAATTCTTTAATCAGATGTATTCCATGCCGGAAACCATCGTAGTGGGAGTTGCTAATGTAGACAGAAAAAGAGATTTTACTTTTCACACGGATTTAAAAGACTTGCAGAAAGACTATCCTACAACAGGACATTCTGATAAGTTTATTGCATTCATGGAAAAAGAATTAAAACCTTATGTGGAAAGTCAGTTTAAAACTACAGATAAATACCTTTTCGGTCAGTCTTTGGGAGGACTTCTGGCAACAGAAATCCTTTTGAAAAAACCGGAAATGTTCAATAACTATTTTATCATTAGTCCAAGCTTATGGTGGGATGATGAAAGCCTTTTAAAACAGGCTTCACAGCTACTTTCAAAATCTCCGGATACGAAAAAATTCGTTTATGTTTCTGTAGGAAAAGGAGAACACCCGGTGATGGTAAAAGATGCTGAAGCTTTCTACGATGTTTTGAAAAAAGCAGGAAAGAAAAACTGGACATTGGAATATAAAATGATGGAAACAGACAATCATGCAACCATTCTTCACAGAAGTTTATATGAAGGATTAGTGAAAATGTTTCCTTATCAGGAACCTAAATAAATTAGTTTCAGTTAATGAACATTCTGAAGAAATACTGGGTCGTAATATTGATTTTTGTAATCATTATAAATGCTTTAGGGCTTTATCTGGTAAAAGAGTCAATAGGAATTTCAGATGCTTTGGAACATGTTGAATCAGATGAGGTAATTGCTAGACTAGAGCGTAGGGATTATTTCTATACGTTATTTGTTGAAATTGTCATCATTTTAGATGGTTGGCTGGCACTTTTTATCCCTTATCTGATTATTAGAAACCTTATTAAAAAGATTAATCTAAGCAAAAAGTAAAAAACTATATGGAAAAGTTAAAAAACTATATCTACGGACAATGGGTAGAAGGTACCGGAAGCGGAGTTCCTTTGTACAATGCCGTTACAGGAGAACAGGTAGCTGTTTCCGATACAGAAGGGCTTAATTTTGAACAGGCTCTTGACTACGGAAGAACCGTAGGATATAAAAACCTTTCTTCAATGACCTTCTACGACCGTGGAGAAATGTTGAAAAAAGTGGCACTTTATCTGTTAGAAAGAAAGAAAAAATACTACGATTTATCATACAAAACAGGAGCTACCCACGTTGATTCATGGGTGGATATTGAAGGAGGTTTCGGAACTTTCTTTACTTATTCCGGACTGGCAAAAAGAATGCTTCCCAATACTTCATTTTGGGTAGATGGAGACACTCAGAAGATTTCTGCGAATGGAACTTTCTTAGGAACTCACATTTTAACACCTAGTGAAGGAGTTTCTGTGCAGATCAACGCCTATAATTTTCCGGTATGGGGAATGTTGGAAAAACTATCCACTTCCTTATTGGCTGGTGTTCCTTCCATTGTAAAACCATCTCCTTTCGGATCTTATCTTACCAATGCGGTATTTCAGGATATGATTGAAAGCGGAGTATTGCCGGAGGGAGCTGTTCAGTTGGTGTGTGGAGAACCTGGGAATATTTTAGATTATGTACAGGATGGAGATTCTGTATTGTTCACTGGTTCTGCTCATACAGGAAGAAAATTAAAATCACTTCCTTCTATTGCAGGAAACGCAGTTCGTTTCAATATGGAAGCAGATTCATTGAACTGTTCTATCCTTGGATTGGAAGCAAAACCGGGAACTCCGGAATTCGACTTATTCATCAAAGAAGTTCGTAACGAAATGACAACAAAAGCAGGACAAAAGTGTACTGCAATCAGAAGAATTATCGTTCCCGAGCATTTAATCGGTGATGTTCAGAATGCTTTGTCTAAAGCTTTGGATCAAACAAAAATCGGAAACCCATTAAGCAGAGAAACCAAAATGGGATCTTTGGTGGGAAGACAGCAGTACGAAGAAGTTCTGAGAAAAGTAAACATTTTAAAATCAGAAACAGAACTTGTCTATGACGGAAAACACGAACTGGTAGATGCCAACTATGAAAATGGAGCATTTATGAGTCCGAAACTATTCCTGAATGATAAGCCTTTCGAAAAAAATATCTCTCACGATGTAGAAGCTTTCGGGCCGGTATCTACATTAATGCCGTATAAAGATGCTGAGGAAGCGGCTGCATTGGCAAAAAGAGGAAAAGGAAGTTTGGTAGGGTCTATCGTTTCTCATGATGAGAACTTTATTGCCGAAACTTCCTGGAAAATGGCTTCCCAGCACGGAAGAATCTTTGTACTGAACAGAGATAATGCCAAAGAAAGCACAGGTCACGGCTCACCACTTCCTACATTGATGCACGGAGGTCCCGGTAGAGCAGGTGGTGGAGAAGAAATGGGTGGACTAAGCGGTCTTCATTTCTTTTTACAGAAAACAGCAATCCAGGGATCACCAGATGTGTTGAAAGCAATTACTAAGATCTACCAGCAGGGAGCAGAGAAAAAATTCTCAGATAAGCATCCTTTCCAGAAATATTTTGAGGAAGTAGAAGTAGGAGACTCTTTAGAAACAGCAGGAAGAACAGTTACTGATGCAGATATTGTTAACTTCTCCAATGTTTCATGGGATCATTTCTACGCTCATACAGATGCAACAAGCTTAACAGGTACAATCTTCGATAAAACCGTTGCTCACGGATATTTCATCCTTTCAGCGGCAGCGGGATTATTTGTTTCAGGTAAAAAAGGACCTGTTATTGCCAATTACGGATTGGAGGACTGTAGCTTCTTCAAACCTGTATATGCCGGAGATACCATCACTGTTTATTTAACAGCAAAAGAAAAAATCAACAGAGGAGTAAAAGGAAGAAATATTCCTTCCGGTGTTGTAAAATGGCTGGTTGAAGTGGTAAATCAAAGAGATGAGGTGGTTTGTGTAGCAACGATCTTAACATTGGTGGCAAAACAATCTCCTTTCATCGATCTGAATGTAAAAAATGTTCAGAAAATAGTAAACGGTTTAACAGAAAATACTCCTGCACTTTGGGGAAAAATGTCTCCACAGCAAATGATAGAACATCTTGAGCGGGCGGTATTGGTAAGTTTTGGAGAACCTGAAGCAGAAAAATGTTTCACTCCTGAAGAACATCTTGAAAAATGGCAGGATTCTCTTTACAACCACAGAGCAATGCCAAAAGAATTTACCGCTCCATTCCTTCCGCAGGACGGTTCACTTCCGGAACCAACACACAAAAACCTGGAAGCCGCAAAACAGTCATTCATGGATAACCTGAGGAAATTTGTGATCTATTACAAAGAAAATCCACAGGCAGAACATATGAATTACGTTTTCGGAAAACTAAATAAAGAAATGTGGGAACTGATGCACAAAAAGCATTTTACACATCACTTCCAGCAGTTTGGATTGATTTAATCCATAATAATGATAAAAATCCCCTTCAGTACTCATCTGTAGGGGATTTTCATTTCAAAATTTGATAGAAAATACTTAAGTTTATACATATTTTTTGATCATGAAGTTCTTTAAAAATTTCTTTTTAACAATATTAGCTTTTCTTCTTTTATCTTGTTCAGGAAGCTCAAAACCAGATAAAGAAGACTATGTCTCTGAAGAAAAATTTGTGGATAGCCTTAATGTGGGAAGAAAAGGTAAAACAAAAGTCGAATTTGAAAAATTTCGACATGTCAAGGATGGTGATGTATTTGTCACCTTAAATTTATATGATCTAAAGGAGTTCTGGGTGGAAAGTAAAGGTTCAATGTTTCATACCTGGGAACTAAAGAACAGTTTTAAATTTATCAAAGATGGAGTAACCGGTTTAGATGTTCAGATGAATGACTTTAACAATGATGGTTTCAATGATGTGACTTATCAAAGCGGGATGGCTGGAAGAGGAGGGAATACAGTGATGAACTTATTTTTGTATAACCCGGAAAATAAAGATTTTATTCACATCAAGAATTCAGAGAATTATCCAAACCTGAGTTTTAATTCAAAATTAAACTGTATCAATTCTTTAATTTTAACAGGTTCTACAACAACTGTATTTCTAAAAATTAAAAAAGATTCTCTGCAAGAATTTGCCAGAGTTGATGTTTCCGATAAAATTGTGGTAGAAGAAAAAGACTTCACAGGAAGATTTAAAATTATTGAAGAAAAACCATTCAAAGGAAATGATGAAGACTTTTATAAAGTTTTTAGAAACTACAAGCCTTTAGAATATTAATGATTTGTATATGTAAATATTCAATATTTCAGTTAGTTATGTTTTTTTTACTTAAAAATCACTAACTTTAATAGGCGAAATCCGAAAAGCATATAGAGTAGGAGAGAACATCAAAACAAACCACTATGAAAAGCTTAAAAAAACTTTCAAGACATGAGTTGAGATCTCTTAAAGGTGCCGGACCCAACTGGTCTTGTACCCTTAACCCTTGTCCTCCCGGAAGCTGTTGTCTTCCTGGAAGATGGCCAGACATTGCCAGAGCATGCTATATATGCGCCGATTCTTAGAATTTTTAAACTAAAAAAGATACATAAAGCCGCAATTTCCTGGGATTGCGGCTTTATTTTATAATCTTTTGTTAAAAACTCCTTCCCGTTTGATGTACTTAGATTTATTCATTATTTTCAAACCTGAAATCAATTCATAAAATCTAAAAATAATGAACGAAAACTGGATGCAAAAGTGGGAAGAAGTGAAAGATATTTTGATTTGTCCTACAGATCTTGAAACGTATTTTACTTCGGATGAAATTCTGGGACAGAAAATGGAGACGATGGAAATTGGAAATGTTTCTCTTCCTTCAGGAAAAGTGGTGGTAAGAGATCCGTTGGTTTCTCTCAATGCCAATCAGTCACCTTATTTTATTCAGGCTCCGAAAGGAAATTTCCCTGTGACCATTGCCGTAGTGAAATCTGAAGATTGGGGAGACAGATATGCTGTTGTAAAAGTTGAATTTACTAATGAAAAGCCTGTTATTTATAGAGAGGCCTTAGTTTGAATTGAAGAGTTAGAGGGAGTGACTGAAGACGATTTTTTTGGTTTCGGGGTAGATGCAGGTTTAGGTTGTATTACTGATAAAGAGGTTCTTCCTTTTGTAGATCAGTTTGTAGATAAAATGGATGTCAACAATATTTATGATGATTATTTCGCCGGGCTTTTTTTACAAAGCTATAAAGATAGTTCTGATAATCAGAGAGAAGCAGGAGACTGGATCAATTGGATGATTCCTGATACCAATTATCAGATTCCCATGTTTGCGAGTGGTTTTGGCGATGGTACTTATCCTGTTTACTTTGCTTATGATGCTAACGAAGAAATTTGTGGTTTATATATTCAATTTATTGATATTGAATTGGCTTTAAGTGACGATGATGAAGAGGATGACAGTGAAGACGATCAACCTGAAAATTTTATTTTTTCTAAAAACTAAATATGAATAGAACTTTTGCAGACCATATTATTAAGTTCAATGAAAACCTTAGTTATACAGGAAATGTACCTGAAGGTTTTGATGTTCTGAATCCGTATCTGGAAAATCCTGAAACATTAATGGTAATGCAGAAGTTTTATCATAAATACTATAATGATTCATCCCGAAGAAAATTTATTATTGGTATCAACCCAAGCCGTCATGGAGCAGGAGTAACCGGAGTTCCGTTTACAGATACAAAAAGATTGGAAAGTGTCTGTGGAATTAAAATGGAATCTGCCCATACCCACGAAATTTCTT
>Ga0075158_10002545_pt1 | contig 13174 bp, 9 predicted proteins | sample JI91814BDNA_FD_70968 | JGI IMG/M metagenome (GOLD analysis project Ga0075158, IMG submission 70968) | Wastewater effluent complex algal communities from Wisconsin, to seasonally profile nutrient transformation and Carbon sequestration -... | ecosystem: Engineered > WWTP > Effluent > Algae... | reverse complement strand
GGCCCCGCGGGTCACCCGATCGCGTGGGCCATCGGCGACGGCCTCGTCCGGGTCGCCAGCGCGACCCCCGAGGCTCGCCACGACATCCGGCGGATCACCCTCGCGGGCGTCCACCACATCCGAATGCTCAATCACCCCGCGATCCTCGAGCTCCTCGAATCTCTCATCCCGCCCTCCGATCACGCCTCGACGCGCTGACGACGGCTCCGCGCGGCGCACACGCCCGGGGCTCATGCATCATGGCCGGCGCCGGGTCGGTCGATGCCCAGCAGCTTGATCTTCTTGTGCAGGTGCGTGCGCTCGATGCCCAGAGCCTCCGCCGCGCGCGAGACGTTCCACCCGTGGTCGCCCAGCCGCTTGACGATGAACGCACGCTCGCTCGTCTCGCGGAACAGCTTCAGCGACACCTCCGGCGGCACCGTGTCGGCCTCGAGCTGGAGCGCGGCGACAGCCTCGCACACCACCTCGCTGTCCGCGTCGCCGACCGTGTCCTCGGCCGGCAGGCGCTCCAACACCGCCTGCAGCATCCTCTGGCGCTTGCCCGCCTCGCGCAGCGCCCACTCCGTGTGGGCCAGCAGCGCCTGCTGGATCGCCAGAGCCTGGTGGTGGGCGCGGAGCATGCGGTCGCCGGCGATCATCTCCGCCGTGATCGGGGCCAGCGCCCTGAGGTAGTGCACGTCGTCCGCGCGCGGCGTGAACCGGGCGGACCAGTGCAGCCCGATCGCGCTCTGGTAGGCCCCGTGGCGCTCGCTGTACAGCGGCAGCGCGACGAACGACCGCGTCGGCAGCCCGCGGCTCAGCGTGTGCGCCGCGAGCTCGCGGTCCTCCGCGACGTCCTCGACGACGCGCACGTCGGTCCGCGTGACCGCGACCCGGCGATACGCCGCGGCCGGCGTTCGTCGCCCGTAATTTTGGTTCACGCGGATCAGCTGGCCCTCCGCCCACACGCGGGCCAGCTCGGTCTCGGAGATCGTGCCATCGACATCCGTGTATACATATTCGAGGGAGATCGCCGTGGGCCCCAGATGCCCCACCCCGTGTGCCAGCGCCATCAGGACCTCGCACTCGTCACGCGCGCGTGCGAGGCGATCGAACGTGTCGAGCAGCCGCGGGGTGTCGAGGCCGGTGGTCCCGCCCGTCCGAGCCTCGCGGACAGCGCGCTGCGAGCGGGCGAACCGCGAACGTACACCGTTTCGACTGGACTTCCATGCGGACATCGGTCGATGATGGGCGGATTATCCCGCCCGGCCCATCCTCAGGATCGATGAGACCCGCCGACAAAACCCCGTAGGGAGATGTCCCATCCCATTTGATATGGGCAAGAATATGTACTGGGACATTCTCGGCGCCACCGATTCCAGCGGCATGTGCTGTCACACATCCCATAACCTGCCGGCACATCCGCATGAAGATCGGCCGACCGCACAAACGGGGACTCAGCCACCGACCGACGTGAGCCCCTCGCGAATCGCGTACTTGGTCAGCGCGGCGATCGTGCGCAGGCCCGTCTTCGCCATGATCTGGCGGCGATGGGTCTCGACCGTCGGCAGCGCGATAGCGAGGCGCAGGGCGATGTCCTTCGAGGAGCAGCCCTCGGCGAGCAGCTGCAGGACCTCGCGCTCGCGCAGCGAGAGCGCGCGTTCGCCGAACGTGTTCACCGGCCCCGTCTGCCCGACCCAGCCGTCGATCACGACGTTCGCGATGGCAGAGTCGACGTACTTCTGGCCCTGCGCGACCGCGAGCATGGCCAGGACCAGCTCGCTCGAGGCCGTGTTCTTGATCAGATAACCGACAGCGCCGGCCGCAAACATGGCGCGGACGTAGCGGCGGTCGGAGTTCATCGACAGCGCGACGACCTTGCAGCCCGGGAGATCCGCGACGATCCGCTTCGTCGCGTCGATGCCGTTGAGGTCGGGCATCGAGATGTCCATGACCACGACGTCGGGCCGCAGCGTGCGCGTCAGCTCGATCGCCTCGCGCCCGTTCTCCGCCTCGCCGACCACCTCGAGGCCCTCCTTCTCGAGCAGCGCGCGCAGGCCCTCCCGCATCATCCGGTGATCGTCGACCAGCAGTATCTTCAAGACAACCTCCCCTCGTCCCGGTCCGACTTATTGAGCGGGATCCGGATGCGGATCCGCGTCCCGGCGCCCGGCGCCGAGTCCTCCTCGACCGTGCCCCCGAGGCTGCCGAGCTGCTCGTGCACGCTAAACAGCCCGAAGCCCGCGACCGGCGCGCCCTCACCCGACCGCGCGAACCCGACGCCCTCGTCCTCGACCAGCACGCTCACCCAGTCGCCGTCGCGCAGCAGCGACACCCTCGCCGCCGCCGTCCTGGCGTGCTTGACCACGTTCACGAGCAGCTCGCGGACCGCGCGGAACAGCAGCGCGGCGGACGTGTCGTCGAGCGGCACGTCGCGCTCGTCGCTCACCAGCTCGACGTGGACGCCGTGGCGCTTCTCGAAGTCCTCGGCGAGCCAGGCCAGCGCATCCGCGAGCCCGAGGTCGTAGAGCAGCGGCGGGCTGAGGTCGAACATCAGCGAGCGCGCGTCGGTCGTGCATTGATCGATCAGCTCGATCGCCTGGTCGACGTCGGCGCGCGGCGCGGCGGGCAGGTCGACGCGCGTGCCGGTCAGCTTCAGCTGCGCGAGCGCCAGCGACTGCGCGATGCGGTCGTGCAGGGCCACGGCGATGCGCCGGCGCTCCGCCTCCTCGACCACCGCGGCCTCGAACGCCATGCCCTGGAGGCGCGCCTGATACTCGCGGATCACCTGCTCCGACCGACGTCGCTCCGTCATGTCCGCGACGAACGCCACCATCAGCGGCCGGCCCTCGTCCTCGACCGCCCCGAGCGACACCTCGATCGGAAACTCGGCGCCGCTGCGCGTGCGGCCGGCGAGGCTGCGTCCGGGCCCCATCGGCCGCGGCACCGGCGACTCGGCGTAGTCCGCCCGCATGTGGGCGTGGCCCAGCCGCGACCCGTCCGGGACGAGCGTGTCGATGCCGACCCCGATCATCTCGCCTCTGGCGAACCCGAAGATCTCCTCGGCCCTGTGGTTGGCGAACACGATCTCCCCGTCCAGGCTACACATGAGGATCGCCTGGGTCGCCGTGGTCAACACGTCGCGGAAGAACCGGCGTTCGCTGTGGCGGAGCGCCTCCTCGGCCTGCCTGCGCGCCGTGACGTCGTCGAGGGCCAGCAGGCGGAGGTCCGTCCGCTCGATGCGCCGCGCGTTCAGCATGAAGGATCGATGCCCGACCGCGAAGTCGTGCTCGAGCAAGATCTCCGGGACGACCGTGCCCTCGTCGAGCCGTCCCAGCAGCTGCTTCACGTCGGGGATGTCGAACATGCCCCCGCGGACCTCGTCGAGCCGGACCCCGACGACCTCGGCCGGCGACAGGCCGAACGCGGCGAACAACGCCCGGTTGGCCGAGCGCACCCGCAGGTCCGGGTAGAGCACCACCAGGCACTCGTGGACCGTGTCGACGATGCTCTCGGCGTACGCCCGCGCCTCGTCGAGCCGCTGCGACGTCTTCTTGAGGTCGTCGACGTCGACCGCGCAGATGCTCACGCCGTCGATGCGATTGTCCGTCGTCACGTACGGGCGGATCGTGATCTGATACCAGCGCCCGCCGTCGTCGATCGCCGTCGCCGTCGCGGTGCCGACGCGCGCCAGCACGTCGGCGGCCATGGCCATCAGGTCGGGCGTGCGGACCAGCGGCGTGATGTCGCTAAACGGCCGCCCCACGTCGCCCGCCACGAAGTGGAAGATGTGCGCCGCCGCCGACGTGAACCGGCGGATCCGCATGTCACGCCCGAGCAGCACGATCGGGATCTCGACGCTGTTGAGCACGTTGACCAGGTCGTCGTTGAGCCGCGTCTTCTCCGCGCTCTGCTCCTTCATCTCGTCGTTGACCGTGCGCAGCTCCTCGTTGCTCGCCTGCAGCTCCTCCTTGGCCGTCTGCAGCTCCTCGTTGGTGCTCTGCAGCTCCTCGTTGCTCGACACGACCTCTTCATTGGCCGCCCGCAGCTCCTCGTTGCTCGCCTCCAGCTGCTCGATGACCGACTCGAGGTAGCGCTGCGTCGACGCCAGCTCCTCCGCCATCCGCTCCTCGGCGTTCGTCGGCGAAGGGGCCGCCGGCGCCGCCGAGGCGACGATCGGCGACGCCGTGTCCTCCGCGAAGAACACCACGAAGAACCGCTGCTGAGTGGCCGCGGACGTGAACGGCACGACCTCGACGTCGACCATCCGGCGCGAGCTCGCCAGCACGGTCCGCCCGCGCGCGGGGCGGCCGTCGGCCCGCGCCGCGTCGATCGCCTGGCGCAGCGGCAGGCGCAGCTCGTCCCGGGCCATGCGCATCAGGTCGAGGCTCGCGGCCCCGGGCGTCGGCTCGAGGAACGCCCCGGTCTGCCCGCGGAAGTGCACGATCGCCAGATCCTCGGTCACCACGACCCCCGGCGGGGCGAAGCGCGCGAGGGCCAGGCGGTCGACCTCCTTGTACAGGTCGGGCGAGCTCGCGGACGTCGGGTGCCCGAACGTCGGGGGCGGCGCGTCTGCCAGAGGTCTTCGATCCGAGAATTCGAACGCCGCCCGCGGCGCGGCCGAGGTGCGCCCGTAGATCCTCGCCCGCGCGTCGAGCGGCGAGAACCCGACGAAGCCACGCACCGTCTCCGAGCTCCCGAGCACCAGGAAGCCCGGCTCCCGCAGCGCGTAGTGGAAGATCGTCATGACGCGGTCCTGCAGCGCCGTGCCCAGGTAGATCATCAGGTTGCGGCAGCTGATCAGGTCGATGCGGGAGAACGGCGGGTCGCGCGTGATGTCGTGCCTGGCGAACACGCAGGCGTCGCGGACCGCCCGCGAGATCTGGTAGCCGCCCATCGTCCGGGTGAAGAACTGCTGCAGGCGCCCCGGCGACACGTCGCGCTCGATGCTCTCCGGGTAGCGCGCCGCCCGGGCCGTCTCCAGGACCGCCAGGCTCACGTCGGTCCCGAAGATCGTGATCGGGACCTCGACCTTGGCGCCCGCGAGGCAGCCCATCAGGCTCATCGCCAGCGAGTAGACCTCCTCGCCGGTCGAGCACCCGGGCACCCAGATGCGGATCGGCGCGTCGCGCCCGCGCTTCTCGAGCAGCCTCGGAAACACCTGGGACTCGAGCGCCGCGAACACCTGCCGGTCGCGGAAGAACCCCGTGACGTGGATCAGCGCGTCCTCACACAGCGCCCGCAGCTCGTCGGGGCTGCCCTGCAGCAGCTCCACGTAGCCGTGCAGGTCCGTCAGGCGGTTGAGGAACACCCGCCGCTCGATCCGCCGCAGCAACGTCGCGTGCTTGTAGTTGGTGAACTCGACGCCGCTCGTGTCGCGCATCAGCGCGGCGATCAGCCGGAGCTCGCGATTGTCCTGCAGCGCCGACGAGTGCGCGAGCGTCGTCGGCGGGCGCGTGCCCAGGCGGACCAGCTCGCGGGCGATGCCCTCGGGCGGCAGCACGAACCCGACGCAGCCCGTGGCGATCGCGTTGGTGGGCATCGCCAGGTTCAGGGCCGTCGTGTCCTGGGCGAACGCGATGCCGCCGACCGCGTTGATGGCCCGCACGCCATTCGTCCCGTCGAAGCCGGTGCCGCTGAGGACCACCCCGACCGCCATCCCGTTCAGATCCTCCGCCAGCGACTCGAAGAACTGGTCGATGGGCAGGTGCATGCCGCCGCGCTCGGTCCGCGGCGTGACGTGCAGGGCCCCGCCCGCGATCGTGATGTCGGCGTCCGGCGGGATGATGTAGACGTGATTCACCTGGACCCGCTCGCCCTCGCGGACCGCGGCGACCGGCATGCTGGTCGCCCGCGCCACGATCTCGACCAACCCGCTCTCGTGCGTCGGGTCGAGGTGGTGGACCAGCACGATCGCCACGCCGGGCGCCGCGCCCAGGTGGCGCACGAGCTCGGTCGTCGCCGCGAGCCCGCCCGCCGAAGCGCCGACCCCGACGATGGGGAAATCGCCGGCCATCGTGGCGCCCGCTGCGTGCTCACTCATGTCACCTGCCCTATCACTAAAACTCCCTCGGCGAATCTACGGCGCCAAGATGTTCATGAAAACTTTATGGGGACCGTCCTCGTCACGTTACCGCGTGGCGAGCACCAGCACCGCGGGATCCACGGGATCCGCGTACAGCCGCGCCACCGCGTCGGCCCGGCGCGTGAGCACCGCTCGCTGATTGATATACCCCTTGTCGGTGATTTCACCGGCGTCCAGCGCCGGCGGTTCGATCAATAACAACAACCGCCCGACGCACCGACTGCTGCTGCCCGCCTCGGCATTGTGTGCTCTCAGCCCGCGCAACAGTTGCTCGCGCACCGCAGGCACATTTATTAATTCTTCCATCGTCGCCTCGGGCAGCCCGGCGAGTGCGCGGCAACCGGCGAGGCTCGGGAACCCGAGCAGCCCGATCTCCGCCTGGCCCTCGCCGGCGACCACCGCGTCCTGCAGCACCGGCGAGCCCGCGGCGATCGCCGCGATGCGGACCGCCCCGACGTTCACCCACGTCCCCGACGTCAATTTAAAATCCTCGGCGACGCGGCCGTCGAACACGATCCCCTTGCGCGGGTCGGCCGGGTCCGCGAGGCGCCCCGCGTCGCCGGTCCGGTACCACCCGTGCTCGTCGAACGCCGCCAGCGTCTGCTCCGGCTGCTGCACGTACCCGGGCGTGATGTTCGGCCCGCGCACGCGCATCTCCAATTTCCCCTCGCGCGGGACCAGCTTCAGCTCGCAGCCCGGCGCCGGCAGCCCGATGATCCCCGCGTGCGCGACCTCGAAGTGCACCGTCGTGATCAGCGGCGACGTCTCGGTCGACCCCCACGCCGACGCCATGAACACCGGCTCCCCGCGGACCTGCCGGGCCAGCGCGTCGAGCCGCGTCCACAGGTGCTGGGGCAGCGCCGCCGCCGCGTAGAACACCAGGTCGAGCCGACCCAGCAGCGCCTCCGCCAGCGTCGGATCGCGCTCGAGCAGCGGCAACAGCACGTCGAACCCGCGCGGCACATTAAAATACAGCGTCGGCGGGTGCGCCCGCAGGTTGTCGGCCGTGCGCTCGATGAGCCCCGGCGCCGGCTTGCCGTCGTCGATGTAGAGCGTGCCGCCGTGGAACAGCACCATGTTGAAATTATGGTTGCCGCCGAACGTGTGGTGCCACGGCAGCCAGTCGACCAGCACCGGCGGCTTCGCCCGCAGGAACGGCCACGACTGCGCGATCGCCTGCTGGTTCGAGCACAACATCCGCTGCGTGTTGAGCACCCCCTTCGGCAGCCCCGTCGACCCCGACGTGAACAGGATCTTCGCCACCGTGTTCGGCCCGGTCTCCGCGTGCAGCGCCGCCGCCTCCTCGACATCACCTGTCCCTGCGAGCAGGTCGTCGATCGTCGGCCCGGGCCCCGCGCTGACCAGCGTCGGGACGCCGACCGCCGCCAGCGCCCGCGCGAACCGCTCGCCGTCGGCCGCGTACACCAGCCCCGGCCGGCACAGCCCGGCGATGTGGCGCAGGTTGGCCAGGTCCTGCGAGATCAGGCTGTACGCCGGCGACACCGGGACCACCGGCACCCCGACGTCCATCGCCGCCAGCTGCAGCAACGCGTTGTCGATCCCGTTGTCCGACAGCACCATCAGCGGGCGGCGCGGCCCGAGCCCGCGCTGCAGCAGCGCCGCCGCCAGCCGCTGGACGTTCGTCAGCGTCTCCGCGTACGTCACCTCGCGCCAGCCGGTCCCCGCGCGCTCGCCGAGGAACACCCGCGTCGGCGTGGCGCGGGCCCAGTGGCGCAGGCGCTCGCCCAGCGTCGCCGGATAGTCCGCCAGCGCCCGCGGCGAGCGCAGCACCAGCGAGCCGTCCGCGTGGTACGTCACCTCCACCTCGGCGGGCGCGAGGTCCAGCTTCGTCGATGTCGCTGGCGCTCCGGTCATGGCGTCATGGCGAGGCGGTTCGTTCGACGGTCGCCGGTCAGACCTCGCAGACCCAGCGCCCGAGCTGCGTCAGCCCGGCCTCACCGATCTGCTCGACCGACTGCGTGAACTTGTCCGCGTCGTACGTGTTCAGCCACAGCTCCGGCTTCCTGTCCTCGTCGAGGTCGAGCGCCCCCAGGACCCTGTACTGCACCGTACCCGGCGCCGCGCCGGCCAGCTTGCGCGGCGGCGTGTCACCCGCGGCCACCACGTACAGCCCCGCGAACAGCAGCGTCTCGTCGCCCTCGGCGTCCTTCGGGCCCGGCACCGCGATCGAGACGACCTGCTCCGGCGCGCCGTCGCCGTCGAGGTCGATCATCGCTCGCTGACGGACCTGCAGCTTCTTGGCCTTGAGCCCCGGGTGGTCCTTCTCGACCTGCGCCACCACCCGCGCGCGCAGCTCCGCCGGCGCCGCCGCGTCGTCCTCGGCCGGCGTCGTCGGCAGGACCACCTCGGCCCAGGCGTCGTCGACCGGCGGCGCCGTCGCGTGCCCGCGCCACGCCTCCTCCGCGCCCTCGACCGTCACCGCCGTCGCGCCCTCGCACGGGTCCTTCGCCGTGCCGGTCACCTTGCGCGCCGTCCCGTCCTCGCCGCGCACCGCGGCCCCCGTCGGCAGCAACGCCAGGCACGCGTCGCCGCTGGCGAGCCGCGGCGGATTGCTGCGCTTGTCGCTGCACGCGAGCGGCACGAACCCGACCTCGCCGCCGACCATGAACACCCGTCCGCGGTCGTGCAGCGCCACCTCGGGGGCCGCCGCCTTCGCGGGCTCGGGCGCCGGCGCGACCTTCGGCGTCGGCGCCGGGGGCGGCGGAGCCTCCGCGCCGCACGCGAGCAGTCCACACGCCACCAGGACAGGAGAGAACCGCGAGGACCTGCGCATCGTTGGGGCCACCCTACCACGACTTGCGGCCAGCCGGCGGCTCGACAGCCCCGCCGTCGCCGCGTTACCACAGGCCATGCGCTTCGCTTATCACCTCCTGATCTGCCTCGGACTCACCGCCTGCGGCGACGACAAGGCCGACACCTCCACGACCGAGACCACCGACGCCACCCAGACGTCGCCGTCCACCGAGCCCGGCCCCACCACGACCACCGCGACGACCGGCGACGTCGGGACCACCGTCGTGTCGACCGGCTCGAGCTCGCTGACCACCGAGGACTCGTCGACGACAACCACCGGCGACCCCTCCACGACCTCCACGACCTCCACCACGACCGGCGACCCCTCCACGACCTCCACGACCTCGGGCGACACCACCACGACCTCGAGCGACACCACCACGACCGGCGAGACCACCGAGGGCACCACCACCGGCGGCGGCCTCGGCGAGGGCGAGGTCTGCCAGGACAAGCCGGACGGGTGCGCCAAGGGCCTGCTGTGCTGTTACCCGTGCGGCATCCCCGACTGCATGAACACGTGCATCAAGCCGGATCCGAACACCAACGAGTGCCCCCTGTTCCCCTGACCCGCGCTATCCTGCCGACTGCCATGCGCCCGCATCACCTGGCCCTTGTCACCTGTCTCTTCGCACCTGCCTGCAAGACCAGCCAGTACATCGACACCGCCCCGCCGCAGCCGGAGCAGCCGCCCCTGCAGGACCCCGCGTCCGTCCAGCCCGCCCCCGCGCCGCAGCTCCAGCCGGAGACCTGGGTCGGCCGGGTCGAGCTGCTCGGCGGGCGCCTCGACTTCGCCGCCCGCCTCGAGCCCGACCCCGAGAAGCCGGGCGCCTGGCGCGGCCGCATGGACATCCCGCTGCAGGGCGTCAAGGACTTCCCGCTGACCAACATCCAGCTCGCCCCGGAGTCGATCGAGTTCACCCTCGCCCCGCCCGGCGCCCCCGAGCCGCAGCACGCCGTCTTCATCGCCGAGCGCCCGGCCCACGCCGGCCAGGCCACCGGAGAGCTGACGCAGAACGGCCAGACCTACAAGCTCACCCTGCGCCGCCTCGCCCCCGGCGAATCGCCGCAGCTGACCCCCAAGCGCCCGCAGGAGCCCAAACCGCCGTTCCCATACCAGACCCGCGACATCACCTTCCAGAGCCCCGCCGAGAAGCTGACGATCGCCTGCACCTTCACCGCCCCGCAGCCCGCCGGCAAGTCGCCCGCCGTCATCCTGTTGACCGGCAGCGGCGCCCAGGATCGCGACGAGGCGATCATGGGCCACAAACCATTCGCCGTGCTCGCCGACCACCTCACCCGCGCCGGCGTCGCGACCTTGCGCTGCGACGACCGCGGCGTCGGCGGCTCCGGCGGCCGCCTCGACAGGACCACCCACAAGGCCCAGCAGCAGGACGTCGCCGCCGCGCTGACCTGGCTGCAAGGCCAGCCCGAGGTCGACCCCGCCCACACCGGCGTGCTCGGCCACAGCGAGGGCGCCAACATCGCGATGTTGACCGCCGCCGCCGACAAGCGCGTCGCCTTCGTCGTCCTGCTCGCCGGCATGGGCGTACCCGGCCGCGATCTGCTGCCCATGCAGATGGCCGCCCTCTACCGGGCCAAGGGCGCCAGCGAGGACATCATCGCCCCGATGGTCGTCGCCGAGAACAAGCTGCTCGACGCCCTGCTCGCCAGGAAGAAGCCCGCGCGCGCCGACCTCGAGCTGCTGACCAGCGAGCTCGCCCGCCAGCAGATCGCCGCGACCAAGGACTCGCCGGCCCCGACCCCCGAGCTGCTCGCTCAAATAATTAAACAGACGCTCGACGCCTTCGACACCGTGTCGATGCTCGAGATCCTCCGCCACGACCCGCGCGTCCCGCTCAAGAAGATCAAAAAGCCCCCGGTGCTCGCCCTCAACGGCGCGCTCGACCTCCAGGTCCCGCACACCGAGAACCTCCCGCGCATCGAGCAGGCCCTGCGCGCCGCCGGCAACAAGGACGTGACCGCCAAATCTCTGCCCGGCCTCAACCACCTGTTCCAGCACGCGACCACCGGCGGCATCGAGGAGTACAGCGACATCGAGGAGACCCTCGCCCCCGAGGTGCTAACCGAGATCTCGAGCTGGATCCTCGCCCGCACCCGTCCGCCCGCGCCCCCCGCCAAGTAGCTCCGGCGGCAGCCCGTCGCGCCACCGCTGCCTCGCCCGCATCGCCCGCCCCGGGAACGCCGTGCGCGAGATCCCCAGCCGCCGCGCCGTCTCCTCGACGCTCAGCCCCTCGCCGTGGCGCAGCCGCAGCAGCTCGCGCTCCGCGTCGGTCAGACAACGGGCGAACGCCTCCGCCAGCGCCGCCCGCCGCTCGCCCGACTCGAGCGCCGCCGCGGGCGTCCAGTCCCGCGACTCCGGCACGCACACCATCCGATAATCCCCGCACTCCCGGCGGTGCTTGTATCTCCGCCGCAGGTATCGGCACAGCACATTGCGCGCGATCGCCATCACATATCCTCGCACCGACGCCGGCTCGCCCGCCGTCCGCCGCAGCAGCGCCGCGAACGTGTCCTGCACGAGGTCGGCCCCGTGCTCCGGCGCCGCCCGCAGGAAGAACCGCCGGACCTCCGGCGCGTGCCGCAGATACAGCCGGTCCGCCGCTCGGCGGTCGCCGCCACGCCACGCCCGCAACAATTGTATGTCCTCATCGATCTTCACCGATATCTCGCAGCACATGATCGCCCCCTGGGTTTTTGTCGTTCGTTTCGCACCTCCTGCATGAGCAACTGGCGTGCCAATCCGCGGCGACGCCATTTCGGCCACTTGGTCCGCCGCGCCACCAACCCCGGTTGGCCAAGTAACTTCTTTCTTGTGACCGCAGTCCGCAGACCCGGCCGATCGACGAAGCAAAGCCGCCCCGGCGAATCACGGGGCGGCCGGGCGAGGCGCGTCTGCGCCGTCGATCACAGCTTCGAGGTCGCCGTCTTGACGATGTAGAACAGGATCCCGTACGCGACCAGCGTGATGACCCACCCGAACTGCCACATCATGTTGACCACGTCGATCGGCAGGGCCCCCGGCGCGGACTGCATGATCGTGGGGATGTTCCGTATGAACATCACCCCGATATAGAAGATCCACCACAGCCACGCGAGCCCGAGCCCGCCGGTCCCGGTCGCCCCGCGCCAGGCGCTGGCGAGCGTCGCCGGGATCATGAAGAAGTTGAGCACCGGGATGAACCACCACACGATCGACATCGCCGGCGACATCGACGTCTGCCCGCGGCGCGCGTCGTGGACCTGGTAGATCCAGATCAGCAGCGAGATGCCGAGCACCGCGCCGAGCACCATGTCCACGGGCCGCCAGATCGGCCACAGCAGTCCGCCGACCCCGGGGATCTTCAGCGCCAGCGGCACCGCCAGGGAGATCAGGGCCAGCATCGCCACGAAGTTGCCGAGCGCCACGCCCTTGCCCTTCGATCCGCCGCCGCCCGTGCCTCCGCCCTTGCCGCCGCCCGCGGCCACGAACGCCGCCATGGTCACCGGCGGCAGGCTCGTCTCTAGCCCCGCGAGCGACACGCCGAGCACCCCGCCGAGGTGCTGCTTGAACGCCTCGAGGTCGATGCCCTCCTTGAACCCGTGGTTGAGCCGGCTGCCGTCCGCGCGGACCTCCGCGAGCACCGCCTCGTTCGGCGAGACCGTCGCGTGGTCGTTGCCCATGCACCGCTCATAGAAGAACACGCTGACCCCGGTGGCCCGCCGCACCAGCGCGAGGAACAGCACCTCGTTGGCGTTGATGGCCGGCGGCATCGAGATGACGACGATCTCGTGGCCGACCGGCTTGACCGCGCCGACCACCTCGAGCTTCGCCAGCCGGGGGATCCCATCCGGCCCCTTCATCTGGTCGACGTGCGGCAGCGGCTTCTCGACCTGCTTGCCCGCCTCGTTCCACAGGAAGAACACGAACGCCTCGCGCTGCGCCCCCGACAGCTCCGCGAACATCTTGTCGGGCGACTGGAACGTGTTGGCGGGGATCATCCGCTTGGCGAAGACGACGAGGTGATCGCGTGGCTGCATGGGCCACATGGGTACCACATCTCCCACGCCAGTCGGTTACCCTGACACCATGACGATGCCTCGCTGCGCCGCCGGCCTCCTCGTGGTCCTCGCCGCCTGCCCCGACTCGGGTGACCCGGCCGCGACCTTGGGGACCACGGGCATCACCACCGTCCCGCTCAGCGAGGGCACCACCGCGGGCACCACCGCGGGCGGAACCGCGACGACCGACGCTCCGACGACGGCCCCGCCCGATACCACCGACACCCCGCCCGGGAC
>Ga0075158_10002536_pt1 | contig 13203 bp, 8 predicted proteins | sample JI91814BDNA_FD_70968 | JGI IMG/M metagenome (GOLD analysis project Ga0075158, IMG submission 70968) | Wastewater effluent complex algal communities from Wisconsin, to seasonally profile nutrient transformation and Carbon sequestration -... | ecosystem: Engineered > WWTP > Effluent > Algae... | reverse complement strand
AGGCCGCCAGCGTCACCGTCATCAATCCGTGGGAAGCGTAGAGATGCTCAGATGCCGGCGGATGACACAACTGCTCGTTCTATCCGCCTCAGGCTGACCGAACTTTCGGCGGTTCCGGCTTACAACCCCAGCTTGCCCTGCGCCCGATGAGTCGGGCAAAAAAACACCGCCGACCGCGTGGCGCTGAGAATTCCGACCGCCAGCTCCCCGCCACCCGGCCGGTCGTTCATCGCTATCCGTTTTCTCGGGGGCCCGCCAGGAAAACGTCGAAATCGGCGACCGGCAGCGGCCGGCTGAACAGGTAGCCCTGGTAGGCATGGCAGCCCTGCGCCGCCAGGGCGTCACGCTGCGCGGCGGTTTCGACCCCCTCGGCGATCACCGACAGGCCAAGCGTGCTGGCCAGGGCGATGATCGTGCGCGCGATCACTTCGTCATTGGGATCGGTGAGCAGATCGCGCACAAAGGACTGGTCGATCTTCAATTGATCGAGCGGCAGGCGCTTGAGATACGACAGCGACGAATAGCCGGTGCCGAAATCGTCCAGGGAAAAGCCGACGCCGTGGTCCTTGAGCGTACCCATCCGGTCGATCATTCCCTGTACGTTGTCAAGCAACATGCTCTCGGTCAGTTCGAGCTTCAGGCGTTGAGGATCCGCACCGCTGCTGGCCAGAACGGCGAGCACCTGGTCGACAAAGTTCGGCTGCCGGAACTGCCGCGCACTGACATTGACCGAAACGGTAAATCGCCTCGTCCCCACCTGCTCCGCCCAGACGGCCAGCTGCGCACAGGCGGATTCCAGCACCCACAGCCCCAGCGGCAGGATCAGACCGGTTTCCTCGGCGAGGGGAATGAACTCGGCCGGCGAGACGAATCCGCGCTGTGGATGCTGCCAGCGGACCAGCGCTTCGGCGCCGATGACCGCACCGGCGGCGTCCACCTGCGGCTGGTAGAAAAGACGCAATTGATTCCTCTGCAAGGCTTCGCGCAGGTCTTTCTCGAGGCTGGCGCGAGCGGTCACCACCGCCTGCATCTGCGGGTCGAAGAAACGCAGGGTATTGCGGCCCATGGCCTTGGCTTCGTACATCGCCAGGTCGGCGCGCTTCATCAGTTCGTCGATGCCTTCCTGACTGTCCCCGAACAGGGTGATGCCGACGCTTGGCGTATTGTGATACTCGTGCCCGTCCAGATCGTAGGGGCGATTGAGTGCGGCAAGGATCTTCTCGCCGATGCTCCGACTCTGGCCAGCCGCTTCCTGCGGTTGCCGGGCGAGGTCCTCGAGCATGACCACGAACTCGTCGCCGCCGAGGCGGGCAACCGTATCGCGTTCACGAACGCAGGCCGACAGCCGCTTGCCGACCTGTTTCAGCAAACGGTCACCCATATCGTGTCCGAGGGTATCGTTGAGCGTCTTGAAATTGTCGAGATCGATGAACAACAAGGCCCCCTGTCGGTCTCTGCGCGTACTCGCCACCAGCGCCAGGCGCAGACGGTCGTGCAGCAGGCGGCGGTTGGGCAGGCCGGTCAGCGCATCGTAAAAGGCCAGATGGCGGATCTCTTCCTGCGCCTGCTTGCGCATGGTGATGTCGGTCAGCGTCGACACGTAGTTGGTGACTTTCTCGTCGCCGTCCCGGACTGCGGAAATGGTCAGCCATTCGGGGTAGATCTCGCCGTTCTTGCGCCGGTTCCAGATTTCACCCTGCCAGGTTCCCGTGCGCTGGAGTGTGTCGCGCATCGCCGAATAGAAGGTGGCGTCGTGGCGGCCCGAACTGAGCAGCTTCGGCGTCCGACCGACACAGTCCGCAGAGGAGTAGCCCGTGATCTCGGTGAACGCCTTGTTCACGCGCAGAATGACGCCGTTGGCGTCGGTAATGAACATTCCCTGCTGCGACTCGAAGGCCGTCGCAGCGATGCGTTCCCACTGCTCGGCCTGCTTCTTGTCGGTCACGTCGTCCGAGACGACAACCACACGCATCACCTTGCCGATTTTGTCGTTGATCACCTTGCCGGTCGACGCCATATGCCGGACGCTGCCGTCGTGTCGCACCAGGCGGTACTGCAGTTCCTGACCGACGCCGGTTTCCGCCGTCTGCCTGAACGCGTCGATCACCCGCTCACGGTCATCTGCATGCACGTCGGCGAATGAATCGCTGCCCTGCAGGTCTCTGCTCACGCCAAAGAACTGCCGATACGAGGGACTGTTGTAGAGCCGCCGCCCTTCGAGATCGAGGACGGCGATGTGTTCGCCGATGCTTTCGGAAATCAGGCGGAAGAACTCGCGTTGCTCGCGCAGGCTGGCTTCGAGTTCCTTGCGCTCGCTGATCTCCTGGGTCGTACCGACAGCGCGCAGCGGTTGGCCCGAAGCGTCGAACTCGACCTCGGCCCGCTGCGCAATCCAGCGCACGACGCCGCCGATGACGACGCGCAGTTCGACGGCCAGGGGCTTTCCGGCCAGCGCCATGGTGCTGGCTTTCTTGAGCGCCTGACGATCATCCCGATGCACCAGTGCCATGAAGCCGGCAATGCTGCCGCCACTGCCTGCGGGAAGGGCAAAGATCCGGCGGGTCTCGGCCGACATGCGAACCTGTCCGCTGGCCAGGTCGACGACCCAGCTGCCGACACGAGCGACCGCCTGCGCGCGCTCGAGCTCGGCTGCGCTGGCCTGCACTTCGGCGGTGCGCTGCGCGAGAGCGCTGCCCAAGCGGCTTATGTCATCGATGTGCTGCCGATGCGCGCGCGTCAGGAAAGTGATCAGCAGCAGCGCGACGACGACGCAGACGATTTGCACGAGGCCGTAGAGCATGGCCGGCGTTGACGGTTGCGGCGGCAGCAGGGCCGACCGCTCGGCGACCACGAAGCCGGTTATCGCGGCCACGGTCAGCGCCGTGAGCAGGAGCGCCGTGCGCCTGCCCAGCAGCCAGCCGCCCATGAGAATAAGCAGCGGGTAAGCGATGATCAGCAACGCCCGCACCCCCCCGAAGAACGGCGACAGGCTGGTCACGGCCAACCACAGCCCCCAGACCAATACCGCCAGCGCGGTACGCACCCGACCACTGTCGAGCAGGCGCAGGGCGCTCGTGGCCAGCAGCACGATGGCGACCGGCCCGACCGCCCGCCAGGGCTGATCCGGGATGATCAGCAGCATGGTCAGCAGCACGCATGCCGCGGCAACGAGAATGGACCAGGCGGTGTAATTGAGGAAGCGTCGCGAAGGGAGCCAGCTCTGCGTCTGACCGTCGCCCTGTTCGAGCAGGTCTGCGGAGGCAGCGCCGAGCACGGGGAGGCCCTGCCCTCCGCCATCGATAGTCGATGCCGCCGGGCGGTTATCCGCGCCTTCCGGCGGTTGCTGCGTCTCTACCAAGCTAGGCCCTTGTCGTTTCGGCGAGTTCCCGGAAGAAACGGTAGCAGCTGCGGCCCGCTTTCTTGGCGTGATACATCGCCGTGTCGGCGTTCTTCAACAACCGGCTGACGTCTTCGCCGTGCTCCGGATAGACGGCAATTCCGATGCTCGTCGAGATGTCGATGCGGTGTGGACCGATGGCGAAGGGACGCTTGACCGCAGCGAGGACCTTGCGGGCGACAACTGCCGCATCGGCGGCCTTGTCGATCTGCGCCAGCAGAATCACGAATTCGTCGCCGCCGACGCGCGCGACGGTGTCGGAACTCCTCGGCGCACAGCCGCGCAAACGGAGCGCGACCTCCTTGAGCAGGAGGTCGCCGACATCATGACCGAGGGTGTCGTTGACCGGCTTGAAGTCGTCCAGATCGAGGAACATCACGGCCAGCGTCCCCTGCTCCCTGCGCACCTGTGCCAGTGCCTGGAACAAGCGGTCGCTGAGCAGCATGCGATTGGGCAGGTCGGTCAGCTGGTCGTGGTGGGCGAGGTGCTGGACGCGCTCGTCGGTGGCCTTGCGTTCGGAGATATCCTGCATGATGGCGACAAAGTGTCGAATACTCCCGTCGCCGCCGGTGACCGGCGAAATGGTCAGCGCCGCGTCAAAAAGGCTGCCGTTCTTACGCCGGTTGACCAGCTCTCCGGTCCACACCCGCCCGGCCAGAATGGTCTGCCACATGCCCTCGTAGAAGTGCCCGTCCTGCTTCCCCGAATTGAGCATTTCGCCGGGATTGTGACCGACGACTTCGGCGGTCGCAAAGCCGGTGATTTGCGTGAACGCCGGATTGGCCCATTCGATCGCTGCCGAGAGATCGGTGATCACGATGCCGCTGGCCACGGCGTTGAGTGCCGCATCGAGCAGGTGCAGGCGTGATTCGAGCTTCTGGCGGACCAGCGCATGCCGTATCGCTCGCCCCAGCGCATCGTGCTGGAACAACTGTCCCTTGGGCAGATAATCCTGCGCGCCTGCCTGCAAGGCCGCTTCGGCGAGTTGGTGGTCATCCTGGCCGGTGAGAACGATGATCGGCACCGTCGGCGCAGCGGCTCGCATACGTTCCACGGTGGTGATTCCGGCGGAATCCGGCAGCGACAAATCGAGCAGCACCACGTCAGGCTTGTTGAACGCAGCGGCCGCAATCCCGTCGGCGAGCGTTGACGCCCAGATCACCGGATCGTCTTCGCCGATGCGCTTCAGGCCGGCAAGGCGAACATTGCTTCGAATCAGGCCCAGATCACCGGGGTCGTCCTCGATCACCAGGATCGAGATCCGCCTGCGGGTCGACTTCTTCATGCGCTACCCCCGTCTCTCCCTTGCCGCCCACCACCGGCCGACGCGAACACCAGGCCAGGCACGCCGCACGCCCGGGTGCCTGGCCTGCTCCCGCCGACGCGTTCGGCGCCGATTTCGCTGGTTCCTGTCGGGCCCCCAAGGCGGTTCCCCTGGAACAATAGCAGCACTTTCCCTCTGTCGCGCATCGTTGCCATCCGCGTCCGGTGCAAGATCAAGCCAATGCCTTGATGGCAGCGTTTCGCACGGGCTTGCTCACGGCGCTCCTCGCTCATCGATTCTCGGGCAACCTTACCAGAGAGATCCAATACTCGCTCAGCTGACGAATCTCGACGATGAATTCATTGACATCCAGCGCCTTGGTAATGTAGCCGGAGGCACCGAGGCGGTAGCTGTCGCGTACGTCACGATCGACTTCCGAAGTACTCAGGACGACGACCGGAATGTCACACAGGGCCGGATCGCCCTTGACCACGGCGAGAAACTCGCGGCCGTCCATGCGCGGCATGTTCAGATCGATCAGGATCAGGTCGGGACGCACGGCCATGGCAAAGCGCCGACCTTCCCGCTGCAGGTACTCCAGCGCCTCGCGACCATCGAGGACGTGCTGCAGGTCGACGTGAAGGCGGTTCTCGGTCAATGCCCACTTGACCAGGTGCGCGTCAGCCGGCTCATCGTCGGCGAGCAGAACAACAAAGGGCGACAGGCGTTTGCCGATCATCTTCGTTCCCGGCGAGCAGTCTGGCAGCGCGCGAAGCAGGCAGCAGCCCCGAGCAGGCGCTTCGACCGCGGCGTGAGCATCGTCAAGCGCTTTCCCGGGGCAGCGGCAGTGACACGCAGAAGCGGCTGCCCTGCCCCTCTCCGGGCGAGTCGGCCCAGATGCTTCCACCATGGTGCTCGGCAATCTTGCGACACAGCGCCAGGCCGACGCCGCTGCCCTCATAGCTGGCGCGGCTCTGCAAGCGCTGGAAGACCTGAAAAAGGCGGCCGATCTGGCCGCGGTTGATGCCCACCCCGTTGTCGCTAACGGTCAGGCACCACTGCGCGCGCGCGACCCGGCTCGCCACCCTGATCTCCGGGCGCCGCCCGGCGACGCGGAATTTGGCCGCGTTGGCGATCAGGTTCTGCAGCAGGCGCAGGATTTCGTCGGGGCGCACCCAGGCGCGTGGCCAATGGCCACGGACGCTGATCTTGGCCTGCGCCTCGGCGATCGCCGGCTGCAGGAAGAGCAGTGCCTCGTCGACGATGGCCCGGGTTTCCAGCCAGGTGGGCGGCTCGCCGAGGCGACCGACGCGCGAATACTCGAGCAGCGCAACGAGCATTTGATCGAGACGGCGGGCACCTTCGATGGCGAACTTGAAGTGCTCGCGCTGCTCGTCGTCCAATTGCCCGGCAAGACCGATGCCGAGCAATTGCAGGTAACTGGCGACCATTCGCAAGGGCTGCCGGAGATCGTGCGAGATGGCGTAGCTGAACTGCTCCAGTTCGGCGTTCGAGCGTTTCAGCTCCTGCTCCGCCTGCTTGCGTTCGGTGATGTCCTGGGTCGTCCCCAGGCAGCGCAGCGGCGTGCCATCGGCGGCGCGCGTCAGATCCGCTTGCTGGCGGACATGGCGCAGCGTCTCGCCGACAATGATTCGATGTTCGTGCTGGAAAACCGCGCCATCGGCGAGTGCAGCTCGCCAGACCTCCTCGACCGCCTGGCGGTCGTCGGCGCAGACGCGCTCCAGGTAACTGCGGTAACTGCCCCGCGTGCCTGCAGGCAGGCCAAAGATGCGGCAGGTTTCCGCCGACAGGTGCATTTCGTCGCTGGCCAGCTCGTAGGTCCAGCTGCCGACATGGGCGACCGACTGGGCGCGGATCAGCTTGTCCTCGCTCTCGCGGAGAACGACCAGCGTCTGGTCCAACTCGCGCACCTTCTGCTGCAGGTCGGCCTGCAGGCTTTCCTGCTCGCGCATCAGCCGACAGGTGCGGATGGCCGAGTGCACCGCGACGAAGACCCGCTCGGCGCTCAACTCCGACTTGAGCAGGTAGCCGTCGATCTGGTAGTCGCTGACCACCTGTCGCTGCGGCGCGTAGCCCGGTTGCCCGGTGATCAGGACGATCTGCACGGTACGCCGCGCCAGCTCGTCGCGGATATGGCGCACCAGATCGAGGCCCGCGCGGTCGGTTTCCATGACCACGTCGAGCAGGATCAGGGCGATGTCCGGATGGGCGGCGAGCTCGTGCTTCGCTTGTTCGGCCGAAAAAGCATCGATGAGCCGCAGCCCTCGCCCGTCGATGTGCAGCTCGTGCAAGGCCAGGCGAAGAACGTGGTGCACGTCGGGCTCGTCGTCGACCAGCAGGACCTTCCAGGGGTCGTTGGCGAATTCCACGTCGACCGACGCCGCGGCGGACAAGCCGGCGAGCAAGTTGGCATCGTCGATCATCTCGGGCATAACGAGAACTCCTGTGCAAAATCCTTTTGGCTGCGATGAACCGCAGCCGCGACAAGCGCGCATCGAGCGCAGAACCGATCCCGGTTCGCCGAGCGCCGTCGATCACAGCGCCTCGGCCGAGGCAGATAACAGTCTATTACGACAGCAGCGCCGACTTCTTTAGGCCTGGCAGGCAAATGTCGGAATTCAAGGCTCCCGGAGTCGAGGCGGGTGCTGAAAGCTCGCCGCAAGCGCGGTCTGCGGCGGCAGCAAGAACCACCTCGGCAACCACTGCACGCAGCGCTTGCCTGCTGCCGGCAAAAAGACACTCTGCTACAATCCCGCTCTTCTTCAACGCCGGCTGGCAGCGCTTGGCCAAGCCCGTGATCAGCGGTTTCCTTCTCCCGGACAGAGGCAATGATGCAACCCACAGCAAAACCCAACAACCCCAATTTCTCGTCGGGACCGTGCAGCAAACGCCCCGGTTATGACGTCAACGCTCTGCAGCTCGATACCCTCGGTCGCTCGCACCGCTCGGCGCTTGGCAAGAAGGCGCTCGCGCTGGCCTGCTCGGAGACGGCGCGCATCCTCGGCTTGCCCGCGGGCTACCGTGTCGGTGTCGTCCCGGGATCGGATACCGGCGCCGTCGAGATGGCCATGTGGTCGCTGCTTGGCGAACGTGGCGTCGATGTCCTGGCCTGGGAGTCCTTCGGTTCGGGTTGGGTCACCGATATCGTCAAGCAGCTGAAGCTTGCCGATGTGAAGGCGCTCAAGGCCGACTACGGCGATATCGTCGACCTGGCGCAGGTCAACTTCGCCAATGACGTGGTGTTCACGTGGAACGGCACGACCTCGGGCGTCAAGGTACCGAATGGCGACTGGATTCCGGCGGACCGCGCCGGCTTGACGATCTGCGACGCAACCTCGGCCGTCTTCGCCATGGACCTGCCGTGGGACAAGCTCGACGTGGTGACCTTCTCGTGGCAGAAGGTCCTTGGCGGCGAAGGCGCCCACGGCATGCTGATCCTGAGCCCGCGCGCCGTCGCCCGCCTCGAGTCGTACACCCCGCCATGGCCCATGCCCAAGGTCTTCCGCCTGACCTCCGGCGGCAAGCTCAACGAAGGTATTTTTCGCGGCGAGACGATCAATACGCCGTCGATGCTCTGTGTCGCCGACTACCTCGACGCCTTGCAGTGGATCGAGGGCATCGGTGGCGTCAAGGCGGCGATTGCGCGCAGCGAAGCCAACCTGGCGGTGATCGCCGATTTCGTCGCCGCCCATGACTGGATTTCCTTCCTCGCCAGTGATCCGGCGACGCGCTCCAACACCAGCGTCTGCCTGAGTCTTGAACTCGACGCCGAGCGCGTGAAGAAACTCGTCAAGCTGCTCGACAGCGAAGGCGTTGCCTTCGACATCGGCTCGTACAAGGACGCGCCGGCAGGAATTCGCATCTGGTGCGGCACCACCGTCGACAGCGCCGATCTGCGGGCGCTGATGCCGTGGCTGGCCTGGGCCTACGCGCAGGTGGCGGCGTGAGTCGCCGAGCACTGCAGCAGGCAAGGCGCTGGCTGGCAAGCCGTTCAGCGTCATCACACAACCTCTCAATTTGAGCGACACTTTCATGTACAAGGTCAGAACCTACAACAAGATCGCGCTCAGCGGTCTCGATCGTTTCCCGCGTCAGGCGTATGAAGTCGGCAGCGACATCGCGCATCCCGACGCCTTCCTCCTGCGCAGCCAGAAGCTGCAGGGAATCGAAGTGCCGCAGTCGCTGCTGGCCGTCGCCCGCGCCGGCGCCGGGGTCAACAACGTGCCGGTCGCCGAGTACGGCAAGCTGGGCATCGTCGTTTTCAACACCCCGGGGGCGAATGCCAACGCGGTCAAGGAACTGGTCATGGCCGGCATGCTGCTTAGCTCGCGGGCCATCGTCGACAGCATGAACTTCGTGCAATCGCTCGGCGACCTCAAGGATCCGGCGGAAATGTCGCCGCGCGTCGAAAAGGAAAAATCGCGCTTCGCCGGCAACGAGCTCAAGGGCAAGACGCTGGGCATCGTCGGCCTCGGTGCGATCGGCTCGATGGTCGCCGAAATGGCGCTGGCCATGGGCATGAAAGTGGTCGGCTTCGACCCGGTGTTGTCGATCGACGCCGCCTGGCGCCTGTCCAACGAAGTCAGCCGGATGGAGAACCTGCAGTCGCTGCTGGCGCGTTCCGACTACGTGTCGATGCACGTGCCGGCCGTCGATGGCACCCGGCACATGATCAACAACGACACCCTGGCGGCGATCAAGTCCGGCGCCGTCCTGCTCAACTTCGCTCGCGAGACGATCGTCGACTCGGCCGCCGTCCTGCAGAGTCTCGCTGCCGGCAGGCTGGGCAAGTACGTCTGCGACTTCCCCGAACCCTGTCTGCTCGCTCACCCGCAGATCATTGCCATGCCGCATATCGGCGCGAGCACTGAAGAATCCGAGGAAAACTGCGCGGTGATGGCCGCCAATCAGCTGGTCGACTACCTGGAGAACGGCAACATCGTGAACTCGGTCAACTTCCCGACGATCAGCATGGAGCGCAGCCCGGGCACCTCGCGTATCGTCTTCTCCAACGACAATGTTTCCGGCGTGCTTGGCCAGGTGCTCTCGGTACTCGCCGAGAACAAGGTCAACGTGGTGGACATGATGAACAAGAGCCGCGCCGAACTGGCGTTCAACATCGTGGACGTCGAAACGCCCCCAGGCGACGACGTGGCCCGCGCCATCGGCGCGGTCGAGCACGTGATTCGGGTGCGCGTGATCTGATCGCAAGACCCGCCGGCAGCGCCGGCGGGTCCCCACGCCCCCTGCCGGCGCTGACGATCGGGGCCGGATCAGGGCCTCCTCAGCGCCCCTTGGCCAGCCTCTTTTCCAGCTTATCGACCAGTTTTCGCAAAGCCGGTTCGGCGATCAGGCGCTTGGCCTTCTTCACGTCCAGCCAGCGCCGCTCGCGGTGACTCTCCTCCCACTCGTCTTCGGGAACGCTTTCACTGACCGCCATCGGGAAGACCGCGACAGTGCACACGCCACCCCACTTCTTGTAGTCGTAATCACCCATCGGCTCGTCGTCGAGACGGCCACGAATGCCCGCCTCCTCCAGGGCCTCCTTTTCGGCCGAATCGCGTAGCGACAGCTCGGGTTCCTTGACTCCCTTCGGAATCACCCAGCGCGTCGCCTTGCGCGAGGCAATGAGCATGATCTGCAACTGGCCGTCGACCAGGCGATAAGGCAGAACCGCCGACTGCGTATAAAAATGATCCGGAACCGGGCCGCGTTCGTCGTCCTGGCTGCCGCCATTCCCCTTGCCCTTTTCGTCCCTTGCGTCCCTCTCGTCGGGCAGCTCGTCGGGAACCTGGCCGGGTCGGGTCACCGAGACCAGGGTCGCGCAGCCGCGCGCCAGCGTCGGCCAATCGGCGAACACTTCCAGATGCGCCAGCGCCGAGGTCGGCAGGACCTTGCCGTCGTCGGGGATTTCGAGCTCGCCCTCGGCCAGGTAGGCAAGCAGATCCTCCAGGCCGGGATTGTGTCCGACCAGCATCACTCGCTCGGCGCCCTGCGGGCAATCAGCCAGCGCCGCGAGCAGGAACTCGGCCGGTGCGGCATAGATGCGCTCGTCCCAGCGCACCTTTTTCAGCGACAGCCCCATTGCCTCACAAGCCGCCTCGGTCGTCGCCCGGGCGCGCTCGGCTGGCGAGCTGAGGACGACGTCCGGACGCAGCTTGCGGTGCCTGATCCAGGCGCCCATCTTGCGGCTACCGAGACGACCGCGGCTGACCAGTGGGCGATCAAAGTCGTCCTCGCCGGTGGTCCAGTCCGATTTTCCATGCCGCAACACCAGTAATGTCTTGCCCTTCATTCTCAAACTCCTTCTGCGCGCAGCGATTGGTGAACAAACGGGCTGCAAAGCGAACCCCGAAAAGCACCACGCGGTGGCGCCGGTGGAACAGCAATGATAACGGAAGGTGCCGCCGCTCCGCAGGGGCGCAGCGTGGCTGCGGCGTGTGGCTGGGCGTGGTCAGCTACGCGCAGCCTCACGCGCTGCCGGCGCGCAGCGTTTCCAGCGGCGCGCTCTGCAGCAGTCGCGAGGCGGCAAACCAGCCAGCGCCGGTGACCAGGACCGCGCCGCCGACAACGGCCGCCAGCGGCAGCCAGAAATTGATCGCCACCTCGAACTGGAACGCCTCGCGGGCCAGAAACTGCCCGATGGCAATGGCTCCCAGCGCGGCAATCAGACCGGACAGCGCGCCAATCGCTGCAAACTCGGCCAGCAAGGCGCGCCGCAGCTGTTCCCGACGGGCGCCCAGGGCACGCATCACCGCCAGTTCGTAGCGCCGCTCCTGTGCTGCCGACGCCAGGGCGGCGTAGAGCACAACGACGCCGGCGGCGAGCGTGAACAGGAAAATGAACTGCACCGCCTGCGCCACCTGATCCATGATCGACTTCAGCTGGCGCAGGATGGCGGCGACGTCGATGACCGTCAGGTTGGGAAACTCGGCCAGCAACGGGTTGACCAGATCCGCCTTCTCCGCGGGCAGGTGAAAACTGGTAATCCAGCTCGCCGGGTAGCCTTGCAGAACTGCCGGCGCCGTCAGCACGAAGAAGTTGACGCGCATCGTGTCCCAGTCGACCTTGCGCAGGCCAACGACGCGCATGCTGACCGTCTCGCCAGCGATGTCGAAATCGATGCGGTCGCCGACGGACAGGCCCAGCGTTCGCGCCAGACCCTCCTCCACCGACGCCGCCGCTTCACCCCTGCCCTCGAGATCTGCCGCCGAGAACCAGCGTCCGTCACTCAGGTGGTTGCCCGCGGGCAGGTCGGCACGCATCGACAGGTTGAACTCGCGTTCGATCAGGCGTTGCGCGCGATCATCGCGGTAGTCGGCGGCGCTGACCGGGGTCCCGTTGATCGTCGTCAGACGCCCGCGAATCATCGGCGCCAGTTCTGGCAGCAATCCGCGTGCGGCCAGCGCCGCGCGCACCGGCGCCACCTGTTCGGGCTGGATATTGACCACGAAACGGTTCGGCGCATCGGGCGGAACGGCACTCTGCCAGGCGTCGAGCAGATCGCCACGGGTAACGGTCAGCAGGATCAGGGCCATGAAACCGAGGGCCAGGGCGACGATCTGCACGACGCTGGCCGACGCCCGCCGTTCGAGGCTGGCCAGGCCATAGCGCCAGCCGATGCCACCGGAGGTGCCGGCGCCGCCGCGTGCCGCCGCAGCCAGGCGGATCACCAGGCGGGCAATCAGCGAAAACAGCAGCAGCGCCGCGCTGAAGCCGGCGACGACGTAGGCGCCAAGCGCGATCTCGCCGGCAACCCAGAACATCAGGCCCGTCAGAACCAGAAAACCGGTGAGATAGCCACCCAGCAAGGCTGCCTGCGGATTGCCCAGTTCGCCGCGCAGGACGCGCAGCGTCGGTACTTTCTTCAGTTGCAGCAGGGGCGGGACGGCAAAGCCGAAGAGCAGCAACATGCCCACCGCCAGGCCCTGCACCACCGGCAACGGTCCTGGTGGCGGCAACGGCGTGGCCAACAATTGCGCCAGCCAGGCGTGCAGCGCGAAATGCGCCAGATAGCCGATGGCGCAACCGACGCCGGCAGCGAGCAGGCCGAGGACGGCGAACTGCCCCAGATAGAGACGCAGGAGAAGCCCCTGCGTGGCACCCAGACAGCGCATGACGGCACAGGGATCGAGATGCCGCTGGACGTAGCGCCGGGCAGCGAGCGCCACCGCCACCGCTGCCAGGACGACGGTCAGCAGGGCCGACAGCCCGAGGAATTTCTGCGCCCGGTCGAGGGCGATGCGAATCTCCGGGCGGCCGTTCTGTGGGTCCTCCAGACGCTGACCTCGCACCAGCCGCGCTTCGATCTCACGCTGATAGCGCTTGACGAGCGCCGCGTCGCCCGCCAGGAGCAGGCGATAGCCGACGCGGCTGCCGACCTGCAGCAAGCCGGTGGCCGGCAGATCGTCGAGGTTCATCAGCAGGCGCGGCGCAACGCTGAAGAAATTGATGCCCCGATCGGGCTCCAGGGTGAGCACCGCGGCAACCCGCAGCGACGATTGTCCGACGGCGATCTGAT
>Ga0075158_10002535_pt1 | contig 13204 bp, 13 predicted proteins | sample JI91814BDNA_FD_70968 | JGI IMG/M metagenome (GOLD analysis project Ga0075158, IMG submission 70968) | Wastewater effluent complex algal communities from Wisconsin, to seasonally profile nutrient transformation and Carbon sequestration -... | ecosystem: Engineered > WWTP > Effluent > Algae... | reverse complement strand
AAACAAATCATAAAACGTGTATTCGAAAACAAAGGCCTGTTTCTGCCATTTGAATTCGCATTAAAAAAGGTATTTAAAAATAAGGATGAAACCCTTGCCAAATCAGAAGGATACAACAACAACCTAAAATCCTATATCAGCGACCTGTCGGCCAATAATGTCTTCAGTACGCATAATTTTTTATTCGTGCAATTTCCGAAACAGAAGAGTTATCTTTTATCTTCTATTAAAAATATGGTTTTACTTTCTTTGGTTTTTTCCTTGATCATTATGGGAGTTTTCTACTATACCATCCGTTTAATTTTCAATCAAAAAAAACTCGGGGAAATAAAAAATGATTTTGTAAATAACATGACGCACGAATTAAAAACCCCAATTGCAACCAACTCACTGGCCATCGACGCCCTTGCAAATCCGCTGATTAAGAATGATGACGAAAAATACAACGACTACATCCGGATCCTAAAAGAAGAAAACAAAAAACTGAACGTGCATGTGGAAAGAGTTTTGCAAATGGCTTTGTTGGATAAGGGGGAACTCCCCTTAAACAAAAAGCCTTTAGATTTAGCGTTGGTGGTAGAACAAGTAGTGGAACAGTTTAAATTGAGAATATCAGAACAAAAGGCTGAAGTGAGAATTAACCGAGCAAATCATGCATTGGTTGTTTTGGGAGACGAACGGCACCTGCAAACGGTTTTTAGTAATTTATTGGATAACGCGTTAAAGTACGGCTCTGAAGCCTGCACGATCATTATTGACGCTCTGCGTAAGGAGAATGAAATAATAATCAGGATTAAAGATAATGGCCCTGGTATTGCCAAAGAGCATCGTGAAAAAGTGTTCGAAAAATTTTACAGAATACAGGGGGGCAATTTGCATGACGTGAAAGGATTTGGCCTGGGGTTAAGTTATGTAAAATCAATCGTTGAGTCGCATCAGGGCTCTATCACCCTTACAAGCGAAGTGGGCCGTGGCGCAGAATTTACCATTAAATGGAAAGCGTATGTATAGGATTTTGTTGGTGGAAGATGAGAAGAATTTCGCTTCAGTGTTGAAGGACTACCTTAAAATGAGTGGCTTTGAAGTCACACTCTGCGAAAATGGCGAAGAAGGCATAAAAACGTTTGCTAAAGACAAGTTTGATCTTTGCATCCTGGATATTATGATGCCAAAGAAAGACGGATTTACGTTAAGCACTGAAATTAAAACCATTCAAAAATCCGTCCCAATCATTTTTTTAACGGCCCGCGCCATGAAGGACGATATGGTTAAAGGTTACCAATTGGGGGCGGATGATTACATCGTAAAACCCTTTGATTCGGAATTGTTATTATTTAAAATTAAAGCTGTTTTGAATAGGCGTGGCGAAGGATTTGATACAAACAGGTTTCTGTATCAGATAGGAGCCTTCAATTTTAATGCCCGTCTCCGTTTATTAAAGGGGCCCGAAGGACAAGAAATAAAATTATCACCCAAGGAATCGGATTTGCTTAATCTGCTTTGTCAGAAAAAAAATGATGTATTGCTTCGCAGTGTGGCGTTAAAACAGATCTGGAAAGAGGACACTTATTTTACCGGCCGTAGCATGGATGTGTACATTGTAAAACTCCGGAGATATCTTTCCTCCGATCCGTCTATAGAAATTAATAACCTGCATGGCAATGGGTATAGTTTAAGCGTCAGGTAAGCCCAAATCGAACGTAGTCAAAATAAAAACCACCCGCAAATTTTGCGGGTGGTTCTTAAATACAGAGAGTGTTTAATCGCGTTAGTTTTTCACTAATTTTTTAGTCACACTCGAATTTTTATCACTGATGTTAATGAAATAAAGACCGTTTGCCAAAGCACTGGTTTGGATGGTTTGGGAGGCATTCTCCGAAACGGTGGTCGTGTAAACGGTTTTGCCAAGCGCGTCTGCGATGGTAATAACCATCTCGCCAGAACCGCCATTTGAAATGTGTAATTCATTTCTAAACGGATTAGGGTAAACAGATACGTTGTTAGCAATAGAATTGTCTTTTATGCCAAGGCAGGCATCCACCGTTTGTGTAACACTTAATGTAGCGGTGCACTGCGCATTATTACCGGTAACGGTGTAATTGGTAGTAATGGTTGGGCTGATGGAAATGGACGCGGTTGTCAGTCCGTTGCTCCAGGAATACCCGGTAGCGCCGGTAGCTGTTAAAACTGCGGTTTGACCAGGACAAATACTGGTACTGCTTTGAATAATTCCTAAAGCTGGGTTAGCAATTACACTTTGTGTTACGAGTGCAATGCCATTACATGCGCCACCGTTAGAACCCGATACCGTGTAAGTAGTAGTTATAGTTGGGTTGATAGTGTGTTGAGCAGTGGCTGGGCCATTGGTCCAGGTGTAACTGGTAGCGCCGGAGGCGGTTAAAGTAATAGTAGTCCCTGCGCAATTTAAACTACTGCTTTGCACAATACCAATTGCGGGGCTGGCAATAATACTGTGCGTGATGGTGGTAGTGCTGGTACACTCACTATTAGCGCCAACTAAAGTGTAGGTAGTAGTTATTAATGGGTTAACGGTGTGTTGCGCGGTCGACGGGCCGTTCGTCCAGGTGTAACTCATGGCGCCGGAAGCAGTTAAAGTCACAGGTTCCCCCGGACACGAAAACAACGTGCTTTGCGCGATGGCCAATGTTGGCGTTACACAATTTACAGGCGTCCATGCATAGGTTTGTCCGCTGGCCGGGGCAAGACTGTTATCAAAATCACAATAGTCCGTAATGCTGCTTGAAGCGTTGGAAGTGCTCCACACGTTTGGCGACGTTACCGTTCTGCTGTTAAAGTCCAGCAGGCTCAACCCTTTCAGACCAATTTCCCCCGGGGAACCACCAAAAGGGGGGGAAATCATGTCGCCATACACAAATTCTATTTTGTTGGTGGTTTCATAAAGTTTTATTTTGAAATTCATCACCTCGTCAATGTTAAACCTCGAAAAATTACGGTATTCAATTTCGCAAATCCTGTTCGGTGCCGTGCCAGAAACATCCATGCGGATACTTCCCTGATCTATCAATGTGTAGAAAGAGTCGGAATTGTTTGCATTCGTACTCAGTATAATATCGTTTCCGACAATGGCGGTAATCGTTGGAGTTATTCCCCCAAAATCAGAATTCCAGTCAAAGATTATGTCGCCCACACTGTAACCTGCCACCGAACTGCAACTTGCAATGGTATTACTTCCTGCGGTCATGGTACCAAATGTCACAATTCCCCCGCCCAGATCAGCGCCATAAACTGAAATTACTTCTTGTGTGGTATTGTCCGAAAGAGGGGTCCATTCCGATCCCGTAATTGGAGCAAAACTGATGTTGCCGTTAGAACAAACACTTGCGGTTGTATAGGCGGTGCCATTAAAGGTGAACGTAAACGGAAGTGTCACCTGGGTTACATCTTCGTCCTGCATCGACGGGCCTATCAGAGTCCCCGTGTTGGGCGCCCCGTAGGCCCCAATGGATTGACTGAAGGTGTAATTACTTACTTGTGAGTGAATTGTTTTTGCGCTGAATATAAGCGCCAATGTGAAAACGGATAATTTTGAAATCATATAAGTTGTGTTTTTGTGTTTATAAGACGTATTTTTTCGGACGCTTGTTACACAAACAATGCCACTTTTAACCTTTTTAACAGTTAATAACAAGTTATAACGATTTAGGTATTAAAGCCCTCTATGTCTCTCCGGTCTTTTTTTGTGGGACGTCCGCTACCCCGATCACGTTTCACCGTGGAAACAAAAACTGAGGGAAAAACTTCCGTTTTTTCTATTGGTGGCGAGTGATCAATATAATGTTGTTTCGCGACCTCAAAACCCTGCCTTTTTCCGGTCAGGCTCAATACCTCGACGATTTTTTTTACCGAACTGATGTTCATTGTATAACGTTCCCCGGGCTTAACAAGGTGCGAGGGTTTAAAATGCTCATCGTTTAATTTTACTTTTCCCGCTTTAATAGCTTCGGAGGCCAGGGTGCGTGATTTATACATCCTGATGGCCCATAAGTAAGTATCTGCGCGTACTTCCATTTTTTTACAATCCGGGTTGGCCGGCATCACAACTAATAATTAATCTGATCGTGGGTGTATTATTCATCAATCAACCACACATAAGTATTTTTATGATCATAATAAAAGGTCAGGGTATAGTTACCTTTGGGCAATCCCATTGCTTTGCTGTCAATTAGCAAATGGTTATGCCCTTTTTTTAACTTCTTATTCTTAACAAGCAACTTTTCGAACGTGTGGTCGAGCGGGTTGGTAATCATAACGGTTAGTCGTGTTTTAGTTTTCATTTCGAAATCCATTCGTGTCTTCTCCGAAAAAGAGAATGTTTTTTCGATGACGAGTGGATCATTAATCGCCGGATTGTATACCGTTAGAGCAGTTTCATCAACAAGCGCCGTCAAAATCTCGACCTGGGTTTTTGCGTTAGTTGTTTGCACCCATACTGGCCGGATAACTGAGTTAACCACACAAAGGCCCGTACGGTCTCCGAGCGAACAGCTATCAGAGAGTTCAACTGGCGACTCGTTTAGTCTATACACATCAAATAACAATCCGCCATTCTTGCTTCTTGCTAGGTACACATCGGCGAAGGAGCCATCTGCCGAATTTTGCAAATCATAATAAACAATGTAAACAAATCCGGTAAATTGGTCCACCGCCAGGCGCGGCATAAATTGTTCCTTGTGGTTGGGCCGGTAAGTAACAAGGATGGGTTCTGTCCAGCTGGCGCCTTTATCATCGCTATAGGCTAAAAAAACATCCTTATTGCTGGCCCCATATTTTTCGTCGCTCCAGCACACATACACCCTACCGTAATGTCCGTTGTTACTTAAATCGCAGGCTACACTTGGCAAACCATTGGCCCGCAACCGGCCACTCACCGTATAATTCTGTCCGTTTTTGAAAGGGGCAATGGTTTTCGACTGGCTGGAATATTTATTCGCCATTCGGATCTTCAAATCACTCCCTTCTACAAAAGCGCTGTAATACTCGTCATCAGGTCCTTTACAGCCTGTGTCATTAGCCAGAAGACTGTCAATGCTTTTTTGGTTAAATTTATTATGCCATGTGAAGCCACCATCATTACTTACACTTAAAAAAGAACTTCCAGCTACAACCAGTTGTTGTGGATTATTTGCTGCGGCAGCAATTAACAAGTGGTTAGCGGTTGTTGCCTCTGTAATTTTTACATTTTTAAATTGAGCAAGGGTTGGATGGTAAAACCAAACCAAACAAAAGACTAATCGCGAACAGTATTTTATCATTCCTTACAAAATTAAAAATTGTGCGGCTTTAAAGAGAAATATATTTTTTCTTTAAACAAGTTAGCTTTTTTATAAAAAAATGGCCTTATTTTCTGACGCCGCGAACAACTTGTTTCGGTATATTTATCCCAAAACCCTAAATTAGCGTTTTTAAAACTATATGGATAAGGCAAGCATCAATAACTATCTCGACCAAAATAAAGAACGGGTGTTGAACGAACTCATCGATCTTTTAAAAATCCCATCTATCAGTGCTGATAGTAAGTATAAAGCGGATGTACTTAAAACCGCCGAAGCGGTAAAACAGCGGTTAATAGAAGCCGGAGCCGATAAAGTGGAACTTTCTGAAACAAAAGGTTACCCGGTGGTGTATGGCGAAAAAATAATCGATGCATCCAAACCAACGGTGGTTATTTATGGACACTACGATGTGCAACCGGCAGACCCGTTAAATCTGTGGGACTCTCCTCCCTTTGAACCGATAATTAAAAAAACGACCACTCATCCCGACGGAGCTATTTTTGCCAGAGGCGCTTGCGACGATAAAGGACAAATGTACATGCACGTGAAGGCATTTGAGCTGATGATGAAAACCAACACCCTGCCATGCAATGTAAAATTTATGATTGAAGGGGAAGAAGAAGTTGGCTCGCCAAGTCTCGGACCCTGGGTAGTGGCCAACAAAGAAAAACTAAAAGGCGATGTGATCCTGATTTCCGACACCTCTATTATTGCCAACAACATTCCAAGTATTGATACCGGCTTACGCGGGTTGGCCTACATGGAAGTAGAAGTAACCGGACCTAACCGCGACTTACACAGTGGCGTATATGGGGGCGGCGTGGCTAACCCGGTAAATGTACTGTGTAAACTCATTGCCGACTGTCACGACGAAAACAATCACATCACCATTCCAGGTTTTTACGACGATGTAGTGGAACTGAGCGCGGCTGAGCGTGCCGAAATGGCAAAAGCCCCTTTTGATCTGGAGGAATATAAAAAAGATCTGGCCATATCCGATATTGCCGGCGAAAAAGGATATTCCACCATTGAGCGCACCGGCATTCGCCCAACGCTCGATGTAAACGGTATTTGGGGTGGATACATTGGTGAAGGCGCTAAAACGGTACTGCCGTCAAAAGCCTTTGCTAAAATCAGTATGCGCTTGGTACCCAATCAGGGATCTGAAAAAATAAGCGCGCTCTTTCAAAAACATTTCGAATCGGTAGCGCCAAAATCTGTAAAAGTAAAAGTAACAGCTCACCATGGTGGCGAACCGGTGGTAGTAAGTACCGAAAGCATTGGCTACAAAGCCGCCAGCAAAGCCATGGAAGAAACCTACGCCAAAAAACCGGTACCTACCCGCAGTGGCGGCAGTATTCCCATTGTGGCGCTCTTTAAAAAAGAACTGGGTCTCGATAGCATCCTCTTTGGTTTTGGTTTGGACTCAGACGCGTTGCATTCGCCAAACGAACACTACGGCTTGTTCAATTACTACAAAGGCATTGAAACCATTCCGCTATTTTATAAATACTTTACAGAGCTGTCCGCTAAAAAATGAACCTGAGCGACTGGATTGCCACCCTGGGAGTTACCCTTTTATTAGTAGCGTTTGCATTAAGCCTCGCTAAAAAAATTTCTTCCGAATCTAAAAGTTACCTGGTCTTAAACATCGTAGGAGCAGGTCTTGCAGGTCTTTCCAGTTATATGATCGGATTCTGGCCTTTTGTTATTTTGGAGAGCGTTTGGGTAATTGCTTCACTGATTCCATTCATTAAATTGTTTAAAAAATAATGTTCAAAAAACTGGGATTTATTTTTGTAGTGGCCATTTTTTTACTGAGTGGTTGCAAAGATTTCAAGGAAGTGCAGTGCACGGGGGTAAAAGGATTTAAAGTGAACAAAATCAACACCGAGGGGATTGACGCAGACATCCTGCTAAGCATTAAGAATCCAAATACAACAGGGTTCTCTATTTACCGCAGCGAGTTCGACGTGATGTTTAATGGCATCCACCTGGGTAAAGCGAAATTGGCGCGCAGGGTTCACATCAGCCGTAACGCCGAAGAAACCTACGCCTTTAACCTGGTAAGCGATTTTAAAAATGCCAACGTAATCGACATCATGAAATTGGTAAATGGCATAACGAGTCGCGGCATGATCGAGGTAAAGGGCGATTTGAAAGCAGGGAAATTATTCATCCGCAAAAAATTCCCTGTAAACGTAAAACAAAAGCTGGACCTTTAAGCTTTGTAAATTTTATCACTCAAATAAATAAGCGCCAACACACATGCGCATAAACAGGCTCTGCTGATTTGCATAACCCGTTTTTGTTTCCATGGTGAAATGCTTAATTTTAGTGCAGATCAATTTCAACACAACAACTATATGCAACGCAAATTTGTTAAGCCAGATTTTAAAGTCACCACTTGGGAATTACTTAAACCCTATTTTACCGGGTTACTCGAACGCTTGGTTAACTCTGCTTCAGAACTCGAAAACTGGCTCAAGGATTACAGTGAGTTGAGCGCGGTAGTGAGCGAAGACATGGCCTGGCGCTACATTAAAATGACCTGCGACACGGCCAACACCCAGCTACGCGATAGTTTCAACGATTTTGTACAAAACATTGAGCCGCACATGGCGCCGTTGTCAAACGAGCTCAACAAAAAAATAATCGCTTCGCCGTATAAAAATCAGTTAACCAAAACCGGTTACGATATTTATTTACGTGGCATTCAAAACAGTATCGACCTGTTTCGTGAAGAAAATATTCCTTTAAACACACGGTTGCAGGAACTGGAACAACAATTTGGCGAGATCAACGGCGCGCAGAGTATTGAACACGGCGGCGAAAAAATGACCCTGCAAAAAGCGGGCATCTTTTTAAAAGACCTTAACCGCCAGGTGCGCGAGGAGGTTTATACCAAAGTGCAAACCCGCCGTGCAGAAGACGAAGATCAATTAAACGAATTATTCACAAAACTGATCGGGCTTCGCAACCAGGTCGCCGTAAATGCCGGATTTAAAAATTTCCGCGACTACAAACACCAGGCCCTTGCGCGGTTTGATTACTCGGTAAAGGACTGCCTCGATTTTCACGAGGCGGTAAAACTCCATGCGGTGCCATTGATCAACGAGCACGACAAAAACCGGCAGCAAAAATTAAAACTCGACGACTACAGGCCCTGGGATACCTCGGTGGATGAAGAAGGGTTGCCGCCCTTAAAACCTTTTTCCACCGCGCAGGAACTCATCGATAAAACCATTGCCTGTTTCAACAAATTGGATCCTTTTTTTGGCGAATGCATTCACACCATGCAACAGATGAAACGCCTCGACCTCGAAAGCCGCTTAGGAAAAGCCCCTGGTGGTTACCAGTACCCCCTTTATGAAACCAATGTGCCTTTCATATTCATGAACTCGGTAGGTTTACACCGCGATTTGGTGACCATGGTGCACGAAGGGGGGCATGCCATCCATTCCTTTTTAGATTTTGATCTGGACCTGGTGGACTTTAAATCGCCGCCCAGCGAAGTGGCCGAACTGGCCAGCATGAGCATGGAACTCATGAGCATGGAACACTGGGACGTTTTTTTCAGCGATCCCGAAGAATTAAAACGGGCCAAACGTCAGCAATTAGAGGGGGTAATGGATACCCTGCCCTGGATTGCCGCTATCGATAAATTTCAGCACTGGATTTACGAACACCCGGCGCACACCGTTGCAGAGCGTTATGCTACGTGGCAACAGATCATGAAAGATTTTGGCAGCGCGGTCATCAATTACAAAGGCCTGGAGTCGAACCTCAGCCGTCGCTGGCAGGTACAGCTGCATTTATACGAAGTGCCTTTTTATTACATTGAATATGGTTTTGCGCAACTGGGAGCGGTGGCCGTTTGGCGTAACTACAAACGCGATCCGAAAATGGCCGTTGAAAAATACAAACAAGCCCTGGCTTTGGGTTACACCCAATCCATCCCAAAGATCTACGAAACAGCTGGTATCAAATTTGATTTCAGCCCGGCCTACATCAAGGAGCTCATGGATTTTGTGAAAGAGGAGTACCAGAAGATTTAAGGGGACAGGGGTCTTCACTCATTATATTTCAGTTTGCCTATTTTTGGCAGCTATTGTTGTGCTTACGGCCTTTTGGAAATAGTTTGAGTAATTTCAGCGATTTTTTTCTCCGCGTTTTTGTTGTCCGGATTCAGCTGTAGTGACTTCTTATAATTTTTCAAGGATAAACCATAGTCTTTTTCTTTTAAATACGCTTCGCCAAGACTGTCATAAGCGTTAGCTGATTCAGGAAACAAGGTAATGTTAGCTTTGAGTACATGAATGGCTGATTGAATTTGCATGTCTTTAAGCAATAGGTACCCCAATGAATTTAAGTAACGCTCAATTAATGGATACGTGTTTTGGATTTTTTTAAGGTGAGGATTTATTTTTCGTATAATTTCTTTTATTGCAACTGAGTCGGAATTAACTTCCGTCATGTTTAATTTGTCGAGTTCTTGGATGGAAACTTCAAATTCACTCTTTTTTTGATGAAACTCCGAGCTCTTTTTTTTATCGAATTCAAAACGCAGATAGTTTTCAAATGAGTTCTCTGGCTCTGCCATTCCAGTTAAGTAAAGATCTGAAAAAGAAAAGCGATCTACTACAAAGGCAGTATTTTCAGCGGACAATCCACAACCTTTATGCCGGATTCTTCTATAGCTATTCGAAAATTGGTCTGAAACAAAAATTTTGCCGTTTGGTTTTAATTTTTTTGCCAGATCTTTTACAATATTTTCAATGTCAGAAAGTTCATGGAAAGTATTATGGATAATTATTTTATCGAACAGTCCGTCTGGCAGTTCGGTTCTCTTTTCAGAACCAACTACCAAACTAAAGGAATTAGTCTGTGGTGTTGACCTTATCGAGGAATAATATTCATTTACTTTGTTAAACTGTTTTAAGCGCTTTGTGTCTATATCCTGAATAAAGAACTTTACACTGTCGCACATCACAGAGAAAACGCCTTCAAGCCAGCCATTGGCGGCACCTATATCTGCGACCGCATCTCCTTTTCTAATCTCGTAGTAATTCATAACAGGCCTGAATTCCTCACATTCTTTTTTTGAATACGCGTAACCATATTTGAAGGGCTTTTTTAAAGGAGCAATTTGAAATGTCGATGACCCAGCATTAGCAATTCTTTTGTCGGGTTTCTTGATTGACACGCAGCTGGTAATCAGAAATAAAAAAGTCAAACAATTGTAGACATGTTTTGACTGACTAATTTTGGTCATTCATTAAATTTATTTTTTTCATGTTAGTCTCTTTGGCTCGTTTCAATTATTCATGTTGACTCTTTTTTTGTCAATTTAATATTTGATGGATAGCTGGAGGTGTCCGCCAAACCCCAATTCAACAATTTTTTGTAAAGTCGAAATTCGAACCTCCTTAATGTTGTTTTCGATTTTAGAAATATAAGATTTTGTTGTGCCACACATTTCCGCGAGTTGTTCTTGCGTAAGACCTTTTTTTAGTCTGGCCTCTTGAATTAATGCGCCCATTTTAAATGTTTCATAACCTGCCTCTAGCTTCTCGCGCTTTTTTGTACCCCGTTTACCATATTGTTCATCTTTGAACTGATCGAGTGTTTTAGTGTTACTTTTTTTCATCGAAATATTCCTCCTTTATTTTTAATGCCTTTTTAATTTCCTTGGTTGGCGTCTTTTGAGTCTTCTTTTGGAAACCATTGGTTAAAACAACCAATTGGCCTTCGTCGAAAAAACAAAAGATTCTAAAAATGTCACTGCCGGATTGAAGCCTTATTTCATAAAGCGCGTCTGTGTTTTCAAGGTGCTTTAGATAGGTTTCCGGAACCCTTTGGAGCTCTTCTATCAGATCAAATGTCCAAATAATCTTGTCTTTTACTTTCTGTTTTTGTTTAGCAAAAAACGCGGTAAAATAGTCCTTATAAACAATGATCGTCCGAACTTTATTTTTAGTGCCCACCACGCAAAAATAAACAAAGTTGTCCTTCTGGGCAACTTTTAAATATCGCAATAGCGTTAAAAATGTCTTTAGGGTTTTCTATGAAAAGGTTGTACAACGTGCCTTTCTCAAGCGCCGAAAAGCTGGTTAAACCGCAATCCCACTGGAATGCGCTCCCAGCGTCTCTTAAAACGATTTCACGCCTTGCTTTTTAAAAAATCACCGTCAACAATCAGCAGTTTCACTCCTTGTGCCGAATCCGAAAGATGCGAGCTGAGTTCGTCCGACACCACGTAGGTCTGGCCTTTCACCAATGTCACTTTCTCGCCCGTGCTCAGTTCACTCACAAACTCCCCCTCCAAACAATGCACAATATGTCCTTTCTGGCACCAATGGTCCGCCCGGTAGCCTTTCGAATATTCCACCAGGCGTATACGAAGCCCCTCAAATTGAAGGGTCTGCCAATAGGCCACGCCTTGTTCTCCTCGGTATTCTACTTTTTCAACGGTCGTCCAATCGATCGTTTGAAATGGAATGTTGCTCATGGTTGTGTGTGTTTTAAATGATGCGTATTATTCAAAATCGTATTTACCAATAAACCGGTTGTCTTTAAAATAATAGGCCTCGTACGAGGTGTCGTTCATGGAATAAACCACCTCTACAATTATTTTGTCGGCACCGGGCTCATGCTGTAGCACGCGTTCTTTTAGTTCTGTTGTCAATTCGTCGAGGGGAATCACCTGCTCAAATTCAAACCCTTCGTCGTAAGTAAATTCAAGCGCAAAATTCGCCTGTTGCCATTGTAGTTTTGTTTCAAGTCCTTTTGAAATAGAATGTACCACCAAACTTCCCTCGTGGCTGACTAGTAAATTTTTTGTGGATTGGGAAAGCATTAAAAAGCCGGATGCCACCATCGCCAAATAACCAATCTTTCTAAACATAAATTCACTGATCCTAGGGAGCAGGTATTTGATGGTCCAGGTAGACAACAAAGCGGCAAGGGCCACCACCAGTCCAATCGCAAACACCTTTCCGGAGAGCAATCCAAAAACGCCGTAAAGTACAAGTTTGATCAAATGCAGAATAATTTCATTGGCTGCGCGCGTGGCCAAAATTTCTTCCTTCGACAGGCCATACCGCAAATAAAATTTATTAAAAAGCAATCCAACGGCGCCTGTTAATCCCGATAAAAAACCAGCAAAAAAACCAACCACCAGTAATAAATACATTTTGGGCCGGTCCATTTCTTTCGGTTCCTTTTGTTTTTTAAAAAGGGCTGGCAGGTTGCTAATAAGGAACAGCCCCATCAGGAGTTCCAAATACAAAGGATTTAAAAATTTCAGTAAATAAGCGCCAAGCCAAACCGCCGGCAGTGCGGCGGGCACAAAATACCGCACAATGTGCCAGCGCACGTTTTTTCTAAAAGCCAGTAACCTGGTTGCCGAACTGGCAAAGGTGCCAATGGATAAAGCGGCGGGCACCTGCGCAATTGGCAACAAGCGACCGAGAAAAGGGATTAGCATCAGGCCCGCACCGCCACCGCAAATGGCGCTAATAGTAAACGCCAAAAAGCTACAAATAAAAATAACGATCAAGGCAGTAGTCATGGATGGTAGCTGCTGTGTGAGTAATCATCTAATTCATTCAATTGCACGGGCCAACCCGGTTGTGAAAGTAACAAAAATAAATTTGACGTTACGGCCTCATAAAATTCAGCGTTAAAAATCCTTGCGTTTCAAACAGAGTTCCAAAAAAGCCTCGGAGAGCTTAAGCGTTTAGTTGGATTCGAGGCTTTTTTGGAAAGCCCGTGCGTAGAGGCTATGCTTTTCTGGCCCTTCGCCAGAAAATGATCATAGCCTCGGCTTGAAACGCAAAGGATTTTAGCTGAATTTTATGCAGCCTTGATTTCTTTTGTAACTTTTC
>Ga0075158_10002531_pt1 | contig 13226 bp, 12 predicted proteins | sample JI91814BDNA_FD_70968 | JGI IMG/M metagenome (GOLD analysis project Ga0075158, IMG submission 70968) | Wastewater effluent complex algal communities from Wisconsin, to seasonally profile nutrient transformation and Carbon sequestration -... | ecosystem: Engineered > WWTP > Effluent > Algae... | reverse complement strand
CCCGTCGACGGACACGTAGGGACGTGCGAACAGTCGCACAAACCAGCCATTGACCCAGTGGGGACGGAAGGTCACGACAATGTCAGTCATACCGAAACCATGGCATATGGCCTCGCACCGAGCTCATCTCCGCACATCGGCACGAGCGCGAACCAACACTGACCTTGTAGCCGCATCTGGGCGGAGGGTCGCCGGTGGGCGATGCCCTACTTTGCGCGGTCGTCGAGCGAGACCGCTCCTGTGCAATGTGCTGGGCGCATACTCGCGCAATCTAGGCTGCATCTCGACATCTGACTGACCGTGTCGCGACGCAGTTGTCGAGATGCACTCAAAACCGTAAAGAGTGCTGTTGATCCCATGAACTAGCCGACGTTATGTACCTCGGGCGTGCCTGTTCGCGCGGGATCCGACACTGTGCGATGTGGCCCGCACGTTGGAGCGCAGTCCGGGCTGCTCCTCGACACAGATTGTGTTCTATGGGAGGGGCCATCATCCTCACCGGGGGTGCTGCTTGGTGAGCGTTAACCCGTGGGTAGGGGCCCGTCCTGTTCCGGAGGAGCTGCTGGCCACCGACCGAGCTCGAGCAGCCAGAACGAGCCGACGAGGTGCTCGATGAACGCCGCCAGGCCAGCTCTGTGGGTGAACTCCTCGGCTGACCGGCGGGTGACTCCTTCCTTCCCCGTGAGCCAGTCGTCGACGGCGCGTGACGTCATCACGCTGCACGTGTACACGAAGTTTAGGGCGGAGTCATCGTTGAACTGCACAACGACGTGGTTGAGATACCGGGATCCGCCCGTTCCGAGGACCCAGTACGAAAGCACCTCCTCGCGGCTGAGGGCGGATTCGAGAAACTCGACTATTGGCGTGTCGACGCTGACGAAAACGGGTGCCCAGCCGCGGAAGTCGATCGACCCGTCGGAGGCCTGCAGCGTGTAAAGCGTCGTCATCAGCAGGGGTGCGAACGGCGTCTTGCGGATCGACGCCGCGACCACTGAGGGTGGTGCGTCATCGAAGTCGACCCAGAGCAGGAGGGAAGGGTCGATCCTCCGATCACAGGCCAGCAGGCCCAGCCGAGGCGCAGCCCACGCGTCCGGGACCCCAACGGACTGCTTTCGCAGGACCTCAGGGTGCAGCCATGCCAGAACGACGTGCGGTCCCAACTCTTCGTGCGTGCGCGCAATCTGCGCCGGTGACAGTGATGGCCCCGGGTTCTGAGCCTTGGCCCACGTCAGGGCGAGGGGACCTGCGTGCAGCGTCAGCCGTTCTCTTTGCATCGCCTCGATACGGCTCAGGGTCGGGTCGCCGGTGGTCGAGTCCACAAGAACGACGGCGCGACCACGCCGCTTGTTGTACTCAAGGATGATCGCGGGCACCCAGGCCTCATATGCGGCCCAATCATGAAGCCGGATGCCGTGTGGCCGCAGTGCCAGAGCGGCCGCATCCCAACGTTCGCCATACGTCGGTTGTCCAGCCATGGCGGACAGGAGGCCGGTGACGGTGGTCTCGTCGCTGAGCGCGTGCCGGAGATCTGTGAGGGCCTCATCGGGCGTGGTGCCGGGAGAGGTGTAGTGGTCGCAGTCAAGGAGAGCGCTTAGATCGAGTTCGAGCAGCCAAGCCGGACTCATCACCAGCCGGTACATCAGGTCCGCCGCAGCAACCCACGGCACGTCATGAGTGAGCGGTGCGAGCAGCCCGACCGCTGACCGGTAGTACTGCAGATAGGCATAGTTGCCTGCCAAGTGGTTCAGGCCTTCGGTCGAGCTCTCCACCGCAGCCAGCGTGGCGAACTGCTCGTGTGTCTCGCGGCAGCCGCGACCCATCCACTCCCAAAAGCGACTGGCACGGTCAGGCTGGTCCGCAACGGGGACCAGTCCCAGAATCGTCATCGCCGTGCCCCATGCGGTCGTTTCGTGCAGTGCCTGGTGAGAGCGCTCATGCAGCGACACGAAACTCTGGAACGAGCCACCCATTCCGCTCGCCAGGTCCAACGTCCAGCTGTCGACGCCGTCGTGGTAGCCGACCACGCCATGTCCCACGGGGTCAGTGGCGCACCTGAAGACTCTGGCCTCAGTCAACGAGGCGCCACCCCTCACCGTCCTCGACGGCAATCCCTCGCTTCCGAAGCCCCTTGAGCAGTGGCGCCACCTTGGCCGAGTCCTCTTCGTAGGCGGACTCGATACGCGAGATCGGCAAGGAGATGTCGGTCGGGCGGCCCTCCGAAAGGTTGGCCATGACGATCGCCAGATCTGCCTCGTCGGCCGCGAGAACCCGCATCATGCGTAGGGCGCGTTGGAACAGTTGTGCTCCGGCGGCGAGCGAGGCAGATCCCGTCAGGACGAACACCCCAGCGGCCGTGATGGCGTCCCAGCCGAGATCATGCGCCTTTGGCCTGTTGATGAAGAGACGCGTCCTCGGGACGATCATGCCCAAGTGCCCTGGCGGGAGCGAAGGGAGGGTCGTCTCGACCATGAGCACGCCCTCGCTGACGGGCTGGGCGGCGAGCAGGGAGGCCAGGAGCTGGTTGTCGAGGTGCACCCCGCGCTGGGCAAGGCGAGCCTGCCGGGAGGTTGGGAGAATCCCGTCCGCCGTGATCTCGGTCCACTCGGCGCCGCTCGGACTCACCGGAACACCTGACCGCCGGACTTGAGGGCTTCCCACGACCCTGCAGCCGAGCACACCGACTCCGACGCCAAGAGATACGCCCACGTCTCGTGCACTTCGTCGGACCCGTTGACGGTCTTGACCCACGCCGCAGCAGCATCGCGCTTGGCCACGACCACCGGCGAGGTCATCTCCGAGTCGCGCTTGCCCTCGACGATCCAGTGCACCCCGGCGTCGTCGATGACGATGAAGTCGGGCTCGTACTGCCGTTGGATCGCCCCCGAGAGGTAGGAGATCCGCAGCGGCACGGTCTCGTCGATCCGCACCCACGCCCGAACCGGCCCCGACACCTCGAAGAGGCCAGCGAGCACGAACTCCGTCGACCAGGCGTCGAAAGAGTTGATCTCGTAGACCGACTTGGCCCACCCCCGGTATGGGTACCCACGCTCGAAGTCCCGCGACGACGTCACGACCTGCCGGTCAGCCGCCGGCCGAACCTCGAACCGCTCCGACGGGTCGGGCCATCGCACGGGCCGCACCTCGCGCACCTCACGCGCCGGTGACGAGGTCTGCTTCGCAGCGACCCACTCCGTCAACCGCGCTGTCGCCAGGCGCCCATGCTCAGCCCGCCACGGCGTCGACTCCGAGACCCCGGCACCAGTCAAGAACGCCGAAGCCACAGCCACCGCCGCGTTGATCTCACCAGCAGTCGCCGCGACCGGGTTGGTGCGGATCAACCGCCCCACGAGGTCCTGCTCGATCGTGTCGAACGGCATCACGCTCTGCGTGGCCACCACCTGCTCCACCTCGTCGCGAATCACCACCCGGGTCACACCACCCGCGTCACGCTCGGCATCCAGAGCCTTGCGGGTCAGCGTCGGCGCGTTGTCCTGCGCAAAGAGCCGCCCGAGTGCCTCCACCGAGTCGAGGTTGACCGACGCCAACGAGAACGGGTCACGCTCCCAGCGCGTCACCACCGACGGCAGGAACAGCGGGATCTTCACGCCACCAGGCGACCGCGCCTCCAACCGCGTCGCCAGAGCGACCCCAGCCGCAACCCCCGCAGCCACCCGAGCATCCATCGTCGCCATGGTGAACCCGACATGGCTGCGCCCCGCAGACGCTTCGACCTCGCCCTCATCAAAGAGCCCCAGCTGGTCCGGATCCAAAGCGGCAGCGCCAGGCAGCAGCACCTCCACCGACCCAGACTCCGGCCACTCGAAGTCCAGCGGTACATCACCCGAAGCGCCAAGAGCGGTACCGACGGGCGCGCGGCCCACCACCCGGTTCGCCACCAGTTCCGCGGAGTCCACCCGATCCCCGAGGGTCTCCTCCAGCAGCACCTTCGCCTGCTTCAGCAGCGACGCGAACGACCGGTGGGAGAGCACCTCGACGGTGTCGAGCATCGCGTTGCCGGTCCGCTGCCCGAACGGCAGTCGCAGCCCGCGCCCCAGCACCTGCTCGGTCAGCAGCGACGACTCCATCGAACGCACCGACGCGATGACGTAGATGTTCTTGACGTCCCACCCTTCCTTGAGCATCGACACCGACACCACCGCGCGCACCGGCGAGGCCGGGTCCTCCAGCCGATCCAGCGCCGCCAGCGTCGCGTCCGGCTCCTCCGACGTCACCAGCAGCACGGCATCCGAAGACCCCAACATGTCCGACCCGACCAGCAGGTCCCGGTACTCGGTGGCCTCCTCAATGGTCGTCGCGACGAGGAACATCACCGGCTCCACGTACGCCCGCCCCCGCGCCTGCGCGCAGTACGCCCGCATCGCGTCGCGTTTGGCGTCGAGCAACGTCAGCCCGTCGGCGAGCTGGGTGCGCACATCATGGATGCCGTCCTGCCGGGTCACGAGCACCGGCACCTTCACGTACCCATCGGCGATCGCATCGGACAGCGGGTAGTGGTAGACCCGCATCGGCAGCGATGCCTCGTGCGGTGTCGCCGTCAGCCCGATCGTCGCCAGCGGGTGCAGGTCACCGATCGCGGCCTCGAACTTCTTCGCCGACCCCGAGTAGTACACGTGGTGCTCGTCCGCGATGACGACCAGGTCATCGGCCGCCGCGAGATACGACTGCACCGCCGTGCCCAGCGTCTCGTGCGGTTGGTACGCGCGCCGTCGGTCCTCCTTGTTCGGCCGCAGCAGCGACTGCACGGTGAACACGAACACCTTGAATACGTCCGGGTTGGCCAGGGCCGCCCCGACCTCGCCGCGCTCGACGGTGTCGAGAGTGATGACCATGGGCCGCGACTGCATTCCGCGCAGGTACTTTGGGTGTCCCGGCGTGAGGTTGTCGATCGTCTTGCGCTGGATCGTCGACCCCGGCGTCACGATGAGCACGTTGCGCACGCCCGACTCGTAGAGGTAGTCGAGCAGCCCGCCGGCGATGTACGTCTTGCCCACCCCGGTCGCGAGGTCGGCGATGAACTCGCTCCCCGCGTCCGCGCCGTCGAGGGCGCGCGCAATCGCGTCGAGCGCTGCGGCGTTGGGTTCACGCAGGTCCAGGTTGTACGACACCTGCTCCACGAGGGCGCCGTCGTAGTCGATGCTCATGCGCTCGGCCCTTCCACCACAACGTTCGGATGCCGTTCGCCCGGCTCGGCGCGCCGCCTCACCCGCAGTAACCCGGACGTCAAGAGGTCGCGCGGCGCCTTGCGGATCCTCGACCCCTTGGAGATCTCGGCGAGGGTCTGCTCAGCCTCGGGGAGCACGGCGGTGGCGACGATGGTGACCCGCTCCTTCTCTGCCAGCGCGCCGACGATGGTGCGCACCTCTTCGGGGCCGACCGCGCCGTCGAGCACCGCGAGCCGCATCCGACCGCGGATGCCGCACAACGGCTGGGCGCTCTTCTGCCAGGTGAACCCGAGCTGGCCGGCGACGGCTCGGGCGAACCGCTCACCCTGAGCCCACTCAGCGAGGACCACGCCGTATGCCGTGTCCTCGTACATCGACGGGCCAACCGTCACCGTGACGAAGCCGGAACCGCCCTGCCAGTCAACGGCTTTCGTGATGCCGCCCGGGTCCTCGCCGTGCACGACCTTGGTCAGCCGCGGCTGGGTGAACTGCTCGACCGTGCTGGGCAAGATCTCTGCGGTCACCCAGCGGCGACCCATCTTGTGCGCCACCGCCGCGGTCGTCCCCGACCCGGCGAAGCAGTCCAGCAAGATGTCCCCGGTATTCGATGCGATGCGGACGACCCGCTCCAAGAGCTTCTCGGGTTTGGGCGTTGCAAACACATCCCCGTGGAGGGCGCGAACCTCCTCCTTGCCGTTGCGTACGAAGCCGACCTCTTCCGGATGCCAAACGCTGCTTGGCACTCTCCCTCCAGCTACCTCGCTGAGGAATCGCTTGAGATACGGGCGCGACTCACCCTTGGTGCCCCAGTAGATGCGACCGTCAGTGTCAAGGCGCTCAAGCTCAGCTTGCGAGACACGCCAGTAGCTGCCGCTCGGCGGGCCGTCGACTACCTTGCCGGACGGGGTTTCGATCGCATAGAGACCCTTGCTGTAGAAGTTGCGGGCAGCCAGGTCGCTACGTCGCCATGGGCCGCGGTGGTCGTTGTCTGGATTGGTGTAAGCGCTGTCCATCGCCGCGGTGCGCGGCAACTGGTTGAAGCGACACTTCACGGCTTCCCGGGCATAGATCAGGACTGTGTCGTGGTCCATCGATAGGAACGTCGCGGTGTTTCGAGGATCGTTGCGCCTCTTCCAGATCGCTGAGCCAATGAAGTTCGCCGGGCCGAAGACCTCGTCCATGAGGAGGCGCATGCGGTGCTGTTCGGCATCGTCAAGGTGCACCCACACCGACCCATCCGGTGCGAGCAGCTCGCGGATCAGGACGAGTCGTTCCCGCATGAACGACAACCAGGTGGAGTGCTCCATCCAGTCGTCGTAGTGCTCGAACGCCTGCCCCGTGTTGAACGGCGGATCGATGTAGACGAGCTTCACCTTGCCCCGGTAACGCGACCGGTACTCCGGCACCTCGGCCAAGACCCGGAGCACGTCGAGGCTGTCGCCGGTGAACAGCAGGTTCGCGTCGAAGGGCTCGTCCGGCACCTCACCCACCGAGCCGGTGACGTCCGTCAGCCGCACCTCAGAAGCAGCCGGGTGGTCACGCTCGACCCACACCGGCTTGCCGCTCTCGTCCTTGGGCACGAGCAGGAACTTGTCCTTGCCCGGCCACACCAGCTCAAGCCGTGCCGTCATCACGCCGCCCCGGCCGTGAGCGCGTGTCCCCACCGGTTGATGTCCACGACGCGCAGGTTACGCAACGCGAGCCGCCAATGTCGGCCGCGACCGGCATCCCACGCTGGTGATCCTGGAGATCTTCCGGCATCCAGCCGGTGTCGGTGCCTCGAACTACGCTCGTGTCCAGCAGCACGGCCGAGGGGGCGCAGTGACCATGGATTCGTTGTTCGGGCAGACGGTCGAGTACCCGTCCGAGAAGCCCACCGTGCCAGCGCGCCTGCGTGTCCTCATCACGGTCAAGGCTGCCCCGAACCCCTCTGCCGCCCACGGCGAGACGGTCTGCGTGGCCGGTGTCACGCTGGGGGACGTCGGCCCCACGGGCTGGATCCGCCTGTACCCGATCAACTTCCGGCACCTGCCGAAGGACACAGAGAGCTTTGCCAAGTACGACATCGTGTCGGTCGACTGCGTCCCGGCACGTGAACCCAGGTTGGAGTCATGGCGACCGAACATGGCCACCCTGCAGGTCGAGACCCACCTTCCGCCCTGGCGGAAGCGCCGAGAGCTGCTCGAGCCGATGATCGACGACTCGATGTGCCGCATTCGTGACAGTGCGGCCGACGATCCGCGCTCCCGATCTCTCGCACTCGTCAGGCCAGCCGAGGTCATCGGGTTCAGACTGGAACCACACCCGGGCTGGACGCGCGACGAGCAGGCGAAGATCGACGCCTACGTCAACCAGCTGGAGTTCGACGCTTCAGCCAGTCGCAGGACAAGACCCCGTTGGTGGCTCCCCGGTTCAGGGGCTTCTACACGTGGCGCTGCGGCGATGCTGCCTGCCGCACGCACGAGCAGTCGATCATCGACTGGGAGTTCGTCGCCCTCCAGCGCCACGTGTGGAACCGATCTGACGATGAGGTGCGCGCTGCGCTGCGACAGCGCTTCTTCGACGAGCTGTGCTCGTCGAAGAACGACGTTGCCTTCTACGTGGGTAACCAGGCCAAGCGGCCGCAGACGTTCAGCATCCTGGGTGTGTACTACCCCAAGAAGGGTTCCTAGAGAGACAGGGAAGCGACGGGGACGGCTGTCGTCCTCACGACGTGGTCGATGATGACCTTTCGGTGGCACATCTCCGCGTCGCCCTCGAAGCACAGCACCGCGACCACGTGATCGCGGGCGAGGTCCGACAGTTGGTCGAGGGAGGCTTCTGCCGCAGGTCCCGTGAGCGCCTCCCGATAGACACGCCGGCCCTCCTCCACGCGACCATCCCAGAAGGGTTGGCGGTTCTCCTTCGCGTTCCCCAGGCTGCGGAGGTGCTCGTAGCCGATGCCGGCGGTGGCCAGCGCTTGCCGGAGCCGCGTCTTCGAGAACCCCGGCTTTCGACTGATCGCGTTGAGTCGGACATCGGCGACCGTCTGCACTCCAGCCTCCTGTAGGTCGGCCACGAAGCTGTCGATCGTGCGGCCTTCGTATCCGATCGAGACGATTCCGTAGGTCATGGCAGGAGCCTCCGAGAGGGGGTTGCTGGATCGGGCTTCAGTCACCAGTTCGTCGATGGACATCGATAGCGCCCGGCAGAGGGCTGCGACCGTCAGGACGCCTGGATCGCGAGTGTGCCCTTGTTCGAGCTTCATCAACGTGTTCTTCGATACCCCGGCTCGCGTGGCGAGCGCGGCACGAGTCATCCTCGCGGCCCTCCGCCGGTCACCGACCGCCTGGCCGACTGTGGCGACTTCCAGAGAGTCCTTCAACGGTCTGCCCACGTGCACCCAAGAGACCGTAGCAGTAAAAAAATACTTCTACTTATAGCGGCAGCCAGGGCCCGAGGACGTCCAGGCCGACACCGGGTGAGGCGACGGGCGAGGTGCGTCACGGCATCCCGGCCAGGCACGACGGCGCCGTGCCGAAGTACCTGATGGCGTTCCCCGTCGTCACTTGGTCATCGCGCCAGAGGACTTCCTCGAGGCTGTTGACGTATCACCGACGCGGGTGACCGCCTCCTGCAGGTCAGTCGACCCACTGGGGGCCGGCAGCCAGCACCGCCCGGTGCGGCACCTGTCGAAGGAGCAGAACCATGGGTTTCTACATCAAGGACCTCTACGTCCACCGGATCCCCAAGATCCCGTGGCACGACCCGCTGACCAACCCGCCGACCATCCCCGAGACCTCGCCGATCATCCGGATGACGGCCCTCTCACCGCACGTCGCGGTGGTTCGTGGCGGCGGTGGCGGCGGCACTGCGTTGCCTGCCGACGACACGACCCTGTGGACGATTCCCACCCCCATCACGCCGATCGTCACCCCGGCCGGCAGCCTCGAGCTGAACGACCTGCACATCGTCCGCGAGAACCTGCTGGCGACCCTCAAGGCCGTCGACGCCCAGCTCGAGACGATGCAGCCCTCGGCCGAGGACCTCGCCTACGTCCAGTCCGTCGTCAAGGGGTGACGGATGCCGAACCCCGCCGGTGAGCGCCTCGCCCGGCTGAGCCGGGTGGCCACCATCCGCGCCGCGGCGCTCACCGGCAGGCTCGGCCCCGAGCCGCAGGGCTCGAGCGACCTCGCAGCCCTCCTCTACCGAGCCGGCGGGTGCGCTCCCTCGCGGGGGATCGACGCGCGCTGGCCGCAGCTGGTGCTTCGGCGCGCGGAGCGGCCGGTTCGCGCAGCCCTCTCAGGCCACACCCGAAGCGCAACGGCGGCGTGGATGAGCTGGACGCGCACCGACGCGGACACCAGCGAGCTCGTCCACAAGATCTACGTCAGCCCTTCGGTGGGGGCCCTGGCTGAAGCGCTGACGACCACCTTCGCCGTCGCCATCGACCTCGGCGTCCCGGCCTGGAAGGTGGGGGCCGATGTCGCCGGAATTCATCGAGCCGACAAGATCGTGCTGTACCTGCCCACCGGGGAGGCCGCGGACAGAGCCGCCTCCATCCTGGCAGTGGCGCTGAATCACATTGAGCCGCAGGGGGTTCCGTTCACCGGACAGGTGGGCGACACGGGTATCGTCTCGCGCGGCATCGACCACGACGGGACGAGCTGGAGGGCCCTCGTATGCCGGTCACTCGCGGACGCGCTGGTGGCCGGCGGGGCGGTCGCCGGCCCCACCGCCCCGCCGATGGACGTCGCGGACCTGGCCTACGAGCGCCTCGTCGGCCTGGGCTTCGACGTGACCACCTGGTGGCCACTGCAGCCGCCGACGCCGCAGCCGCCGACGCCGACGCCGCAGCCGATGACGACAGGGGCGAACCGATGAGCGTCGCCGACCTCGAGTTCCGCCTGCCCGACGACGTCGACGCCGTGCACGACCCCGACGGTGGCGACGTCATCGTCAGCCGCCGGGGCAGCCGCACCCCACCCCAGGTCCTCTCCTCGGATGCCTGGGCCCTCCTCGAGCTCTTCCGGGAACCCCGGACGCTGGCCGGCGCGGTGCTCGCGCACTGCACCAGCACCGGCCAGGACCCGGTCGCGACGCTGGAGGCGGCCTTCCCCGTGCTCGTCGCCCTGACCCGCAGCGAGCTCCTCGTCGGAGCGGGCACGGACGCTGCAGCAAGCCTCGTCGCGCGGCACGCGGTCGGCGAACACGTCGGCCCCGCAACGCTCGTAGCGCGCATCCGGGTGCTGCGGGACAGCGAGCTCTGGGATGCCGTCCTCGAGGACGGAGCCCCCGCCGTGGTCAAGGTCGTCGACGACCCGACCTCGGGCCCCGAGCTCTTCCGTCGCGAGGTGACGGCCCTCCGGCGGCTGCACGGCGGGCCCGTGCCGGACCTGGTCTGGAGTGAGCCCCGATCGACCGGCGGGGCGCTCGTCCTGTCCTTCGTCGACGGCGACCCCGTCGACCTGGCGGCCCTGGACGCGCGCGGCTCGCGAGACTTGGCCGACGCCGTCCGCCTCGTCCTGGCCACGCTCGACGCCTACGCCGCCGTCCACGCAACCGGTGTCCTCCACGGCGACGTCCACCCCGGCAACGTCCTGGCGGACGAGCACGGTCGCGTGACGCTCATCGACTTCGGGATCGCCGACATCGCGGATGCCGGTCTCGGACCAGCGCCGCGAACCGGCGGCGGCGAGCAGCTGGACCCCGCTGCGGCGCGCGCGCTTCGACGCGGCGTGCCCGTCCCCCAGCTTGACGTCGCGGCCGAGGTGTACTCCCTGGCCGCGCTCGCCTTTCGCATCCTGACCGGGGCGGCCTACCTCGACCTCGACCTGGAGCGTGACGACGCCCTCCTCGCGATCGCGCGCAGCCTGCCGAGGCCGTTCAGCGACGTAGGCCGCTCGCCGTGGCCCACGGTTGAGGCCGTGCTGGCGCGCGGTCTGGCCAAGCACCCAGGAGATCGGCCCGCCACCGTCGCCGACCTCCGCGACGAGCTGGCTCGCGCCGCCGGCCCGCTCCCGGCCGGGGCCACGGACAGCGCCACCGGTGACACCGCCGGCGCGGCCCTCGTGCGGGACTCGGACGTCGACGGCCTCGCCTGGGCCGACGCGGACGAGGTCACCGCGGCGGTCCGCGCCGACGCCCTGCAGGCAGTTGCCGTCGACACGGGGAGCGTGGAGGCCCACGACCTGGCCCTCCTGTGGGGCGCGCGGGCCGCCCACTACCGGGCCGGCGAACGTCTCCACGCCGAAGGGTGAGGCGCTCCGAGTGGGTGCGTCACGGCATCCGGTGGGGCACGATGGCCCGATGTCGAAGTACCTGATCTCCTTCCCCAGCGCCGCGATGGACATCGCTCCCGAGGACTTCCCCGACGTCGTCGAGTCGTCCCACGAGGCGATCCGCGAGGCCAAGGCGGCGGGCGTCTACGTCTTCGGCGGCGGCATCGACGAGAGCGTCGTCCCGGTGCTGGTCCACGCCGACGGGTCGATCACCTCCGAGACCTCACACCTCGACGGCGGCTTCTGCGTGCTCGAGCTGCCGACCCGCGAGGATGCCGTGCGCTGGGCTGCCCGGATCGCCGCCGGCTGCCGCACGCCCCAGGAACTGCGGATGTTCGGCGACGACCCGGACTCCTGACCGGCCTTTCGCCGGAATGGCTCACCCGGATGCCGGCCTGTGCGCACCGCGCGTTGGCGCGGACCGCGTCGCTAAACTCCGGCCATGTCAGCATCCACGCCGGAGGAGCGCCTGCGCATCGCGCTGGACCTCGCTGACGTCGGGGAGCAGATGATGCGAACCCGGCTGCGTCGCGCGCATCCCGAGTACGACGATGCGCGCCTCGAGGAAGCCATGGTGCGGTGGATGCAGGACCGTCCCGGAGCCCCATGGGGTGACTACCCCGGCCCGCCATCGCCTCGCGACCTGGGTCAAGCGCGCCGATGACCGGCGCGGTCGAGGCGTCGTTACGGCAGGTGGCGGACGACCTGACCCAGGTCGGGGTGCGGTGGGCGCTGGTCGGCGGGTTCGCCGTGTCGAGCAGGGCCGAACCACGCTTCACGCGCGTTGTCGACGTCTGCGTGCTCGTCGACAACGATGCCGACGCAGAGGGATTGGTCCATGTTCTCGGGCGTCACGGGTATGCGGTGGATTCGGTGGTCGAGCACGAACAGCGTCAACTGTTGGCCACGATCCGGCTCATCTCACCGGTGCCGGGCGGGGTCCTCGTCGACCTGCTGTTTGCGTCCTCCGGGGTGGAGGCGGAGATCGTCGCGGCAGCCGAGTCGTTGGAGATCCTGCCGGGGTTGGTGGTTCCCGTCGCCCCTGCAGCCCACCTCGCGGTGCTGAAGCTGCTGGCCCGGGACGACGCGACCCGACCCCAGGACGCCATCGACCTCCGGGCGCTGCGACCCACACTCACGCCCAGGGACCACGATGAGGTGCATCGGCTGGTCGGTCTGGTGACGGCGCGGGGGTTCAACCGCGATCGAGACCTGGTTGCATTGGCGCAGGAGTACCTCGAGCAGCCCTGACCACAGCCGCTGGCCACCACCTGGCATCAGCGCCTCCAGTCGAGTGAGCGCAACACGCCGTGACCGAGAAATCGGACACGGCGTGTTGCGCTCACTCGTTCGTACGTCGGGGGTGGGTGACCGCCCCGGCGGTGTCCGAACCATCCCGTAGGGTCGCCTCCGTCGCCAGCGAGAGGAGCGCGTCCATGGACTTCGAGACCGTCGCCTACCTGCGCGCCAACTCCCGCGCCTGGCGCCTCCTGCGTGCCGACACCGCACCGCTGGCGATCCACGTCCTCGGCACGATCTTCATCGTCGACAACGTGCGCACCATCGCCGAGTCCGACCTGATCGCCCGGGTCGACGACCTCCTGTACGCCGTCAACGCGCAGACCGCCGGCACCTCCCAACGAACCGCACCGGATGCCGTGACGTCGCCCGACGCCGACACCGCGCCGCCCGCCCGGCTCACCTATCCGCGCTCGGCCCGCGACTACGTCGATGCGTGGGCATCGCCCGAGCAGGGCTGGCTGCGCAAGTTCTACCCCGACGG
>Ga0075158_10002530_pt1 | contig 13227 bp, 15 predicted proteins | sample JI91814BDNA_FD_70968 | JGI IMG/M metagenome (GOLD analysis project Ga0075158, IMG submission 70968) | Wastewater effluent complex algal communities from Wisconsin, to seasonally profile nutrient transformation and Carbon sequestration -... | ecosystem: Engineered > WWTP > Effluent > Algae... | reverse complement strand
CGCGATCGCCATCGGCTGGTGCTTCTGCAGGAACGCCAGCAATTCATGCCTCGCCCGCGCCGCCGCCGCGTCGCCGCTGCTCGGGTAGATCGTCACCGCGCCCTGGTACCGCCCGGTCGCGTCGACCGCCACGCACTTGCAGCCGGTGCGCAGCCCCGGGTCGATGCCCACCACCGACTTGCCGCCGAGCGGCGCCGCCAGCAGCAGCTGGCGCAGGTTGGTCGCGAACACCTCGACCGCCTCCTGGTCCGCCCGCATCTTCAGCTCGATGCGCAGGTCGAGCTCGAGCGACGGCAGCAGCAGCCGCGTGCACGCGTCGCGGACCGCGGCCGCCAGCTCGCCGGCGAACGGCGACGTCGGGGCCAGCCCCATCTTGCCCTCGATCCGCGGCGTCACGTTCTCGAGCGGCACCCCGAGCTTCAGCCGCAGCACCCCCTCCTGCTCGCCGCGCCGGACCGCCAGGAACCGGTGCGAGGGGATCGTCGCCAGCGGCTCCTCGAACGCGTAGTACCGCTCGAACTTGGTCGGCTCGTTCGCCTTGTCGGGCAGCACGGTCGACTGCACCGTGCCCTCCGCGAGGTACTGCGCGCGGACCATCGCCCGCACGTCCGCGTCCTCCGCGACCTTCTCGGCGACGATGTCGCGGGCCCCCGCGAGCGCCGCTTTCACGTCGGGCACCTCCTTCGCCGCGTCGACGAACCCCGCCGCCTCGCCCGCCGGATCTCCGTCCGCCGGCTGCGCGAGGATCCGCTCGGCCAGCCGCTGCAGCCCGCGCTCGCGGGCGATCATCGCCCGCGTCCTGCGCTTGGGCTTGAACGGCAGGTACAGATCCTCGAGCGCCGCCTTGGTCGTGCACGCCAGGATCTTCGCCTTCAACTCATCGGTGAGCTGGCCCTGCTCCGCGATCGACGCGAGGATCGCCGATCGACGCTCGTTCATCTCGACCAGGTACAGCCGCCGCTCCTCGATCGCCCGGATCTGCACCTCGTCGAGCCCACCCGTCTGCTCCTTCCGGTAGCGCGCGATGAACGGCACGGTCGACCCCTCGCCCAGCAGCTTCACGACCGCCGCGACCCCGCGCTGCGGCAGCTTCAGCTCCTCGGCGAGCACGGGCACAGGATCGAAGGTCGGGACGGTCGCGGTCGCTGCGGTCATCGGGGGCGCGGAACCTTGCACAAGCGCCGCCGCTTGTCACCACCCCACCGACATGGGCCCATGGCTGGCCCACGACACCCCGCTGCTTAACCGCCGCCGTTGCGCCCATTCCATGCGACCATCCCCGCCGATGACCCTGGCGACGAGCGACCGACGCATCCTGCTGGTGGAGGACAATCCGTTCAACCAGCGCGTCATCGGGCTCATGCTCGGTCGCCTCGGTTACCGCCACGACATCGCCGCCAGCGGCGACGAGGCGCTGACCGCCGCGTCATCCGCGACCTACGACGTCGTCCTCATGGACTTCCAGATGCCGGGCATCGACGGCGCCGAGACGACGAGGAGGATCCGCGACGGCGGCGGGCCGAACGCCCGCGTCCCGATCGTCGGGCTCACCGCCGTCGCCTCCGAGGAAGAGGCGAAGCTGTGCCGCGACAGCGGCATGAACACCATCGTCAGCAAGCCGATCAAGATCGAGCGGCTCGCCGAGACCCTCGCCCAGTACCTCGCCCCCGCCTGACGCCCCGTCAGCTGTCTCGAAGGCCATGCACGGGCTGCAACCCGCGCTGCAAGGGGTTCATGCTTACAAGTGCGCACTCCAGGTGGTGCACGCCACAGACACCCTGCAGCCCCGTGACCCCGCTGGCACGTGGCTTGCTCACCAGCGATCCCGGAGGTGCACCGCCACCATGCCGAGGATTCTCATCGCTGATGACGACCCGCGAATGCAGCGTGAGATCCAGGACGCCCTGCGACCTGGAGGTCACGAGCTGATGCCCGCCGCCAACGGCCTCATCGGCCTCGCGCGCGCGTGTCTGCTCCTTCCCGACCTCATCGTGTCGGACGTCGTCATGCCCGCGATGGACGGCTGGACCTTCCTCGCCCGCGTCCGCGAGCACCGCCGCCTGAGCCAGGTCCCGTTCATCCTGCTCACCTCGAAGAGCGTCACCGCCGACCTGCAGCGCGGCTTCCGCCTCGGCGCCGACGACTACGTGCCCAAGCCCTTCGACCCCAAGGAGCTCGCGCAGCGCGTCGATCGCCTGCTCGTCCGCGGCCGCAACCCCGTCATCGAGGAGCCCGTCCCGCTCGGCGTCGGCCTCGTCGGCGCGCTCGAGGACTTCTCGCTGACCAACCTCCTCGTCTGCTTCGCCACCGAGCGCAAGACCGGCACCATCGTCGTCCGCAGCGGCCGCACCCGCGGGCGCGTGTTCATCCGCGAGGGCCACGTCGTCGGCACCCGCCTCGACCACGGCCCCGAGCTGCGCAACGCCGAGGCCCTCTACTGGCTGCTCGGCTGGACGTCCGGCCGCTTCGAGTTCCGCGCCTCCGCCGTCGAGATGACCGACGAGATCAAGGCGCCGACCGCGTACCTCGTCCTCGAGGCCGCGCGGCGGCTCGACGAGCAGCGCCGCCCCGCCGCCTCGTGACCGCCCTCAGCCCGCGGCCTGCGCCCGCGCCAGCGCCTCGGCCTCGTCGCGGCACATGATCGGCTCCTTCACCCCGCTGCTGCGCAGCAGCAGCTTGGCGATCCCATTGAGGATGAAGTTCCCGCCGGTGACCACCACCACCCGGCGCAGGCCCGCCTGCGCCGCGAACAGCTCGCGCAGCGCCTCGCGGCAGCGCTTGCCCGGCGGCCGCGCCTGCGTGAGGTCCAGGATCATCGCGTAGTCGCCGAGCCCCGCGGTGATCCGCGCCAGCTTCTCGGCGAACACGCGGATCTGAAACGGCGTGGGGATCGGCACCTCGCGGTACATCACGACCCCCGGCCGCACCATGTACAGCCGCTCCTGGATCGCGAGGATCTCCGCGGGCGTGCTCTCGGGACCGTACTCTCTCGCCTCGACCTGCGTCATGCAGGTCCAATTCCCGCCCGCGGGTTTTGGTTCAGCGAAATAATTCAGGACGCCGCAGGGGCCGTCCGCGCCGCCCCGAGCACCGCCAGCGCCACCCCGGCCAGCAGCGTCAGCGCCCCCGCGAGCACCGGCAGCCCGATCCCCTCGCCCCACACCAGGTACGCCAGCACGCTCGCGCCCACCGGCTCGGCCAGCAGCACCAGCGCGACCACCACCGGCGCCCCGTGGCGCATCGCCCAGTTGAAGCACGTGTGCCCGACCAGCTGGGGGAACACCGCCATCAGCACCAGCCACACGTACGCCATCGCCGGCCAGCCGCCGTAGCCGACCCCGAACACCCACGGCAGCGGCAGCACCAGCAGCGCCCCCGCCGCGTTGGCGACCGCCGCGTGGACCCCGACCGAGAACCCCGCCTGCTGCGCGCGTCGCCCGAGCAGGAAGTACGTCGCGCTGGCGACCGCGCCCGCCAGCGCGAGCGCGTTGCCGAGGAGCGGGTCGCTGCCGGCCTCGGCCGCCTGCGCCATGCCGATGATCCCCGCCCCCGCGATCGCCACCGCGATGCCGACCGCCGTGCGCCCCGAGGGCCGCTCGCCCCACGCGATCCACCCGATCAGCGCGACCCAGATCGGCGTGCTCGTCACCAGCGTCGTGCTCGCGACGATCGACGTGTACGCCAGCGACGTGATCCACGTCGCGAAGTGCACGCCCATCGCGAGCCCCGCCAGGCACGAGTAGCGCCACGCCGACGGCATCGCGGCCGGCCGCGGCACCGACCGCCACAGCGGCGCCAGCAGCAGCGACGCCGCCAGCAGCCGTCCCCCGCAGATGACGAGGCTGTAGCCCGGGTCGATGGTCCCCGCGGCCTCCCGCGACAGCCGCGCGAAGATCGACCCGGCGGAGATCGCCAGCACCCCGAGCGCCAGGACCCCCGCGATCCGCCGCCCGCTCAGACCTTCCCGCCTTCCATCGGCAGCGACCCGCCGTCCTCGCGGTAGCGCGGCAGGTTGTCGACCAGCGTCTCCCACGCCAGCTTGTTCGGCGCCCACGAGTGGTAACGCGGCGGCAGCTTGTCGGCGTCCGCCAGCGACGCCACCGTCACGTCGAGCGCCAGCGGCTCGCGCGACGTCTCGAAGAACAGCGACGTCCCGCACGCCCCGCAGAACCCCCGCTGCGCGTGCTCCGACGAGCGGTACCACGACACCGTGCCCTCGACCGTCAGCGAGTCGCGGCGGACCGTCGCCCACGCGACCGCCGGCGCCCCGACGGCTCGCCGACAGATCGTGCAGTGGCACAGGCACACTGTCGCCGGGGGACCCCCGACCGTGTAGCGCACCGCCTGACAGAGACAGGAACCGGACAGCGTCGCGGACATGCCCGAAAACATACCATTGGTGACGAAACGTAGACACTCGCGACCCGCGGCCGCGTGATACGTTCGCCGCCATGTCCACGCGGGTTCACGCCACCAAGCGTTACATGCGTCCGCCGCCTCAGTTCGCCCACGACTGGTTCTCACCGCTGCGCTCGTCCGACGTCGTCGCCGGCAAGATCACCAACTTCGAGTTCATGGGCCACAAGCTCATCGCCTTCCGCGACGGCGACGGCAAGGCCGTCGTGCTCGACGCCCAGTGCCCGCACTTCGGCGCCCACCGCGGCGTCGGCGGCACCATCGTCGACGGCTGCGTGCGCTGCCCGTTCCACGGCCTCCACTTCGACAGCCAGGGCCAGTGCGTCAAGGGCGACTTCGTCAAGGACGCCAAGCACCTGCGCCACGTCCGCTCCGCCCCGTGGACCGTGCACGAGGTCGCCGCCTCGATCTTCATCTGGCACGGCCCCGACCGCACCCGCCCGGCCCACCCGCTCCGGTTCGTCGAGCCCGGCTTCTTCGACGGCTGGAGCCCCCCGGTCACCAACGCCGGTCGCCGCCTCGCGCCGACCAACGTGTTCTTCCCGACCGAGAACATCATCGACATCCAGCACTTCTATGCGATCCACCAGTGGAAGGTGAACCGCATCGACCGCGAGCCCGCCGAGGACGCCAGCGGTGCCTTCTCCGCCGTCATGCACATGACCTGGATCGGCGGCGCCCAGAGCCGAAACCCGCTGATCCGCAAGCTCGGCCGCGCCTACAAGAGCGACTTCGAGTTCGACATCGCCGTGCTCGGCCCCGGCGTCGCCCTCTCGCTCGCTCGCCTCGGCCCGGACCAGGGCAACCTCGAGATCATGAACATCATCCTGATCACGCCGGTCAACGCCGACGACTGCCAGATCCGCGTGGTCGCCTCCATTAAACGCGGCAGCTTCGAGGGCTGGCGCAGCCGCACGTCCCGCCGCCTCTTCGGCTTCGGCCCCGAGGACATCCTGTCCCGCATCTTCCTCGCCATCGCCACCAAGGACTTCGACGGCGACCAGATGATCTGGCAAAACCGCCAGTTCCTCAGCAACCCGAAGCCCATCCCCGACGACGGCCCCATCATCGCCTACCGCCGCTGGTGCGAGCGCTTCTGGCCCCCGGACTACCTCCCCGACAACCAGCTGCAGGACAGCCTCGCCGACAACCAGCCCGAGCTCGAGACCGCCGCCGGCTGAGCCGACCCCCCTCGTGCCTACTGCACGAGGATCGTGAACTCGATCCGCCGGTTCTTCGCGCGACCGGCGGCCGTCTTGTTGGTGTCGACCGGCTCGTCGGGCCCCGCCCCGCGCGACTCGATGCGATCCGCGAGCACACCGTGCTCGACCAGGTATTTCTTGACCGCCCGGGCGCGCCGCGCCGAAATCTCGGAGCGAGTGATCATCCCCGTGGAGTCGGTGTGCCCAGAGATCTCGATGCGAACCTCCGGGTACTTCTGCAGCACGGCGATCGCCCGCGCGAGCACCGGCTTCGAACTCGGCCGAAGGATGTCCTTGTCGAACTCGAACTTGATCCCTTTGATCGTCCCCGTGAACTCCGCGAGGTCCGCCGGGATCTCGTCGGCGCACCCGTCCTCGTCGAGGTACCCGTTCTTGACCTCCGTCACCTTCAAGCACCGGTCGTCCGGATCGAGGATACCGTCGCCGTCTTTGTCGGGGATCGGGCAGCCGTTGGGCTCGACGCCCGGGTCGTCCTTGCACCAATCGACGCTGTCGAGGAACCCGTCTCCGTCGACGTCGCGCTCGGGGCACCCGTGCGGGTAGATACCCGGCACATCCGGACAGGCGTCGCTCGCGTCGACGAACCGGTCGCCGTCGGCGTCCTGGATCACCAGCGTCTCCGCGCGCGTCGCCAGCAACGCCGACGGCGCCGTCTCGCCCGTCCCGCCGAGCGGCGAGCAGCCACCCAGCACCCACAACACCCCGATCACGCGCCTGTTATGCATACGAGCCTTCACCTTACCACGCCCGCGCCCGTCACGGCGCGAGCAGCTTGATCTCGACGCGGCGGTTCCTGTTGCGCCCCTCGGCGGTCTTGTTGTCGGCGATCGGCTCCCGGTTGTGGGCGTCCCGCGTCACGATGCGCTCCCCCGCGACCCCGTGCTCCACCAGATACCGCCGGACCGCCTCGGCCCGCCTCCCCGCCATCCGGGTCCGCAAGGCGTGATCGAACAACGAGCCCTTTGAGTCGACGTGCCCCGACACCTCGATTCGCACCTCGGGATACCTCAATAAAACCTCCACGATTCGATCGAGCGCCGCGAACGACTGCGGCTTGAACGTCGCCTTATTAAAATCGAACACGATCCCCGCGATCGGCCCGACGAGCCCGCTCACCTCCGGCGGGACCTCGTCGGGGCAGCCGTCCCCGTCCTCGATCCCATTGACGATCTCGGCGACGTCCGGGCACCGATCATTCGTATTATCAATTCCATCCTTGTCGATATCGAGGTCCGGGCACCCATTCCCCGGCCCCGACTCGTCCGGGCAGCGGTCCGACTCGTCGACCACACCGTCCCCGTCGCGATCCGTGACCACCGGCGCAGCCACGCTCACCGGCACCGGCGCCGCCTGCACCGCCGGCGCGTCGGTCTCGCCGCGATCGCACGCGGCCAGCATCAACACGCCGAGGACCTGCCAGCGCCGCATCACCCCGGTTGTATCACTTCACCGGCCCGCAGATCGCGGCCCCCTGTCACGCGTTGGCCGGCCGAATGCACCGCAGCCAGGTCCACATCGCCGATCCGTGCCCTGCCTCGTGGGAGGCCATGCCCGGGGACGCGGTTCGCCAGTGCAGCAGCTGTGACCGGCCCGTGCACGACCTCTCGGCCCTGCGCCACGACGAGGCCCAGAGCCTGCTCCGCGCCCGCGCGAGCGCCCCGCCGTGCGTCCGCTACGTCGCCGCGGCCGACGGCACCCTGCGCTTTCGCGACCTCGTCCCGCGCGCCAGCCTGACCCGCAGGCTGCGGACCGCCGTCGCCGCCTCGCTGCTCGCCGCCTGCACCCCGCACGGCGACACCCAATCGCCCGAATCCGACGACCCGCCCCTCTCGCTCGCCGCCGAGCGCCCGCAGCTGCCCGATCGGCTCCCGCCCGTCGCCGACGAGTGCGACCCGGTCGATCCTCCGCACCCGCAGTCGGAGCCGCACGAGAGATCCGCCGAGGTCCCCCTCGAGCCGTCCGGTCCGACCCTCGAGGACCAGCAGATCGACGCGTCGGTGCGCGCGGCCCTCCGCGACGTCGACGACCGCATCCGCGTCCTCGACGAGTCGGAGGTCATCGGCCGGTTCCCGCGAGAACATGAATGGATGGGCGTCGCGCTGTCCGGGAAGCAGGCCGAGGCCGACTCCGCTGAACGTGCGCGCCTCCTCGAGCTCGAGCGCCAGGCCCTCGCCGCCGAGGCCGACGCCCGCTGACTCCGTCGCGGCGAGATCGCGGTATATCTCCCGCCCCATGATCGACTGCGAGTCCGAACGCCCGAACGAGCTCCCCCAGGTCCTCAAGGTCCGCACGCACAGCTTCCACGCCGACGTCCTGCCGACCATCGGCGGCGCCGACTCGGCCCCCGGACCGCACGACTACTTCGACGCCGCGCTCGCCGCGTGCAAGGCGTTGACCGCGATCGTCTACGCCCGCTCGCACAACATCCCGCTCGAGCGCGTCGAGACCCACGTCGAGCGCGACGACTCGAAGGAGCGCCAGGGCACCTACAAGCTGCAGGTCCGCCTGGTGTTCCACGGCCCGCTCGACGTGGTCCAGCGCAAGCGCCTGTACGACGCCGTCGCCCGCTGCCCGGTCCACAAGCTGATGACCACCGCGACCGTGGAGATCGAGACGGCGCCGATGGAGGAGCCGTGAGCACCACCGACACGAACACCGTCGAGCTGGTGCTCACCGCCAAGCAGCGGCACATCGGCGAGCACACCGTCGACCGCGTGCTGCCGGCGATCCAGCGGCGCCACATCGGCCCGTACATCTTCCTCGACCACCTCGGCCCGCGCGAGCAGCGGCCCGGCGACGCGTTCGGCGTGGCCGCCCACCCGCACATCGGCCTGTCGACGCTGACCTACCTGTTCGCCGGGGAGCTCGTCCACCACGACAGCCTCGGCACCACCCAGACGATCCACCCGGGTGCCGTCAACTGGATGACCGCCGGCCGCGGCATCGCCCACTCCGAGCGCGTCCCTCCCGAGTTCACCGGCGTCATGCATTCGCTGCAGCTGTGGGTCGGCCTCACCGAACAATTCGAGGAGACCGAGCCCAGCTTCCAGCACGTCGACGGCCCCGACCTCCCCGTCGTCTCGCTGCCCGGCGCCGTCGGCCGCCTGCTCGCCGGCGCCGCCTACGGCCAGCAGAGCCCGCTCCACGTCTACTCCCCGCAGTTCTGCGTCGACATGCGCCTCGCCCGCGGCGCCCGCATCCCCCTGCCGGACGACCACGCCGAGCGCGCCGCCTACATCGTCGAGGGCCGCCTGCAGGTCGACGGCGTCGCGTACGAACCCCGCCACATGCTCGTGTTCGCCAGCGGCGGCGCCCCGCACATCGAGGCCCTCGAGGACACCACCGTCCTGCTCCTCGGCGGCGCACCGATCGACGGCCCGCACATGTGGTGGAACTTCGTGTCGAGCCGCAAGGACCGCATCGAGCAGGCCAAGCGCGACTGGGCCGAGGGCCGCTTCATCCTCCCGCCGGACGACGACCAGGAGTTCATCCCCCTGCCCGAGGAGCGAGCCCCGCGCCCCGAGCCGATGTCCTGACCCGCTGAACACGCATTCACTGCGCGGATCGCGGGCGCGCACTCTTGTCGCCCGCCGCGCGCTTCCCGGTTTAGATTGTCGGCCATGCACAAGCTCACCGTCGATGTGTGGTCCGACATCGCGTGCCCGTGGTGCTGGGTCGGCAAGCGTCGGCTCGCCGCGGCCCTCGCCGACTTCCCGCACCGAGACGCCGTCGACGTCGTGTACCGCTCCTTCGAGCTCGACCCCTCCGCCGCGCGCACGCTCGCGACCGACACGCCGCACACCGTCCGCATCGCCCGCAAATACGGCATCGACGTCGCCCAGGCCGAGGCGATGTCCCAGCGCCTGGTCGCGGTCGCCGCCGGTGACGGCCTCGAATTGCGGTTCGACATCCTGCGCCCCGGCAACACCCTCGACGCCCACCGCCTGCTCCACCTCGCCCGCGACCGCCACCTGCAGGACGCGCTCGCCGAGCGGCTGTTCCGCGCCTACCTCGGCGAGGGTCAGGCCATCGGCGAGCCCTCCGTCCTGATCGCGCTCGCGCTCGAGGTCGGCCTCGATCGCGGCGAGGTCGAGGGCGTGCTGGCCAGCGACGCCTACACCCCCGACGTGCGCGCCGACGAGGAAGAAGCCCGCCAGCTCGGCATCCGCGGCGTCCCTTGCTTCGTGTTCGGCCCGCGCCACGCCGTGTCCGGCGCCCAGCCGGCGGCCGCGCTGCTCGAGGCCCTGACGATCGCGTGGGGCGAGCTCAGCTCCGACACGATCCTCGAGGGCACCGTCTGCACCCCCGACGGCTGCACCTGATCAGCCCGCCCCGCCGTCCACGGTCCCGCCCGCGTGCTCGAGCAGCGCCTGAAACATCTCTTCACCGTCGACCTGCCCCGCGAGCGCCTCGCCGTGCACCTCGGCCCACTCGAGCGCGAGCGGCAGCGGGATGCTCGGGAACTCCGTCCCGGCGATCGCATTGCCCGCCTCGGCGAGCACCTCGCTCATGCGCACGGGTCGGTCCACCGCGCGCGCGCGGCCGCTGAGCTCGCCGCACCAGGCCGCGGGCGTGACCACGTGATACTCGCGGCAGATCAGCGGCCTGTCGCCATACACCCCGCACGTCTCGCGCCCCAGCAGCGGGCAGGCGATCTGCGCCGCGAAGAACCGCCGGCTCACGTTGTCCCAGCTCGACTCGCCCGGCAGCGGCGTCCCGTGCAGCGCGTGCCGGCCCTTCGCGTCCCGCGGATCCAGCAGCCCGACCTCCTCCATCCGCAGCACCGCCGCCGCGAACCTGCGCCGGACCTCGCGCCGCGGCTTCGGCGGCAGCGCCTCGACCACCTCCGCGAGCCGCAGCGCCTCGATCGCGGAGATCGGCACCAGCTGGCGGCAGCACGCCGCGCACCCCGACTTGCACGACACCCGCGCTCCTTCGGCCTCGGCCGCGGCCACCGCGATCTCCGTCACCTGCCGCGACAGCTCCGTCGCGACCGGCAGCAGGTCGCGCAGCCGCGCCGGTCCGCCGCGCACGCGCAGCGCGACCTCGCGTTCGTCGCCGAGCACCTCGAGGTGCACCTTCGCGTCGCGCCACACCGACTTGCCGCGCATCGCGGCCATCCTACACCCCGATCCACGTAGAATGCCGCCATGGACCAGCCCGACGCCGCGTGGGGCAAGACGCGAGAGTTTCAGATCGCCCCGCCCGGCGACGACGATAGCGCCGAGCTCGAGGTGCTCTCGAGCTGGTACTCCGTCGTGTTCCCCGGCGAGGACGGGAAGTTCCACCACGGCTCACGCGGCGCCACCATGCCCGACACAGTCGTGGTCACGCTCGGCGACGAGGCCGTCGCCCTCGCCGACGCCTTCGCCCACACGATCGACAACGAGTACTGCTACGACTGCGAGTACTTCCTCATCCTCCGCCTGCGCACCATCCTCGTCGACGAGGCGTGGCGCACCCTCCCGTGGGCCCACCTGGGGCCCGGCGACGTGTTCTACGCGTGGGACAAGTTCCACGGCCACGAATACTCGCGCGGCGCGACCGACGACTCGACCATGAGCTACGGCGGCGACTGGTCCGACCTGCAGCGTCTGATCGACGAGCACCACCCGCGCCCCGAGGGTCCGCGCCCCGCAGGACCCGCCTCCGCCGCCTCGCTGCTGCGAGCCGTGCGCAGCGGCGACGTCGCTACGACACGCGCCCTGCTCGCCGCCGGCGCCGACCCCAACGCCGGCGAGCACGCCCCGGACCAGGCTCTGCGCTCCGTCTCGGTCGACCGCGAGTCCACCGCCCTGGGCGAGGCCATCTCCCTCGACTCCGCCGAGCTGGCCGAGGCACTGCTGGCCGTCGGCGCCCGCGTCGGCCCGCGCCGCCCCGATCTCCCGTGGTCCCCGCTGCACCACGCGCTGATCAACCGCAGGCGCGCCGTCATCCCGGTGCTGCTGCGCTTCGGCGCCGACCCCGACGCGCTCTACAACGGCCGAACCCTCCGCGAGATCGCCGCCGGCATGGGCCCCGAGTTCGCCGCCCTCTTCCCGCCCAAACCACCGCAGGACCCCGCGCCATGAACCGGCGCGTCGCTGGCTCAGACCACGTCGTAGTCGCCCATCGTCAGCTGCCAGTTCTTTAATTCGCAGAACGCCGCGTCGCCGCGGGCGACCACGCGAAACCGCCGCGGCATCAACATCGGCGGCAGCGGCCGAAACCTCGCGCTTCGCAGCAACCGGTACTCCGGCGCCGTCGGCAGCATCAGCGACCCCAGCAGATCGAGGTCCTCCCCCGCGCACCACGCCAGCGCCGCCGACACCAGCGACGCGCCGGCCCGCTCGTCCGCCACCACGAGATCGACGATCAGCCCCGACCGCATCCCGTCGATCTCCGTCGTGCGCAGCACCGCATAACCAGCCGGCGCACCATCCACGGTCGCCAGCAACCCGTGATATCGCCGCAGCGGCTGCTTCTTGAACCTCCACTCGAGATACCGCGCGTCGCGCACCACCATCACCGGGCTGCGCCCCCGCACGCGCCGCCACAGCTCGTCGAATCGCTCGTCGAACTCGGCGACGATCTCCACACCGACGCCCCGCCCCAGCTCCGCGGTCCGCCGCAGCGGCGGCAGGAACGGCCGCGCCAGCAGCCCCGCCACGCGGTCGACCCCCGGCACACGGATCCGCCGCTGCACCAGCCGCCGCACGTTCACCGGCCGCGCCAGCAGCGGCACGTCGCCCATATGTGTGTACCCGAGCCTGCTGATGAACCCCGGGAACGAGTTCACGTTGGGGAACGCCCACGCGTGTTCGACGCCCGCCGCCTTCATCAATTGATCCGACACCCGCGCCAGCCCGGTGAACAGCCCGCGCCCGCGGTGCGAGACATCGGTGGCGACGTTCAACGCCAGCCCCGCGAGCCGCTCCGCCCCGAAGATCCACATGCGCAGCGGCACCACCCCGAACTGGCTGACCACGCGGCCCGTCTCGCGGTCCCTCGCCAGAGCCGCGAGCGCGAGCCCGGCCGGGTTGTCCTGGTACTGCCAGCGGTGGTGCAGCGGATCAGCGATATCGGCGCCCGGCCACACGCGATGGTGCAGCGCGACCACCTCGTCGGCGAGCTCGGGGCTGTAGGCGACGGCCCAGTCGATCGGCGGTGCACCCTCGGCCACTGGCCTCAGGGTAGGCAGGTAAGCCGCGCAGGTTCAACCCAATTCACGCGCCGCGGCGGTCAGGATGGCCGCCCGCAGCGCTTCTTCCTCGGCTGGCGACAGCCCGGCCACACCGACCGGGAACGCCGCCGCCAGGTCGATCATGACGTCGAGGGCCACCTCGTCGAGCACCACGGAACGATCACCGTCTCCCCACTTCGACATCGCGCTGGCGATTCGCGGGCGGTTGACCAGCCGCGACCCGTGCGCGATGAGCTCATCCAGCCCCAGCCGCTGCGACGGGTCCCACGCCTCGCTCTCGCTGAACTTCAGCTCGTCGAACTCCGCGATCTTCTGCTTGTACACGATCCGCGTCGCCGGCCGCCCGCGCGCGTCGGCCTTGCACACAACCCCCTCCGCGAGGTTCCCGGCCAGCTCCGGCAGCCC
>Ga0075158_10002526_pt1 | contig 13240 bp, 13 predicted proteins | sample JI91814BDNA_FD_70968 | JGI IMG/M metagenome (GOLD analysis project Ga0075158, IMG submission 70968) | Wastewater effluent complex algal communities from Wisconsin, to seasonally profile nutrient transformation and Carbon sequestration -... | ecosystem: Engineered > WWTP > Effluent > Algae... | reverse complement strand
CTCGCCGAGCAGCAGCCACGCGAAGAGCACGGCCGAGACGACTTCGGACAAGGCGACAAAGGAGGCCAGTCGCGAGCCGAGGATGCGCGTGCCCACGATTCCCAGCACGTATGCCGCAGCCGCCGTCACGATGCCGAGCGCCGCGAGCGGGACCCACCAGACGACGGTGTGGCCGGCATACGTCGTCGTCGCGGTGCTTGCGGCGGCAGGGAGCAGCCCGGTGACGACGAGCAAGGCCAAGACAGCGGAGCCCACGACCAGGCCGCCGGCGGCCAGGGCCAAGGGCGGCAAGCCGTTGTCGGTGTCCGCCGAGATGATGAAGTAGGTCGCTGCACCGACCATCGCGCCGAGGGACCATAGGGCCCCGACGATGCTGACGTGATTGCCGCCGGAGAGGAGGTCGAGGACGAGCACCAGACCCAGCGCGGCCACGCCTGCGCCAGCGAGGGTGATCAGGCCCGGACGCTGGCCATGGCGAAGCCACAGCCAGACGACGACTGCTGCCGGCGCGGTGTATTCGATGAGGAGTGCCGGGCCGACGGCCATGTGAGCAACGGCCGAGAAATAGCAGAACTGGGCACCGGCCACCGCCAGCACGCCATAGAGCGTGATCACCCGCCACGTGCGGCGCAGCACCGAGAAGTCGCCGCGCAGGGCACGGATGCCGAAGGGCAGGAGCACGCTCGCGGCGAGCGCCATCCGGACGAGGACGACTCCAGCAGGATTCCAGCCCGCGTCGAGTAGGCCCCGCGCAAGGGGGCCCGAGAGGCTGAACCCCACGGCGGAGCCGAGGGCCAGCAGGAGCCCGACCCCTGCACCGGGCCCCTGCCGCGCCACCATCGCGCCCGCCCCGACGACACCGCCGGTGGCACTGGGATAGGTCGCGTCATGGGTCACGGACGACATGACTCATGACTGTAAGAGTGCTTCGCGTAAGGTGTCAACATGGTTTTTGCCAATGACACGGACCTCTGTTTGAGATCCGCCGTGGAGCTGGTGAACAGCGCTGCCGCGCCCGACTCGCTGACCAGCATCGACGACCTGGACGGCATCTTCGATCGCTATGGCTACACCGGCCGACACGATCGCAGCGACGCCGAACTGCACCAGGTGCGAGCCATCCGCGGGGAGTTGCGCGACCTCCTTCTTGGGGATCCGGAGACGACCGTCGCCTTGATCAACTCGACACTCGGCCGCTACTCATCCGTCCCGCGCCTGGTGCGCCACGACGCCATCGACTGGCATCTCCACGCCGTCGACGACTTCGCCCCCCTTGCCCATCGGATGCTCGTCGAGACCGCGATGGCAATGATCGACGTGATCCGTGCCGACGAGACCAGCCGGCTGACGACCTGCGCCGATGACGAGTGCGACGGCATCGTCCTGGACCTGTCCCGCAACCGCTCGCGCCGCTATTGCTCGACCACGTGCGGCAACCGCAATGCCGTCGCTGCCTATCGCGCCCGCCGCGCGGCGGACTGAGCCCACTCAGGCGCGCTCGGCGCGGGCGTCCCACCAGCCCTGACCGGCCTCTCGACGGGGCTGAACCGGCCTCTCGACGGGGCTGAACCGGCCTCTCGACGGGGCTGAACCGGCCTTTCGACGGGGCTGAACCGACCCATCGCTCATTCATTGACAGCCCACCGGGCCATCGTGTACAACTAGTCCCAACAAAACCCAACCATTCACAACTTGGGAGATAAGGTGCCCGACGGCCTGCTCGCCGGCATCGATGCCGGGACCACCTCGGTCAAGGTGCTGCTGATGACCCCGGACGGGCGCGATGTCGCCGTGGGGCGCGCTCCGACCACCTGGTCGCGCACCGCCCAGGGCGAGGAGACCACTGCCGAGACCCTCACGGGCGCGGCTCAGGCCGCCTTGGCCGATGCCCTCGCCCAGGCGCCCGGCGCCCGCATCCTCGGTATCGGCGTCGCGAGCATGGCCGAGTCGGGCGTGCTGGTCGACTCGGCCGACGTGCCTCTCGCTCCCGTCATCGCCTGGCACGACACCCGCGACAGCGCCGAACTCGCCGGCCTGATCGCCACCCTCAGCGGCGAGGAGTTCTCGCGCCGCACGGGATTGCCGTTGTGGACCCAATGGAGTGCAACCAAGCACCGCTGGATGCGTGCTCATCTGCCCGAGACAACCCGCGCGACGCGCCGCTACAACGTCGCCGAGTGGATCGTTCGCGGGCTCGGCGGCGACCCGGTCACCGAGTTCTCGCTCGCATCGCGCACCGGCTGGCTGGACCTGCATACCGGACGGCCGTGGGCCGAGTCGCTGGCCTGGTCGGGCGCGCCCGACTCGCTCCTCGGCGACCTCGTCGACGCCGGCGTCCCCGTCGGCCACGCCCAGGGCGCTGGTCCGCTGGCGGCGATTTCCGGTGCCGTCCTGACCATCGCCGGCCACGACCACCAAACCGCCGCGATCGGCCTCGGGGCACACCGGCCGGGCGACGAATTCGACTCTGCCGGAACGGCAGAGGCCATCCTGCGGACCAGCCATCCGAACCTCCTCGACAGCACCGTTGCCGACCTCGCCGCAGCGGGCATCACCGTCGGACGCCATGCCGCCCCCGGCCGCTGGTGCCTCCTCGGCGCTACCCAGGGCGGCCTCATCCTCGGCCGCGTCCAGCATGCGCTGGGCGTGGACCGGGACGGGCTCGCCGCCCTCGACGACGCAGCCGCAGCCGCCGCCGACGTCCCCACGGCGATCACCCTCGGCCCCGGCGCGGGTGATGTGCAGATCAACCCCGCCGCCACCCCGGGGGAAGTCTGGCGGGCTGCCACCCGGGCCGTGACCGGCCAAGCCGCCGCGCTCAGCGACCGCCTCACCGCGGCGAGCGGCCCCCGCGCCGACCTAGTCGTTGCCGGCGGCTGGACCAACTCGCGCGCGGTCATGGCCGCCAAGACTGACGCCTTCGGCGACTTCCGGCGCGCCACCGTCCCCGAGGCCGGCTGCCGTGGCGCCGCCCTCTTCGCCGGCGTCGCCGCCGGCCTCTATACCGACCTCGACGCGGCCCCCGCGCCGGCCTGACCCTCCGAAGAAAGGCTTCCCGTATGCCGCTCGCCACCACCGCCGACCTCGTCACCTGCGCCCGCGCCGCCGGCCGTGGCGTCGCCGCGTTCAATGTCATCACCCTCGAGCACGCCGAAGGCATCGTCGCCGGCGCCGAACAGGCCGGAGCCGACGTCATCCTGCAGATCAGCGAGAACGCCGTGAAGTTCCGCGGCGGGCTGCTCCGCCCCATCGCGGCCGGCGTCCTCGAGGTCGCCCGGGCCGCTGGGGTGCACGTCTCGGTGCACCTCGACCATGTCGAAGATGTCGCCCTGCTCCACCAGAGCGCGTCGGCCGGCCTGAGCAGCGTGATGTTCGATGCCTCCCATCTGGACTATGCCGAGAATGTCGCGGCCACGCGCGCTGCCGCGGACTGGGGGCACGCCCAGGGACTCTTCGTCGAGGCCGAGCTAGGCAAGGTGGGCGGCAAGGACGGCGCACACGCGCCGGGTGTCCGCACCGACCCCACTGAGGCCGCCGAGTTCGTCGCGGCGACGGGCGTCGACGCACTCGCTGTCGCCGTCGGGAGTTCGCACGCGATGGTGGAGCGCACGGCCGCTCTTGACCTGGCGCTGATCTCGGCCTTGGCCGAGGCGCTCCCCGTTCCCCTTGTCCTGCATGGGTCTTCGGGCGTCGCTGACGACACGCTGCGCGCGGCCGTCGCCGCCGGCATGACGAAGATCAATATCGGGACCATCCTCAATGTCGCCTTCACCGGCGCCGTGCGCGAGGTCCTCGACGCCGACGCGACGCTCGTCGATCCCCGCACGTACCTCCGCCCCGCACGCGACGAGATCGCTGCCGTCGCCGCCCGGCTGGCAGGCGTCGTCGCCGGCGGCTCGCGATGATCGTCACCCTGACGCTCAACCCCAGCCTCGACCTGACGTATGTCGTTGCCGAGGCCGCGCTCGGGGACGCCGACGTGCACCGGGCAAGAACCATGACGGTGGAGGCCAGCGGCAAGGGGGTCAACGTCTCGCGCGACCTCCACGCGGCCGGCGCGGCCACCGCCGCCGTGTTGCCGATGGGCGGCGCCACGGGCCGCCACCTGACCGAGCTCCTGGCAGCGGATGGCGTCCCGACGCACGGCGTCCCCATCGCGGGTGAGACCCGGATCAACACCTCGATGCTGCTGCCGGCCGGCCGCACGATCAAGGTCAACGGGCCGGGCGAGCCCCTGGATCGCGACGACGTGGATCGTCTGGTCGCGGCGGTCGACGCCGTCCTCGCGGGACGCGACCTCAGCGAGCAATCCTGGTTGGTCATCGCCGGCTCCCTCCCGCCCGCGATGGACCCCGAAGTGGTGGGCGAATTCGTCGACCTGGCGGCACGGCATACGGTCATGACGGCAGTCGACGTGTCAGGCGCCGCGCTCACGGCTGCCCTGCAGCACCGCGCAAATCTGTTGGCCCCCAACGAGATCGAACTGGCCGAGCTGATCGGCGCCGACCTCGCCACCGATACCGTCGCCGCCACTGCCGATGCCGCGCGGCGGCTCGCGGCGCAACACGGTGTCGAACTCTTGGTCAGCATGGGCCGCGCCGGCGCCGTGCACACCGAGGGCGCGACCGTCTTGCACGGCAGCGGCCCGGAACTCGTCCCGGTCAACACCGCCGGCGCCGGGGATGCTTTCCTCGCCGGCTGGCTCGCCGCCCCCGGCACGCACAGCGACCGGATGGCCCGCGCCCTTGCGTGGGGGCGGTCCGCCTGCCTTTGCCCGACCACCGTCGACCCGCGCCCCGGCACCCGCGGTGGCGACCGGATCACTGTCATCACCCTCCCGTCCTGACGTCCTGAAGGAGCACATCGAAATGACCGACATCCGCCGCATCATCGTCACCGCCCCTGGCGCCCTCGAACTGCGCACCGAGGCGCCCGCCGAGGTCGGCGCCGGGCAGGTCCGCGCCCGCAGCGTCACCGTCGGCGTCTGTGGATCCGACACCCACGCCCTGCACGGCCGCCACCCGCTGATCCCGATGCCCTACTTCCCCGGTCACGAGGTCACCGGCGTCGTCACCGAGGTGGGCGAGGGAGTCAGCAATGTCGCCGTCGGCACGCGCGTGACCGTCGAGCCGACCCTCCCGTGCTGGGCGTGCAAGCAGTGCCGCCAGGGGCAGGAGAACCTCTGCGAGAACCTCCAGTTCTTCGGCTGTGGCTTCGAGCAGGGCGGTATGGCCGACGAATTCGTCGTGCGGGCCGATCGGCTCCACATCATCCCCGACGACCTGGACGACGCGACCGCATCCCTGATCGAGCCGCTGTCGACGCCGGTCCACGCCGGCCGCATCGCCGGTCCGCTCGCGGACAAGGCCGTCGTCATCATGGGCTCCGGCACCATCGGCCTGCTGATGCTCGCGGTCGCCCGGTATGACGGCGCCCGCCGCGTCGTCATGACCGACCCCCTGCCCGCCAAGCGCGAGATCGCTCTGCGCCTCGGCGCGGACGCGGCCGTCGACGCCACCGCGCCCGATGTCGTCGACCAGGTGCGGGCGGCGCTCGGCGAGAGCGCCGACGTCGTCTTCGACTGCGTCGCCATCCAGCCGACCATAAGCGCCGCGATCACGTTGGCCACCAAGGGCGGCACCGTGGCCATCGTCGGCGTCCCCGCGGCCGATGTGACGATCCCGACGATCGTGGTGCAGGACAACCAGGTTCGCATCCAGGGGTGCGCCACCTATGTCCCCGAGGACTACGCCAAGTCGATCGAGATGCTGCAGGCCGGCGCCGTTAAAGCTGCCGACTTCGTCACGGCGGAGTACCCCCTGACCCAGGCGCGCGAAGCCTTCGATGCCTCTGCCGCCGGGGGCGAGATCAAGGTCCTCATCCGCCCATGAGCCGGCAGATGGGGGGCGATCCCCAGCTCGCGGCCTCCCGCCATCAGATCATTCTCGACACCTTGCGCAGCCGGGGTCAGGTGGGCGCTAACGCCCTCGCGGACACCCTCGGCGTGACCCACGAGACCGTCCGCAAGGACCTCGTCCACCTCCAGGGACTGGGTCTGCTGCGGCGGGTGCACGGGGGCGCCGTGCCGGTGGAAGCGCTGACGCACGAGGTCCCGGTGGGTGGGCGCACGGCATACGGGCCGGAGAAGACGCGGATCGCCGACGCGGCGCTCCAGTTCGTCCCCGAAAGTGGTGCGGTGCTGGTGGATTCGGGCACGACAACAGCCGCATTCGGTGAGTCGCTGCCCGCGCTTCCCAACCTGGTCGCCTTCACCAACTCGCTGCCGATTGCCCTGGCTCTGGTCCCGCGCCTCGGCGGGGTGACCATTCTGGGGGGGCGGGTGCGTGCGGCCACCCTGGGCACGGCGGACGCGTGGGCGGTGCGGGCTCTCGAGGGCGTCCGCGCCGACGTCGCCTTCCTCGGCGCGAACGCCATCTCCAGCGAGCACGGGCTGGCCACACCGGACGAGATCGAGGCCGAGCTGAAGGCGGCGCTCATCCGCTCCTCGCGCCTGCGGGTGCTGCTGGCCGATCACTCGAAGTTCGGCCGCGAGTCCGTCCACCGGTATGCCGTGCTCTCCGACATCGATGTGCTCGTCACCGACACGGGGCTCCCCCAGGCCGACGCCGACGCGATCACCCGCGACCACGGCGTCGAGGTCGTCCGCGCCTGAAGGTCCCGCGGCGACCCTCCGTCGCAAGCGCAGGGGCGCAGGAGGCGACGCGCCGCCGCGGGCGGAAATCGGCATACGGTTGTCTCCATGCGTGTCCTCGTCTCCGGCGGCGCCGGCTATATCGGTTCCCATACCGTCGTCCAACTCGTTGCGGCCGGTCACGACGTGGTCATTGCCGACAGTTTCGCCAACAGCAAGCCGGCTGTCATCGGGCGACTGGAGGCGCTGACCGGCGCGCACCTGCCCGTGCATGCCTTCGACCTGACCGATCGCGACAAGACCGAGCGGCTCTTCGCCGACGAACCGATCGACGCGGTCATCCACTTCGCCGGGCTCAAGGCGGTCGGCGAGAGCGCGCAGATCCCGTTGGAGTATTACGAGAACAACCTCGGCACGACCTTCTCGCTGCTCCACGCCATGAAGCGCCATGGCGTCAGCAAGCTCGTCTTCTCCTCCTCGGCGACCGTCTACGGCGAGGAGGCGCCGCTGCCCTATCGCGAGGACTACGCGCCCCTGCAGTCGTCGAGCCCGTATGGCCGCACCAAGGTGATGGGCGAACACATCCTCACCGACGTGGCCGCCGCCGACCCGAGCCTGCGGATCGCGATCCTGCGCTATTTCAACCCGGTCGGCGCGCACCCGTCCGGCACGATCGGCGAGGACCCGCAGGGTATCCCCAACAACCTGATGCCCTTCATTGCTCAGGTGGCGGTGGGCCGGCGCGCGAAGCTGACGGTCTTCGGCGACGACTACCCGACGGCGGACGGCACCTGCGAGCGCGACTACATCCACGTCGAGGATCTCGCTGCCGGGCACGTCGCCGCTCTGGCGCGGCTGACCCAGGTCGACGATCCGGTGTCGGTGTGGAATCTCGGGACCGGCCAGGGCACCAGCGTGCTGGAGATGGTGGCGGCCTTCGCGCGGGCGTCGGGGCGCGAGGTGCCCTATGAGATCGGTCCGCGGCGCGCCGGCGACCAGCCCCGGTCGTGGGCGGACCCGACCAAGGCCAATAGCGAACTCGGTTGGGCGACAACGCGGTCCATCGACGACATGTGTGCCGACACCTGGCGCTGGCAGTCGGCGAACCCGACGGGCTACGAGGACTAACCGTATGCCGTTGCGTCGCCGCGAGGGGGCCGGCGCGGCCAGCCTGTTGGCCGTTGCGGCCGGAGGGTTGGTTGCAGGGGCGCTCGTCGGGGCCCGCCAGATCAGCGGGCCGCAACGGCCGAGGCCGGACTATCGCTTCAGTCCCTTCGAGGTGGGCGTCGCGGCCGACGAGGTGAGCTTCGCGGCGGACGACGGCACACAGCTGGCCGGGTGGTGGTTCGACCGGCCGGACAGCGAGCGCGTGGTCATCGTCAGCCACGGCCACCGCGGCAACAAGTCCGACATGCTCGGCATCGGTCCTGGCCTCTGGCGCGCAGGAAACACGGTGCTGCTCTTCGACTTTCGCGGCAACGGCGATTCGCAGGACGGGCCGCAATCGTTGGCGCACTACGAGCAGGCCGACCTGCGCGCCGCCATCACGTATGCCGCATCCCGCCGCCCCGACGCCGCGATCGTCCTCGTCGGCGTCTCGATGGGTGCCGCGGTCAGCATCCTTGTCGCGGCGGGCGATTTGCGGGTGCGGGCGCTGGTGCTGGACTCGCCCTTCGCCGAGATGCGGGGCGTCGTCGCGCATGCCCTCGGCAAACTCCGGTTGCCGCCCTTCCCTTTGCTGTGGCTGACCGACTGGGCGACGCGCTGGCGCTATGGCTACGGCTTCGGCGAGGTCGCGCCGATCGATGTCGTGGGGGCGCTCGCGCCGCGCCCACTGTTGTTGCTGCACGGGGCGGCCGACAGCGTGATCCCGGTGGATCACGCATACCGCCTGTTCGCGGCCGCGGGCGAGCCGAAGGCGCTGCACATCTTCGAGGGCGCGGATCACTGCGGCGGCTATTTCCAGGACCGGCCGGCGTATATCGCGCGGGTGGCCCACTTCCTCGCGAGCACCGGGTCGCCCGAGTGAGCCGCCGGCTGATCGTGCCGTTGGTGGCGGTCGTGCTGGTCTCGCTCAACCTGCGGCCGGGTGCGTCGGTTCCCGGACCGCTGCTGTCGGAGATCCGGTCGGGCCTGGGGATGTCGGCGGGTCTGGCCGGGGTCTTGACCGGGCTGCCTGGGCTCTGCTTCGGCCTGATCGGGTTGCTCGCGGTGACGCTTGCCCGGCGGATCGGGACGACGGCCGGGATCGCGCTTGGGCTGGTCGCGGTGGCGATCGGGCAGATCCTGCGGGCGGGAACCGGGAACGCCTGGGTCTTCTTGGCCCTCTCGGTCGTCGCGCTCGGCGGGATGGCGCTGGGCAACGTCCTGGTGCCGGCGTGGATCAAGACGCACGAGCAGGGGCAGGTGCTGCTCCAGACGATCTACGGCACTGGCCTGATGATCGGTGGCGGCATCGGGGCGGCACTCGCGGCCCCGCTGGCCGAGTCGCTCGGCGGCTGGCGGCCATCGCTGGGGCTGTGGGGCTGGCTGGCCTTGTCGGCAGTCCCCGCTTGGGCGTATCTCGCTGTGCGCGAACACAATTTGCCGGCCGATCACCGTCGTCCGATGGTCGCACCGGGCGGTCGCGTGGCACACTCGCCGACCGCGCTGGCGCTGACGACGATGTTCGGCGTGCAGTCGATGCACGCGTATGTGCAGTTCGGCTGGCTCCCGCAGATCTATCGCGACGCGGGGTTGTCGGCCACGTATGCCGGGGCGCTCCTGGCTTCGGTCTCCGGCATCGGCCTGTTCGGCGGGCTGCTCATGCCGGCGGTGATCGCGCGCGGCCGGGGCCTGAAGGTGGGCTTCGCGTCCTTCGGGGTGATCCTGATGGCCGGGTATGCCGGATTGATCCTCGCCCCGGCCACCGTGCCCTGGCTGTGGGCGGCGCTGCTCGCGGTCTCCGGCTTCACCTTCCCCACCGCAATCGCGCTGATCACCGCTCGCACACGCGAGCCGGCACTGACAGCGCAGGTGTCGGGCTTCGTGCAGCCGATCGGCTACCTGCTGGCGGCTCTCGGGCCCTTCCTCGTCGGCGTGCTGCACGCGGTGACCGGGGGCTGGACCCTCGTGCTGATCCTGCTGGCCGCAACCGGCGTGCCGCTGTCGTGGGCGTGTTATCGACTCGCCGCCCCGACCTTCGTCGACGACGAGTTGCCCCAGCCGACTCGCTGATCGTCGGGGGGGGTCGGCGATCTGCCGAGTGGCTGATCGATGAGTGATAGTGCGGTCCTGGCCGCGATATCACTCATCGATAGGTCCGAAAAAGGGTCGCGAGGGCGAGGCGGGCAGTGACTGGATCTCCGGATCGGACGTGCGCCAGATTGAGTGCCACGCCGGGCGGGAGCGGCAGCCGGCCGAACAGCGTGCCGCGCCACTTGGCATACGAAGGCCAGGCACGGCAGAGCAGGAACCCGAGGTGCATCGTGGCGTCGACCAGCCGCGCAGCGATGACGCGTGAGCCCAGATCGTCACCGCGGTCCGCGGCCCGGCCCATCAGGGGCAACTCCTGGCCGATCCGGCGCCAGTCACAGGCCACGAGATAGCGCCACAGATCGTCCGGGTACCAGTCCAGAGCCGCACGCAGCGCGGGCAACGCGCCACCGGTGTCCTCGAACACCTCGCCGCCCACGACTTCGAGGGCCACCTGGCGGGTCAGCGAGAGCCAGTCCTGCGGTGTCGGTGCGTGGCGTGGATCTAACTCCAGCCGCGTCGTCGAGCCCGAGCACGTCCGACCCGGTTCCCACCCGAGCTGCAGCCCTCGGCAGACCCGGGCACTGCGCATCTAGGATCGGCCGGATCAACTCCACCCGGTAGTCCCTGGCCACCTCGATGCCGCTGCGCACCCGGCCATGCTCCCATCCGGCCAGCTGACGACAGCGCGGATGACCTCGCCCGCCGACCCGCGACCGGCCTACCATCACGTATGCCGTTGCGCGTCCTGCTCGCCGAGGACAACGCGCTGCTCCGGCAGGGGCTGGTCCGGATGCTGATGGATCACCCGGAGGTCGCCGAGGTGCGCGAATGCGCGAGCCTGGAGGAGGTGCGGGCGGAGGTCACGGCATACGGGCCCGATGTCGTGCTCACCGATCTGAAGATGCCCCCGGCGCATCGCGACGAGGGCGTGGTCATCGGCCGGGAACTACGCCTCAGCAATCCGGGGACCGGGGTTGTCGTCCTGTCGAACTACCTCGAAGCCGAGCACGCCCTGGCGTTGCTCGCCGACGGGAGCACCGGGCGCGGCTACCTGCTCAAGGAGCGGGTCGGGGACGTCGAGCAACTCGTGGCCGCGCTCGCGGCGGTCTGCCGCGGCGAGTCGGTCATCGACCCTCAGGTCGTCGACGAACTCATGCGCCACCAGGCCCGCAGCGCGACCAGCCCGATCGCGCGCCTGACCTCGCGGGAGCGAGAGGTGCTCGCCCTCGTCGCCACCGGCGCCGCGAACGCCGCTGTCGCCCAACACCTTGTCATCACCCAGCGGGCCGTGGAAAAGCACATCAACGCGATCTTCGCCAAGCTCGAACTGCCGATCGGAGTGGCGCGCGATCGTCGGGTGTCGGCGGTGCTGCTCTATCTCGCCGACAGTGGTGCGCGCACCCTGGCCGATCCCGGTCGGCGCTGAGATCATCGCCTCGTGGAGACGCGGACGGCGAGCGCCGGCGTCCTGGTCGTCGACGATCAGGCGGCATTCCGCGCGACCGCCGCGGCACTGGTCGCCGAGACCCACGGCCTGCACGTATGCCGCACGGCGGCCAGCGTGATCCAAGCCCGGTCCGCGTTGGCCACGTCCGGCCTCGACGTCGTGCTGCTCGACATCCGCATCCCGGGCGAGGACGCGCTCGGCTTCGCCGCCTGGGTGCGGAGGGTGCGGCCCGAGTTGGTGGTGGTCCTGGTGTCGGCGTATGGCGTGCTCGACGTCCCGATCTCGCTGCTCGCCGCGGGCGTCGGTTTCGTCGCGAAGGAGGACCTGGCACCGGCGAGCTTGCTCGCCGCGATCGCTGCAGCAAGAGCGGGACATCCGGGAGACGCGCTCCGGTGAGGGGCGAACCTCGATGAGCCCCGGTCCGGGCGACCGCACCCCGGCCGTGGCCCAGGCGGACGACGAGACGCGAGATCGACTGCGACGACTGGTGTCGGTCAATGCAGTCGGGCTCGGCGGCTCCGTGGTCGCCCTGACGATCCTTGCGGTGACGCGGGTCCACGACGCGAACCTCTACCGCGACATCGGCGCCCTCGCCGCCGGGTTCCTCCTCGTGGCGTCCGGGCTGATCGGCCTGCGCCGGGGCTTGATCCAGATGGGGGCGCTATCGGTCGTGGGCGCCAACTGGCTTGTCGCCGCCGCGCTGACCTGGCTCAATCCGTTCACCCTGCCGATCGCCGTGCTCGCCGTCATCGCACCGGTCGTGCTCGTTTTCGATGTGCTGCGCCGACGGACCCTCGCTGCCGTGATCGTCGCCACCGTCCTCGGGGCAGGCGCACTGACGGGGGCTGGGGAGAATCGACGCCTGAAACCCGATGCGCTGCAACCCGATTCATCGCTCACGGTGCCGATCGTGGCCGTATTCGTCGCCGTGGTTGCCTTGGTGATCGTCGCCGGGCTTCGCGAGCAGGTGCGGCGGCTGCGGCAGCAGACGGCGGACCTCGACGCCTCTCGCCGCCGGCTCGCGGTCGCGGGCGACGAGGCGCGCCAGGCGATCGAACGCGACCTGCACGACGGCGCTCAGCAGCGCCTCGCCCGGCTCTCCGTCGAGATGGGCCGGGTGACCCGGCTCGGCGAGCGCGATGCCACCGCGGCGATCGCCGAACTGCCGAGGCTGCAGGCGGAGCTGGTGGACGGGATCCGGGAGCTCCGCGATCTGGCCCACGGGATCTATCCCGCGCTGCTCGCCGACCGGGGCCTGGGCGCCGCCCTCCCCGCGGCGGCACGCCGGACCAGCCGGCCATGCGCGGTAGACGTCGCTCCGGACGCGCGCTACCCAGCTCCGGTGGAGGCGGCCCTGTATTTCTGTGCGGTGGAGGCGATTCAGAACGCGGACACCCACTCCGGCGCGTCTCGGATCGACATCCGGGTGCGGCCCGTGGGCGCGCGCCTGGAGTTCGACGTCCGCGACGATGGGCGCGGCTTCGACGTGGGCACGGCATACGGCCTCGGGCGGGGCGTGACCGGCATGGCCGACCGCCTCCGCGCCGCCGGTGGCGAGTGCCTGGTGCGCTCCGCCCCCGGCTCCGGCACGGTCGTCTCCGGCTGGCTGCCGGTGTGACCGGCCGTTCGCCGACTAGCGCAGGCCGCGAACGCTGGCCGGGTTGAGGATGAGCCGGCGCCAGAGCCGGTCCCGCTCTGCCGCACTGAGTTTCGCCTCGTCGGCAGCATCCGCCCACCCGCTCTCGACCGCATCGACGATGCGATCGACCCGGCTGCGCGCGTCCGCAATAGTGAGTCCGTATGCCGGGGCGGCGCGGACCAGTGCGGGAAGTTCCGCGGCCCGTTGCCCGTCGAGTCCGTAAGCCATCGCCTGATACGCCGTCTCCCCCGATCGCGGCTGGGGG
>Ga0075158_10002524_pt1 | contig 13242 bp, 12 predicted proteins | sample JI91814BDNA_FD_70968 | JGI IMG/M metagenome (GOLD analysis project Ga0075158, IMG submission 70968) | Wastewater effluent complex algal communities from Wisconsin, to seasonally profile nutrient transformation and Carbon sequestration -... | ecosystem: Engineered > WWTP > Effluent > Algae... | reverse complement strand
AAATGACCGAGAGCGTCAACCGCGTCCGGACCGACCGGCGCCTCCGTGACTTGGGCGTCATCAACTGGGTCATCTGTCGCCTCGCGGCACGATCCGTCCATGCCAAGCATATGCACTTGTTCAACGTGTTAGGGCAACATCGGACACTGTTCTGGTCGTGGCTACCGTTTTCTGGCGTATTGCTGGGTCTCGGCAAGCTGCCGCGCACGGACACCGAGCTGGTCATCCTGCGCGTCGCCCACCTGCGTGACTGTGAGTACGAACAGCAGCACCACAGTAGGATCGCCCGGCGCTATGGCATCGATGATGCATTGCAGGCTCGCATCGCCGCAGGACCGCGCCCCAAGGGCGTCACGCGCGAAGATGTGCTCATGCGTATCGTTGATGAACTCGTCACCGAGCGATCGTTGTCACTAGCGAACCAGAAATGGCTGGCGTACTACTACGATCAGCGGCAAACCATCGAGTTTTGCATGTTAGTCGGGCAGTACGACGCCCTCGCAACCACCATATCGGCACTCCAGATCCCACTCGATCATGCGGAGTAGCCTGCACCTTTTCACCACCAGGTGATGTAGCCGCGTCTTCGGACGCGGCTTTCACTTTTTGTCAGGAACTTTTCCGCCCTCATCACGCGCCTCGGACAGCCCGATAGCGACAGCTTGCTTAGGGTTCGTCACCTTTTTGCCTGACTGACCGGATTTCAATTTCCCTTCCTTCATCTCATGCATTGCCTTGTGCACCTTCTCCTGTGCTTTTGGTCCATACTTCCGCGCCATTACTCTATCTCCTCCTTCCATCATCAACCCGTACCAGTACCGGCTGTGCCTCTCGCATAAATATCTCGGCTGTTTTGGGTCCAACACCCTTCAGCTTCATCAGCCTCCTCGTGAAATCCTTTTCATCATCACACTCGTCGTACATATTTAGTAGATTACCGTGATGTTCCCGCACTAGTTGCTTCGACATGTCGAGGAGGTTGTGCGCCATCGACTCGTCATAGCGCCGATAGTGCCCCTCACCGAGTAAATCCACGATCTGTTGCCAGGATTTATTGGCAATCTTTTTCGGTGTATCGATACCGTGTTTCATGAAAACTTCCCATGTTTGCTTGGCGATGTCCTGCTGGATACGCTTGCCAAATAAATAAGAAGCGAGAAACCATTTAAATAGGACTCGCTCCTTTTTCTCGACCTTGAGACCAAGGTCCTCGGCTGTGATAGTACTGCTCATATATGCACCTCCCTGTACCTCTACTATCTAGAAATACCGACAAAAGGTCAGTGAAAAAACTAGCATTTTAGAGTTATCGGTTATTACCGATGAGACGGAGTGCTTTGAGTAACAGATGAATGCGACGGAACATGCACAATCACACTGTCAGAGGTCGGTCGAGTGTTGTAATTACCTGTGACATCAGCAGCTGGCAATGATGATTCCGTACTATTACCGCTGTCTACCGGAGCGAGCCAGCCGTCTTCAGCAGGCTCTTCATACGAGATATCCACGTGATCACTCTCGCCCTGAATCTGATCAACGGCTTCTGAGACAGCCATACTTGCTACAGCAGTGGCACCGTATATAGCTGCAATTGCAGCCACACGCTTTACTTCATGTTTAGTTCTCTTAAGCTTGCCGTTATTCTTCTTGCGAAGCTTCTTAGTAAACTGATAGACACCTGCATCAGATTGACAGTTAGAAAGCCTATTGAGAACATCCTGTCCCGGAAATGCTTCTTCAATAGCTTCCCGTAGTCGATCAGTTGGAGACGCGCCATCTTCGTCAAAACGTTGACCGTCATCAAAATGAGCAGCAATAAACAGTCGTACATCAACTTTTCTCTTGCCCATAGTCGCGAGTGTATTAAGAAGCGCTCGCTCCTTGTAGTAGAAGAATGTAGATCCAAGACGCTTAAAGGACGCCGGGTCAGTCACATCAACTGCTTTACCAGTCATCAGACTATCGGCTAGATGCTCTACAACTGCTTCATTAAGCGCCATTGCAGCTGCGGTTGCACCCGGCTTGAAAAGTTTATATAGGCCGCGTTTATATGTAGCGAGTCCTGGATAGCCATCCATAACATGGACAAACTCATGTGTCATGGTGTGTGTTAGCAATCTTTTTGATTTATTTGCATAGTGTGGAGCGAGGAGCACCTCATGTCCACCCGCCACTTTGTGGCTCGCATTCGCAACGACACCCTTACTATTAAGGTTCGTTGCAAACCCATCATCTACCGAGACGACGGTTTTTTGTAGTCGATCATCAAGTCGATCACTAACCCAATCTGGGATCCAGCCGTCCTTGATGGCCTTTGTAAATTTATCGTGGAAAAGTTTCTTCTGCGTTTTATGCTGTTCGTCATATTTTTCCTGAGCACCCGCAAGCGCATGATTATGCCACTCAAGGAAGTTCAACAGTACTTGATTATCTACTACATATTCACCCTCAGAGTCTTTCTGAGTCAATCTGCGTAAGTAGTTAGGCCTTTTGGCATCAACAGCAAAACCAAGAAGTTGATTGATCGCCCTGCTCGATTCATGACTAGCAACAAATCGATTGAAGGTTCGTCTGTTATTCCAGTGTCGTATACGCTCCTGAGGCTTCGAAGACTCCTGGTCGCTGAGTGATTCTAGGTTAAGTCGCGCAGCCTGCAACGATAACTCAATGGCCTCATCGTACCCCTCATGAGATCCTCTACTGTAATTATTGTTCGTCGTTAATACCGACTGATCTAGCGCGGCATAAACGGCGAGAGAGCCAACACCTGAGCGCATTTCGTCAATCCGACTAACACGATGTGTCTCGTGCAGGTCATCGTACGCCTTGGCATTAAAGTAGAATCGATCGAAATCTTCAGGGTTTTCTTTTCGTGGCTTACGTTCTATTGATTGGGTCATATTTGTGGTGAATTATTTGATTACATTTTAGCATAAGTTGTATTAAAAGTCAATTCTATGACATCGAATTTTATACTTGTTTTCGTAAAGAAATAGGTATATAGTGTAAACACAACACTAACTAACCCATAGGGATCAAGCGTTGGCATACCGGCTTGACCTATCCGAGAGAGGAAAAGGGTAAAACAAATGTCACAAGTTAAAACCAAGGTCCGAGCAGGACAAATGCGCAATGTATTGGAGAGCATTGCCATCGGAGTAGTATTAACTGGTATCTCCTACCTTGTTGGCCTGTGGGCAGGATGGCTGACCATCGAGAGTCTCAATATGCTGGAAGTATTCGCAGTACTTACTTCGTATGCTGCGACGTACCTGTGCGTGGTTGAGCGACGTATCAACTACCCCATCGGCGCCATCGCATCGGCCGCCTACGCCTATCTATTCATCCAGAACGGACTGTTCGCAAGTGCAATCCTGAACGTCTACCTTGTACCGACATTGATCTACGGCTGGTTCCGCTGGCGCCGAGATGCTAACACCCGTCCGGTCACGAGAGTCACACTCAAGATGATCCCCGTTTACCTGGGCATCGCCGGGCTTGGTTACGCAGGCGCAGCGCTCATTAGCCAGCAATTCGGTGGTGCGATGGCTTGGACCGACTCAATCATCCTGGCGGCCACTATCTTGGCGCAGTTCCTGCTGGATAACAAAAAACTAGAGAACTGGATCGTATGGGCAGTGGTTAACGTCTTTGCCATCTACACCTACGCGTCAATCGGCTTGCCACTGGTTGCCTTCCAGTACGTTCTCTTCCTCGGCAATACTATTTACGGATTCTACATGTGGAATAGGAGCAAAAACCATGGCACGATCATTCACTCTGCTGACGGCGATGCCGCCGACAACCGGTCACTTGCAACTGATACAGTTTAGTCACCTGATGTCCAATGAGGGCACGGTCGTCATCGTCTCAACCCAACCACACGAGCCCTTCCCCCATGAACGCGTTGCCGCCCTGCGCGAAGCAGTCAAAAACCGCGGTATGAAAAACGTCAAAATCAAGCACCTTCACAAAACAATGCCCCAGGATCCCGCAACGCCGGGGTTCTGGGACATGTGGCGTGACCTGTTGCTTGGCTATGGCGTCACTACGGCCGACAATATCGTTTGCAGTATGGAGTACGGCAAGAAACTAGCCGAAATCACTGGCGCGACGTTCTACCCATACGATATCGATCGCGATATCAACCCGGCCAAAGCCACACCCATCCGCGATGATCCACACGCGCACTTCCACCACATCATCCCGGAGTTTCAGAAGCACCTCAAAGTCACCGTGACGCTGTTTGGCGCCGAATCAACTGGCAAAACGACGCTGTCGAAAGAGCTTGCCAAGCGACTCAACGGCTACTTCCTGTTTGAATACGCTCGGCCCTATCTGGAATACACCGACATCGCGATCACGAAAGATTCCATGTTGGCAATCTGGAAAGGCCAAGCCGCCTTGCAACGCCAGGCGGATAACCTCCACGACCGTCCATTCATCATCCAGGACACCGACCTCTGGTCAACGGTTGGTTACTGGCAGTTCCCGCACTGGATACCAACTATCGGCAACTGTCCGCAAGGGCTGATAGACGAAGCGGGTGAGCTACAGTCAGACCTCTACCTCGTGACCAAAAGCAACATCCCATTCGAGCAAGATCCGATCCGTTATGGCGGCGATCACCGCGAAGGTAGCGATGAATTCTGGCTCGACATCTGTCACAAGTACGAACTGCCGTACGTCGTACTAGATTCTGAGAATCACGAGCAACGTATACAGCAAGCCATGACAGCGATCTTCGAGGTCGCCAAACAAAAGGCGGCCAAAATGTCTTTTGACCGCCACGGACTATAGCATTTCTACCAAGCCCGGCGTGATTTGGTGGCGCGCCGGGAGCTCAGGTAGTCACCGACCAGTAACGATACTATTCCTGCAGCAGCAATTGCGCCGATGGCGAGTTTGTTTTTGTCATTGAGCGCCGTGGGCGCTTCGCCAGCTCGTGCGACTTCTTGTTCACTCGATGGTGCTATCGTATTTTTTGCTATAAGTTTCGGAAATCTCACAGGGTCAGCCCTGTGGTACAGCCTAATTCTTTCCTCGATTGTCGTATCACCCTGTGCTTTGTCGGCAAGTGCGGCATACACATGACTACCCTTTGGTATCCCGCCGCTTGCAGCAATCTTGGCCATCAAGCCCTCAACCAACTTCTCGTACTTACGCAGGATTGGGCGAGCGCCATATTCATAACGTTCAGGTGTCGATGCTATCAGTTCATTCCGTAGCTCTGGCGTCAGCGTCAAGTGCAGGCCTTCCTTTTCATAGAACTTGTTTGCCCTGTCGACGTTGATGTCCAATATCTGCCCTAGCTCATTGTCATCAAGTGAGTTAAAAACAATCTTTTCATCAATACGATTCAAAAATTCAGGTCGGAATTTGTTGCCATCTTTGAGTGCCTTGTTAGCCACCGCTTCGAGTTCTTTTCGGGTAATATTCGCCTTTGGTTTATCGTTGAATCCAAGTCGATTTGGGTTCAAAAGATCACGCATTTGCGGTGCGCCGATATTGCTTGTGAAGATGATGATGCTGTTGCGGAATGATATCTTTTGACCGCCATTAAGAAGGGTGATTTCACCGTCCTCAAGAACGTTGAGGAGCAGGTCGAATAGTGCTGGGCAGCCCTTTTCGATCTCATCAAACAAGATAATACTGCGCGGTCGCTCGATCTTGCGTTTATCAAACACTGGCTTCTGTTCACGCCCGACATATTCAGGTGCCGCGCCAATGAGTGCCGAGACACGATGGTTCTCACTGTAGTTCGAGCAATCAATTTTCAATATCGCGTCCTCGTTGCCATGGAGAAGGAAGCTCAGTTCCTTTGCGAGCTCACTCTTGCCAACGCCAGTCGGACCCAAGAACATAAACACGCCCGTTGGGCGCTTGGGGTTACGAATCTTCTCACGAGAAAGTGCGGTGATCAAGCTGCTTATCGGTGCGCTCTGACCGATGATATGCTCGTTCAGGCCATCCTCTATATGCGCCAATGGGCGCTCGTTGCCGTACTCGGCAAGTGTAAAGTCCTCCAAAGACAGGATATATTCACCGAGACCGTGTAGTACCTCAGTGTCCTGTTCTGCGATTTCCTCAACAGGAGCAGCTTCCTCTTCCCTCATTTTCCTCTTGCGTTCACCCATGCCAACCTCCCCTAGTGTTTAACATAGTGGAGCAAACATAAGCTTGTTGTCAATGTTTACAATGTTGTACTTTGTACTACTAGATGACTAACTTAACGAGCGCCTTTAGGAATCTTGACTGCCTTCAGAGCAATAATCTTCTTTGCGAGACCAGAAACCTTGTCCCATGACGCACCGTCCGACAATACCGTCAGGGCATAGGCGCCGTAATTAGTGCTGTACACAACTGCTGAATCATTACGCACGGTATCGTTTTCACCCGTCACATGCGCTACCTGTGTGCTACCCGCACCGACTGGGATACCTTCGTTTTCACGGACCGCCCGCAGGGCACTCAAAATCTTCTGACCACCCTCGACACGGGCAATTTGGTTCTTATAGAGACCAACCATGAGTTTTTGGAGATCATTGGCCGAAGTGATTGTGTTCTCGCCTGCGAACACTGTGTTTTTCAGTCCTAGACCAGATGCGCGCGCTGTTAATTTCGCATAGCCGAAGTAATCATAAAATCCTTTGCGGCAGCCTTCGTCAAAACGCTGCAGCATGAGTTTGAAACATTCCGATGCGGTCGTATCGCCGCTGATAAGATCAACAGGCCGAGCCGTGCCGGCATATTCTTCCAGCACGTCTGTATAGGCAAGATACAGCGAATGGATACCGCCAGCGGCCATCCTGGCATCGCCACGGTACTGCGCGCTGCGTGGATGCTCAACACCACTCAGCTCCTGGAATGCCAAGCCGTATGTCCCAGGATTGTCCTGAGCATATTGGGCTAACAGCGCCGAAAAGCCAACGCTCGTCGGTGTGTAGTTACGTGTATAGATAGTTGTTGGACCCACGACGACCGTCGCGCCAACTGCTTTTTGAACTTTCTTGCTTATATAGTCTTCGACAGACTGCGCCGTCTTAGCAACATCAACCCCGCGACCGTTCGCGCCGTTGACTCGTGATGTTTCCGTGAAATCAAGTGTCGTCACGCGACTCACCCCAGCTTTTTTGATTAGCTGCGCGGCAATTTCTTGGTTCAGGTAGTCCTGCATGCGCTTTTGATTCACGCTGTACTTCAGACTCGCCTGTTGGTTACCACTGTTATCAATCGTTTGTTGTGGTACGTCTGCTTTGAAATCAAGCCAGCTCAACACGACGCGCCCAGGGATCGTATCGGTTGAAGAATCGACAGTGATTGGCATCGGCGTAGCCAATCGACCGTTCAAATCAGCCGCGAGCGCACGTGCCATATCATCACTAATAGGTGCAGGTGTCTCGTCGATCGCTATGCGCACCAGATTCTGTTCGTTCGAATCCGGTTTGACCTCTTGTAGTTTCTGCTGGAAATCGTTGATATCGCAATTACCACCGGTGGTTGATGGTACGAGCTGCAGCTGACTCTCGACGAGTTTCAGCGAGGCATTTTGCGGCGGGATACTACAGTCGCTACCAACTTTGCTGAGGGTATAGTCAATAATCTTATTCTTGTCATAAGTATAGGCGATGTCGCCCGGCTTGCTCAGTGCCGGCGCCCACCAGATAGATGTCGGGATTACCCGTAGATAGAATGGATAGTCGATGACACTCAGACGCGCTTCATTATCCACCCCTATACCGACTTCACTCATCTTGGGTGATTGGAAGGCCGCGTTGTTTTTGCCAAAGAAAATATCGAGCGGCAGTGTGCCGTACGCTGCATCAAGTTCCTTGACCGCGTCTGCATATTTCATACCGCCGAGGTCAAGCCCGTCCACGACGACTCCTGGGATCAATCGGCTGCTCGGATACACGATCTGGTAAATCGTCTGACCGAGGATAAACAGGCTGATAAAGATGACGACGAGCAGCTTCCAATGTGTCTTGAGCCAATAGTTAATAGTCAGGGCATTAACACCCCTACCGCCCATATTATTTTGGGGCGGAGGAGCAGGATTCATATCGGGATTCATACCACCACCATTGGAACCGTCATACATAACTATCTAAAGTATATGTTACGCTTACGCTTTTGTTAACCTTGAGATCGTAGATTCTCAATTTGACGGGTCAATTCCGCCATCATTGCCCAACTACTATTCTCGGTCAGGATTGTCAGCGCGTAGGTACCGCTAGGGCTATAGACGATTGCCGCGTCGTGCAACAGTGCGTTCAGGAAGCCGACTTTGTTGGCTGTTTGTCCGCTAGCACCCTTTGGTATGCCCTGTCGGTAGATATTTCGTTTCATCATGCTGATTAATTTGCCTGTGTTTTCTGCGTTGAGTAGTTGACCCGAGTACAGCGCGCCGTTGAACCGGACCAAATCATTGGCCGTTGTGACCGGGTATCCGCACGAGCAAGTGAAACTACTGCCCGCGAGACCAATTGCCTTAATCTCGTTCGTCAATGTCTTGTAACCCATCTTTGACAGCAACGTCTCGCCGCAAGGATTGTCTGATTTCACGATCATGTCGTCGAGACATTTCGCGAGGTCACGACCACCATGAACTTGCATACCCCAACTCCACTCTCCCGACTCGACGCGTTTCATAGAACCATAGGCGACGAAGAGTTTGTAGGTACTTGCGGTACGGAATGATTTACTACCTTGATACGAAGCATTGCGGTGACTGCCGTCGAGCGACATATAACTCACACCCCACGATCCACCCTTATCTTTCGCGAACTGTTCGATCAGTGCCGACATGCCAGTGTCGGTTGGCGTGTAGCTGCGAGTATAAATTACCGTGGGCGCGACAGCTTTTACCTTCGCCGTCAGCTTGTCTCTTGATCCAGAGGCAATCCATTCATTGAGTGCCAGGACCATGGCTGCGCTATCAAGCGTCTGACCGCTGGCGCCGTTCACTCGGCTTGTCTCGGTGAAGTCAACTGTCGTGACTTTGCTGACACCTTGTTTCACCGCCACCTTTGGTAGTAGTTGTTTGTCGAAGAACCCAGCTGCTCGCTCACTATTGACCACTGCGGTCAGACCAGTATCTGGCGCTGCGAAGTCGAGCCACGACAGGAATTCCTCTGCAGGTACTACTACGTCAGTCGTGCCTGCATGGACAGCTAGCTTGCCCGCTCGGTCTATTAGCTGGTCAGCAAATACCTTCGCCTCTTCATCGTGGATACGCGCCGGACGCTGATCCATAGGGATACGCACCGTGTGACTGTCAACGCGCGGCGCAGCGTTCTCGAGCATTTTCTGAACGTCCTCTAGTTTACAAGTACCACCGTCGATCGCCGACACGACTTGTAGTTTCTTGTCCTTGTATGTCAGCGAAGCGTTCTGTGCAGTCACATTGCATGACTCACCCAGCTCCTTGGTCACATAACTCGCCGCCTTGTCCTTGTCGTGCGCATACGATGGCTCGACAGTTGGTACAACCATGTGCGCCCAGAATAGCGATGTTGGCACGAGGCGTAGCCACCATTGATACGCCTTGGCGTCCACCTGGGGTTTGCTATCGATGGTCAGTCCGACGTCTTTGGGCACAGGCTCACGATAGGCCTTGGGGCTGTTGCCAAAATGAAGCGCGATTGGCAGCTTCTCGTAGCGTTTGTTGAGTTCTTTCACGACGTCTTCGGCTGATTGACCTCCGACAGGCACTCCATCAATCGCGGCATAGAGAGGTAGGTTATTCCATGGTAGCAACATCTGAACAACTATGAGTAATCCACAACTTATCCCCAATCCCCACAGACCGATTTTTTGCCACTGCTCACGCACATGATGATGAACAATCTTCAGGTGTTCTTTTGTCACGAGTCGTTTCATGATTTCTCCAATATCGCTGCCGCTTCGCGCAGTACTTCTAGTTCTTTCGCGTCGGCACCAGCAGTTTCGCGGCGAGTTATCTCGTTTCGCAACCACACCATATGACCGCTATCACCTGTCGCTTCAGTCGCCATACGAACCGAGCGAGCGGACTTGTCTGACTTCGTCAGGTAGCCTTTGCTGATCAGCGCGTCCACATGCACCGCGACCGTTGAGACGGATTTATATCCCAGTGCCACCATTGTCTCGCGGTAGCTCGGTGCGTAGTTATTCTCGCTCAGAAACGCCGAGATGTATTGCAGAAGTTCCTGCTGCTTTTTAGTGGTTCGCTCGCGCATTACGATTTCTTCCTCTTGCTCGTCATTTTGCCATCTGTCTTCCCTATTCCAATAGCCAAACCAGCTAATCCCCACCAAACGATGCTAACTGTGTCATCTGCCCACACTGGCAGTAGTATCCCTATAATTGCTAGTCCGACACCACTGCCAAACACACCGAGCGCTAGTGCGCTCTTGCGGCGGAGCCAGAGTCGATACATAACTTCACCGAACAACCAGACAAAGATCACAAGTCCCAACCAGCCCACTTCGTGAGCAATGAACAGATACTGATTCTCGACGATAAATGGCGTGTCGCCGTTCAGTGACGCCGATCCTGTGCTCCCAACGCCAGCTCCAAGTGGCTTCTGGAAGAACCATGACAAACCATGCGTCAGCGACTCGGCATGGCCAGCATTGGAATCAATATCGGCTCCAGTTGTCGGGTTGTTATGCAGCACGACGTTTGAAACAAATGATGTGTCTCGCAGTGCAAACACAGCCCCGACTGCAACCACGAGCGCCGCTGCAAGACCAAGTGCTAAGCGCGTGCGGACCTTTGCCGATACGGCGATAAATGCGATAACAGCCACTGCCGCAAAGGCAGCGATGACACTACTGCGTGAATAGCTCGCGTTGAGCATCAGCCCAGCCGCCAACACCGCTCCAGCTACGAGTGCATACCCGCGCGCATTCATCTTCCACCTCAGCGCTACTGCAGCCAGCAGCCCAATCACGATCGTGGCATAGGCCCCAAGTGGGTTCGGGCCACGAAGCGTACTGTTGATACGTATATAGTCGTGGTTTTCGTCAACAGTTAGGAATGGCGAGATAGTTTCTTTGCTGTAGCCAATGTTTGCCAGGACATCTTTGGGTAGGACAGAGAGCTGCAGCAGCGCAAATCCCACGACAACCGCCGCGCCAGCGACAAAGACCCGGATAAACAGCCGACGATACTGTGGCAGCAGCCGGATCGTGCCGTACACCAAGACAAAATACAATATATAGCGTAGATCGATAAGCAGCCCTGCGCCAGCTTCGGCAAGTCCGTTCTGAAACACCGAAACCATGATGAGGTGGAGTCCCGCATAGACCAGACTTAGCTGTATGACACGGTCTTTGAAAAACTCACCCACCCTGTCGTGCCGAGCGGCAACGACGATAAATAACACCAAGGCGACACCCATCAAAAGCTCTTTCCAGGCTTTTATAAAGTCGATATATTGCGGCCACACCGTTCCTGCCCACACTGTCATCGGGGCATGTACAACAATCAGGGCTGCAATAACCAGCAATATCCCCACGAGCACGCGTTCTACCCAACCCGTCTTCATGCTTATAGTATACCTCATCTGTCCACCTCAATCGGGGTAATAATGGTATAATTTATGCAAATGCCAACCAAAAACACGAAATATTACAGTCTACTCCTGGTACTGGCCGACATCGTCACGCTGTTTGTTGCGTTCACGCTCGCCTACATTGTCCGCGTGATCATCGACGGCCGCCCACTCGTCAGCCCTGTCTATGCGCTTGAGTACTTCCAGGTGTCGCTGTTTATCATCCCGATCTGGGTGCTGATCTTCGCGTCGCTCGGTCTCTACAGCTCCAGCGTCTATAGTCGTCGCCTCGTCGAGTGGGGCAAAATCGCGATTGGCTCCTTCATTGGTATCCTCGTCATCATCGGTTGGGAGTACGTCAGCCAAACACATTTCTTCCCTGCGCGTCTCGTGACTGTCTACGCCTTCCTGGGTTCATTCTTCCTGATCGTATTTGAGCGCGAAATCCTGCGATTTGTCCGTAGCCTCTTGTTCTATTTCGGTCGTGGCATCAGCCGAGTCCTCATCGTGGGCAATAGTGACGCTACCCGTGACATTGCACTCAATCTCTCCAACACCGCCAAAAGTGGCTACAAAATCGTCGCTATCGCCGGCCCGGCCAAAGTCGTCCCACGTTCGATGGATTTGAAGCACTTCAGCACTGTCGAAGCAGCTCTCAAGGAGCTCAAGGAACTTCGCATCAATTCAATCATCCAAACCGATCTCTACGATTCATCCGAGCGCAATCAGCTGCTTCTTGGCGCCGCACAGACGCGTCACATTAGCTATAGTTTCATCCCTGGAGAACCGGAATTCTATACCGGCAAAAACTCCGTCGATGTCTTCCTCGGCTACCCGATGATCACTGTCAGCCAAACCCCACTTGTTGGTTGGGGTGCCATCGCCAAGGGCATCTTTGACCGCCTCATCGCATTCGTCGCGGTTGTGCTGCTGTCACCTGTTTTTCTCGTCATCATCGTCCTGCAGAAAATCTTCAACCCTGGCCCGATCTTCTATGTCAGCAAACGTCTGAGTCGTTTCAGCCAGCCTGTCCGCCTGATCAAGTTCCGCAGCATGCGACCCGAATACGGCAAGCACGACGCCGCCGATGAATTCCGCGCCATGGGTCGCGATGACCTCGCTGTCGAGTACACCAAAAACCGCAAGGTCACCAATGACCCACGCGTGACCAAGTTTGGCAACTTCCTGCGCAGCACCTCGCTCGATGAGTTGCCACAATTTATTAACGTCCTTCGTGGCGATTTGAGTATGGTTGGTCCACGTCCGATTCTGCCACAGGAAGCCAAGTTCTCTCCCTCTCGCACAGCACTCCTCCATAGTGTGAAATCAGGCGTCACCGGTCTCTGGCAAGTGTCTGGCCGCAGCAACCTGACCTTCGAGGAGCGTATCGATCTCGAAACATTCTATGCACAAAACTGGTCCTTCTGGCTTGACATCAAAATCCTATTCAAAACAGTCGCTGTTGTCATCCGTAAAACCGGAGCCAAGTAATCATGCCGGCGCCGAAAATTGCGATTGTTACTGACTGGCTGACCAACATGGGCGGTGCCGAAAAGGTCGTCCTGGCCCTACACGAGGCATTCCCCGACGCACCGATTTACACCAGTACTTTCGTGCCTGAAAAGATGCCAGAATTTGCCGGTCTTGATATTCGCACCACAAGCCTGCAGAACTTGCCTGGCCCGCTCAAGAAGATGCATAAA
>Ga0075158_10002517_pt1 | contig 13262 bp, 12 predicted proteins | sample JI91814BDNA_FD_70968 | JGI IMG/M metagenome (GOLD analysis project Ga0075158, IMG submission 70968) | Wastewater effluent complex algal communities from Wisconsin, to seasonally profile nutrient transformation and Carbon sequestration -... | ecosystem: Engineered > WWTP > Effluent > Algae... | reverse complement strand
CTGTCATCGGTTCAGTCTCAATCCAAGGCATCTCAGACCCTCATTAGGTTATCTGAAATCCAGTTTAACTGTTACCGATGTGCCCGGTCATTTCTGTTACCGATGTCCCCGGGTCGGACCATCCCCACCCTTCTCCCTTAAAAAAAGGGAGAAGGGAGCCGCTCCGTGCCACAATTTAACATTAGCGTTTTAAAACGACCCATAAGCCTATGTAATTGTTAAATTTCCTTGCCATATAAAGCGATTTGATGCATTTTATATACGGGTATAATCATACAAAGGAATGCTCATGAAATTGTTTTATTATAAAGGCTCTTGTTCACTAGTTGTGCGTATTATTCTCAATGAATTAGGTCTTACTTTTGAGGAAGAAGCAGTAGATTTACGGGCTAAAAAAACAGAAAGTGGTGAAAACTACCTGACTATCAACCCCAAAGGGGCAGTACCTGCAATAATGCTTGATAATGGTGAAGTACTGACTGAAAACCAAGTGATACTGCAATATTTAGCTGATACCAGTACCAATGGCCAAAAACTATTAGCTCCAGTCGGTGATTTTAAGCGTTACCGTACCCTAGAATGGCTCAATTACATCTCAACCGAACTGCATAAAACAATGGGGTTGTTTTTCAATCCATCGACCACCGATGACATGAAAACAAAGATACTAATTCCTATGGTGCAAATGCGCTTTAATATGATCAATGAGCGTTTAGCTGAGGGTTCTTTCTTAATGGGTGATCAATTTACCTTACCTGATGCTTATCTGTTCGTAATGGTCTCTTGGACGCATTATTTCAAACTTGATTTATCCGGTTATAAGCATTTGTTGAGTTATATTGACCGTTTACATACCCGTCCATCGATTACTAAATCATTACAACAAGAAGGTATGTTATAAAAAAGAATGTAAAAGATTGCTTTATTTGTTAAAAAATAGTACAATTTGCCCACTGTTTCTGGAGAAATGCTATGCCTGTTAAAGCTCCCTTTGTGGGCGAGTTAGATTTACAATTCTTCCCTTCTGCAAATTTTGAATCAATTGAAGGTATTGGCTCCGCTGAGCAAATACCGATTATAGCGCGTAACAGTTTGCGTCTATTGATGATGGGCTGGCCTGAGTCTTGGCAAGAGCTGATGTCGTGGACCACTTTTAATGCTGTTTTCCTCCACCGGGATCCGGTCCTACTAAAAGAAATGCGTGTCAGTTTTCAAGAAGGGTTTCATCACTTATTCACGCAATTAGAAGGCAAGCAATTCACGGCAAATCAACACGAACAGATACAACTTTATCTAAGTAACTGTCTAAGTATACTTCCTTATGGGGACATAACCCCTTATGAATCCTTTACCATCCCTCAGTTTGTCGACGGTGAATGGACCATGGTTGATTACAAAGTTGAACCTATTGAGCTGACCGAGAAGTCAGGATATGGTCGTTTCATTTTGCAGGATAAAGACCGTGTGTTTGCGTATGGACTTGAACCTATACAAAACTCTAAAGCAGAATCGCATTTAATTTTTATGGGTACAACTTATCCTGCAGGACAGGGTTTTGTTCCCCAAGTAACTACTGACTTAAAAGGCTTCGAAACGGCAGGAAAAACCTTATACGACTCTGGGCGTCAACGTTTACACGATTGGTTGTTGAGACAGGGTGATAAGGCACATGTTTGTGGCGTTAGTCTTGGTGGATCCTTAAGCTTATTACTTGCTATAGACTTAGGTGAGCATTTATCACGTGTGGATGCCTTAAATCCTGCCGGTTTGCATGATCCTTGGTATTCTAAGAGTCGTTTTGATAATTGGGATGAGATGCTTTCCAAGCCGCGGGTGGTTGTACAATCCCAAGGCAACGATCCAGTATCACCTTTTGGAGTTTGGAAAAATGATTGGGATATCTTGAAAATAGAGCCGCCCCAACACAAGCAAGGTCCTAATAGTTATTTCGATCATTGTTTAAATTATGCGGGTATTGCTAATACCACGTTTGTCTATATCGATGCAGAAGAGGACAATGTAACGCGTAAAGCACGCAATATCTGGCTTTACTCATTGGGTCGTAGCTTAATTTATTACCCTATTCTAGTGCCTTATAACTACCTAATACGTCCAGTTTTATATTGGATGTGGGAGCACAAAGTCATTTCCTTGATCGCTTTATTAGCTCTGGCCGCCTTAGTTACAGTGGGGGCTTTGGGTTTCATTTCAGCCTTGGCTGTTGCTGCTATTGCTTCAACAGCTTTTGCTATAACCTGTTTAATCAATATCAGCCTTGCAGTGGCAATGCCGGAAAATCTTTCAATTGCTGAAGATTATGCGACTTTACACGACCCTGCGTTGCCTAGAAATTCGAGTATGGACATTTACAGTCCGGCTAATGAAATTGAAGTCAAAATGACCTTGAAAGAAGTCAATACCTATTACTCGGCCATGCGCGCTATGAAAGGCAAGCAATTTTTCCCTACAGCGAATGAACCCGTTAAAAATCTCGGCGGTATGACTAAGCGTGATTTACTGAAAGCCAGCTGCGATCCACAAAGAGCTGATGAGGAAGTGACTCTTCATACGACCAAAGCAAAAGCCGTCCTGTTCAAACGCAGCCTATATTTTGTCAATAAATTAGGAACAGAAAACGAAGCAGAATTGCATACCGCATTGAAAAACAATTACGAACAATATTCAGTAGGGAAGCAAGCCTAAATCAAAGAGACAAGTAGCCCGTATTATCAATGGGAAATACGGGCTATGTAATGTTATTAATTAGATAAACTAAGCGAGGAAACTCTCTTACATTCGCATAATGAATCAGCCCAGATACCCACTAAAGTCGACACATTTGAACGCAGTTTTTCATCTTCAAAAACTTCAGCTATCATCGCATCTAACTGCTCTTTAATATCCGTTTTATTACCATCCAATAAGTCATCATGCCACGGCATCTTTGATCCCGTTAAAAATAGCACTATTAACCGAGTTAATTACAGAACGACCAAAAGCTAATATGTCATTAGCTATAATTTTTCCATTATCGCTCTTTAAGTGCTTATCTAGATCAGCTAAGGTTTCAATAGATGCTAAAGCAGGAATTTCCTCTTTAATTTTTTTAAAAAATGCGAGTTCAATCTCAGATAAGTCATACTCTTGTTTGTCATTAATCGATCTAAGATAATTTTGAATGTTTTTTGAAACTTGGCAATACAAACTAACAAATAACTTTAAAGACTCTGAATCTAATTCCAATTTTTCGGCATTATTTTCAGTGTTCGCTAATATTTCCTTTTCTATTTTAGGGTTATAAACAGGAGCTCCTAATTTAACTTTGGCAGTATTGATAAAATAAGTAGCTGCAAACGCTAATTTCAGATCAGTTTCGATAAATGAAAATTTCAAGAGGATCCCCTTATGATAAAAAAACCAACATTGTAGCATAAAATGGGTTTGACTGTAGTCAAATGGTCCTTTAAACTAACCCTTCGATAAAAATAGCGTTGTTCAATATTGAGACAAAATTTATCCCTGATTGTAGAAATGGATTCCTATTGCAACCCGTAGGCGCAGGAAAGGTTTTATCGGTAGCTAAATCCAGATTTTAAATCAACAATGGAAATAAATAACAATGAATATGACTATGCAACGAAGTGTACTACCACTTTTTTTATTAGCGGGCGCAGGCCTTGCACAAGCGACAATCCCTGGTGTATACGTAGGTGGTGGAGCAGGGCTTAGTAGTTTGGAATCCCATTTCGGTTCTTTCAAAAATCAAGACGTAAGACGATTCGGTGGACGTATTTTCTTAGGGTATAACTTTACGGATTACCTCGGTTTAGAAACAAATTACACTGTTTTCGAAAAAACTAAATACTTAGATATTAACAACCCATATTCCAACAACTCCGAATACGCACTAAGCAATTTAAGCCTAGTAGGTAAAGTCTACTTACCTTTAGGAGATGCGCCTTTTAATGCCTACGGTCTTTTAGGCGCGGCACGAGCTTATGGGAAGTTAGATAGAAGCTATAGCTCACATTACGTGGTTTCTAATTCGTACAACGAGTTTGTACCCACTGCAGGTCTGGGTTTGAATTACGACATTAGCCAACGATTCACAGCAGGCCTTGAATTGTCTGGTTTTGGTCATCGCAAAGCAGCGGATAATTTTGGTATCCCAAACACGGCTTTAGCGACATTGAATTTTTCTTACAGAATGTAGCATTAAATGAAAACCCGGATTGGGCGGCACTAGGATTTGAGTGGTAAATAATTACCACTTAAATCCAGTGTAGTTACTGAGGGAGGTATACCTGCTAATGCGGTAGCTAGTTCTTCCTGATTTAAATTAGCAAGACGATTATTACTTAATTTAAGGCTGGTAATACTGGCAGGCAGATTTGCAAATGCTTTAGCCAGCTCATAGCAATTCATGTTCCCCAACAAATTTTGACTTAAATCCAATGTGGTTACCGTAGTGGGTATGCTAGCTAGTGCTAGTGCCAATTTTTCGCCATTACTATCGTTTGCGAAGCCATTGTCGCTTAAATTCAAGGTGGATATTTGCACTGGAATCCCTTTTATAACAATAGATAATTCTGCGCCTACCATGTCGGAGAGAAGATTTGCACTAAGATCAAGCGTACTTATGCTCTTAGATAAGCTTGCAAATGCTAGCTTTAGTTTCTCACCTTTAAAATAATTTAAATTATTATTTGCTAATTTAAGAGTATGAACCGAATTGGGGATAGCATTTAATGCAAGACTTAATCCCATTCCGTCGCGTAAGAGATTGAATCGGTTACCATTTAAATCAAGGGTGGTCACTGAGGGGGGGATATTAGCCAAGACCTTTGCTACCTGGGTACCTGAATTATTCAGGTACACTAAGTCCTCTCCTAAATTAAGAGTAGTGACACCGGCTGGGAGTGCTTTTAGGATGGAGGAGACATGATCGACGAGTAACTCGTCTAAATGATTCGCACTCAAATTCAGTTCGCTTACTGTGGTCGGTATACGGGCCACCATTTTTATTAAGTGTTCATGCCCCAGCTTATGCAATTCGTTTTTTGATAAATCAAGACTGTCTATGCTCGAGGGCAAAAGTGAAAACGCTGTTGCCAATTCTTCCCCATCTATCGCACTAAGGGAATTGTCAACTAAATCCAAACTAGTAAGGGTTGTGGGTAAAGTTGCAAAAGCCGTAGCTAATTGCAGGCTATCTAAATTACCAAGTTTATTGGCTCGCAAACTAAGGTGTGTAACACAAGAAGGAATTGCTTCTAATACTTTGCCTAATTGCGTGCCTCCACGTTTATGGAGATCATTAGCTCCAAGGTCAAGACGCGTGACCTGAAGTGTTACAATTGCGCTGATTAAATCTTTCGCTTTCATGGCACCCAGGTTGTTATTCCACAAATTTAAATAGGTTACAGAGGATGGTATGTTGGCAAAGGCATTTGCTAAATGATCTCGACCAAGTTTTGCCAGTTCATTACTTCCTAAGTCTAATTCAGATAACGTCCCTTTAATACTTGCTAAAACCCGCGCTAAATTTTCGTCTTTTAGCTCACCTAGATCATTGCCACGCATATTCAAAGAAGTGAGGTTAGCAGGAAGATCGGCAAGCGCTTTTAGGACTCTGTCGTCCCCTAAACGAGCAAAGTGATTGCTGGTCATATTAAGCAGGCTAATAGTTTTAGGAATTGTAGCCAAACCTGTAACAAACTCATCTGCATATTTTAAGTCAAACTGATTGGCACTTACTGCAAGAATAATAGTACCTGTTGGTATTTGTTTAAAAGCCTCAATGATATATGGGCCAGGTAAATTATTAAGATTAACTGTGTAACCGATATTTGAGGAGCGTGTTATCACGTGATTACTGGTGATATCAAGCGGGGCTGAGAAGACACAATTAACCAGTAGCATGGATAAACATAGAGCCTTTAATTTATTCATTATTAAACTTATTCCATTAAAGATGCGACTTTCCTGTTTTAAAAATGGTTGTATATCTTTTATAAACTGGGTTGTCAATTAAACTCAGGTAAGGGTAGCTTTCTGGGCTACAATAACAAAAAATACCCTAAGTAAGTGCCATTGTACTTGCCTCCCAAATACCCTCGCACAAAAAACAAAAGAAAAGTATACTGCCCAAGCATTCAATCTAAGGACAGCATAATGACAGTAAAACCCCTTATAATATGTGCCACTCTTTCCTCTCTACTTTGCTCCACAGGCTTTGCCGGAATCTATGTCGGAGCTGGAGTAGGCTCAGATTACGTTGATTTGTACCAGAAGTCTCATGTGGTCGGCACCGTTGCTGGACATCCTGAAGAAGGGTTTAACGTATACAATAACGTCCATCTTTCAGGCACAGGTGTTTTCGGCACCTTGTTTGCTGGATATCAGAAACTCAATAATAAACTGTATTTAGCAGGTGAGATAAACGGTAACCTGAGCTCAAATTCTGCTAAAAGTAGTAATACAGAGTTACTCCATAGTAGTTTTTCAGCTGTTAATTACAAAATGTCGAATGTAATCGGTGTGAGTGTTTTGCCTGGTTACCAATACACCGACACTAGCCTCTACTATGGACGTCTCGGCTATGCAAGTGGTCATTTCAAATCAAGCTCAACTGATATTTCTATCGCGAATGTTAGTGAAAGAAAAAATGGCTTTCGTTGGGGTTTAGGAACTAAACAAGCTATAAACGACCGTTTTTCGTTTAGATTGGAATACAGCCAGACCTTTTATAATAAGGTGAAATTTGGCACTTTTGATCCAGTTGGAGCGGTTATTAAAGACACCACTATTGCACCGTTCCAGCAATTGGTTGAGTTTGGTGTTGTTTATACTGTTTAGATTAGATAAAGCGAATACCGTTCTGCTGCAATGCCTCAGAACGGTTATTTTAGAAGAATAACTGCCTTAGTTAACTAGAGATTTAGGTAAGAAATTTGACATCTTTTTTTCAGCAACCTGAATACCCATTTGGAATAAAGTATAGCAACCCAGTTTCTCTTTGATAGAGGCGATATGACGTTCAACCGTTTTACGCGAAACTCGGTTAATTTCAGAAATCATTTGTGCCGATTTTCCCAGCGCTAACCAACGTAGACAGTCTCTTTCATTTGCAGTTAAAAAAACATGGGATTTAAATTGCAAGGTTTTCTTGGCTTGCTCGGTCAAATTAAGCTCCATTGGGTTCGTTTTAATCCGATCAATCACTCTATCTCGTGTCATGGTTTGTGGGGTAACGTCCGTGCCATACTCGTACAAAGCTGCGAGTTCCTTCACATTGACTAATTTTTCTTTAAAGGAATCGATGAACAGGTGTAAGCAATCCATTTTTTCCAATAATCTCTGATTTAAGCCTTCGTCACTGACACTGCCACTAAAGTGAAAGGAGTGCGACAAGCCATTATCTTGTTGGCTTATACTCAATGTATGGCTTTGATCAAACTCGGCAGCCATAGAATAAAGCTCTTGCTGTGCAGTATCTAAGACTTGAAAATCCCAAAAATCATATTCGTATTTGTTTTGTTTCTCTCTATGTTCAACCAAAATATCTTTTTTGACATGCTCGCGTTTGAGGTACTGTTCAGCGTACTCAGTTTCTGAACCGAGGCAATAGGCATTTCCTGTTTTATCCAAAGCGGTATAACCAAAGAAATTAACGCCTATAGATTGTAAGGGGGAGCATATTTCTTTAATAAGAGAATGATGTTCCAAGCAAGGATGCAGAGTCTTTCGGTTCATTTATACACACCAATTTGTAGAAACTTAGAACATATTACACTATTTTTGGTACAAATGGAATGCTATAAGCGCAAAAAATGAACAAAAAAGGCTGGCAAATCGCAATTTATGAGTTAATTTGATATGATGTGTCCGAATATCGACCTATAAGTGATTTAAGCGCCTACCTATAATGTCAACTTGAGTTAATAGGGGGGGTATAAATTATGTTTACAAAGGTTGATGCAAAGAAAAATAGGAAGCTTTTATCAGATCGAGAACCAGAACTCGCAATCGAATGGCCACAAAGTCGCCTTTTAGCGGATTATGTCTTTTTATTATTAAAATCTTGGTCTTTTGAAACCTTAAGTAATGAAAAGCAACTACCTGAAATTATCGGCTTTTTAGCTTTGGCTTCTCACGCTAAGCGTTTTGCACTAGCAGAAATTAATCCAGACTCTAAACCAATAGTTGTGGATATCGGGTTGGGAGATGGTTTTGCTTTACAAGAAATTAAAAAAAGAACTGATTTTGTTACTGTAGGTTTTGGTTTGCATGAAATTAATCCTGAAAATAAACCTTTCATTGATTTACTTTGTTACAGTTCTTTTCCTAAAGGTCCCAAGGCTCGTGAGCTTTTTGACCTCTTGCGCGGCAAAGTGTCCCTGGTTGTTGAAGCTTATGGAGCTTCTACCTATGCCAAAGGGGAATCAAATTCCATAGAGTCATTGATTGCAGCCTCATTGTTACTAGCTCCTGGTGGCACGGCCAAATTAATAATCTCCTGTATTTTAAAAGAAGATCGCGACCAAAGTCCTATGGGTTTTGCCAACCAAAGGCAACGTTTAGTGACATTCATTCAGCGAGTCTTAGGAATTGATATCGTTATTTCAAGAACCTACATCAAATCTTTAGTGGTTACTGGTTCCTTTTGTGTTGATTACCATGTCGAAATCAAACGGGGGCTTGAGGCTTCTGTTAGTGATAAACCGCTGGATGAGTTATTTGCAATGGCTAGAGAACAAATTGGCCATTGCGACTTAGTGCCAAAAACAACCCGATTTGGAGAGTTTGGCTTCTACAATATTCAAGGAAGTACCTATACCCTTGAAGGTCAACAACCCCAATTACATGCACTCGATACTCGTGCAGCTCTGGTGAGTAGTTCCTTTAGGTTTAGCGGACCGCAGTCTAATTATCCAACGTTTAAATTAGAATTTAACTCTATGATTATCTTACAAGATTTTATAGTTCGCTTTTCTGAATATTATTTAAATAACAAAGATAAGCCTGAATGGATAGTAGTTCAAAATCCTGTGGACACTAGTGTTGAACTTGCATTCACTCGACCCAGCAAAGGTCTTGTTAACGCGATGTATCAAGCTAGACTTGAAATAAATCGTGTTGTTCCTGACTTATTAACTGTTTCAAATAAGGGCTTTGGAGAAATGGAACCGCCAACTGACTTAAGGACTATTAAGTCAATGTAGTATTTTACCCTATTTGGACTAATGGCAACCAGATCTGCTATTTTCAAAGTGCAAAAACCTCACGTTTTTGAGGTCTTATGAAGCCAGGTGATACTATGGTTTCTGTATATGATTACATCAAACCCTATTCATTTGCTGGTTAAGTGCGCAACCGGAGACAATATACTTTTCATGATAGTATATTACTCATTGGATTTATTTGAATAGGGAAAATTAGAGATGCTACATAAAGAATATCATCGAATAGATCGTATTGGCTGGTTACGTGCTGCCGTATTAGGCGCGAATGATGGCATTATCTCTACTGCAAGCCTATTAATAGGTGTCGCGGCTGCTCACACCCCTTATAATGGAATATTTATAGCAGGGATTGCCGGATTAATTGCTGGTGCAATGTCTATGGCTGCAGGGGAATACATATCTGTAAGCTCCCAAGCGGACACAGAAAAACACGCACTACTTCGTGAAAAGAAAGAGCTTGCTGAGAGCTTGCCAAATGAAGTCGAAGAGTTAACCACAATCTACATTAATCGTGGTTTGGAACGACATTTTGCAGAGGAAGTTGCAAAGCAATTGATGGCCAAAGATGCTCTAGGCGCTCATGCTCGCGATGAGCTAGGTATCACAGAAATAACAACGGCACGCCCACTTCAAGCAGCAATTTATTCTGCCTGCAGTTTTACGCTGGGCTCATTATTACCACTACTAGTCATTTTTCTTGTGCCTAGAGCCTATATTATACCCTCCATATCAATAATGGCGGTTCTATTTTTGGCCTTACTGGGAGCTGTGGCGGCAAAAGTTGGTGGGGCTGGAGTATTATTAGGTTCGTTGCGGGTTGTAATCTGGGGAACACTTGCGATGCTTGTAAGTGCAGCTATTGGCTCACTATTGGGTGTGGCCGTATAAAACTGACGACACACTAAATAGCATAAAACCACTCGAGAGTGGCCCTATGGTGTTGGACCATTTCCGCATAAATGCTTCTATGGTACCTACATGTTAACTATAGTACAGATAACCGGATCTGTCAATTATTTGTGCAATTAAGGTTCCTGTCCGTAATATCAAAGCAAAGCGGGCGCGATCATATACGTCGTTAATAGAGCAAAAAAGATCAACCAAAGGGTGAAGCTGTCTCAGAGGTTGCTGTTGATGCAGACTTAACTCTGTGATTTTTTAACTGCCGTTTTAAAAGCTTGATACGGTTAGTCAGTATTTCGATTTGGAGAGCTGTGTTTTTAGCGCCCAGCTCACCAACAAAGAAAAAATGCGTCCCATGTACCGTTGTGGTTAATTGAGAGGGCATTTTTTTCACCAAATCCTGCATGGCACTCCACTTTTCCTGAGCTATCCCACTTTTTAGGTAGCGCTGATAAACCATTTCAGCTCTGATAAAATTCCAAGTATAGGGTTCAATCAAGGAGATTTTTGCGTCATCTTTTGCATCGTCAACGACCAAGGCAATCCAAGGTGTATTGGCAAAATCAAAGACACCGCTGTCCTGATAGGTCATTTCATTGTTTTTTATGAATTTCCCGTCATTTAAAAAATACCCTTCAGCAGCAAGCGCTGCAGGGATATTACCTAAAAATTCATCATGATAAAGCCTTTTAGGGATAATCTTATGACCATTGAGTTTATTTTGTATCGTAAGTTGATCTTTGAACCAGGGAAATAGTTTGTCGCGTTTAGCTAATTTATGTTCAGCCATAATACTGGTATCAAAAGGGCCGCTTTGCATGATGAAGGGTAGGGGGGCAACTGCCGCAAGACCTATGAAGGCTTCCATCTCTAAACCGTGTTTCTGTGCCGCTGCATAAACAGACTGCTCAACTGAGCCACCCATACTCCAGCCGAGAACGATGATTTTTTTGGAAAGACGGTGCTGTTTAATAAAATATTCAGCAGTTTGAATAATCTGCTCACCCCATTGATGAATGGTGAAATCGGGGTATTTTTTGCTATAGACTGGGTTATCAAGGGGGTAGGAAAGCCCTAGAAAAGAATAACCACGTTCATTGACCCAATAAGCGAGAAAGTCCTTTTCTTTTCCCTGTGGATAGCCATAGGCTATTCGAGCCAGATGTGTGTCGCCCGGGATGAAGATAACTAAGGGTTTCTCGGGATCTGCCTTTTTAAAGTAGGTTAAGGTCTGCGCATCAGCAAACTGCATAACACTTTCTCTGGGGTAAAGTAAGGATTTAGCCTCAGCAATATCGGTGAGCAGAGTGAACAGCATTAATAAAGCTATAGACATTTTTTTCATCAACGTTCATCCCTGAGGCTTGTAATGATTTTTTGTAATTGATTGTTTTAACGGTAATTAAAATACTAACGAATGCGGGGCTTGTTGTCTAGGTCAGAGGAGAGAATGGAGCCGTTAATGGATAACAGCTCCAAGAGATTGGAAGCGCTTATACGTTAGAGTCTAGGCGCATTTGTAGAAGGTAGATTATCGCTTTTTTCTTACTGTCAGCCATTGGTTCGGTTTTAATTAAGTTGAGGCTGTAGGTGATAAAGCTATTGAGTCTTTCCAAACTGCTTAATTGCTCGGCAGATGTTTCTAGCGTTGCATTGTAGTTGGTTTCTAACTCGGTAGCTATTTGCTCTAAAGTTTCAGGATCTGGTTTTTGTACCTGAGATAAACCAGCTTCAGTCGACATAGCGCCTACTTTACTTTTTAGAGTAGTTAGTTGCTTAGCACTGACTTCAGGGTTACCTTGTCCGTTCTTAGCGATTCCTCTGGCAGAGTTTTGAGCTGCCCAAGTTTCTCTATCACCTTGGAATGCCAACACTGTCATTAACACTCTAAAATCGATGTATTTTTGTTCGAATAGAGGTCTATTAGTGATTTTGATGTTCCAATCATTTTTAAGTCTGAAAAATGGACGGTACATAATCGCCATTTCTTGGCCTGTTACGGGATCATAGATAGTGAAAGTAGTACCCCAGAAGTTCATTGATGCTTGCGCAAGCTTTGTGGAGTTATCGCTAGCAAAGATATCGAAAGTAGGGAAGAAGGTGAACATACGTTCTTCAGCACTACCAATTAAACGCTCATCACGGTCATAGATGTCAAAATGGGCAGTAAACGAGAAGAACTTGGAACGAGCAGTTGCCATTTTATTGTCGAAAGGGTCAAAAAATTCGTAGGTTAACAACAGGCTAAAAAATTTACGGTATAAAGTACCTAATTTATGGGTTGGTGTTTCTATATCAAAGCTAGTCGTCCAACTGACCCAATGTTCATTAATACTAAATTCATCAGGAACTTTTTGCTCAGCGGCATAAGCGTTGGTAAAGAGAAAGAAAGAAAACAAAACAGCAATTAGTTTATTCATCGATACATCCAATCAGGTTAGATTAAACCCCAAACGCCAAAGCAGCATTTAAAGCCCTTAACCTCGAAGTACAGCGACTTTCAAGGAAGCCATAGTATAAAGCCTAAATCTTAAGGGAGTATTAGGAGTAAGATATAAACCGTAGCCCGGATGCAGCGCAGCGAAATCCGGGTTTCCTTAGCGATCAACAACCAACACCAAACCAAAAAAAGGAAAATCCGGATACGCTGTGCGTAGTTGGTGCAGGTAGAAAAGCCGAGCGCAAAAGCTTAAAACGGAACATTTTAGCCCTGATGAAAGCAATGGGGTTTAGCCTAGGGTCGTTTTAAAACCGCTGAAACCATCCCTGCAGCTCGGCTGCGCACATCCATGTGCGCAAACGTTTTAAAACGACCCTAGGCTAAACCCCATTGCCGAGAGATTGTTCTAAACAACGTAATCCGAGAACAGCATTCAAAGAATGGTGATTACAAATAAACCGTAGCCCGGATGCAGCGCAGCGAAATCCGGGTTTCCTTAGCGTATGCCGATCAGCAACCAACACCAAACCCCAAAAAAGAAAACTCGGATTACGCTGTGAGTAGTTGGTGCAGGTAGAAAAGCCGAGCGCAAAAGCTTAAAACGGAACATTTTAGCCCTGATGAAAGCAATGGGGTTTAGCCTAGGGTCGTTTTAAAACCGCTGAAACCATCCC
>Ga0075158_10002512_pt1 | contig 13284 bp, 9 predicted proteins | sample JI91814BDNA_FD_70968 | JGI IMG/M metagenome (GOLD analysis project Ga0075158, IMG submission 70968) | Wastewater effluent complex algal communities from Wisconsin, to seasonally profile nutrient transformation and Carbon sequestration -... | ecosystem: Engineered > WWTP > Effluent > Algae... | reverse complement strand
ACCAGCTCAGCATGGACCATCTGGCTACTTATAGGAGCTTCAGGAGAGACCTCTTCAGGTGCCTTTAACCCTGTAGTAGCAGCTTTTGGTGGAGGAGGGCCAAAGGAGGGCAGAGGAATGCGTGGTACATCGAAGCCTAAATCTCCAAAGAGGACTACGGAGTAAGGTTTGAAAAGATCAGCAGCAACTTGATCTCGCATCGCTCTTTCTTCTGGTTTCAGAGGCGTTGATCCTCGAACGCCGGCTTTATTAGTCTCAACAATTCTCTCTACACAGCAAAAAGTTTGCCAAGCTCTTAGTTTGCCTCGAAGAATTCCCTTAGCCTCTTCTCCACCTTGAGGAGCTCCTGGTATAGCGGGAGGTAAAAGGGTAAGAGTTTTTTGCAATTCAGAATCTTCGCCCCATTCAGCTGCTTCAGGGATTTGTCCTCGCTTTGAAGCTGGGATACGGTCAATAATTTCTTGTCGTACTTCGACAAGTATCTGAGTTAAATCTTTTCGAGAGATATTAGCAGCTTTTGCGGCTTCTAAAGCGGCTGCCTTTCGCTCCTCTTTTGCGCGACTAAATGCGACTCCCCAAGCAACTTCAGGCGCCTTTTTAACAGCTGCCGATACGACTTCTAATACGCTAGGCGCTCTTGCGGCTGCAGCTTGTAATAGTCCAGGCGCTGCTGCGGCTACGACTTGTAATGCTCTAGCCTCAACTACAGGGCGAAGGGCAGTTGCACCTCGTAATGCAGTTCTACCTAAAAGATTTCTTCCTGCGTACGCAGTGCTGCCAAGAAGAGCCGCAATGCCGATACCAGCGAGAGCAGGAATACTAGCAGCTACGGAAGCTGCTCCTATAGCTGCGTAAGTCATTCCCGCGGCTCCTCCCAGGCCTCCTGCTGCTAGCAGAGGGCCTTTAAGGGCAGATACTCGTCCCCTAAGACCAGCAAGAAAAGAACCCCTAACAGGTACTGCGCTCCCGTCACTTGGGCTGGAGCCGAGAGGCGGTCTATCCGGAAATCGATCTCTAACTTGTAAAGACATCATAGTTTAATAAACTTTATATTGTAAGATATAACAATTATATCTGGTTTTTTGTAATAAATCAAAAGCAAAAATCAATGTATTACATGAAATTTAAAATAAAAATTCTTTAAATTGTATATTTAAAAATTTATATATAAAATTTATCCTCTTATAGAGAGGGAATGCTATTTTGAATAGGCTTGTGTATAAAGCTAAAAATTTATATTTTTGTTCTTCACAACCTATACGAGACTCTATATGCAAATGGCCCTATGGCGTATTACTACTTTAATTTTTATTTTTACAGGGGGGCTAAAGGCGATAGAAAGAGAGCCGTATTGCCCTAAATATATAGAGAGCTGCCCTCGTACCTGCTGGAGCCTTGCCGCTGAGGGAGACTACTGGATTGTATTTCGTAAGACGATGGAGCCGCACGGCTTTTTATACGCTACAGGAGAGGAGGGAGGAGATACCACCTATGCGGTTGAAAATATGAGCCGCATGGACTTTCGTTTCAAATCGGGGGTGATGGCAGGCATTGCCTTTTCACCGACCGCAGAGCACACGGTAGAGCTTAGCTACAAAGGGCTCATCGAGTGGGAGCAGATTCGTAAGGCAGATAGCCCTACAAACCAGCTTGTCGTGCCAACATTTCCCCTTACCACACATGACTGGGTCGATACAACCTTTGTACAGATCGATTACCATGCAAAGTTTAATACGATAGAGCTTCTCTATTGGAACCACGTAACACCTCGCTACGTCGACTACTTTGCCTTTGCCTGGCTCATCGGAGTTCCAGGTATCAAGCTAACAGACCGCATGGTCTACCATACAACGAAAGAGTATCCATCGAACATAGGCACCTTTACGGATCAGTATAAGATCAGTATTTCAAATGAGATGATAGGGGCAGAAATCGGCCTCGACTTTGAACACAATCCAATGTGCTACTTTACTTGGGGGCTACAAGGTAAATTCGGCCTTATGGCAACATGATCGAGAAGACGGTTTTTCTAAACGATCAAAATAGCACGGAAGTGTTAGTCGATCGCCAGATGAATACAATCCGTCCTTCCTATCTTATCGATTTCAACACCTATTTTACCTACCACATGAAGTATGCGCACATTCGCATTGGCTACAATTACTTCAATCTATATGAGGCGGCCCTCTCGCCGAACCAGATCAGACGCAGCAAATCGCTCTACCAGATCCACCTATCGGGACAGCGCATTTGCTTCAACTCCTTCTACGCAGGCCTAGGATTTAACTGGTAGTCGTAATAGTTTTTGCATTGCAAAAACTAGAAAAACTAAAAAGAAGAAAAAATCGCCAATTCTAGCGTTGATAAATCGCCCATCACTCGGGCTCGCGTATACAAATACAGCCTCGCCGCCTAACGGCCCCTACGGGCTCGTGATAGACGATTTCTCTTTGCTATAATTGGCTATTGGCTACAGCCCACTTATGGTGGCTGTAGAACTAACAAAAGGTCGGCAGAGTCTAAAGAGAGCCGTACTTCGTCGGCTACAAGATTCGATAAAGCTTAGAGTTTGTGAAGAAAGGGAAGTGACTCGGAGCAAGAAAGCCATCCCTTAAGGCTGCTACCTTCCGGTCCTGACCTGGTTCGAGCGTTTTTCTTCCCCGAGACTCCCCAAACATCCACTATACCAGTACATCTTTATTCCAGATAGCAGTTTTTATAAATTATACAATCACTTGACAGTAAGTAAAAAACCCAAGGAGAAAATTATGATTTCAAGGAATTTTTACTCGTAATTTCAGCATGCATGATTACAATAGTTTCAAGTTTAGCTGCCACAAATGGAGGAAATGGTGGATATGGAGGCCATTCTGCTGGTAGTGGTGGCAATGGTGGTCATGGAGGAAGTAGTGGTTCTGGTAGTGGCGGTACTGGAGGGAATGGAGGGCACCGGGGAACAAGTGGTGGTAATGGTGGTGATAGTAAGTGAATAGTATCTGGATTCAATCTAGTTTTTTTTCGATTTTTCTAATTTCAACTCTGCCAATTGACCTATATTCAGAATCTGAAGCGAACACCAGTAATCGAGAGTATAACATTCATGATAAAGGTAATAACGGAGGTGATGGTGGTAATAGTGTTTTAGGTAGAGGTAGAGATGGAGGTAATGGCGGTAACAGCACATCTAGCAAAGGAGGTAATGGCGGAAGTGGTGGCAATGGAGGTGATGGATCGGAGGGAGGTAAAGGAGGTTCTGGTGGTAGGGGTCTGTTTGGCAAGGGGCTCGATGGGCAAGATGGTATAAAAAATAAATAGAGGTGGAGAATGGTAAATAGATTTCTTTTAGGGACGTTAGTAATGGGATGCTTTTTTGGTGTTGTGGCTGGGTGTGAAGAGACAGAGAAACTTAGCGAAATAGAAAATAATAACTCGGATCAATTAAGTCTTGCAGCTCCTCTCCGGGCAAAAGATGGAAAAAAGGGGGCAGATGGTTTTAAGAAAAAAAATGGTGAGAGAGGAGGGAATGGTGAAAAAGGAAATTTAGTTCAGGATGGTGGTAATGGAGGCGATGGTGGCAATGGCGGGGATGTTGAGTGAACTTTCTATTTAGTAAGGAGGGGTTTTAGGTAGCGGCCGGTGTGGGAGGCTTTGTTTTTGGCGACCTCTTCGGGGGTGCCGGAGGCGATGAGTTTGCCGCCGAGAGAGCCGCCTTCGGGGCCGAGGTCAAGGATGTAGTCGGCGTTTTTTATAATATCTAAGTTGTGCTCGATGAGAAGGACGGTGTTGCCTTTGTCGACAAGGGCGTGGAAGATGGGGAGAAGTTTTTGGATATCTTCGAAGTGAAGGCCGATAGTTGGCTCATCGAGAAGGTAGAGGGTGTTACCCTGGCTTCGTTTGACAAGCTCTTTTGTCAGGTGGAGGCGACCAAATTCGCCACCGGAGAGGCTCTGGGTCTCTTGGCCTAAGGTTAGATAGCCAAGGCCAACGTTTTGGATCTCTTTAAGAAGGCGATGTATTTTTGGGATGGGGGGAAGGAACTCTTTGGCTTGATCAACGGTGAGCTGTAAAATTTGGCCGAGGTTCTTTCCTTTGTAAGAGACAAGAAGGCTTGCTGGATTTAGGCGAAGGCCATGGCATGCATCGCAGGCAACCTTTGCCGGCGGTAGAAATTGGAGCTCTACAATCTGATAGCCAAGGCCGCGGCAGGTTTTACACATCCCACTCTTGTGGTTAAAGCTAAAATGTTTTGGAAAGAGGCCGTGGGTTACAGCAGCTGGAAGAGAGGCAAAAAAGTAGCGCAAAGAGGTAAGAAGATCTACGTAGGTTACAACATCAGATCGATTGGTCTGCTCGCCAAAAGAGGGGTCTAAGATGATAAGATTTTCAAAGCCGTTTACCTGACGAAAAGAGGCGCTCTCTGTGGTAAAGATCTCTTTAGGACTTCTCTTTCTTGTGTTTTCTAAAAGAGCGGGGGCTAAAATATCATGAACAAGTGTCGACTTACCAGCCCCTGATACCCCCGTTACACAAGTAAGCGCTCTCTTAGGTATTTGGCAAGAGAGATTCTTAATGTTGTGCTTGGAGGCGTTATCGATAAAAAAGAACTCCGAGAGGGGGCGTCTTTTTGCTGGTGCCTCTACCTTCTTCTTGCCAGAGAGGTAAGCGCCGGTTAAAGAATTGGGATCCTTCATAAGCTCTTTTGGAGTGCCAGAGGCTGTGATATGGCCACCTAAATGGCCCGCACCCGGACCAAAGTCAAAGACTAAGTCTGAAGCTAAGATAATCTCTTTATCATGCTCCACAAGAATGAGGGTGTTTCCAAGATCTTTTAGCTGGTTTAAGGCTGTAAGAAGAAGCGCGTTATTATAAGGATGAAGAGAGATCGTCGGTTCATCTAAGACATAGAGAACACCTGTAAGGCCAGAGCCTAACTGCTTAGCAAGTCTTGTTCTTTGGATCTCCCCGCTAGAGAGTGTTGGAGCCTTTCTCTCTAAAGAGAGGTAAGAGAGGCCAAGCGTTATGAGTAAGGAGAGGCGCGCTTTGACGGTCTCTAAAGCTTCTTGGAGAACTTTACTCCCTTTGCACCCCTGTATAAATGCTAAAACTTCGGTAAGGGCCATTTTTGTAAGCTTTGGTAGTGTTACCCCATTTACCTCTACATGGCTTGCTAAAGGGTTTAAACGACTGCCTTCGCAAGAGGCGCAGTCGTACTCTTTTAAGAGAGGGAAAAGAGGCTCACGTAATTCTCTTTTACCCATCTTAGCGATGCGTAGCAGCATAGAGTGAAGTCCAAGCCAGCGAAGCGAGATACCCTCTAGCTCTTTTCCTTTCAAAGCCCCTTCAAATAAGAGCTCTTTTTGCTCTTTCGTAAACTGCTTAATAGGCTGATCTAAGGGAAGACCCTCTTTTTCTAAAAGTCTACATAAAATGTCAGAGGTATCGTCATCGAAATAGTTTTTTAGGAGTCTTTCTAAAAGCTCGGGGATTGTGCTTTTCAAAAGAGCGGCTGTTGTATCTAAAGAGACGCCATAGCGAACACCAAGGCCGCTACACTCTAAACACATCCCCTCCGGGCGGTTGAAGGAGAAGGTTTGGGGTGATAAGGTCGGATAGGTTTTACCTGTCGACTCTACAGCAAAATTGAGGTTAAAAAAGAGATCTTTATCAGGAAGGGCTATTAACACTGTGCGATTAGCAAGAGAGGAGGCCTCTTCTATAGCGGTAAGAATACGCTTTTCGCTCTTTTTTTCTATCGTGACTCTATCGATCACAAGTAAGAGGCTATTTTTGCGGTGGGGGTCGAAGGGGATCTCTGTATCGAGTTCATAGTAGATATTGTTAAGACGCACCCGTAGGTAGCCATCATTTTGTAGCTTTTCCTGAAACTTCGAAAATGGCTCGCCGCGCTTTACCTCTATGGGAGCTAGAATTTGGATAGGCGTATCTACTGGATAGGTAAAGATTCTATCTAAAACATATTGAGGGGTAATCGAGGTGATCTTCTCTTTTGTTTCAGGACAGTAGGCAACGCCGAGTCTTGTATAGATGATTCGTAAATAGTCATAGACCTCCGTCAAAGTACCAAGCGTACTTCTTGGATTTGTCTGCTGTCTTTTTTGCTCTAAAGCGATAGCAGGGGAGAGACCATCGACCTCTTCTACCTTAGGTCTTGGTAGTGCCTCGACAAACTGCCTTACGTAGGAGGAGAGAGAGTCGATATAACGCCTTTGCCCTTCTGCATAAATCGTCTCAAAGGCAAGAGAGGTTTTACCAGAGCCTGAAGGGCCTGTAAAGACAGAGATGGCCCCTCTTGGGATCTCAGCACTTACAGCCTTTAGATTGTTTTGACTCGCTTTTTTAACCCGTATAAAGCTCTCTTTTTTTGTCGGCACGGGGTGGTGAAGGATCTTCTCTTTTTCTGAGAAAACCTCTTTTAAAGCCCGCCCTGTAGGAGTGTCAAGCTTTGCGATACGCTCAGGCGTTCCTGTCCCTACAATCTCGCCACCGCCTTGTCCGCCTTCAGGGCCGAGGTCTATGATAAAGTCCGCTGTCTTGATAAGGTCTAAGTTGTGCTCAATAACGATAAGGGTATTTTTTTTATCTACAAGCCTTTGGAGAAGGGGTAAGAGGATATTTATGTCATGCCAGTGTAGACCGGTTGTCGGCTCATCAAGGAGATAGAGGGTACGGCCTGTGGCAGGACGAATCAGCTCCTTAGCAAGTTTAATGCGCTGCGCCTCACCACCCGATAGCGTGGTAGAGGGTTGTCCGAGGCTTAAATAGCCAAGGCCGACCTCGACTAAGAACTTTAATTTCTTCTCAATCGCTGGGATATCTTGGAAGAATGTGTACGCCTCTTCGATCGCCATCTCTAAAACATCAAAGATATTCTTCCCTTTAAAGCGCACGCTAAGGGTTTTAGGATCGAAGCGCGCCCCCTTACACTCAGGGCAAGAGATGCTCTCATCTTCTAAAAAGTCCATGTCTATCGCAAGGCTTCCCATCCCGGCGCAAAAGGGGCAAGACCCCTCGCGTACATTAAAACTAAAGCGCCCTTTCGTGTACCCAAAGGCTTTACTCTCACTCAGTGAGGCGTAAAGATCCCGAATATCATCTAAAACCTTCGTATAGGTAGCCGGATTTGATCGTGAGGTTCTGCCGATAGGCGATTGATCGATCGCAATCACTTTGTCAAGGTGCTCTAGCCCTTCGATACCTTTAAATTTACCAACCTTTAAATTAGAGTCGTGGAAGTGGTTTGAAAGAAGAGGGTATAAGATGTCGACAACAAGAGAGGATTTACCAGAGCCAGAGACCCCCGTAATACAGGTAAAAAGCCCTAGCGGAAACGAGACATCGACATTTTTAAGGTTATTGTGGGCAGCACCCCGGATAGTGAGGAGCGCTTTTTTATCTGCTACCCGTTTTTTAGGAATAGGAATGGTAAGGCGTTTCGAGAGGTAGGCGCCCGTCAAAGATCTCTTTTCGTTTTTTATCGTCTCAAGATCGCCAATTGCTAAAAGCTCGCCACCGCGCACACCGGCAAGCGGGCCAATATCCACAATCGTATCGGCACTCTTCACCATCTCTTCGTCGTGCTCAATGACGATCACGGTATTTCCTTTGTCGCGAAGCGCTAGCAAAGATTTGATAAGAAGATCATTATCGCGATGGTGCAGGCCAATAGAGGGCTCATCAAGAATATAGGCTGTCGATACAAGGCCAAAGCCAACGCCAGAGGCAAGGCGTACTCTTTGTGCCTCGCCACCAGAGAGTGTATTAGAAGAGCGCGATAAGGTTAGGTAGTGAAGGCCAACATTGTAGAGGAAAGATAAATGGTCATAGACCTCTTTTACCATCTCTTCGCCAATCGCAAGCTCTTTCTTAGACATAGAGATCTTACCAAAAAAGGCTAGAAGCTCCGAGATCGGCAGTTCCATTAATTCAAATATTTTCTTGTCAAAAAACCGCGCCTCGCTTGGATACGGCTTTAGGCGAGAGCCCTTGCAGCTGGCGCATGACATCTCGGTCATGAGGCTCTCCATTTTTGTGCGGTAGGCAGCGGAGGAGGCGTCTTGCAGTCTTTTCTTCGCCTCGTGTAAAACCCCTTTCCAAGAGACGTAGTCTGTCCATCTGCTGCCTGTGTTCGGATGGACAAAGTTTACTTTCAGCCATTTTTCTGTAATCCCATAGAGGAAGATATCTTGCGCCTCTTTAGAGAGCTTTTCAAAAGGTACATCCACGCTAAAGCGGTAGTTTTTTGCGAGTTGGTTGTAGATGTTACCCCATCTTACGGTGTTGTAAGAACCAGCAACAGCGCAGCAATCCTCGCGGATAGTCTTTTTCGGATCGAGAACTAAAGAGAGGTCAAAGTCTTGGACGTAGCCCAAACCATGGCAGGTAGCGCACATCCCTTTGGGATGGTTAAAAGAGAAATCATCAGGCTCTAGAGGGGGATAGTAGGTATCTGCCTTAGCAGAGTAGCCGTGCTCAGAGAAGAGCTCCTCTTCTTTTGTATCCGGCTGAAAGAGGATAAGAAGCCCTTTACCGACATCTAACCCTGTCTCTACGGCTTCTGTAAGGCGCTGTACCTCTTTAGGATCGATAGTGATGCGATCGATGACGATATCGATTGTGTGGGCAAGATTTTTTTGCAAAGTCGGCACTTCATCGGAGAGGTTGTATAGAGTACCATTGACGCGCACCCTATGAAACCCTTTTTTGAGAAGATCTTCAAACTCCTCAACACACTCGCCCTTTTTGCTTTTAGTAAAGGGGGCTAAAAGCCACCACGTCTCACCAGGCTTCTTCTTTAAAATAGCCTCTTGGATAGAGGCTCTAGAGGTTGGTGTTACCCTCTCACCTGTGAGGGGGCAATAAGCGATAGAGAGCCTTGCGTATAAAACTCTTAAATAGTCGTAGATCCCGGTCATGGTGCCGACAGTGGAGCGTGGGTTTTTAGGGGTGCTCTTCTGCTCTATAGCAATCGTTGGGGGGATGCCTGAGACCTTTTCTACTTCAGGTTTAGGAAGGCCTCCTAAAAGGCGCCTTACCTGAGCAGAGAGAGATTCAATATAGCGGCGCTGACCCTCCACATAAATCGTATCAAAGGCAAGAGAGGTCTTTCCTGAACCGGAAACACCTGTAAAGACAATTAGCTCACCCCTTTTTAAATCTAAAGATATCTCCTTTAGATTGTGGTGGTTTGCCTTGCGGATCTCTATCTCTTCTTCTTTTTGCACGCATTAGTATAAAAACAAGTGAGAGAAAATCGCCAGCTTATTATCTTTAGGGTTATGAGACGCACAAAGATTATATGTACCTTAGGCCCTAGCTCTAATTCTAAAGAGATGATTCGAAAACTTGCCGAGCAGGGGATGGATGTGGCAAGGCTTAATTTTAGCCACGGCACCCATGAGGAGCATAAAAAGGTTATTACAGCGATCAAAGAGGTCAGAAGAGAGCTTGGCAAGCCCTTGGGTATTCTACTAGATACTAAGGGGCCTGAGATCCGCACAGGCGATATGGAAAAAGTCTCTCTTAAAGCGGGTGATATCATATATCTAGTTAAAGATAAGAAGTTTGAAAAAGATGTCCCTATAACCCCTGGCTTCATTGCTAACCAAATACAGGTCAAAGATAGAGTCCTTTTTGATGATGGCTATATCGAAGGTGTTGTTATCGCTAAAGAGGGGGAGCGCCTTACGGTAGAGATTCGAAATGATGGTGTCTTACAAAAGCAAAAGCGGGTAAATGTCCCTGGGCAGGTCTTTGATCTACCTGATATCACCAAAGAGGATATCGAAGATATTGCCTTCGGTTGTCGCGAAGGGATCGAGATGATTGCCGCTTCTTTTATCAACCATGCGAAGCAAGTTTTGACAATTAGAGAGCTTTTAGAGAGGGAGGGAAGAGAAGATATCCTAATCATCTCTAAAATAGAGAGTAAAAGAGGGGTCCAGAACTTCGAGGAGATTTTAGAGGTCTCCGATGGGATTATGGTCGCTCGAGGCGATCTTGGCGTGGAGGTCTTTGTCCCCCAGGTGCCGCCACTCCAAAAGAAGATGATTCGAGAGTCCAATCGCAAGGCCAAGCCTGTTATCATTGCGACACAGATGCTTGAGTCTATGATCAAAAATCCAAGACCGACCCGAGCAGAGGCCTCCGATGTGGCCAATGCTATTTACGATGCTGCCTCCGCTGTCATGCTATCAGGGGAGACTGCTGTTGGCGCCTATCCTCTACAGACCGTTGCTATGATGGATCAGATCATCCAAGAGGCCGAAAAAGATTTTGACTACAGCAAATTTTTTAAAGGAGAGTCTGAACTCCTAACCCAAGAGATACCGTCGGCGGTTGCTAGAGCAGCTGTCCATACAGCCTACGATATTGGCGCGAAGGCGATTTTTGTCGCAACAGGCCACGGCCATGCTGTAAAGCGCATCTGCCGCTTCCATCCAAACATCCCGATCATCGCTATCACACCTAGAGAGACTACTTTTCAGCAAACCTCACTCTTTTGGGGGACTACAGCCATTTTAGAGGCTGATACGGAAATCGAATTAGAGAGTAAAGTATGCGCTAAAAGAGCTCTCAAAAAGGGGTGGGTAGAGTATGGCGATCTTGTTATTATGGCAACCGGTAAGCCCTATGGTGTAAGCTTTACTACCAATATGATTATTGTCCAAAGTATTGGCGAGGTGATCTTACGAGGTAAAAAAATGAAAGCGCCTCTTTCGCCGATAACTGGTGAAATTGCCTTCTTACTTACCTCGGATCAAGCCTTAGAGGGTAAGATTGTTGTTGTGAAATCTCTTACGCAGTCTGTCTTAGAAAAACTTACTAAGGCCAAAGGAATTCTTCTGCAAAATCCTCCTCTCGATACCGCCTCAGAAGAGCTTCTTATGAAATTTACAGAGAAGCGGCCTATTCCCTATATCACACGCATAGAGGGAGCCCTTTCTCTACTAAAAGAGGGAGATCTTGTCCGTCTAGATCCCACCCTCGGTGTTGTCTTCCAAGGTAAGAGCCCGACTAAAGAAGAGATGCTCTCTTAAGTAATCGATTTTGCAAGGGGATCTGCTTTATCAATCGCCTTAAAGACTATCTCTTGCGTGTCTGGATTAGAAATTTTGAGTGCAAGATGCCGAGCTTCTTTAAGCTCGCCTCGAGCAATTAGGCCTAAGCATATATTGTGGAGGGCATAATGATAGAATCTTTCAGGATCTCTAAGGGTTGATGCTAATGCTAAAGCTTCTTTTGTAGAGCCAACAACTGCAAGATCTTTAACAACAGGCATAACAACGTCCTTCTCAAAATGGCCAGAGGCGGCTTTTGTAACGTTTATAGCATCACCGATTCTACCTACGGCTATGAGAGCTGTAGCTAGAGGTTGTAAGAGCGCACAGCGCCTTCTTTCTCTGATCAATTCTAGAGAGACCGGAATACTATTACCAAGATCAAAAGCTTTCTCAAAATCTCCTGCTTCGACAAGTCTTTCAAAAATCGCTCGGAGATGTCCTGGGATTGAAGCTTGGGGTTTTGTTTCGAATAAGGCGAGCTCTTCTTTAATTTTAGCAAGCCTCTCTTCAATTCTAAGAGCTGCCCTAGTGTTGCCTGTCGCTCTGAAGATGCGCGCAATCCATTCTAAATCGGTAATACGCCTTTCTGAAATTGTGAAGGCTCGTGGGATTCTAGCCTCTAGAGCGCTCTCTAATGAAAGGAATCTCAAAGAGCGTTTAGAGGCTTGTGCTAGGTTTTCTAATGCTTTAAAGTCAAGAAAGGAGAGAACTTCCCCGAATGCCTGATCTGGCATATAATGACGACTGGGGGATTCGTCAATAAATTCTACTCTAAACATAATAAGCTCGTTTTTTACACATCAATTATGCATAAAAAATGTTAAAGCAAAATTAAATAATTTTATTTACGATTCGCTGTTCTAAAGAACCTTTAAAACCATGAAACCCAGTGAAGATCAGCTTTTGCACGATCTTCTATCCCTTTGGTCAAAGTTGTAAAAGCTACCACACCGGTAGGCTCTTTAACCAACTAAGAGCTTTGGTTCGAATAGGTTCATCTTTGATAGCCTCTAGAAGGCTTTGAGCTCTTACAAAACCTTGGATGTGCACGAGCCCATCGACAAGAGATTGTAAAAGTTCAGTCCGGCTCGATTCATTGGTAATAGCTGCTAGGGATTGAAATGCTTCTTCCATATCTACTTCATCTGCGTGTCCAAAAGCTTCTAAAAGGCTTCTGCAAGTTGAAGCGCGTAAATGAGGATTACGGATATCTCTAGCTGCTTGGAGAGCTTTTACGATATCTTGTGGAGACTGTAAATGAGGCGTAACAGCAGAAAGAAGATCAAATTGTGTAGTTGGATCAGAGATCGCTACGGCTATTGCAAAGGCTTTGTAAGGCTCTCGGATAGCGGCATCTTTTAAAGCTTTAAAAAGAGCAGCCTGCGTTTGGTTACGTAAAGTTTCATTTGAGATTGTTTGTGCAAGAGCAAGGGCAGTATCAATATCAATATGTTGTAAATTCACTAAAACAGTGCTAAGAGCAGTCAAAGCCTGTAAGCGAAGAGATTCATCTGAAATGCCATTTGCTATAACAAAGGCTTCTTCGATGGTTGTAGTTCCTAAAGATACCAAGGATGTAGAAAGGGCCGTAAGAGTCTCTAAGCGAGTGTTGGCGTAGGGGATACTCTCTCCAATTTTAAAAGCTCTAGCCAAATCATCTGCTGTAGCCCTATCTCTAAAATGGATAGCAACTGAGCTTAGAGCTAAAGATTTTAAAACAGGATCGGCTATCTTATTGGCTTCGGTAAGAGCTTCATCGGCATTTGTGGATAGCAACTCTTCAATTTTTCTTAAAGCTTGCGAACGTACATGTTCTTTGTGTAATTCTCTATGAGCTGTAGCAAGAGACCAGCGTGTCCTAGGATTTACTGTTAGCATGCCTTGTAAAATTTCGCGAATCTTTGCATTTTTAGCACCAGGGATTGCTTCTGCTAGATGAGTTGTAAGGGTTTCATGAAAGTTTTGATCAGAAAATAAGCTATAGAGATATTGAATATTTCCACGATCGTCAGTGTCTGAATTCCATGGCGCTAATCGCCTGCCAGTAAATAATTCGTAGATAGTACAGCCTAAAGCCCAAACGTCTATTTTTGACGCATTAGCTTGTTGAAAAAACCCAAAATCTCTTCCTAGGACTGGTAGAAGTCCTTCAGGAGAAAGGTATTCGTATGTCCCCGGGCGGACAAACATTGAGCTAGCAAAT
>Ga0075158_10002508_pt1 | contig 13296 bp, 7 predicted proteins | sample JI91814BDNA_FD_70968 | JGI IMG/M metagenome (GOLD analysis project Ga0075158, IMG submission 70968) | Wastewater effluent complex algal communities from Wisconsin, to seasonally profile nutrient transformation and Carbon sequestration -... | ecosystem: Engineered > WWTP > Effluent > Algae... | reverse complement strand
TGCGTCAGGATCCGGACATCATTTTGGTGGGTGAGATCCGCGATTTGGAAACGGGCGAAATCGCCATTCAAGCTTCGTTGACCGGGCACTTGGTGTTCAGCACGCTCCACACCAACGACGCACCGAGCACAATCACCCGTATGAAAGATATGGGTATTCCGACCTTTATGATCACGGCCACTGTCGAAGCCATTTTGGCTCAGCGGTTGGTTCGTCGCATTTGCACCAAGTGCCGTGAAGAAACTGAGCCCCCGTTAGAAATGCTGTCCGATCTTGGGATACCTCCTGATCAAGTGGGGGATCGAAAGTTCTATAAGGGCAAAGGTTGTGACAAGTGTAACAACACTGGCTACAAGGGACGCGTGGGCTTGTTTGAGCTGATGATCATGAACGACGAGCTCCGCGAGATGGTGATGCAAAATGTTACCGTCGACGAAATGCGGAAGGTTGCGGCCAAGCATGGCATGATTCCGCTCCGCGATTACGGGCTGAAGTTCGTATTCGAGGGGGTAACGACCGCCGACGAAGTTGTTCGCGAGACCATTGTGGACGGTTAGTTGGATCCTGGCAACCAGCAGTGAGTTCACAGCACTGAGTTAGCAGCACTGAGTTAGCAGCACTGTGCAGAAGAAAATTCAAAACTAGGCGCGGTGAGGTGGAATTTTTGACAAAATTCCACCTCAAATTCAGCGGACGCGTATCATGCAGTGAGCAGGCAAGATGTGCGTGTAGCTTTACAGGACACGCAGCTTTACAGGACATCCAAGTTCCTGGGCATCATTCGCTTTTCAGATATATCTCGTACCAGACATTTTTAGGGACCTATTCAGGACTACCGCCATGCCAACCTTTCAATTTGAGGCCATGGATGCCACTGGGCAGGAAATCAAAGACGTAATCGATGCTGCCAGCGAAGAGGAAGCACAGACCACCATTCGCAACATGGGGTACTTCGTCACCAAGATCTCCTTGAAGAAGGGAGCGGCGACGGCGACTGGGGGAGCGAAAAAGAAGAAACGTCCTTTCACGCTCGGTGGGGCGAAAACCAAGCACATCTGTACGTTTACTCGCCAGCTCTCGATTTTGCAGGACGCCGGTCTTCCCATTCTGCGAAGTTTGAAGATTCTCGAGAACAACAATAAACCGGGTAAACTCAAGTACGCTTTGCAAGACGTTTGCGAAGAAATTGAATCTGGTGCCACGCTTTCTGAAGCGATGTCGAAGTCTCCCAAAGTTTTCACTCGCTTGTACGTGAACATGATCAAAGCGGGTGAAGCGGGTGGTGCGTTGGAAGTCATTTTGCAACGTTTGTCGGACTTCTTGGAACGTGCTGAGTCGCTGAAACGCAAGGTGAAAGGGGCGATGATCTATCCGATCGTCGTGGTGCTCATCGCGAACTTGATCTTGGTCTTCATCATGATGAAGATCGTGCCTACGTTTAAGAAGATGTTCGACGAGTTCGACTTGGATCTTCCCGATATGACCAAGTTGTTGGTCGCTATGAGCGATTACGTGGTGAAATATTGGTTCTTGTTGATCATTATCCCGGTGGCGTACTGGTTGCTGGCGAAGCTTGTTTGCAAATTCAAGCAGGGCCGCATGGGTTTTGATCAGTACATCATCAAGATACCGGTGTTTGGCAACTTGATTGAAAAGAACATTTTGGCTCGTACAACGCGTACGCTCGGTACGTTGGTATCGTCTGGTGTGCCGATTTTGGAAGCTTTGAACATTACACGTGAGACGGCTGGTAATGCCCTGTTTGAACGTATCTTTGCGAAGATCTCGGATGCGATTCGCGAAGGGGACGTTATCAGCAAGCCGATGAAGGAGAATTCGACTCCCGGGTTCCATCCGATGGCAGCCTTTTTCTGGGCATTGATGGGGAGTTTTCCGGGCATCATGGTTTTGTCCGTGGCGGTGACTTCGGGCCGTACGGGTACTGGTTCAGCGGCCGGTAACGGTGCGGGTTTGATTCAAATCGGTGCGGGGCTTGTGGTTGTCGGTATCGTGTTGTCTGTCCTTGGCTACATGATCAAGATGCAACAGCGTGTGATCGACGATTTGGTGGTCAACATGGTGGACGTCGGTGAAGAAACGGGTGAATTGGACACCATGCTTTATAAGGTGGCTGATACCTACGACGAAGAAGTGCACGTGATGACCGAAGGTCTTACGCGTTTGATCGAACCTTTGTTGATCGTATTCCTCGGTTTCAGTGTGGGTTTCATTGTGATCGCACTGTTTATGCCGTTGATTAAGCTGATTACGGAACTTTCGAAGTAATCCGAATGTCTGTTCCAGCGATCGTTTTGCAGCGGTCGCTGGCACCAATTACTCATCCTCAAATACTTATCGTTGGGTGCCGAATGCACCCGGTTTGTCAGGAGACTGTGCTGTGCGTAAAGCGATAAAGGGCCACCGCTACGGGTTCACATTGGTTGAGTTGTTGGTCACGATCACCATCATAGGCATCCTCATGGCGATTGCGGTTCCCACCGCTTATTCGGCCTATGTGCGCGCCAAAAAAGGTGCGATGAAAATCGAGGTGACCAACCTCGCAACGGCTGTTGAGCAATACAAACAAAAGTATGGTGACTATCCACCAGACGGTAGCAGCTGGGATGTGGTCGCGCGGCATATTCGCAAAGCTTTCCCTCGCGCGGTTGCCTCGGAGTTGACTGTGCTCCAAGCGGCCTGCGGTGGAACGGGGAGTGGAACATTTCCTCTGGGCGTGATGAACCGGGCTGAAGCTTTAGTCTTTTTCTTGGGTGGCTTCAGCACCGATCCGCAGCATCCTTTTACAGGGCCTGGTGGACCATTTGTGATCGTGGCTGGCAATCCGGTTTATAACACCGACCGCGAAAATGCCATTTACGATTTTGGCAGCACACTTCTCTTGGACACCGTGGATGAAACCGCCTTTGGTATGACCGTTTTGGGTGCAGCTGAGCCTGCCGATATCATGCCAGTATCACGCCTCAAAGGTCTTACTGTTCCAACAGCCTATTTCGATAGCCGAACGTACGTTTTTGACGTTCCATCGGTCGGACCGTTCTTCAATAACTATGAAAACAGCAGTGCATCGCCTTTAGCCTTCGGCACCGCTCGACCTTATTTGTCAACGACCACCAGCACTTCAACCGGTGGTTACAAGTACCAGAATGACAAGACTTTTCAAATTGTTTGTGCGGGTTTAGACAATCGATTCGGTGGCTACTCCAGCACCGTTGCCACAGTGCTCTTTATCTTCCCTACCGGCCAACCAGTGGTCGTAGGTGCTGCACCAGCTCCTCCACCTTCGGCGCGTTACAACTCAAGTCAAGATTTGTCGGCTCAGTTTGATAACGTTACCAACTTTACCGAGGCAACACTCGAAGACGGTCTCTCTAACTAATCACAGGATGGCACTAGGGAATGTGCATAGTACTTTGTCCTGATCGACAGACGAAAAAGCCTAATCCCGCTCATCCGAAAGGGTTTGGTCCAATGACAATTCAACGAAAATCCAAGTTGCAGCGAAGGGAGACTCGTTGCAACTCTTGGTGGATGCTCGCTATCCGTCCCAGTTTTACACTGGTCGAGTTGCTGGTGGTGATGGTCATCATTGCTTTGCTGGCAGGGATGACGATGATTGCTTTGGCTGGAGCGCAGCGGGACGCGGAAATCTCGCGCACTCGATCTACCATTCGCAAGATTAATGAGATTTTGTTAGGCAAATGGGAAGAGTTCTCGGTGCGAGCTTTGCCCATTGAATTGCCTGCAGTTGCTATGAGGCCTTCCTCTTTGGCATCGGGAACTGTTCCTGTTTCTGGTCAAGAAATCGCCCGCTTACGATTGGTTGGCTTGCGAGATCTGATGCGAATGGAAATGCCCGATCGCATTACGGATATCGGCTTCACACCAACATTGTTGCAGTTAGAAGTTGTCAACAACAATCCTGCAAGTCGTTCCATGTTGATGGTAGGCAATCTTCCTTATCCAGCATTGTGGTCCAACTATCGAGAAAAGTTTTTCGTTCCACCTACGCCCGTGCCTAACACACCTTATTCGCCTGCGGCCATTGGTACTTTGCGTCCTGCGTGGACGATCACCAATGCCAATGCAGAACTGCTTTATTGGGTCATTGCAGCCTCCAGCAATAATGGCATCGGCGGACTGGAAGGCTTTCATGCCACAGAAATTGCAGACACAGATTTAGATGGCTATCCGGAATTTGTGGATGCTTGGCAGCGCCCCATCAAGTGGATTCGATGGCCAGCAGGAGCTGATTGGAGCGAGATTGTCGCCAGCGCCATGGCGGATTCGAGAATACTCGAAACCCAAGGTGGCGATGCGATGGATGTTACCAAGTCCGATTGGAGATTTTTGAACGACGCGACGGGTGTACGAGCTGACAATCCTTTTACTCTTCAGCCACTTGTGTTGTCAGCGGGACCTGATGGTGCATTCGATGTCGTCTTCGATGTCACTGACATTGATGCATCTGCGACGCCAATCGTTTACGCCACGCAACGTCCGACGTTTACGATTCCTGGTCCATTCTTGCATGGATCTACCGCGAATTATTTCTATCCCGATCCATATCGTGCCTACACCGTTGCGGGCAACGACGTTTATTTGGGACAGATTTTTGACTACGACGCGTCTGGAAGTCACGCAGACAACGTAACCAGTCACGATACTTTGTTCGATCAATAATCCCTCCATATCATAGGCAGTGAACGATGAATTCCTCAGTGAATGCTTCACCGATGCCATATAGCTTGGCTCGCCGACGACGCGGTCTGTCGTTGGTCGAGTTGCTGGTAGTGGTGGGAATTGTGGTGACGTTGGCAGCGATTACTCTGCCCTCCCTGCGAGAGCTTCTCAAAGACCAGAAGGTCACGCAAGCTTCCCGCCAAGTACAGGCGTTTTTTGAATCCGCAAAAGCTAGAGCGATTGCGAATGGCCGTCCCGTTGGGATTTTGTTGGATCGCTTGAGCTATGCAGGGGCCAATAGTAACCAGATTACCAACAGCACGTGCTTGCGGTTGTCGATCGTCGAAGTTTTGCCACCGTACTGCGGCGACATCCAAGGAGCAACGGCAACCTTGGAATGCTCCGCAGGGCTTCCCGGTTACGCTAACCGCGCCTATCTGCCTATAACCACTTGCCCCACTGCGGCATCGATCATTTCCAGCGGTGATTTGATTGCGTTTGGTGACAATCCGCTCACGTTTATGGTGGTCGGGACACCGACGATTACGACTTATAATTCTAATCCGCATGTCACATTGGTTTTGTCGAACCCAACGGAAGCCAAGACGGAGCCGATTTGGCCGTTGGTGAGTGCGTTGAATTTGCCGTTTCGTGTGTTTCGCAAACCGACGAAATCGCTTGTCGGTGGTTTGGATTTACCCAAAGGAATTTGTGTAGATCTCACTGCGTCTGGTGTAGGTCCAATCGGACGTAACTTCTCGCCCGACTGGATTGTTGGAGATCCATCATGGTCCAGCGTACCAGCCGCAGATTACAAAGGCGTCTATATTGTGTTTGATGCAAATGGTGGCGTGGAGAGAATCTACAAAGGATTCAACGTTGGTGGAGTCATCACGTTCAATTCAGAAGCGCCCACATCAACGATTCATTTGCTCTTGGGCAAAACGGATCAAGTCGTGCCGCCAACTTTGCTCACACCTTTTGATGGGACAACAATTCAGACGGGACGGGATTTGGCTACCTCGAACTTGATGGATTCCGAGTCCCTTTGGGTTTCGATCAATCCATTTACTGGGGCGATCTATAGTAGCCCCGTTCCTGAGCCTGTGTTGCCGAATCCGGTGGGCTTGTTTGGCCTGGATTTCCGAACTAGGCAAGCTCGAGAATTTGCGATTCAAGGCGTCGCGCGAGGAGGTCGTTAAGATGAGAGTTGAAGCATTGAAATCTCGCTCAATAGTCGGCACTCGCAAAGGGATCTCGCTGATCGAGACATTGTTTGCGGTCGGCATCTTGATGGTAGGGATGTTGGGAATCGCAGCTGTATTAAGCGTTGCCGGTAAGAATGCTGTTGATAGTCAAACATTGGCGAGCAGCCAAGTGTTAGCCAATAGTTGCCTTAATGATATGTATGCACGGAATATTCAGAACCCAGCTAATTGGGTGCAACCGGTATTTAATTCGATGACGAATGCCTGGGAGTGGCATGCAATGGGGATGGCTTCTCCACAAAATAGCCCTGACTCAAGTTATTGTATTGACCCGCTGATTTTTTCCTTTTCCCCAAATATCTCGGTTCCTGATTCAAAATACACGTTGCGGAATTTTCCTTACTACAATACCACCACCAATGCGTTCGTGGATCCCTCGATCTCTGTCTCTGCTGGAGCTGGCCATATTTGGGGAGTAATGCCGCGAATGCTTCGAGTGTCCGTTGGGTCGCCAGGGTTCCCCGCAACTGGAAAATTGGCCGAAGAGATTTTTGCCTCGCATAACGAAATCGCCGAAATCAAATCGCGCGATTCCACGCGGCATGTCGTACGTGGTTTTGAGTCGGTTGGAACCTCCCTGCAAAAGACTGCCACGCGTCAAGACTATAGTTGGTTTGCGACCCTGACACCGAAAGAGAACAATTCGTCCTCGTATTCGTCGCAATACATTTTGTCGATTGTGGTCGTCAAGAAACGTGATCGAGTGTTGGATATTCCTGTGCCCAGTGCCGCTGGTGTTGGTGACCCACGTGCTTTGCCATCGGGTGAAATTATGGCTTGGGTTGTCCCCTTGAACACGGGCTCTGTACCAGCCGCTGGATTTAACGGAGGTGGCGGTGGCCGAGTTCTACTTGTGGGTTCGGCTGCGACTGAAAGCCATACGTCTGCTGGTCAATGGATTATGTTGAGCCGATTTGATGCAGGCTTAGGGCGAGGCGTTTTTTCTTGGTATCGGATTGCAACCTGCGATCAAGAAGCACGCTATATGAATGTTGACCAAATTCCAACAGAGTATGGAGTTTCTGGATTTAATCGCCCCTTTGGGGCTGGGAACGGGATGATCCCTGTTTGGGTTCGCGAAGTGACATTATCTGGCCGCGATTGGGGAATGTTCCCGGCAACTGGAACTGGTTTCGACAATCAGGTAAGTATCGCGACTATTGTGGACGGGGCGGTTAACGTTCATGAACGCGTTATCACACTCGATGAGAATTGATTGATTTGACGGTTGTTTGCGGCCGCTAGGATTGTGGCCATAGGTTTCGAAAATTTGTAGCGCAAGGATAGAACCTTGCCACCTTATCGGCTCGAAGTTGGGTTCACTGATGAACCTGAATTCGGGGAGAATCAGCCATATGACTTATCACAGAACGCCGCGTCGCGGCATGGTATTGTTGATCGTTCTCGGCATGCTGGCTTTGTTCAGCTTGTTGGCCGTAACTTATGTCGTGTTTTCAAGTCAATCACGACAATCTAGCGTTGTGCTGGCCAATAGCGATTATCGAGGAACCAACAACGCGACCTTGATGAATCAAGTGGTGAAGCAAGTTCTGCGCGGCACGGATGATAAGAAGTCGGGATTGTGGGGACAAGGCGTTCTCGAAGATTTGCACGGCCCGTTGGTTGATACCTCTGGCAATATGATTTCGTTCCCAAATTCGGGAATACAGGTTGGAAACTGGCCATCAGATATGGCCGCACAGCGAAATGATATGGTGACCTTCGTGGGGGGCCAATTCATTCGTTTTCCGATCCGCATGCCCAATGACGACAATGCGGGAACACCTATTCCGACAGAGGAAGACAGTCTTCGCAATCGGATTATCACTTTTGTCGAAGGCCCACTCCGTAACATGTCCTTTCGTGTTGTGCGACATGTCACCGAAGATCCATCCACTTCTCCTCCCACCAAGCTAACTATCACCCCCGCCAATTCGCCCCCGGCAACGGACAGCGTGGCCAATGCTTTTGCACCACGGAATCGCGTGATGGACCAATATCTCTACATCGACTATTCCGACTTTTCGAGCACCGTTATCACTGTTCCCGGCACACCACCTCGTCAAGTTCAGTTACAGGAAATCGTCAACACTCCCGCTCTACTGAATGCGATTTTCTATCAGAACATCAACGTTGGGTTTGGATACCGATTCTTCATGAATCCGGTGATGAGATCGGGTACCGGTTACGGCCGCTCTTCGCATTTCTCGGGTGATATTGATGTGATGCAAACGAGTTCGGTCGATCCAACCTTGATGCCAACACCGATTGCACTATTGAATGATTTTGGTAGCTATCGAACTGCGTTGCCTTATGGCGGTGCCAACGAACCGTATGATGCTGCCGATTATAATAATTACTTTTTGGCGTTTACCCGCGGTACTCCTGCTTCATCGGCAGATGTGATCCCCAGCTTCCATCGACCAGAAGTTATCAACTACTTGGCGAACCAAGTGAACTTTACCTCGTTGTCGCCTCGCACCGTGTTGCGATTGGTGCAGTTGATCGACTATGCCACAGCTCGGCCTCTTTCCTTGAATATTACAGGTGTTCCAGCCGCCGATTATGATCCCAATTGGTTTGGACCGTTGTCGGGCAATTCTATCGTTATCAACCCATCGTTTGCCTCCGCGAATCCTGGATTGTTTCCAAGTCTGACACCCTACTTGGAGATGAACCTTGCAAACAGTTTGGCACCTGGCAGCGCGAACCACACGAATCTACTTTCGTTTGTTCGCTGGTTGGCCTATGGACCATGGGACGTTGATACCGATAGCGATGGCGTCAATGACGCGATTTGGATCGATCCGAACTTGCCAATGATCACATCGCCTGAAGGTAAGCTACTTAAGCCACTGGTCGCGTTGAAGATCGAAGATCTCGATGGGCGAGTGAACCTCAATGTGGCAGGTGCGGCAGCTCAAGGGGATAGTAACTACTATCTTCCAACTGGACTTGTCTATGCTGTTGGTGCTGGAAACAGTATTGCCCAAGGATTTGGTTATGGCCCCGCCGAATTGAGCATGTTACATCTCTTCCCAACTTCGGCTACCCCTACAGATTATTTGAACAAACTGAATGCCGTTTTAGCCAGTCGCTACACACCAAGATCCGGTGCAGAGTCTCCACTAGCACCGGGGCAAGCCGGTACAGATTTGGCCGCTTTGTTTAGTGCGCGTGATCGTTTGGGAAGATACTTGGGTGTGACACCGATCGACTATCGTCATGGAACTCTGCCTGGCTTGCGGCTAGCATCGCATGGCGAAGAAGCGATCGGAATTGACCGACATGGTCAGCCTTTGATGTTGCGTGGTACGACCTACACAGAGAACATCAACAGCCCGTACGAACAGCGTTTGCTGACTGAAGGGCTAAGCGATAATCCGTTTTCATTAGAAGAATACGAACGCTTGGTTCGGGTTCGTGATCGAGATTACTCGATGCTTTCGGACCGACTGGAAAATCTATTGGGCGGCGCAGCGATCGGTACGGATGTTCGAAATGCGGTCACGACCCGATCCGTCGATTTGACGGATGTCGAATTGCCGGTTCAAGATACGTCACCACAAACACCAACCCATCCGTTCCGTTTGTTGGTGCGAAATTTGCTTCAACAACGCGGGAGTCCTGATGTTCCAGAAGCTCTTTTCCATGATCTCTTTCCATTTGAGTTCCGTCGCGGAATGCGAATGAACATCAATCGACCTTTTGGTGATGGGGTCGACAATGATGATGACGGTCAAATCGACGAATGGGATGAATGGGCTTATGTCGGGGCTGGTCCTGGTTACCCATCACAGTACGAACAATACTACAACACCGCCAATCCTACCGCGACTTTGACGCCTATCGACCAATACCTAGTGGACACCGCTCGGGCAGGCATGGATCCAGGTTTGGAACCGAAGCAATTGTTCGCTCGTGAAATCTACTGCCTTGCACAGTTGGTGGTGCCGGAAAACTATGTTTTCGTGGGGAGTCCTACGGGAAATGCAAGTGATGGTGCAACGCAAGCGTACCGAGCACGTAAACTCGCTCAATGGGCCATCAACGTAGTCGATTATCGGGACGCAGATGTCGCTATGACCCGTTTCGCCTACGATCCTCGCCCTTTCGACGGTTGGAATCCTGGTGCGGGTGAAGTTGTATGGGGGATGGAACAACCGGAAATGTTGCTCCGCGAATCGTTGGCTTTCCACAACTACAATGTGAAAGATACCAACGTGGATGATGACAAACAGTCCGACATGAATGACCCCGATCCTGCGCAAGTAGATGACGATCCCGACCAATATAAGTTGCCAATGGGTGGGCTGTACTTAGAGCTATGGCCAACTCGAACTTTGTCCAATGGGGTTACCGATCAAAGTGTTCCTGGCGTCCCAAGTCTCTCAGCAACCTCGACGTTTAATGGACTGTTCCGCCGCGATGGTTCCGATCAGGTTTACTTGGATTTGGGAGCGATGTCTCCAGCTCCCGCGAATCCAGCGACGAATCCCTATGGCCGACAACCAGTATGGCGCGTGGTTGTTAGCACTATGCACGAGAAGCAGGGTATGGCCTCGCCAAATGCAACTTATGCTGGAAGTGCGACTCCACGCGATCGCAATGACATCACCTATCAGTTGTATACAGGGCCGGAAGCTGCCGCCAACGGTTTGTATTACAACGTTGCCGATCCTTCTGCCACCACTCCTCAAATTGAACGCATCATTTGGTTCACTACCGAAACTCAAGCCGACCCAGCCTCTTACACGCGAGTCCCAGGTTTACCCGCTTCGGCCACGCCGCGAGAGCATATCTATTTCAATCGTTCAGGTGTAACACGATTGGATGCTGGTACTCACTTGGTGATTGGACCTCGTCCCGACGTATACATGGGATCTCAATCTCCCAATACAGCTAATGTTTTCCAACCAAGTGATCAGCGACTTGAATTGTTCGCGAATGAAATGCGGGTGACCGACCTCGGTGGTGCGGTTACATCATCGGCCGATGTGAAACCCATCGTGGGAATGGTTGTGGCTGCACTTCCTCCTGCAAATCCAGCACCACCACCGGGAACCCCGGATTGGCCCGACGTATATCCCGAATATGGCGCACGTGGTGGCGTAGGTCTCAGCATTTCCGAACCATTACCTAAGCCCAATAGTGATCCAGTCACACAACGCTATTACCGTTTGCCTCGGGTTCAATTGAATACGACTGCCGGTTCTGGATACGAAAACGATCCGGTCGAAAGCTGGCACGATTTTGCTGCGGCAGGTTCTCCCTATTTACCCGATGAACCTTTTGATCGCACGGCGAGTATGTTGCCACCACGCATGCACAACGTGGGTACTTATCGCGATGTGACCACCGCATTTTTACAACGCTTGGCAGATCCTGAGCGTGAGTATGACGCGACCTTGAATCCATACATTACCGTCGATTGGATTCCTATCGATTTGACCACGTTCTCGGGTGAAGATGCCGTGGATGGTATTTCGCCTGGTGCAACGATTACGGATCAAATTCATTTCACCAGCCGTTCACGTTCGGGCCAAGATGCAACCGGCGCTGATGGACCAACAGGATATAACGATGCAGCATTGTATACATTTGCGACCGTTCCGCCCAACGCGGCGATCAATGGTTCATCACAGGTTGCGGCTGCTACTTCCGTATACTTTAATCATCAACTTGTACGCAACCTTACGATCGGAAGTATTTCCGGTTTACGCAGCACAACATTCGGCTATCTCAACAAAGAATTCGGTTTGCCACAAGGCAATTTGAATCCTGTGTTTGCAGGCCATTCGGTTAACCCGTATGCCAGCCATTTCTGGTTGAATCGACAATACGCGACCATTAATGAGTTAATGATGGTGCCCGCCAGCCACCCAGGCCAATTTGGTCAAGACTTCACATTGTTCCGAAATGGAGCGGAACCCAACGTCTCAGATGCCGTTGCAAAACCGTTCGGACATTTGATGCCCTTCTTGAGTTCGACCCAACTGGATGCAAGTGGTGGATTCGGAGCCTCTGCCACCTTGGGTGTTGACATGTCTCGCTTGTTGGCGCTCTTAGAAACTCCGTCTCCCTATATGGATTCAACGAAGTACTTATCTCCAAGCACAACGACTTCGACGCTTGAATTGTCTCGCGAACGTATGCCGTTTAACTTCCTGTCGACTTTCCGTACGCCTGGAAAAATAAATTTGAACACAATACCATCCAGTAATGTATGGATGGCGATTGAAGCGAATTATTTACCTGCTTCAAGTTTGAATAGAACTTCGGCTAGCAACAATCGCTTCTGGAATGCGATCGAGGCAACTCGCCAAGGATATACGGTTGCAGCAGGTGCATTGGCGGGGGGACTGCCAAGCGGCTCGTTCCCACATAACTACACCAACCATCTCAACCCAGATTTCCCAACGCAGTTCGCTGGCTTACATCGCTCACCGTGGCACACACAGTTTAGTCCTGAGTTACGAGGTGCAGCGAATCCTTATGCCCTGCGACAGGCTCCTGCAAACGCAACTTTGCTGAGAGGGAATCCTTCGGTTCAGAACCAACCGTTGCTGTACGACTCGTCTAATAATCAGAGCCCCAATCGATATCCGTTTGTGACGTATCAACCCACAATGCGGTTGCCGAACATGGTAACAAGTCATTCCAATGTGTTTGCCATGAGAATGAGCCTGGGTTACTTCGAGTTCAACCAATTAGATGGTCAACTTGGACGTGAATACAAATCTGAGGTTGGGCGAGCCGAACGCAGCAATGGCTTCTTTATTATTGACCGTTCGATTCCAGTAGGCTTCTACCCTGGCATCGATCTAAACGCCGAAAAGACGGTACTTGTTCGTCGCTACTTCGAATAAGCGTATCTTTATGAACACACCGCGAAGGTTCGAATCCTGAGCTTTCGCGGTGTGATCTACTCTCGAGCACTTATATCACCTCCCCAATCTTTCGATTTCCCGAATCGCTTTCCGGCAATCGATTTCTTACTCCACACACCTATCAAATCATTGATGCAGGCGAGACTTTCTCAGTGCAGATTTGAACCATCCCCTTTGGTTGTGGTGTCCATCTACTCGGTTGAGCCAGGGTTCAGTAACGCAACGCTTTCATGAACCACTTGCTATAATGTCCCGCTCGCTTGAATGAGCCAGCGACGTGAGATGAAACTCACCTTTTCAAGGATAAACAATTAGCGGATGGCTAGTACAACACAAAAGTTGATGGAGCGTGGACTCATTCCTGGGGCACCGCTTTTTCTGAAATCCAATGTGCACTACGAGACCATCATGGGCTCGCATGCGTATGGTGTGGCTGA
>Ga0075158_10002504_pt1 | contig 13309 bp, 11 predicted proteins | sample JI91814BDNA_FD_70968 | JGI IMG/M metagenome (GOLD analysis project Ga0075158, IMG submission 70968) | Wastewater effluent complex algal communities from Wisconsin, to seasonally profile nutrient transformation and Carbon sequestration -... | ecosystem: Engineered > WWTP > Effluent > Algae... | reverse complement strand
CAAGCGAGCGTTCTTCCTCAGCGCCTTCGCCGCCCTGCGCGCCGACCCCAACAGCCGCGCCTACTACGACCGCAAACGAGCCGAAGGCAAGAAGCACAACGCGGCCCTGATCTGTCTCGCCAGACGTCGCTGCGACGTCATACACGCCATGCTCCGCAACCGCCAGCCCTACCAGCCCCGCACCGCCGCTGCCGCTTGACACCGAACATAGGGACACCCTCGCGGCCGACACCGGAGTCGCCGGCGCCGCCGAAGGGCGTGCGCAGGTCGCGGATGAAGAAGCAGTTCACCCACACCGTGCCGGCGCGCAGTCGGGAGGCGACACGGTGGGCGCGGGAGAGGTTTTCGGTGAACAGCATGGCGTTGAGGCCGTATCGCGTGTCGTTGGCCAGGTGCACGACCTCCTCCTCGGTGGCGAAGCGATTGACCACGCATACGGGCCCGAAGATCTCCTCGCAGTAGGGCGCGGCGTCGAGGGCGAGGCCGTCGATGATGGTCGGTCGCACCAGCCAGGACCCGTCCGTGGCGATGCCCCCGGTGTGGATCTTGCCGCCGAGTGCCTCTGCCGCGTCGACATAGGAGGCGACCTTCTCGAAGTGCTGCCTGCTCGCCAAGCACGAGAATCGGGTCGCCGGATCGAAGGGGTCACCAATGGTCAGCGCCTCGGCCGCCGCCTTGAAGCGGGCCATGAACTCGTCATAGATCTCGTCCTGGACGAAGAGCCGGCTCCCGGCGAGACAGATCTGGCCGGCGTTGCGGAAGATGGCCTCGACGGCCCAGTAGACCGCGTTGTCGAGATCGGCATCGGCGAAGACGAGATTGGCGCCCTTGCCGCCCAACTCCAGCGACACGGGAGCGAGATGGGTTGCGGCAGAAGCCATCACATACTTGCCCGTGGTGGAGGATCCGGTGAAGGTCACCCGGTCGACGCGGTCGTCGCCCGTGAGCGAGGCGCCGGCGGGGGCGCCGTGGCCATTGAGGACATTGAGCACGCCCGGCGGCAAGCCCGCCTCGGCCCCGAGCCGCCCGAGCAGCGTCACCGACGCGGGCGTGTCCTCCGAGGGCTTGATGATGCAGGTGTTGCCCCAGGCGATCGCGGGAGCGATCTTCCACGAAGCCATCATCAGCGGGAAGTTCCACGGGCTGATGGCCGCGACGACACCGGCCGGCCCGAACTCGCTGTAGGAGTGATGGCCGCTGTCCATCGGGTAGACCTCGCCCACGTTGTCGCGCTGGTGATCGGCAAAGAAGCGGAAGTTCCAGACTGAGCGAGCGACATCGTGCTTGGCCTGTTCGAAGGGCTTGCCCATGTTGAGGGTGTCGTAGCGCGCCAGATCGTCGGTGCGCCGCTCCATCAGGTCGGCTAGGCGGTGGATCGCCTTGGCCCGCTCCACCCGCCCGAGGCGGGGCCAGTCGCCCTCGTCGAAGGCCGTCCGCGCACTGGCGATCGCGCGGTCGGCATCCGCCGCCGACCCTTCGGCCGCCTGCGCCCAGATCTCGCGGGTCCAGGGGTTCCAGACGTCAAAGCGGCCACCGTCGAGCGAGTCGACCTCGGCGTTGTCGATGATGTGCCCGAAGAACTCCAACTCACTCATGCCATCCACCTTTCCCGGGGCAGGGCCCCGATGAAGAGGGTTGTTTCCCGATGCGGAACGCACCGATGAATGCCGACTCCCACTCGACGTGAAGCCGGTTCAGCCGGTGCCGCGTCGCTCGGCGATCGTCACATCGCCGGCCGCCCAGTGCGTCCCTTCGACCTCGCGGATAACTACCCGGATCGACTCGCGCGGTGCGTCGATCGCCTCCGCTGCCGCGTCGGTCAGTTTGGTGATGAGGGCCCGCAATTGCTCCGGGGTGCGGCCGGCGACGAGGGTGACGTCGATGAAAGGCACCGTGGTCACGCTCCGCCGCTGAGGTAGACCGAGCCAAGGTTGGTGAAGTGCACGCCGATCGACCTCCCGGGCGGGGCAAAGACCGCGTCGGTCATCCCGCCGGTCAGCACGATCCATCCGGCCTCGATGGCGTGCCCGCGACGCGCGAGGTCGTTGGCGGCGAGGGCCAGCGCCTCACCCGGGTGTCCTTGCACCGCAGCGCCGGTCGCAGAGTCGAGGATCTGCCCCTCGACCTCGAGCAGGACGCCTTCGAGGGTCAGATCGAGGTCGCTCCGCGGCAGGCCGACCGGTCCCGTCACGAACGCGCCGGAGGACGCGTTGTCGGCCGCGACATCGCCCGCCTTGAAACGGAAATCCTGGTAGCGGCTGTCGATGACCTCCGCTCCGCCCCAGACACTGTCGACCGAAGCCATGGCCTGGGCACAGGTCACGCCCGGCCCGACAAGCCGATCGCCCATGACAAAGACGATCTCCGGCTCCACCCGCGGATGGATCAGCCGCTCCTGCGGGATCGGGTCACCCGCGGGCAGGATCATCGCATCCGTGAGCCAAGCGAGAAAGGGGAAGAAGACCCCCATCCGGTTCTGCTTCGCCCGCGAAGTCAGGCCGAGCTTGACGCCGATCAGCTTCTCGCCCCAGTCCAGCCGCGCCTGGAGATTGAGGTCCTGGATCCGGTAGCCGGTGTCGAGGTCGAGTTCCGGCCACTCGTCGGTGAAGGGTGGCCGCTCGATCCGCTCGTCCTCACACCGAAGCAGCTCTGCCGCAACGCTTTCGACGTCCCAGCCGCCCTCCGGCGCCTTGCCGTATGCCGTGTCCACACTCATCAGCGCACCCCAGCCCCAGCGAGGTCACCGAGTTCGGCCTCCTGCTGCAACTGCAGGGCGATGTCGATGATCATGTCCTCCTGGCCGCCGACATAGCCCAACTCCCCGACCCGCTGAAGGATCGCGTGGGCGGGCACGCCATACCGCTGGGAGGCCCGCTCGGCGTGCAGCAGGAAGGAGGAGTAGACGCCGGCATACCCCTGGGTGATGGACGCGCGGTCCATCCATGGCAGCCGGGGGATGAACGGGCGCACGACGTCCTCGGCCGCCGACAGCACCTCGCCGAGGTCGAGTCCCGTGCGGATGCCGAGCCGCTCGAAAGTGGCGGCGAGGACCTCGGTGGGCGAGTTGCCTGCCCCTGCCCCGAGCGCACACAAGGCGCCGTCGATCTGCCGGGCACCAGCCTGGTAGGCGAGCACCGAGTTCGCGATCCCGAGGCTCAAGTTCTGGTGCCCGTGGAAGCCGACCTGCGCACCGTCGCGCCCGATCTCGGCGATGACCGCCTCGACCCGCTCCTGGGCGTCCGAGAGCACCAGTGCACCTGCCGAATCCACGACATAGACGCATTGCGCCCCGGCATCGACCATGATCCGCGCTTGCTGCGCAAGGACTTCCGGGCTCGCCTTGTGCGAGAGCATCAGGAAGCCGACCGTCTCCATCCCCAGTTTGCGGGCCGCGCCGAAATGTTGGATCGAGACATCGGCCTCGGTGCAGTGCGTGGCGATCCGAGCGACCGACGCCCCCACCGAAGCGGCCTTCGTCAAGTGGTGCACTGTGCCCAGCCCGGGCAGCATGAGGATCGCAATCCTCGCCTGCGTAGCCTCCTCGACGGCCGCCGAGATGAGCTGGAACTCGTCGACCTTGGAGAAGCCGTAGTTGAAGCTCGATCCCCCAAGGCCGTCGCCGTGCGAGACCTCGATGACCTGCACACCGGCGGCGTCCAGCGCGTGCACGACGCTGCGTACCTGCCCCTCGGTGTACTGATGGCTCATCGCATGCGAGCCGTCGCGCAGCGTCGAGTCGGTGATCCGCAGGTCGCGCTCACCACCGCCCGTCGGCGTCCGCGCCAGGACCTCCGACTCCGTCACCTGGTCGGCGACGACCGGGAGATCCTCCGGGCGAATCGTCATGTCTCCCATGGCTCTTCAGACTCCTACCTTCTCGCCGAGGTCGGCCGAGGACTTCCACGTGGTTTCGACGCCGAGGCGGTGCGCGACGAGGATGTCGCCGACGCGAGCGGCTGCCGCTGTGATGATGTCGAGATTGCCCGCGTAGTCGGGCAGGTAGTCGCCGCGTCCCTTGACCTCGATCGTCACGAACACTCGGGCCATCCCCTGCCATAGCTCCCGCGCGGGATCGAACTGGGGATCGGCGCGGAGGTGATAGCCAGGGACGTACTCCTGCACGGTGGCGACCATCGCGTGGATCGACGCGAGGATCCGATCCTGCAACACCCCCGCCTCACCGGCCTCCGCGGGGATGGCACAGAAGACCGAGTTGCGCATCATCAGGGGTGGTTCGACGGGGTTCAAGATGATGATCGCCTTGCCGCGCTCTGCGCCACCGACGACTTCCAGTGCGGCAGAGGTGGTTTCGGTGAATTCGTCAATATTCGCGCGAGTGCCGGGCCCCGCCGACTTGGACGAGATCGAGGCGACGATCTCGGCATACGGCACGGGGACGACCGACGAGACTGCCTTGACCATCGGCGTCGTCGCCTGGCCACCGCACGTGATCATGTTGACGTTGAGGGCGTCGAGGTTGAAGTCGAGGTTGACCGGGGGGCAGATGTATGGGCCGACCGCCGCCGGCGTGAGGTCCACCGCGAGGATGCCGGCCTCGGCATACCGGGGGGCATTGGCGGCGTGCGCCTTCGCGGAGGTGCACTCAAAGACGATATCGGGCCGGTCGTCTTGGGCGAGCAGCCAGTCGACGCCCTCGGCGCTCGCGCTCAGGCCGAGCGACGCGGCCCGGCGCAGCCCGTCGGACGCCGGGTCGACGCCGATCATGTAGCGCGGCTCGATGATGTCGCTGCGGCGCATCAGTTTGAACATCAGGTCGGTGCCGATATTGCCCGGGCCGACGATCGCGGCGGAGGCCTTGGTGCTGCTCATGACAGTGGTGACTCCTTAGACGAACCGCGCGGTGACCGAGCCGAGACCCGCGAAGGTCGCGGTGACCGAGTCGCCCGCGGCGATCGGGACCATGGCGCACACCGCGCCGGGCAGGATGACGTGGCCGGCTTCGAGAACGACGCCGCGCGCGCCGACCGTATTGGCAAGCCAGACAAGGGAATTGATCGGCGAGCCGAGCACGGCACCACCCGCGCCCGTCCCGGCCACGTGGCCGTTCCTGTGCATGACGGCCCCGACGCGGCGCAGGTCGACCTCGCCGAGGGGCGTGGGCGTCGAGCCGAGTACCACAGCCGCGGAGCTGGCGTTGTCGGCGATCGTGTCGTAGAGCCCGATCTTCCAGTCGGTGATCCGGGAGTCGACGATCTCCAGCGCCGGCAGCACATAGTCGACCGCCGAGATCGCATCGGGGACCGTGACCCCGGGGCCGGTGAGCGCCTTCTTCAGCACGAACGCGACCTCGGGCTCGACCCGGCCCTGCAGGAAGCGGCTCGCGGGGATCGGCAGGTGCTCGAGATAGAAGAAGTCATCGAGCAGGTGTCCGTAGTCCGGTTCGCTGACGCCGAGCAATTTCTGCATGGCGACACTGGTCAGGCCGACCTTGTGGCCCTTGATGGTCCGGCCCTGGGCGAGCAGCGTCGCGATCTGGTGCTGCTGGATCGCGTAGGCGTCGTCGAGGGTCAGGTCCGCATAGGTGGCCGTCAGCGGCGCGATCGGCCCATCGGCATACGCCGCCAGCAGCCGCGCGGCGACCTCGCCACGCGCGTGGTCATCCACGGTGGTTTCCCTTTCGATGAGACGGGGATGTCACTGACCGTATGCCGGTGCCCGCCGGCCGTGGCGCTCACGTTCCGCTTTGGGGAACATCGCCGGGTGGGACGGCAGGTGGGTCAGGCGCTGTAGGCGCGGCTGATCCGATTAGCCGCCGCGGTCAGCAGCGGCACCAGTCGGTCGACCTGCGGGGCGATCAGTTCGCTCGGGCCGAAGACGGAGATCGCCGCGATGGCCCGCTTGTGCTCGAGGATGGGGACGGCCACCGAGGACGCGCCCTCGAAGGCCGCGCTGTCGGAGGCGGCGAAACCGTCGCGGCGGACGCCATCGAGAATCCGGAGCCAGTCAGCGTCAGTGCGCACGGTGCCTCGAGAGCGCGGGGGGAAGCCCGCCGCCATCCGGGCCTGATTGGCGAGGTCGTTGTGCGCAGCGATGGCCTTGCCTGAACTCGTGCAATGCGCAGGCAGGCGACGTCCCGCGTGCCCGAGGATCCGCAGGCCGTCGGCATTCTCGAGGCGTTCGACGAAGACGACGTCCGCGCCGTCGGGGACGCCGAGGTTGACGGTCAGGCCGGTGGCGCGCGCGACATGGCGCATGGTGGGGAGTGCGACATACCGCAGTTGGTTGCGTTGCAACGCGAGTTGACCCAACTCGTAGATGTGGATGCCGAGGCGGTATTGCCCGGTGGCGTGATCCTGCTCGACGAAGCCGCGGCTGACGAGCGTGCTCAACAGCCGGTGAGCCGTGGACTTCGCCACGCCCAGGCGCCGAGCCACATCGGAGACGCCGAGCTCGGAATCGACGGCGAAGCATTCGAGCACATCGAGGGCCGTGCCCACCGACTTCAGCCCCGACGCGCTCGACTGATCGGCCGGGCGGAGGCGTTTGGGAGTGGAGGCGCACCAGGCGCTGTTCTCGGTGGCGATGGACATGCGGGCGACTTCTCAGGGTGTGCTGCCGTGACAATCGCGGGTTTCTCGCGTCTAATCAATGTATGCGTTCCGGTGAATGGAACGCTCGCGACGGTGCGAGCGAGACGGGCGTCGGCAGCCCTCGCACCGTGCTGGGTCGTTATCTCGCGGTGCTGAATGCCTTCGACCCTGGCACGGCGCGGATTGCGTTGGCGCAGCTGACCGTCAGGACCGGTCTGCCGAAGTCGACGGTGCATCCACTGTGCGCGGAGCTTGTCGGCGAGGGGCTGTTGGAGCGGGACGAGGAGGGGATGTATGCGCTGGGCATCCGCCTTTTCGAATTGGGCGAGTTGGTGCCGCGACATCGGACGCTCTCGTCGGTGGCGCTACCGATCATGGAGGACCTGCGCGAAGCGACCCGGCAGCGCGTCCATCTCGCCGTGCTGGACGGAATCGACGTCGTCTATGTCGGGATCCTCGGCGCCGGCGTGATCGACGTCGCCTCCCGCGTGGGTGGCCGCTTCCCCGCGCACGCGACCGGCGTGGGCAAGGCGATCCTGGCCTACTCATCCGCGGCCACCGTGAAGGCGCGGATCGAGGCGGGGCTCCCGGCGGTCACTTCGCGGACGATCGCCACCGCGGATGGGCTCATCGGTGAGTTGCGCAAGATCCGATCGGTCGGCATGGCGCTGGACCTAGGCGAGTCCCACCTCGGCGTGGCCTGCGTGGCCGCACCGGTCTTCGGCGCGGATCGCCGCATCCGCGCCGGCCTGTCGATCACCGGGCCGGCCGCGTCGATCGACCCGGGTGTGCTCGGTCCGGCCGTGCGCACGGCCGCGTTCACCCTGACCCGCACCCTGCGCGACGCAGGCCTATGAGGTCGTTCCCACGACAGGGTCGCTGGTCGGGTGTATCAGCAGCCTTGACAGCCGCTCCATACTGATCGCACGGTGACCGGGGCCGCTGCCGCCGCGAAGAGAAAGGTCCGAGATGTCGATCCGCCTTCCCTCATCGCCTCTGCGGTCGCCCTCCCCGCCTTAGCGGCGTGTGGCGGTGGGCGCACGAGTTAGACGCCGAGTCCGTCGGGGTCGGCCACGACGTCGTCAGCAGCGCCGACCAGGTCCGCACCGAGCCCGTCAGCCACCGCCGGGGACGACCCGCCGGCAGCGTCCGGAGACTTCTGCGAGGTCACGGCCACGGTCTTGGACTCCGCCGCGGCTTATGTCGAGGGAATGAACGGGCCTGACCACAACGAGCTCGCGCAGGCTGCGACCGCCGCGCGCAAGGTCGCCCTGGCCAGCGCGCCGAGCGAGATCAAGGACGATGTGCGCATCACGGCGGCCCTGGCCGGCAGCGCGCAAGCCGGGCTCGACTACACCGCCGAGGAGATTCCCATCGAGCCGCAGACCCCCGAACAGATCAAGAAGGCGGTCGACGCATGGAAGACCTGGACGGAGAAGAATTGTTCTGCCGAGGTCGCTGCCCGCTGGAAAGTCACGTAGCCGGTTGACCCCCGCCCGGGGCGGGCGGCCCCGGGCGCGGGCACGGCATACGGCACTGGGTAACGTGCCCGCATGGCCGAATCCCTCCACCCCAGCATGCACCCGATGTTCGACTACCGGTCAGGGCATTCTTGAAGACCTGCTCGAAGCCGAGGAATTTGATGATCGACAGATTGACCGACGGGTGGAAACGCAGCCCGCCCTTGAATGGCCCGAGCGCGGAGTTGAACTCCACGCGATAGCCCCTGTTGATCTCGACGCGTCGCTGATCGTCGACCCTGCCGATCGGCGGCGGCAAGGGCGGCTCCGACTTCGACCCCAAGGGCCGCACGGACGCCGAGATCATGCGCTTCTGCCAGTCCTTCATCACCGAGCTCTATCGGCACATCGACGAATACACCGACGTGCCCCCGGGCGATATCGGCGTCGGCGGCCGCGAACTCGGCTACCTCTTCGGGCAGTACAAGCGGATCACCAACCGATGGGAGTCGGGCGTCCTTACCGGCAAGGGACTGACCTGGGGCGGTTCGCAGGTGCGCACCGAGGCGACTGGCTATGGCACGGTATTTTTCGCCGCCGAGAGGCTCGCGGACGCCGACGATTCCTTCGAGGGCAAGAAGGTCGTCGTTTCCGGCGCCGGAAATGTCGCCGTCTATGCCATCGAGAAGGTCCACCAACTCGGCGGCACCATGATCGCCTGCTCCGACTCCGCCGGCTTTGTCGTCGATGCTGAGGGGATCGATCTCGCCTTGCTCAAGGGCGTCAAGGAGCGGCGGCGCGAGCGCCTGAGCACGTATGCCGCGGAGCGCGGCGCGTCGGCGACGCACGTCCCGAGTGGGTCCATCTGGGATGTCCCGTGCGATATCGCCTTGCCCTGCGCCACCCAGAACGAGTTGCCGGCAGATGGAGCGAAGTCGTTGGTGGCCAATGGCGTTCGATTGGTGGCCGAGGGTGCGAATATGCCCGCGACGCCCGAGGCGATCGCGATTTCGCGGGAGGCCGGGGTGTTGTTTGCGCCCGGCAAGGCATCCAACGCCGGCGGCGTGGCCACTTCAGCCCTGGAGATGCAGCAGAACGCCAGCAGGGACACCTGGGGCTTCGAAGAGACCGAAGCCAAGCTCGCGGCGATCATGAGCGAGATCCACCGCAAGTGCGTGGATACGGCCGCTGAGTATGGAGCGCCGGGCAACTACGTCGTCGGCGCCAACCTGGCCGGCTACATCCGGGTGGCCGACGCAATGATCGCCCAAGGCGTCATCTGACCGGTGTCGTCACGCGCGTGGGCGTCACCGGCCGACGGCAGGCACGAGGAGCGCGCCGACGTGCGGCGGTAGCTCCACAGCCGAGCCGCGCACGGTGGCGCCGGACGGGGTGGCCCAACGCACGGCATACGTGATGTCCTCGCCGAGGCCGACCGTGACGGGTTCGGCCGAGAAATTCACGACGATGACCACGGCGCTCGCGTCGCTGCCACGACGCAGCACGAAGGTGCGGGCGGCCTCATCGACCGCGCAGGCGACATCGAGCAGCCGCGGGTCGGTGAGCGCCGGAAGCTCCCGTCGCAAGGCGATCAACTCCCGGTACGCCGTGTGCACACGGCGACCGCGCTCGCCGGACAGCTCCCGCCAATCCAACTGCGACGCAGCGAAACTCGCCGGATCCTGCGGGTCCGGCACGACGGCCGGGTCCCAGCCCAGCCGGGCAAACTCGGCAAGCCGACCATCGGAGATCGCGCGCCCCAAGTCTGGCTCGCCATGCGAGCTGAAGAACTGGAAGGGCGTGCCGGCCGCGAACTCCTCGCCCATGAAGAGCATCGGGGTGAACGGGCCGAGCAGCGTGAGCAGGGCGGCGGCCAGCAACTGGTCGTCATCGAGAACCTCGGTGAGCCGGTCGCCCCGGGCGCGGTTGCCGATCTGGTCGTGGTTCTGGCTGTAGACGACCAGCCGCGATGCCGGCAGCGTCTCGCGCGCGATCGGCGTCCCCCAGTCGGCGCCGCGGAACGAACTCCACGTCGCGGCATGGAAGAAGCCCTCCTCACAAACCCGCTGCAAGGCCGACAGCGGCGCGAAGTCGGCGTAGTAGCCGTCGGTTTCGCCGGTCAGAGCCACGTGCAGGGCGTGATGGAAGTCGTCGCTCCACTGCGCGTCGAGTCCGTAGCCACCGCCGTCGCGCGAGGTCACGAGTGAGGACTCATTGAGGTCGGACTCGGCGATCAGGATCAGCGGCCGGCGCAAGTGCGCGGCCAGGGCCTGGGTCTCGATCGCCATTTCCTCGAGTAGGTGCATCTCGGATGCGTCCTGCAACGCGTGCACGGCATCGAGGCGCAGGCCGTCGACGTGGAAGTCGGTGAACCAGGCGCGCGCCGAGTCCAGGATGAAGCGGCGCACCTCGGTCGAGTTCTCGCCGTCGAGGTTGACCGGATCGCCCCAGGTCACCTCGCCGGATTTGAGATAGGGACCGAAGCGGGGCAGGTAGTTGCCCGACGGGCCGAAGTGATTATGCACGACGTCCTGGACCACGGCCAGGCCCCGGGCGTGGCAGGCGTCGACGAAGCGCTGGTAGGCGTCCGGGCCGCCATACGTCTCGTGCACGGCCCACCAGGCGACACCGTCATAGCCCCAGCCGGCCTGACCGTTGAAGGCATTGACGGGCATGACCTCGACGATGTCGATGCCGAGGTCCACCAGGTGGTCGAGCCGGCCGATGGCCGAGTCGAGGGTGCCCGCGGGCGTGAAGGCGCCGATGTGCAGCTCGTAGATGACCGAGCCGGCCAGCGGACGAGCCCGCCACGCCTGATCGGTCCACACGAAAGTCGACGCATCCCAGGTCCGCGAGCGCGCATGCACGCCGCTGGGCAGCCACCGCGATCGCGGATCGGGCAGGACCTCTTCGGTGCCGTCAAGGCGGTAGCCATAGTCGACGCCCTCGGCGGGCACCGGGACCGCCCGGACCGGCGACCACCAGTCGCCCGGGCCGCGCCGCATCGGGATGCTCTCGTCGGCGACGATGAGGTCGACCTGCTGCGCAACCGGCGCCCACACATCGAATTGGCCTCTGGCAGAAGGCTGCTCGGGCAGGCGAAGCAGGAGAGCGACAGGCAGCGCGGCGAGAACCTCGCCCACGGCGACGCCGGCGTCGTCGGCCTCCAGAACCGTTCCGGTGAAGGCATCCCGCCAGCGTCCGGGGGCCAGCGCGATCGTGGTGTCGCCCCAGCCGCCGCGCGCCGACAGTCCCACGGGCAGTCGGGTCGCGAGCGTCACCGCGCCACCGCGATCGAAGGCGACCACGTGATCGGCCGCGTCGCCCTGCACCGACACCGGGGCGTATGCCGTGAATCGCTCCCCCTCGTCGCGCCGAGCGGTCAGGGCGCGCTGAGTGACCAGCAGTTTGGCGACGCCGAGATCATCGAGACCTGAGGGCCGGCGTGCGGTGCCGGGGCCGAGGTCAGCGAGCGCGGCGCGTCGCATGGCGTAGTCGACGGGGCGCCGGTTATCGGGATCGACCAGCGACTGCTCCCACAGCTCAGCGCCCTGATAGACGTCCGGCACGCCCGGGATTGTCAGGCCGATCAGCTTGGCGGACAAGGCATTCGACCAGCCCGCATCGACAACGGCATCGAGGATCTCGGCCACCAAGGCGGCCACCTCGGGATTGTCGTATGCCGCGTCGATAGCGGCCTGGACGGCCGCCTCGTAGTCCGCGTCGACCGCGGTCCAGGCGGTGCGATCGCCGGCCTCGCGCATGGCCTTGACGGCATACGCGCGCAGGCGCTCGCGGGAGGCGGGCCAGGCCCCGATGATCGCCTGCCAAAGCAGGTTGCCGAAGGACCGGTCGGGCACGGGTGCGAGGTCGAGCAACCGGGAGAGCCATGCGCTCCACCGCTCCGGCACCTCCGCGAGCACGGCGATTCGGGCGCGCACGTCCTCGCCGCGCTTGGTGTCGTGCGTGGTCGCCGTCGTCATGGCCACCGGCCACTCGGCCTGCCGAATCGCCATGGCGTCGTGAAAGTCTTTGGGCGCGAGCGCAAAGAAGGACGGATCGCCCCCGACCTCGGTGAGGCTGCTCAGCCGCGAGGTCCTATAGAAGGCGCAGTCCTCGACTCCCTTGGCCATCACCATGCCCGAGGTCTGCTGGAAGCGCTGAGTCCCGGCGGCCGCGCCGTCGCCGAGCAGCGGGGCAAGGGCATCGAAGGCGGCGGCCAGATCGGGCCGCCTCGTCAGCGCCGTGGCGAAGGCCTGGTCGACGTGCTCGCGCCCGAGCGGGAGGTAGGAGCGATAGACCGGGAAGGCAGCCAGCAACTCGGCGATCGCGTCCTCGATGACGGCCGGGTCGAGCGGATCAAGGGCCTCCAGCAAGGGCCACAGATCCCGGACGATGCGGCGGACTTCGGAGTGCAGGATCCCGTCCGCGACAACGCGTTTCGTGCCATGGGTGAGCGCCTGCCAGTCGAGCGCCTCACCGCGGAGTTCGGTCTCGAGGGCGGTCAGGCCGGACTCGCCGGCGGGATCAGTGAGGAGGCGATCGATCAGGGCGAGCGCGTCATACCCGGTTGTGCCGGCGGTCGCCCACTGGTGCGGAAGGGTCTCGCCCGGCTCCAGGATCTTCTCGACAAGCACATACGCACCGTCGGTCAGCACGGCTAGATCGTCGAGATACTTGCCGGGGTCGGCGAGCCCATCGGGATGGTCGATCCGCAGCCCGTCGACGAGCCCGTCGGCGAACCAACGCCCGACCTCCTCGTGCGACTTCGCGAACCACTCGGGGTCCTCGACGCGGATTGCGACGAGGGTGTTGACCGCGAAGAAGCGACGGTAGTTCAACTCGTCGTCGGCGTGCCGCCACGAGACGAGCTCGTAGTGCTGGCGGCCGTGCACGGCGTCGGCGTTGTCGTCCAGCGGCCCGACCGTTCCGGGAGCCAGCGGGAAGCGCTGGTCGTGGTAGTGCAGCTCCCCCGCCTCGACCCGCAGCCCGGCAATGGTGCCATCCGCGCGCAGGTCGTCGTCGCCGACGACGGGGATCCGCACCCGGCCGTTGCCGAACGGCCAGTCGATGTCGAAGGCCGCGGCATACGGGCTCTCCTGGCCGTGCGTGAGCACGTGCCACCACCAGGTGTTCTGCCACGGCTGGGCGATGCCGACGTGATTAGGCACGATGTCGACGAGCACGCCCATACCGAGCCGGCGCGCCTCCGCCGAGAGCGCCGAGAGGCCGGAGGAGCGACCGCGCGCCGGGTCGACGGCGCTGTGGTCGGCGACGTCATACCCGTGCTCGCTGCCG
>Ga0075158_10002502_pt1 | contig 13316 bp, 12 predicted proteins | sample JI91814BDNA_FD_70968 | JGI IMG/M metagenome (GOLD analysis project Ga0075158, IMG submission 70968) | Wastewater effluent complex algal communities from Wisconsin, to seasonally profile nutrient transformation and Carbon sequestration -... | ecosystem: Engineered > WWTP > Effluent > Algae... | reverse complement strand
GACCTCCTTGACCAGCTCGGCGCCGATCTTCTCGTAGGGGTCGTCGAGCTCGATCTCCTTGGCGATGGACACACCGTCGTTGGTGATCGTGGGGGCGCCCCACTTCTTCTCCAGCACGACGTTGCGGCCCTTCGGGCCCAGGGTGACCCTGACGGCGTCGGCGAGGACATTCATGCCCCGCTCGAGACCGCGACGTGCCTCTTCATCGAAAGCGATGATCTTGGCCATTCGGGTGGTTCCTCCACACGATGTATGTACGTATGACCGCGTCGGTGCCCGCGACGGACGGCCCGGCCACCGCGGCTCACGTCACCACGGCATACCGAACCTCACCCACGAGGTCGGGGATTATCACTCTCACGGGGAGAGTGCTAACGCCATTATTGGCACTCGCACCCCGAGAGTGCAAACAGCAGGGCGGTTTCGCGCCCGCACGAACACTCGGTGAACACCTGGCGACGACCGCCTGTAACCGCTTACATCGGCGGGACCATAGTGGGGTGGACACATCCCTCGTGGCCTTGATCCTCGTGATCTTGACGGCCCTCGCGTTTGACTTCACCAATGGCTTCCATGACACCGGCAATGCGATGGCGACGTCCATCGCCACCGGCGCGCTGCGCCCGAAGGTCGCTGTCATGCTTTCCGCCGTCCTCAACCTGGTCGGCGCCTTCCTCTCGGTCGAGGTGGCGCTGACCGTGACCAACGCGGTCATCAAGATCCAGGACAAGACCGGCGCTCCGAAGGCCGAATATCTCGCCAATGGCGGGCAGGCACTTCTTCTCATCGTGCTCGCGGGATTGTGCGGCGGGGTGGTCTGGAATCTGCTGACCTGGTTGCTCGGCCTGCCCTCCAGTTCCAGCCACGCGCTCTTCGGCGGCCTGATCGGGGCGGCCATCGCCGGCCTCGGGGTATCCGGCGTCAACTGGGCCGGTGACGGCACCAAGCTCGACGGCGTGGTCGGGAAGGTCATTCTCCCGGCGCTGATGTCACCGGTGATCGCCGGGTGCGTGGCCGCGCTGGGGACCTGGTTGATCTACCGCATCACCGAAGGCGTGGCCGAGCGCTACAAAGAATCCGGCTTCCGCTGGGGCCAGATCGGCAGCGCCTCGCTGGTCTCGCTCGCCCACGGCACCAATGACGCCCAGAAGACGATGGGCGTGATCACCTTGGCCCTGCTGGCGAGCGGGCACTGGACCGACACGACGAATATCCCCCTCTGGGTGAAGTTCGCTTGCGCCCTGGCCATCGCCCTGGGGACCTATCTCGGTGGCTGGCGGATCATCCGGACCCTCGGCAAGGGCCTGGTCGAGATCTCCTCACCCCAAGGTATGGCGGCGGAGTCGTCCTCGGCCGTCACCATCCTCGCCTCCAGCCACCTCGGTTTCGCCCTGTCCACCACCCACGTCGCCACCGGTTCGATCCTGGGCACCGGGATCGGCAAGCGGGGCGCCGAGGTGCGTTGGGGCGTCGCCGGCCGGATGGCGGTGGCGTGGTTGACGACCCTGCCCGCAGCGGGCCTGGTGGGCGCGGTCATGTGGTGGATCGGGCATACGCTCGGCGGCACCCTGGGCATGATCGCGGTCTTTGCCATCCTCGCGGCGCTCGCGGGCTATATGTACCTCCACTCGCGGCGCGCCCCCATCGACCACAACAACGTCAACGACGAGTGGGAGGGCACGCCGACTGAAGCGCCCGTCCCCGCCGGCGTCAACCACTGAGGCAGGATCGGATGAACAACTTCGGGTTCGCCCTTGAGGGCGCATGGAAGGTCCTCGCCGCGGGGCTCCTCCTCGGCGCGGGGCTGCCGGCGATCTTCGCCTTCGGCATCCGGGCCCTGGCCTACGGGCAGGGTGGAGACGCTGAGATCAATCACGAGGCCGGCCACCCCGTCGGCAAGGTGTTGGCGATCCTGTGCTTCGCGATCGTCCTCGCCGCCGTCGCTCTCGGAATCACGACGATCGTGGCATCCGGCTTCGGGCAGAAAGTCAGCTTCGAGCACATCTACCCGATGCTGGTGGACAAGTGAGCGACACCCAGACATCGACTCCCGGCCCGGTCCAGCGCATCCTGGACTGGCTCCGGGCGGGGTACCCCTCGGGTATCCCCAAGGAGGACTACTTCGCCGTGCTCGGTGTGCTCAAGCGCACCTTGCCCGAGCACGAAGTCGAGGACGTCGTCGCCACCTTGACAGCTCAGGCGCAGGCGCCCATCACCGAGGCCGACGTCCGGTCGGAGCTGGCGGGGCGCGATGTCCAGTCGCCCACGTCCGAGGATGTCGCCCGCGTGGCGGGCCGACTCGCCGAGGCGGGCTGGCCGCTCGCCGATCCCGCCGACGTCTATCCGCCCAGCGCCGAGGTCGCGGCTGCCGCGGCAGCCGCAGCCGTGGCCATCAATGGCGCACCGCCGGCCAATGGCTGCTCGCCGACCGATGGCCCGGAGCCGGCCAGCGGCGCGGAGCCGGCGGGCGGGGAGGGCGGGCGCCTGCCGCGGATCGTCAGCTGGGTGCGCGAGGGCTACCCGAGTGGCGTGCCGGCGACGGACTTCGTGCCGTTGCTGGCTTTGCTGCGGCGCCGGCTGACCGACGATGAGGTCAAGGGCGTCTCCCGCTCACTGCGCTCGGCCGGCGTGGCGCCCGTCGACGTCATCGACATCGGCCAAGAGATCGCCAAGGTCACCAACGAGCTGCCGTCCGTCGAGGACATCCGGCGCGTCCACGATCACCTGGCCCGCAAGGGCTGGCCGGTGGAGTTCCCCGACCCGGGCTGACGTCTCCCGGTGCGCCCGCCCGTGCCGTAGGCGGCCACGCTCCTACGGCACGGGTGTCGGTGCGGTGGGGCGGGCCGACGGGAAGGCGTCCAGATAGGACCGCACGACGCGTTCGGCCGGGGTGCCCGGCCACAGCGTCGCCGTGCGCGCGGCGAGCACCGCGTGGCCGATCGCGCGCGTCACGCACCGTGCGGCGGCGGAATGCAGCGCCAGTAGATCGGCCAGCCCCGGCGCCGCGCGTTCGCCCGTGGCCAGCGCGAACAAGGTGTCACCGTCCAGCAGCGTGTGCGCCGGGTCGATACCGCGCGCGATCCCGTCGTGACCTACGGCGGCAAGCTTCGCGCACTCCGCCTTGGTCAGGCTCGCGTCGGTCGCGACGACACCGATGGTCGTGGCACCACCTGGCGGCAGGCCCGCCGCGGCCATTTCCGTATGCCGTTCCTCGCGATACGCCGCCACCTCACCACTCGCCGGGCGCTCCAGCGGCGGGAACTCCCCCGGCAGGCCGTGACGAGCGGCCCAGAGTTCGCCGGTCGCCGGGTCGACCGGCGAGCCGACCGCATTGACGACGACGAGCGCGGCCACCGTGCTCCCGTCGGGGAGGACGGCGCTCGCGGACCCGATGCCGCCGGCGAGCCCGGCTGCTTTCGCGCCCGTCCCGGCCCCGATAGGGCCGAGCGCCCGTGCACCAGCACGGGATTCAAGCGCTCTCGCCGCGTCGTCGGTCCCCATCTGGGCGGAGTCGCCGGCAGGCGAACGGGTGGCCGCGGCATACGCCCGCGCTCCGTCGTCGGCTCCGGGGAAGGCGCCGAAGTCGCCCCCTCGGCCGAGGTCGAAGATCACCGCCGCCGGGACGATCGGGACCACCTCGCCGGGTGCGCCCATCGGCCAACCCACGCCGGCGGCATACAACGCGCGAGCGACGCCGTCCGCGGCGGCGAGCCCGAAGGCGCTCCCGCCCGAGAGCACGACCGCGTGCACCCGATCGACCAGGCACCGCGGATCGAGCAGGTCGGTCTCGCGAGTGCCCGGAGCGGCTCCGCGGACGTCGACGCCCGCGACGCACCCGCCCGGTGGTGCCACAACCACGGTCACGCCGGTCCGCCGGCCGGCGCCGATCGAGGTCGAGTGACCGACCCGGAGCCCGGCAACGTCGAGCAGGCTGTTCGTCGCTCCGGTGCGCATACTGTCAAACGAGGACATGGGCGGATTGTCCCCCGGAACCGCCCACAGCACCCGTTGGATCGGTCAAGGTGAACGCGAGGTGAACAGTTCTGGTCCGGGGTATGTACGGGTGGTTGCGACTAGCACAATGGAACGCGTGGACACCTCCGCGCTGATGCTGATCCTCGTGATCGTCACCGCCCTGGCTTTCGATTTCACCAACGGCTTCCACGACACCGCCAACGCCATGGCCGCCTCAATCTCAACAGGCGCCCTAAAGCCCAAGGCCGCTGTCGCCCTTGCCGCCGTGCTGAACCTGGTCGGAGCCTTCCTTTCGGTCGAGGTCGCCTTGACCGTTTCCAATGCCGTGGTCAAACTCCAAGACAAGTCGGGGGCGCCGATCCCGGCCACGCTGGTCGACGGCGGCAACAAGCTCTTGCTCGTCGTGCTCTGCGGCCTGATCGGCGGGATCGTCTGGAACTTGTTCACCTGGCTGCTCGGCCTGCCGTCGTCGTCCTCCCACGCCTTGCTGGGCGGGTTGACCGGCTCCGCGGCCGCGGCTTTCGGCCTCGATGGCGTCAAGTGGACCGGTGACGGCACCAAGCTCGACGGCGTCGTCGGCAAGGTGCTCATCCCCAGCTTCATCTCCCCCGTCATCGCCATGGCCATCGCCTTCGTCGGCTGCTGGGCGGTCTACAAGCTGACCAACTCGATCATGCACAAACTCAGCGAGCGCTATTTCCGCTGGGGCCAGATCGGCAGCGCCTCGCTCGTCTCGCTCGCCCACGGCACCAATGACGCGCAGAAGACGATGGGCGTGATGACCCTCGCCCTGCTCGCCAGCGGCCATTGGAGCGACACGCACGCCGTGCCGTGGTGGGTGAAGGTGAGCGCCGCGATGGCGATCGCCCTGGGCACCTATCTCGGCGGGTGGCGCATCATCCGCACGCTTGGCAAGGGCTTGGTCGACATCACGCCGCGCCAGGGCATGTCGTCCGACGGTTCGTCCGCCGCGGTCATCCTCGCGGCCAGCCACCTCGGCTTCGCCCTGTCGACGACGCACGTCGCCACCGGCTCCGTCCTCGGCGGCGGGCTCGGTCGCGGGACGCACGTACGCTGGCATACGGCCGGCCGGATGGTGATCGCCTGGGCGACGACCTTCCCGCTCGCGGCGCTGGTCGGCGCGATCATGTGGTGGGTCGGCTCCACACTGGGCTACGGCCCCGGCGCCGTCGTCGTCTTCGTGATCTTGTGCGCGCTGTCGTTCTTCATGTTCGCCAAGTCCAAGCAGAGCCATGTCGGCGCGCACAACGTCAACGAGGAATGGGACCGGCCGGACGACGTGCTCGACCCCGGCCCCGCCGCCAACCAGACCACCCGCACCCACTGACCCGGAGGAGGAAAGACCAATGCGCAGCATCGAACTCGCCGTTCAAGGCGGCTGGAAGGTCCTCTACACGGGCCTGACCTTCGGCGCCGGTATGCCGATCGTCTATGCGTTGGCGATGCGCCTGCTGACGATCGGCTCCACCGAGGTCGTGGGGGCCGACGGCAAGAGCCAAACGGAGTACACCGTCGCGGGCAAGGCGCTAGCCGGCGTCCTGCTGCTCGTCATCGTGGGCTTTATCGCTCTGGGGATCACGCTTATCGCGGCGTCCGGCTTCGGCAAGGCCGTCAGCTTCGAGCACATCATTCCCACCATCGTCGAGAAGAAGAAGTGACGCGATGAGCGACCACACCCCCGAGATCGTCGGTTGGGTCGAGGAGGCTTTCCCCGGCGGAGTCGGCCACGACGACGCCGCCCCGCTGCTCGCCGTGCTGCGTCAGCGGGTGGGGGCCACCCGCACCCTGCAGGTATGCCTGCAACTCGTCGCCGACGGGATCCTCGACGCCTCCGCAGCGGCCCAGGCGAGCACGCCGAAGGTGCCCCTGCCGCAGAGCGAGTTGCGTCGCGTCGCGGCCCAACTGGTGCTCGCCGGCTGGCCGCTGGCCGACGCCGCGGACGACGACGACAGCGACGTCACCGAAGAGGGCTCGTATCTGGGCCGCATCGTGGCGTGGTTGCGCGACGGCTACCCGCAAGGGGTGCCGGAGCACGACTACGTTCCGCTCTTCGCGCTGCTCAACCGGCGGCTGACCCGCGGTGAGGTCAAACAGGTGGCGAAGGCCTTGCGCCGCGCCTCCATCGCGCCCGCCGGGCCTGGCGATATCGCCGAGGCGATCAGCGGCCTGACCAACACCGAAGCCACCGACCGCGACATCGAGCGGGTCCGGGCCAAGCTGGCCGCGAAGGGCTGGCCGGTGGACTTCCCCGACCCCGACGCCCAGGTCAGCGCCTGACCCGGGGCTACCCCGGAACACAGCGACGCCCGTCCGGTGAATTCACGGACGGGCGTCGCTGTGTTTTTTGGGGGGGGTCAGACCTCCAGGCCCAGCCGGCGTGCCGAGCGTTGCCGCTGGCGTGAAGCGCGCAACCGGCGCAGCCGCTTGATGAGCATCGGGTCAGCGGCCAGCGCGGCCGGGTTGTCGAGCAGTCCGTTGAGCACCTGGTAGTAGCGCGTGCTGCTCATGTCGAAGAGATCACGCACCGCCTGCTCCTTCGAGCCGGCGTACTTCCACCATTGACGCTCGAACGCGAGGATCTCGCGGTCGCGGTCGCTGAGCGCCGCCTGATCGGGCGCGCTCGTGACGGTGGCAGTAGTCATCGCCCTCAGCATACCGCCTCGAATGACACGCCTGTCATTCCCGGCGGGCGCGTCGCGCGCTTTCCCGCCCGCGCCCCCGTCAGGCCATGGTGTCGAGGATGGCGCGAATGTCGCCCTCGGAGGTCTCGGGATTGACGATCGCGAAGCGGGCCAGGGTCTCGCCGGCATGGGTGGTCGGCACCACGAAGGCGAACTCATCGCCCAGCAGCTCGTCGCTCCACCGGTGATAGTCGGCGGCCGCCCACCCCAGGCGCCGGAAGACCACGACGGTCAGGTCGCGCTCGCGCACCAACTCCAGATAGGGCCGGCGGGCGACCTCGTCCTCGGCATAGCGGGCGATATTCAAGGTGTGCTCGATCGCCGCGGTGTAGGCATCGGTCCCGTTCACGGTCAGCGAGAACCAGAACGGCAAGCCGCGCGCCCGCCGCGTCAGCCCGATCGAGTAGTCGGTCGGATTCCACTCCGGCGCCTCAGTCAAGACATCGAGATAGCCCGCCTTCTGCGTGTGCGCCGCGCGCGCGAGCGCCGGGTCGCGATAGAGCAGGGCGCAGCAGTCATACGGGGCGAAGAGCCATTTGTGCGGATCGACGATGAAGGAATCGCAGTGCTCGACACCGGCATACCGATCCCGGATCGAGGGGGCGGCGAGGCCGGCACCGCCGTACGCCCCGTCGACATGGAACCAGATGCCGAACTCGCGGCAGACCTCGCCGACCGAGGCGAGATCGTCGATGACCCCGAAGTTCGTCGTCCCCGCGGTCGCGACGACGGCGAAGACGTTCTCGGGGCCGCGTTCGAGGAGCACCGAGCGCAGGTTGGCACCGGTCAGTCGCCAGTTCTCATCCAAGGGCACCCCGACGAACTCGGCGTCCATCACCTCGGCCGCCGACTTGATCGAACTGTGCGCGCCCTCGGTGGACACCAGCAGGGTAGGGCGCACCCCGGTCTCCGCCCGCGACCGTGCCGTATGGCGTGCGGCCACCAGCGCGGACAGGTTGCCGATCGTGCCACCGGAGGTGAATACCCCGCCCGCCCCCGCGGGCATACCGGCCAGGTCGGCAATCCAGCGCAAGGCGAGGTTCTCGGCATATACCGCGCCGGAGCCTTCGAGCCACGACCCGCCGTAGATCGAGGAGGCACCGACGACGACATCGAACATCGAGGCCGCGTCACTAGGCGCGCACGGGATGAAGGAGAGATAGCGCGGGTGGTCGGTCGAGAGGCAACTCGGGGCGAGGTCGTCGGCGAAGATCCGCATCGCCTCGGTGCCGCCCAGGCCGCCGGGCGTGATGGTCTGCCCGACGCGCTCGACCAGCTCGGCCTCGGTGAGCGGCTTGTCGAGCGGGGGCGCGCTACGGATCCGGTCCGCGGCATACGCGATCACAGCCTCGCTGAGTGTGTCGAGGTCGGTATGCCGGTTGGACCGGTAGGAGGTGCCCATCACACATCGGAGCCTACCGAGCGCCCCGGGGCGATCAGCCCTTCGTGGCCCCGAGCGTCAACCCGGAGACGAACTGCTTCTGGAGCAGGAAGAAGATGATCAGCGTCGGCAGGGCGACGAGCACCGAGCCGGCCGCAACGAGGTTGTTGTCGGTGAAGAACTGGCCGCGCAGATTATTCAGCGAACTCGTCACGGGGAACTTGTCACCCTGCTGCAAAAGCACCGTGGCCCAGAAGAATTCGTTGTAGATCCACGTGACTTCCAAGGTTGCCAAGGCAGCCAGCGGCGGGCGGCACAGCGGCAAGGTCAGCTGGAAGAACTGCCGAAGCACGCCGGCCCCGTCGACGACGGCCGACTCGTAGAGCTCCCTGGGGATGGTCTTCATATAGTTCGAGAGCACAAACGAGCAGAAGCCGGTCTGGAAGGCGACATTGACTAGGATCAGCCCGAGGTGGCTGTTGAGGAGCGTGCCCGAGCTGGACAGAAACTCCGGCATCGGGATCTTGCGGAACATGCGGTAAACGGGGATCAAAAGCGCCTGCGGCGGAAGGAGATTCGCGGCAGTGAACAGGCCGAGAAGCGCCAGGTTGAACTTGAACGAGAAGCGTGCGACCACGAAGGCGATGCAGCAGGAGAGAAAGAGGGTCAGCAGCACCGCGGGCACGGTGATCTTCACCGAGTTCATGAAGGTGTGCGCGAAGTTCGCCTGCTCCCAGGCGTTCTTGTAGTTCTCCATGGTGAAGCCACCGAAAGAGACATAGCCGTGCTTGGCGGTATACGCATAGTCGCGGAAACTGTTGAGGATTGCGTAGAAGACGGGGAAGAACCAGATCAGCGCCATCACCACGAGGAAAATCTGGGTGGGCCGGCTGGCTTTACCCGACCCCGTTGCCGTCTTGCTTACCTTGAGCGGGTTCTGCGTGGCCACGGGCACGACGGCGAGATCGCCGTTGACGTTACTCACCGCTGCTCCTTCATCACGATGCGCAAATAGATGACGATGAAAACCGAGGAGATCAGCAACATGAAGGTCGCCAGCGCCGACCCGAAGCCGATCCGGCTCGCCTCCCCGACGATGTTTTGGGTGACCAGGGTGGCGATCAGCTCCAGGCCGTTGCGGCCCTTGTTGATGACCCAGACCAGGTCGAAGGCCCGCAGGGACTCGATGACCGAGACCACCAAGACGATGATGTTGATCGGCGCGAGCACCGGAAAGACGATCTTGAAGAAGGTCTGCTTTTCGCTCGCCCCGTCCACTCGCGCGGCCTCACGCAGCGAAACGTCGACACCCTTTAAGCCGGCCAGATAGAGCAGCATGATGTAGCCGGTATGCCGCCAGCACGCGGCAATCAACGCCGACCACAGGTTGTACTTCGGGTCGCCGTACCAGTCGATGGTGGACCCGGTCAGTCCGTTGATCAGGCCCTGGTCGCGGCTGTAGATCAGCTGCCAGATGAAGCCGACGAGCGCGAGCGAGAGCACAACCGGCAGATAGAAGGCCGTCTGGTAAACGCGCGAGCCACGCATCTCCTTATCGAGAAGCACCGCGAGGAACATCCCGAAGGGAGTCGCGAGCAGGAAGGTCACGGCCAGCCAGATGAGGTTGTGCCGCACCGCCGGCCAGAAGGGTGGATAGATCGTCACCACATCGTGGTAGTTCTTCATCCCCATCCACTTGGCATCACCGATCGGGCCGATGCCATTCCAGTTGGTGAAGGACAACAACACCGACCCGATGGCTGGCAGCCATACCAACCAGACGACGAGGATTGTCGGGATGATGATCATCAAGGCGACGATGATGCGGTCGAGACCGGACAGTTGGTTGATCCCCTTGTACCGCGCCATATTTGAGCCCCTTACTCTCCAAGGTGATTGCCGCATGCCGCGCCGGCCACGTGCGTGCCGGCGCGGCCTACGTCCTGGGTCACGATCCGAAGATGCTGACCTTCTGGGCCTGGATGTTCTTGGTGAGCCCGTCGATGTCGTTCGGGTTCTTGATGAAGTCCTGGATGGCCGGGATCATCACCGTGGAGGCGAAGTCGGGGCGGGTGTCGCGGTCCATGAACTGGGCAATCGACTTCGCCGACGCGACGAACTCGACGGCCTTCTTCTGCAGAGCCGTGTAGCCGCTGGTGTCGACCCCACTATTCGTCGCGATGACGCTCGGGTCGGACTTGACGGCCAGCCCCTGGGCCTCGGCGCCGCCGACATACTTCAGCAGAGCCTTGGCGCCGGCGTCGTTCTTGGGGCTGGCGCTCATCATGTAGCCGTCGATCGGCGCCTCGATGGCGTCGGCACCGATGGCCGAGTCGATCTCGGGGAAGGTGAAGAAGTCGAGGTCGTCCTGCTCGGCGCCCTTCTCGAACTGCTGGGTGACGAACATGCCGAGGAGGTACATGCCGGACTTCTTCTGCTGCAGACTCTGCGCGGCCTCTTGCCACGTGCGTCCGAGGCTGTCGGGCTGGTGCAGTTCGAGCAGGCCCTTCCAGGTGTCGAAGGTCTTCTTGACCTTGTCCCCGGCCCAGTCCTCCTTGCCGGCCATCAGGTTGACGTGGAAGTCGTAGCCGTTGACGCGCATGTTGATGGCGTCGAAGGTGCCCATGGCCGGCCAGCCGTCCTTGTCGCCGAAGGCGATCGGGGCCAGGCCGTCGGCTTTCATCTTTGCGCCGAGGGTCTTGAGATCATCGAGGGTCTTGGGGATCTCGTAGCCCTTCTCCTGCCACAACGACTTGCGGTAGAAGAGCGCCCAGGGGTAGTAGGTCGAGGGCATGAAGCACTGCTTGCCGTCGTCGCCCGTCGACGACTTCTTGAGGGCGTCGTTCAGGCCCTGCATACCGGTCCAGACGTCGGAGATGTCACCGGCAAGACCCTGGCTGGCGAAGAAGCGCATCCGGTAGCCGGCGAACCACATGAAGACGTCGTCCGGGCTGCCTTGCAGGTAATTGTTGATGTTCTCTTGGAAGGTGTTGTGGTCGACCGTGTTGACTTTGACGGTCAGACCGGAGTTAGCCTTCTGGAAGGCGTCCATGACGCCCTGGATGGCCGCCTTCGGCACGGCGTCGGACTGGTTGGAGCCGAGGGTGACCTCACCGGTCGCGGCGGCCGTCGAGCCGCCGGACCCGGACGCTGTGCCCGTCGAGCCCGAGGTCGTCGTGCTGTCGCTGCCGCCGCACCCGGCCAGGGTGAGCGCGCTGAGGGCGACACCGCCGGTCAGCAGGGTGCGCCGGTCCAGGCCCCGGACCGAGGGGGGAACCAGGGAGGCGAGGTATTCCTCGAAGGTTGCGGGACGGGGCATGGGCTTCTCTCCTTTGAGTGCGCTCCGTTATCGAACAGTAATCACCAGAAGCGATCACGGGTAGTCGAAGCATGGCCCGCCGCGAGGCGCCTGTCAACACCATCAGGGACACAATTGCGCCACCATCCCTCAGTCTTTCTGTCCATACCTGTTGACAAACGTTTGAGTCGTCGCAAGGCTCGTCGTCATGCGAGCCTGGCCCACCGGCCGCCTGGCGTATGGCGGCGACTACAACCCCGAGCAATGGCCCCGCGCGATCTGGCGCGAGGACGTCGACCTGATGCACCGGGCGGGCGTCTCCTTTGTCACGCTCGGGGTGTTCTCGTGGTCATGGCTCGAACCGCACAAGGGCGAGTACGAGTTCGGCTGGCTTGATGACGTCATGGACCTGATGGCCGAGGCGGACATCGCGGTCGACCTGGCGACGGCGACGGCGAGCCCGCCGCCGTGGCTGACCACGGCATACCCGGACATCCTGCCGCGCACCGCGGACGGGGTGATCATGTGGCCCGGCAGCCGGCAGAGCTGGTGTCCGAGCAGCCCGATCTTCGCCGATGCCTCGCGCGCGCTGGTGACGCAACTCGCCCAGCGCTATCACTCACACCCGGCGCTGGCGATGTGGCACATCTCCAACGAGTATGCCTGCCACAACCTGCCGTGCTACTGCGACACCTGTGCGGCCGCCTTCCGCACCTGGCTGCAGAACCGTTACGGCACAACGGATGCGCTGAATCACGCATGGGGGACGGCGTTCTGGAGTCAGCGCTATACGGACTTCGAGCAGGTGCTCCCGCCGCGCCGCACGCCGACCTTTCACAACCCTACCCAGGTGCTCGACTACCACCGCTTCGGCTCCGACACCCTGCTCGGGCTCTATCGCGGCGAACGGACGATTCTGGCCGACCTCTCCCCCGGCGTGCCGGTGACGACGAACTTCATGACGATGACCGGCTTCCGGCTGCTCGACTACAACCAGTGGGCGCCCGAGCAGGACGTCGTCTCCACCGACCATTACCGCGTCGCGGCCTTGCCGAACGCGACCGCCGAGTTGTCCTTCCAAGGAGCGGTCACCCGCGGGCTCGCCGGCGGTGCACCGTGGTTGCTCATGGAGCACTCGACGAGCGCGGTGAACTGGCAGCCGGTCAATCCGGCCAAGCCGCTCGGCGGGACGATCCACGACAGCCTGACCCATGTCGCCAATGGCGCGGACACGATCGGCTATTTCCAGTGGCGCGCCTCGCGCGCGGGTGCCGAGAAGTGGCACTCCGCGCTCGTTCCGCACGCGGGCGCGGACAGTGCGCGCTTCGCGGAGGTATGCCGTTTGGGCGCCGCCGCCGCCGCGCTCGGCGAGGTCGCCGGCTCGCGGGTAGAGGCCGCGGTCGCGATCCTCTACGACTTCCAGGCGCTGTGGGCGGCCTCCGGTCCGGCAATGCCCAGCGCTGCCGCCGACTACCCGGAGATGGCGCAAGCCGTGCATAAGTCATTGCGGGACATGGGGATCACCGCCGATGTCGTGCACCCGTCTGCGGATCTGTCGCGTTATCGGGTGATCGTCGTTCCGACGCTCTATCTGGTCACCGACGAGCACGCCGCGGCAATCGCCGCCGCCGCGGAGGCCGGGGCCCAGGTGCTCGTCACCTACTTCTCCGGCATCTCCGACGAGCACGACCACATCCGGCTCGGCGGTTATCCGGGCGCCTTCCGTGAGCTGCTCGGCGTGCGCGTCGAAGAGTTCAACCCGCTGCTGGACGGTGACGAGGTCGGACTGCTGGCCGCCGGCCCGGGAAGGTCGAACGAAGCCGGTGCAGCCGCCACCGGGGCGGATACGGCGGGCGCGGACGTGGGCACCGGGCGCCGCTGGTCGGAGTGGTGCGCGGTGACCGACGCCGCGCCGCTGTGGACGTATGCCGGCGGCCCCTGCGCCGGCTCCGTGGCGCTT
>Ga0075158_10002499_pt1 | contig 13325 bp, 16 predicted proteins | sample JI91814BDNA_FD_70968 | JGI IMG/M metagenome (GOLD analysis project Ga0075158, IMG submission 70968) | Wastewater effluent complex algal communities from Wisconsin, to seasonally profile nutrient transformation and Carbon sequestration -... | ecosystem: Engineered > WWTP > Effluent > Algae... | reverse complement strand
ACCCTTCTTTACCAGATAAGCAAGCGCGTGCCTAGGAATGTCCTGTCTTCCTGCCTCTTCAGCAGTAAAGAAAGGAACTTGATGAAATGGCTCTAATTGCTTTAGGTATTTTGACTGTCTCATAGATGAATCCTAAAAAATCTACCCAAATAAGTCAAGCGGGTAGTTTTTTAAGACTTAAAAACAGCGAGCGCCCTCTTGCTATTAATTATATGTCCACTTATAATAAACGTGTTTAGCTAAGTCAAGGGAATCGCCGAAAGGAGTCGTATGATGACAAATGCGCGTACAGAATTTTCTTATCCAGAGGAGAGCCCAGGATTTTTGCTTTGGCAGGTTTCCAATCTTTGGCAGAAATTGCAACGGAAGGCGTTATCGGAATTGAATTTAACACATGTGCAATTTGCACTGTTATCTGGAATAGGCTGTTTAGAAATACAGCAAGGGACAGTGAACCAAACGGCTTTAAGTAAGCATGTAGGAGCTGATATTATGATGACGTCGCAGGTTATTCGCACCCTTGAGACCAAAGGATTGGTGAAGAGACATCGAGAGCCATCTGACCCGCGAGCCTTTTCTTTGTCCTTAACGGATGAAGGAAGAAACGTAACGAAAGAGGCTTTGAAAATCGTTGAAAATGTAGATGCTAACTTCTTTCAAAAAGTGCTGAAGAATAAGAAGATGCTAATGAATTTATTGAAAGAACTTACCGGTTAATTTTTATGAGCTCAAACAGAAATAGGTGCTCGAGATGACAAAAATCGTACTTTATATTGCGACCAGCAAGGATGGCTACATCGCAGACGAGAATGGAAGCGTTGATTGGCTGCCGCAAACTACAGAAGAAACTGGTGGACAGGACTATGGGTATCATGAATTTTACGATTCAGTCGATGTGCTTGCAATCGGGAGAAAAACCTATGAGCAGATTTTAGGATTTGGTGATTGGCCCTATCCAGGAAAGCTGTCCTATATCTTTACTAGAAAGCCGATGGAATCCCAGAACAAGGATATTGAATTTGTGCAAAATGACATCCAGGGATTTATTCGTGAGATGGAGAGGCAAAACATAAAAAAACTGTGGCTGGTAGGAGGCTCTGATCTCATTGAGGCGTTTTATCAAAAAGGAAGAATTGATGAGTTCATAGTGACTGTGTTTCCAAAAGTTCTTGGAAAAGGAATTCCACTGAAGACTTTGAGTGATGCTTTACAAAGAGGGGAATTGACAAAAGTGGACTCCATTGACTTTGGTTCAGGAGTATTCCAAGACAATTATACGAAAAAAAATTAAAGGATTTAAATGAATTTTAACTCGAGTTTTATTGCTCATTTTTAGGGGACGAAGCCTAAGATCGGTGAGTTTAAAATTACACATATCAGCGGAAGGTGGCTTCAAGGCCGCCTTACAGTGGCCAGTACAAAAGAAAATTGGCAGAGGTTCGGATTTAAGGATGAAATGAAAGCCTTAATGAAGTTGGAGCTGAAAGTAATCGCGAACCCTAAAGGAACAGCGGTGAATTTGTCACTAGTTTAGATAAGCCCGATGACTGTTTAACAGTAAGACCTAAACGGAACCCTACTTTCTTGATGATTGTTCAAACAATTTCAAGAAGGGTAGGAAATGGGCAAAAAAGAAGAAAATGCACATTTTGCTTGCGCAATTTGCCAGCAAGATGTGGTGCCGTTGCAGAATGGAAGCTACAGGAATCATTGTCCTTTTTGCTTGGGATCCATCCACGTGGATAATAAGCCGGGAGACAGGAGCAGCTCATGCAAGGGAGTGATGATCGCTTGTCGATTGATTTATAGTGGAAAAAAAGGATGGCAGATCATCCACAAATGCCAAAAGTGTGGCATTGAAAAAGTAAATAGGATTGCGGATGGGAATGTGCAGCCAGATGATTGGGCAACACTCATAGCTTTAAGCCAAAAAATCTGACAGAGGCTTTAGATCCGAATATTTGGAAAGGAGTTCTCTTAAATGGAGACAAAGAAGAAGACCATGTCGAAAGAAAAGTTGATCGCTTTGATCTCTCAAGAGATAGAAATTCACCCGAATGATGTGCGTCATGTCATCCAAGCTTTTTTGGATAAGGCAACAGATTATTTAGCGGAAGGATACCGTTTGGAGTTTCGAGATTTTGGCATCTTTGAGGTCGTCGAAAGAAAACAGAAGATCGGACGAAATCCAAAAAAGCCAGATGAAGCGATCATCATTCCGCCGCGTCGCGTTGCTAAATGGACTCCAGGAAAAAAGATGCGCGAGCATATCGAAAGCAATGTAGAGGTCCTATGAGTGAGAGGAATGAGCTGAGTTTGGAAATTCTTCGGGAACAAGACATACCAGCTTTGGTGAAGACTTTCAACTTCTCATGGACATCACGTGAAGCGACACAGGAGAAATGGGAAAAGTATTATGCGGAGCAAAAAGCAAATATTCGGACTGTGTGTATAGCCAAAGTGCAAGATGAGTTTGTTGGCTATGGTAGCTTACTGAACATTTCAGAGTATCCGAATTTCAAGAATGACAGCATTCCGGAAATCCATGATGTCTGGGTTTCAGAGGGACATCGAGGAAGTGGATTTGGCAAGAGATTGGTCCAATATTTAGAGAAAATGGCTCACCAAGAAAATCACAAGCAGATTGGGATTGGAGTTGGGCTTTACAAAGATTATGGGCGTGCTCAGAAGTTGTATGTGCATCTTGGATATGTTTCAGATGGTCTTGGTGTAACATATAAGTACAATCCTGTCGTTCCTGGAGATTCTTATCCAGTGGATGACGACCTAGTGATTTGGCTTAAGAAGGATTTGCCATGAATAAGATAAAAGACAGCGACTATCATTTTGAGTATCAAGAAGACCCAAATCAAGAAGATGAACAAGTCCTCTTCGCAGGGATTAATGATGAAGCTGTTCTCAAAAAGAAAATGGATAGAATAGCCCCATTCGGAATTTTTATTAAAACCTCGCATGGTGTTGTTCTTGGGGGTGCTAATGGAGTTACCTATTATGGTTGTCTCTATGTTGATATGCTCTGGTTGAAAGATGAGCTGCGTAAACAAGGTCTTGGGAAGCAATTAATGATGAAAGCCGAAAAGATCGGCCGTGAGCGACGATGCACATTTTCAACAGTTGCTACAATGGATTGGGAGGCCCTCCCATTCTATCAGAAGCTTGGTTATGAGATCGAATTTGTCCGAGAAGGCTACGCCAATGAATCTAAAATGTACATGTTGAGGAAAGAGCTATGAGCACTGTCGATATTCGATCAGAAATTCACAAGATTGTTTCTGCAATGAAACCTTTAGATGGCTTGGAGGAACAGCATATCCGTTTTGTGCTTGATTGGATCGAATCCGGCAGTGAGATTTTCCGAATAGAAAAACCGGCGACGCCAGATACTCATTTGGTTTCTTATTTTGTAATGACCTCTCCTGAAATGGATCAGATCTTGTTAGTGGATCATAAAAAGGCAGAACTATGGCTCCCACCAGGCGGACATGTGGATCCAGGAGAGGATCCCAAAGAAGCAGTTAGAAGAGAGGCCAAGGAAGAGCTTGGAATCGACGCCGAATTTTTGTTTGATGAACCGCTTTTGCTAACAGTAACCAAGACAGTAGGAAATGTCACCAAACATACAGATGTGTCTCTTTGGTATCTACTTAAAGGCGATCCAAGCCAAGTCTTGGATTACGATCCGAATGAGTTTCATCAAATTCGTTGGTTTAGGATCGACGAGATTCCATTTGAAAAATCCGATCCTCACATGAAGCGGTTTATAAAGAAAATGCTTGGGCAATCGAAATTAAATAGCTATCTAGCTAATTCAAGAGGATCAAAATGACAAAGAAGTTATTCTCGATATTTTTATTTTGCATTTTGTGTATTTCTAAAGTTAATGGGCTCATTTTTGAGGTAAAAGATCTTTCCAAGCTTGAAGAGGAAGTCTGCTCGCTTGATAGCAACTCGCTTGTTTTATTTGACGTTGATTACACTCTACTTACCCCAAAAGACGCCTCTCTTAAGCCTTGTGGCAAGCATTTGAGGCGTCAATTTCTTCATATATTGGATCCAAAGCGTAGAGAATGGCTTCAATCCATCATAGGCTTGGAGGCAGAGGAAGAGCTAATGGATAGGGCTTTTCCTTCTCTTATTCAACGAATGCAGAAAAAGAATATTCCTGTGATCGGTTTTACCGCATTGGAGACGGGTGAATATGGAAAAATAATCAATATCGAGGATTGGAGGTTAAATCAGCTTAAAAAATTCGATATTGATTTCACTCTAGCGTTTTGTGAAATGAATCCCGTTATTTTGACTGAGAGCAGTCCATATAATGGCCGCTATCCAATATTCAAAAATGGAGTTCTATTCACAAACCGTCAACAGAAAGGAAAAATTTTTACTACTTTTCTTGGAAGGCTTGGTTGGAATCCAAAAAAGGTCATTTTTATGGATGATTCTATTGATCAGCTGAAGTCGGTAGAATCTGCTGCGAATGCTTTAGGCATTGAGTTTATTGGGTTTCATTACATTGCTGCGGAAACGTTCCCGTGTGAATTTGATGAAAAATTAGGAGAATTTCAGTTTCGAAACCTCGTAGAACACGAACGATGGTTGTCTGATGCTGAAGCGAGAACAATTTTAGAACGACAAGCGTGTGATCAAATGAGAGATTCCGTGCAAATTATTTACATCAATGGACCATCAAGCTCTGGCAAGACAACTCTAGCAAAGTCTCTCCAGCAAGAATTTGATCAGCCATTTCTACATATTGGAATTGACCGAGTGATTGGTATGATGCCGGAGAAGCTCAATAATTGGGAAGGGCAGCCTGCTCCACAAGGCTTTAGTTGGAAACAATCTGTTGATGAGACGGGGCATCCTACCCATGAAATCCAGGTGGGTCCATTTGCCAGAAAAATGGTTCAGACATTGATGGAAATTGTCTTAACGATGGCAAGAATGGGGCATTACGTAATCATAGATGATGTCTCATTTGGAAAATCCCAGGTAGATTTATGGAGAGAGGCTTTGAAGGATTACAAAGTGCTTTGGATTGGAATTAAATCCCCATTGGGCGTTTTAGAGACAAGAGAAAAAGAGAGAGGCAATCGCATGCAAGGCTCGGCTCGCGCCCAATATTTTCAAGTGCACAAAGATGTTGTTTATGATCTTGAGTTTGATACCAGCAAAGATTCTCTGGAAACGATTGTCAGAACCATCAAGGAGCGGTATGTCGGAAACAACAAAATCTAAAATTAAATTAGTTCCAGCTCTTAAGGAAGATAAAGCGATCGTTCAAAATCTTGGGCGTTTCTATGTCTACGAGATGTCTCGCTACTGTGGATTTTTAAAAGGTTGGGAAACGCCTTCAAATGGTCTGTATGAATGCATTGATTTGAGCCGCTATTGGGATGAGCCAAACAGATACCCATTCCTTATAAAGATTCATGATGAATTAGCCGGATTTGTCTTGGTGAATAAGGTCGGAAGCCTTCCTGAGGTTGATTGGAACATGGGAGAATTTTTTCTTGTCTCAAAATTTCAGAGAAAGGGCATTGGAAGAGAAGTTGCTGAAATGGTGTTTGATCAATTTCCTGGAACTTGGGAAGTGATGCAAATGCCAGAAAATGCAGGAGCTGTTGCGTTTTGGGAAAAGGTGGTTGATCGATATACAAAAAGCTGTTTTCAAAAGGAATTAAAGACCATTTCAGAACCAAAACCACATCCAATGGTAGTATTAAGATTTAATTCAAAAAAAGAGGGGGCTTAATTGAAAACAGAACCAGTTTATCTCGATGACCCTTACAGGAAAGAAATGGTAGGATGCATCATCGATGTAATCCCAGAAAAAGAGGGCGTTTGGCGGCTTATTCTTGATAAGACGGTATTCTATCCTATGGGCGGAGGCCAGCCAACAGATCAGGGGACATTCTTATTTCCTGATGGATCACAAGGTGAAGTTTATCAGGTACTCTTGAAAGATGGCGAGATTAATCACTACGTAAAAACATCGCTTTGTCCAAGTGTTGGGATGGAAGTCAAAGGCAGCATTGATTGGGAGCGTCGTTATAAAAACATGCGCGTCCATTCAGCGGGACACGTGATTGACTTTTCCATGTATTTGCTAGGCATTTCTCCGAGCCCCTTACATCCAATGAAAGGAGATCATGGGAAAAAACCATTTGTCCAATACCTTGGAGTTATCGAAAAGGAAATTAAAGACGAGCTGCAAAGAAAGTGTGACGAGCTGATTGCGAATGATATGCATTTTTCTTGGACTTTCGAACTCCTTGAAAATATCGAGAAAGAAGCTATCTATTTGCAACCAGGGCTGCCGAAAAATAAACCATTAAGAGCGTTAAAGCTCGATGGTGTTGGAGTAGTCGCAGATGGGGGAACAATTGTTGCCACCACGAAAGAAGTAGGAAATGTAACTATCACAAGTGTTGAAGTTGCTGAAGGAAATACCTGTATTAAATATCAGGTGATCTAAACGGAAATTAGGATAAGTGATGGATATCAAAAATCACCAAAAGCAGACTCAAGCGTTGAATCATCAACAGGGAAGTATTTTACGTGAAGGCTTTAGGTTGAAATATTGTGTTGAAGGTGTCGGAGTGCCCGCCATTGTGATCGGAAGCGCAGTTTATTATTCTAGGAGCTTTTCCCAGAATCTTAGAAAACATTTGCGTTTGGCTTTTATTGATTGGCGAGGGTTCTCTAAAGATCCGGCTAATTCTGTTGAGGTCTCGCTTGATACTTTTCTTGAGGATATCGAAGCTATGCGCGAACACTTGGGCTTTAAGCGGTGCATCATCATCGGCCATTCAGCGCATGCTCTTTTGGCTATTGAGTATGCGAAAAAATATCCTCAATATGTTTCTCATGTCGTAATGATTGGGATCTCTCCCAATTTAAATGCAGCACATGCGAAAGCTGCTGCACAAAATTGGGAAGAGTCCATTTGGCCTGAACGGAAAGCTGCATTGGAGAAAAGAATTTGTGATCTTCCAGATGAAGGTCTCGCTAAACTCCCGCCCGATGAGCGTTTTGTAAAATGGTATGTCCGTAGAGATCCGCAAGCCTGGTATGACTTTAGCTTTGATTCTTCTTCGTTGTGGGAGGGAGCTCTTCCAAATATGCCGATGTTTGATTATCTCTATGGAGTCGCTTTGCGTGATTTAGACATCACGAAAGGGTTATCCACTGTTGAGAAACCCGTCTTTTTAGCTCTCGGCAGGTATGATTTTATCGTAGCGCCCTCTAGTTCATGGGACCCTATCCGCCAAAGCTTTCATGACTTGACCGTCCGTATATTCGAACGCAGCGGCCACTCACCCCAATATGAAGAATCGGCACTTTTTGATGCGGAATTGCTGGGCTGGATTTCAAATCATACGGGAGCTAAACAAGTATGATTAAAAACATCATAGTCACTCCTTATAATCCTGAATGGCCCGGAATGTTTGAGGCTGAGGCCGTAAAAATCCGAGAAGCGTTGGGGGAAGCTTGCATAGCTATTCACCACATTGGCTCTACCTCTGTGCCAGGACTTTCTGCAAAACCAGTCATTGATATGATTGGAGTGATAAAAGATCCAGAGCTGGCCATTGAACCGTTGGAAGGTTTAGGTTTCAAGTATAAAGGCGAATACAATATTCCGATGCGTCGCTATTTCAATCGATCTGAAGGCGTTGAAACCAATCTTCACGTGTATGAAGAGGGTCATCCAGAAATCGAATTGAATCTTCTCTTCAGGGATTATCTGCGAAATCATCCAGAAGTTCGAGAAGAATATGCAAAACTCAAAGAGAATCTTTTAAAGGATAGAGCTTCTTTTGAGAAACGAAACTCGATGTTTACCGGATATAACCTTGGAAAAGATGCTTTCATACGTAAAGTCATAAAAGCTGCAAATTTTAATCGCATCCGAATAATGAGATGCACCCACTATGCCGAATGGGAAGTGGCCAAACAATTAAGGAACAAATACTTTTTTGATCCTCTAGCGATTGCAGATCCTTATACATGGACATTTGATCATCCAGATCATGTACATCTTGTTCTCTATCAAGGAGTCGAAGTGATTGGGTATGCTCATATCCAATTTTGGCCAGAGCATAGAGCCGCGCTCAGAATCATTGTCATTGATGAAAAATACAGGCAGCACGGATTGGGCAGCCAATTTTTACAACTTTGCGAGCAATGGTTAAAATGGCAGGGGATCAAATCACTGCATGATGAAGCAAGACATAATGTCGTGAGCTTTTATCGCAGAAATGGCTATACAGAAATGCCGTTTGAAGATCCGAGCGGCGAGCCCCCAAGTATTCATGATGTTGCGATGGGAAAAAAATTATGATCAATAAAAATCATGAAGGATTCGACGGCAAAAATTTTCCCTACGAATTTTGTATTGCTTCAAACACAGAAGCAGAAATTTTAAATGATAAAATGGATGCCTTTATCGTAAGGCAAATTTCTTACCATGGTGATCTTGAAGTCTCAAAAAATTATATTGTTAAGGATAGTGGCTCTATTGTCGCTGGAATAAGAAGTTGCTTTTATTTTGGAAAGTGCGTGGTGATCACTGTTCTTTTTGTTGAGGAACAGCATCGGCACAAAGGTTTAGGTAGCCTATTACTGAATAAAATTGAGGCTGAAGCAAAAACAGCAGGAGTAAGTCTTATCCATCTGGACACATTTGATTTTCAAGCCAAAGATTTCTATTTAAAAAATGGATATGAAATTTTTGCTGTTCTTGATCATTGCCCTCCTGGCCATAAGCGTTATTACATGAAAAAAACTTTGAGTGAGCCTGAAGACAAGGTTAATCAAAGAAAAATCACAAGAACTGGGGTCTATGGGGTTGTCGTGGATGAGGGAAAGTTGTTGGTTATAAGGCAAAAGCGCGGTCCTTATGCGGGTAAGTTTGACCTCCCGGGTGGAGGAATTGAATTTGGAGAATCAGCAGAACAAACCCTGCGCCGGGAATTTGTTGAAGAGGTGGCAATGGAATTTGATTCCATGCAGTTAATAGACAATTTGACTACGACAATCGATGTTCCAAGCACCCCATCGAATGAATCTTACTTATTTCATCAAATCGGAATGATTTATCGAGTGAATGGCTGCCGATTGCTTAAAGATGAACAACAAGGGGCCTTGCAGCACGTTTGGATTGAGCCTGAGGTCCTTTCGTATGAAAAATGTTCTCTGCTCCTTTGGAAATTTTTGAAAAGTAATGCTTTAAGTCTCAGCAATAAGGAGATTCATTTCATACCATTCGATGAGAAATCGCACGATATGGCAGGCATAAAAAAGCTATTATCTACATCTGTGTATGCCGCAGAAGAAGAAAAACTTAATCGAATTTTAAAGACGTATTCTTCTGCAGAGCAAGGTCTGTTTCTCTCTTTTTTTGATCAGAAACTTATTGGTTTGATTGGTTTTGATTTGGGTGGAAAAATACTTCATATTGCTGTTGATCCAGCATTTCGTTTCAAAGGAATAGCTAGAGAGATGATTAATCGCATTTCAACAAAATTTTACATACTCAAAGCAGAAACAGATAATGAGGGTGTTGGATTTTACAAAGCTTGTGGATTTAAAATTGAAAGTTTAGGTGAATTATATCCAGGGAAAGAAAGGTTTAAGTGTACAAAACAGGTGGGAAAAATATGAGCGAGCATGAGCATCAGATTTCTACGGAATTAAACGAATCTTTATGTTCAACAACTCTTTCTCGAATCATCGATCTCACACATTTTTTAGAAAAGAATATACCCACTTGGGATGGGGGATGTGGTTTTCATCGGGAAATGAAGTTGGATTATTCCCAATGTTCAACTGAGGTAAAGTTTCGAGTTAACGGGATTAAAATGGATGCAGGAATTGGCACACATATCGATGCACCGGCACACTGTATTCCAAACGGCTTTACAATCGATCAATTGCCTTTGAATAGTTTGATGGTTCCATGTGTTGTGATTGATGTATCTGAGATAGCACATGAACGCTATAGAGTTTCGCCGCTTGATATCAAAAGGTTTGAAAATAAATACGGTGTTTTAAGTCCTGGGCGATTTGTTATGATTCGCACGGGCTGGGAACGTTTTTGGAATGAACCAAAAAAATATCATAACAATCACATCTTTCCTTCTGTTTCAAAAGAAGCTGCAGAATTCCTTTTGGAGCGAGGAATCGTTGGTATTGGCATTGATACCTTATCTCCAGATATACCAGAAAGTGGTTATCCAGTGCATGCTGCTCTATTAGGTTCTGGAAAATATATTATAGAGAATGCGGCAAATTTGCATATGCTTCCAGCATACGGTAGCCTGATCCTTGCAATGCCCATGAAAATTAAGGATGGCACAGAAGCTCCAGTGAGACTAATTGCATTAATTTAACGAGACACCAATGAAACACGTTTCAAACATTTTAGCAATATCAGCTCTTTTAATATTTCGATCGATATATGCTCAAGATACGAATTTCTTACCCGAACAAAAACATCTTTTTGATGTTATCAGGGAACGCTCTGTTCCTATTCAAATTTATAGACCTGCGACAGAAGAAAATCATCCGCCCCCACTTGTGATTATTAATCATGGATATTCCGTTGGAAGCGAGGAATATACATTCATTGCTGAGCCACTTGCTAAACAAGGTTATTTTGTTGTTAGCATTCAGCATGACCTACCAGATGATCCTGAGTTGCCAAGAACAGGTAATTTATATGAGAGGCGAAAACCTTTGTGGGAACGCGGTGTTCAAAATATTTTATTTGTTATTTCTGAACTTGAACGCGCTAAAATAAGAGTGAATCTGAAAAAAATTATCCTGATAGGTCACTCAAATGGTGGAGATATATCGATGTTATTTGCTTCCAATTATCCAGAAATGGTTGAAAAAGTGGTCTCTCTTGATTCTTTAAGAATGCCATTTCCTATCAAATACCCTATTCCGATGTTAACTTTGAGAGCCAATGATACAAAAGCTGATGAAGGTGTCCTTCCTGAATCTGGAGCAATTATTATCAATCTAGAAAACACCAAGCATATCGACATGTATGATCGCGGTCCAGATCAAGTAAAAAAGGAAATTATTGCGCAAATAAATAACTTTTTACTTGGTTCCTTATGAAATTAGTAAAAGATTTTTTTAAATATCAACTACCTAACCCAACAGGACCTCATCGTATAGGAATTTCGAAATATGATCTTGAGGACGTTTATCGAAAAAATTTTCAATTTCCTCAAGGGAGACTGATACCCATTCAGATCTATTTTCCAATGGAACAGGGGAATCATGCCATTTACCCGAAAATATTTGAGAAGAGAGCTGCACTTGGTCCATTTGAGCCACTGAATGTAGACGGCTATAGCCAACCGGCAGATCTATCTCTTTTGATAGGAGGCGAGCATCCGGTAGTCATGATCAATCATGCAAGCTGTGTGGCAATGACAGATTACGCCTTTCTTGCAGAAGATTTAGCCTCTCACGGATATATCGTCATTTCAATCCAACATGATCTACAATCTGACGAAGAGGGACCAGAATTTTGGGAGGGCAGAAGCTGCACAAGAAATGCAAAAGTGATTGATAACATCCTTTACGTTTTTGAATGGCTCAAAAGAACTGAAGCGGATTTGTTTAATGGAAAGATCGACTTAAAGAAGGTTGGTTTAATAGGACACTCACTGGGAGGAAATTCGTTACTTCTTTGGTTGAATCGTACGCTTGATTCGTTCCAAAAAGACAATCGATCAGCCCTGCTTGCTCGCGCTGACCAAAAAGACGTAAAGGAATGCCTCATATTGATGGAAACGACAAGGTTTTCTTTCCCGCTCAATAGTCGTTATCCTTTATTTTTCCTTCTAGCAGAAGAACGAGAAGCTTACCAGAGGGAAACAGGGTGCTATGAGCAAATGACTAGAGCAGGACATACAGTTTCCTACTACAAAGGATCTACGCATATAAGCTTCATGGATCACGCGTATGTCAACCCACAACGACACGTCGATTTGCCAGAGGAATACTTTAACGGTACTTTAGAAGAAAGAAAGGCTTTCTTTGAAGCCGTTCGTCAAGACGTTCGGAATTTTTTGAAAGAAAATGGGATATGACAATGACTGAGCAATCTCACGAAGCAATGATTCATTTGATAACAGAGGAGCAGTTCAACCAGACCCCTCAATATATCGATCGCATAGCCATTGGCATTTGTAATGAAGTGTATCGGGTTGGATTAAAAGAGCGCGAAGTTATCGCTCGTCTCAGTCCACATGATCGATTTTTAATGGGATCGCATGATCATATCCCAAAATTTAAGGCTTTGGGAATCCCGGTACCAGATATTTTGTCTGAAGATTACAGTAAAAATCTGGTCCCATATGCATACCAAATCCTGAGTAAAATCGAAGGAGAAGACTTAGGACAAGTCATTGAGACGCTTTCTGATCAGCAGCTTCGAGATTTAGCCAAAGAAGTTGCCAATATTTTCAAAAAGGTGGGAACCATCCCTTCTTCTGATAAATTCGGAGTCATTTGGGGTGGTGGCGATGATGAAATTAGCGATACATGGACTGAAAGAATGGAAATTTGGATCGAAGAATCAAAGCAAAGGGGACTGTCCACAGGTGTGATGAACAACGAAATAGCCGAAATAGCGGAGAATTTATACAAGAGCTATCAATCATATTTTTCTTCAATCAAACCTACGACATACTATGGAGACATATGCTCGAAAAACATCATGATCAGTAATGGTGTTTTTAGTGGTCTAGTTGATCTTGACGGCTTAACCCAAGGAGATCCATTAGAAGCCATTGGTAGAATCAAACTATCTTGGTATGGCACTCGCCATGGTGACATCTATTCGACGGCTATCATGGACGAGCTTGGTCTCAATCAAGAACAACGGCATCTTGCAACCATGTATGCGCTTCTCAACAAAATTTCATGGGCATGCGAAAATGGCATTCAGTTTAACCAAAACACAAAAGCAAAAGTAGACGAAGACAAAAAGCGTCGAGACCATTTGATAATAAAAAAATTGGCTTCCGATTTGGATATTAATGAAAGTAAATCAATGAATATTAGAACGATGAAAAATATATGAAAAAATTTTATTTAACTGTTTTGATGACACTTGTGGCTTTTTCGTGTCATGCAGAGATCAGACAAGTGAGCGATATGAAAGAAGTGTTTGAGTATTTTACCGAGGCTGATTCGAAGACATTAGCCATTTTCGATGTCGATATGGTTTTAGTTCAACCGAGCGATCCGGCTTTTCAAATGGCCAATATGAA